>Ga0315268_10008532_pt1 | contig 10704 bp, 9 predicted proteins | sample C1_top_MG_FD_204535 | JGI IMG/M metagenome (GOLD analysis project Ga0315268, IMG submission 204535) | Sediment microbial communities from Yellowstone Lake, YNP, Wyoming, USA - C1_top | ecosystem: Environmental > Aquatic > Freshwater > Lake > Sediment | place: USA: Wyoming | collected 2017-08-01 | reverse complement strand
TGGCCACCAGGGTGTCGTCCGCCACCAGGACCAGGTCCGGCCGGCGGATGATGCCCCGCTCGTTGATGGGCTCCCGGGAAGCGCGGACATAGGCAAAAACGGGCGCACCCCGGCGTTCCGCGCCATAGCGGGGCGCATCCTGGACCTCGAAACCCTCCAGGAAAAAGGCCGTGCCCAGAATCCGGCTCGCTGTCTTCATACCCTGGCCGCCCCGGCCATGAAACCGGATGCGATACATGAGGCCCCCTAATTTTTTCTGGGTGATTTAAGAGATTGTCAGCGGGCCCACCGGCCCTGGCCCCATCTCCCCATCTAACAAATCGACCAGCGCTTGAAGGACATGGCTCTCTTCACCCGCTGGACGGCCAGTTGCACCGCGGCCTCCCGGGGCAGGATCTTTTTGGTCCGGGACTCTTCCAGCACCAGCCGGGTGTTGTGAGTGATTTTTTCTTCGATGGTGGGGAAGACCGCGTGCCGGCCTGCGCCCTGGTATTCCATGGCCGCGCAAATCACGCCGCCGGCGTTGGCTATGAAATCCGGCACACAAAGGACGCCTTTTTCATGCAGGTATTTTTCTGCGCCGTAAGTAACCGGAATGTTGGCCCCCTGAACCACAAGCCTGGCCTTGAGGCGGCCCACGTTTTTTTCGGTCACGACATCGGGGCGGGCCGCGGGAATCCAGATATCGCAATCGAAGTCGATGACCTCATCCCGCCCAAATTTCCGGCCTTTAGCATAATCGGCCACGCTTGCGCCGGCCTCCTTCAACCGGATGAGTTCCTCCACTTCGAGGCCATCCGGACGGTAAACCGCCCCGCCGGAGTCCGCGGCGCCCACCAGGATGGCTTTCCTGGCGGCCAGGAACCGGGCGGCATGTTTACCCACCGCCCCGAAGCCCTGGATCACCACCCGGCTCCCGGCCAGGGTGAAGTTGCAGAAATCCCCGCAAAATTGCAGGGCAACCGCCGCGGCGTGGCAGAGCCCCCAGCCCGTGGCGCCGATTTCGTCCAGGGGGATGCCGCCGATCTCCGCCGGCAGCCCCGCCACCCGGCCGATCTCGTCTTTAATCCAGGCCATGCACTCTTCGTCGGTGCCCATGTCCGGGGCGAAAATGTATTCTCGCACCTCCCGCAGGGAGCAGGCCAGGGCCCGGATCAGGCGCTCCTTGTCGGGCCTGGGCATTTTCGGGTCGCCATGGAGCACCACTTTGCCGCCGCCATGGGCTAAGCCCGCGGCCGCATTCTTCAGAGTCATGGCCCTGGCCAGCCGGAAGCATTCCGCGGTGGTGACGTCAGGGGCCATGCGGACCCCGCCGAGGGCCGGCCCCGCCGCCACATTGTCCACCACCAGCACCGCCTTCAGGTTGACGGACGGTATTAAAACCTGAATGATCTTGGCCGGTCCCAGCTCATCGGCAAATTCGGAAATATCAGCCATGCATAGCCCCCTTCAGTTGAATTGATGGCCAGTGGGGAACCGGCCCTGTTTCATAGCCGCGCCGGACGCCATGATGGCGGTGAAAGGCATGAGGTCAATAAAAGCCCGCGCCAGTGCCCGACTCCCGCCAGGTTCTTGCTAAAGACTCTTCAATAATCCCCAATCTATGTGCCACCCTTGCATTCCGGCAAAGATTACCCCAGAATGTCAAGGAAGCTATAAAACTTTTGGAATCATTGTAAAGATAATCGGCCCTTTCCTCAACCAGATATAACTGGCGGCTTTCCACCCGGACGCTAATCTAATCCTCACCAAGTCGCGGCAAGCCGAATTTATCAACAACCTCTGAAGGGATGGTTATGACCGATAATCCGAAGAAGCGAGGAATCCGTGCGCCGGAGCTGGAGGATGAAGATATTCTGGAGGCGATGCGGGAGATCAGCGGATACCTGGATATCACCCCCGGGGATTTCAAAGAAGTTTACCGCCTGGCCTACCGGCAGGCTCTGGAACGCCTCAGCCGGGCGGTGACGGCCAAAGAGATCATGACCCGGGAGGTCGTCAGCGTGGCCACCGACACGCCTTTGCCCGAGGTGGCCGAGGCCATGGGACAGCGAGGGGTCTCCGGGGTCCCGGTGCTGGATCAGGCCGGCAAGGTGGCAGGGTTCATCTCGGAAAAAGATTTTTTAACTCAGATGGGGGTCTTGGAACCCAAGAATTTTATGTCCCTGGTGGCCAGGTGTCTGAAGAGCAAAGGTTGCGTGGCCTTACCCATAAAGAAGCAGAAGGCGGAGGATATCATGAGCTCCCCGGCGGTGACCGTGGGAGAGGATACCCCGGTCAAGGAAATTGCCGCCATCTGCACGGAAAAAGGAATTAACCGGGTCGCGGTCACCGACTCCCAGGGCCGTCTCCGGGGCATCGTCTCCCGGGGCGATATCGTCAAGGCCACCATGCTCGGGGGAAAATTATGATGGGGAATTTTTTCCGGAAAATGGCCGGCACCACCAAGAGTCCACCCGGGGTCGGGCTCGGGGAGATCTTCTGGTCCTGGCTGGGGGCCTTTTTGGGTATCGGGGCGGTGGCCTTAATCAACTATAACTTTGTGGAAAGGACTGACCTGGTGTTGCTTATCGGGTCTTACGGGGCCTCGGCGGTGTTGATTTATGGGGCCATCAAGAGCCCCCTGGCCCAACCCCGGAACCTGGTGGGCGGCCACCTGATCTCCGCCCTGATCGGCGTGGCTGTCTATAAACTGCTCTTTCCGCACCTCTGGCTGGCCGCGGCCCTGGCGGTGTCCCTCAGCATTGCGGTGATGCACGCCACGAAAACCCTGCATCCCCCCGGCGGCGCCACCGCGCTGATCTATGTCACCGGCAGTCAGAAGATTCACCACCTGGGTTTTTTCTATGCCATTATGCCCGTGGGCGCAGGGGTTTTGATCATGCTCATGGTGGCCTTGCTGATCAACAATCTTTCCCCAAGACGCCAGTATCCGGAGTTTTGGCTTTAGGGGGACCCGGTCACTGAATGAACTTGAGCCCCTTGAGTATCCTGACCAAATCTTCGTATGGCATGACGCCAATGTGCCGGAAAACCTCTTTGCCCTCGGCGTTAAGGAAAACCTGGGTTGGCACAATGGTACCTTATGTTGCTTGAAAAGTTTTTCGTCCGGTTCGATGTGCACCATGCGGATGTCTATCTGGTCGCCGTAACCGGCCTTAAGTCTGTCCAGCCTCTTTTCCATTTCTTCGCACATCGGGCACCGCTCCCGGCTGAATTCCAGGATGGTGGGCCTGGACTGCTGCGGGGCTGAACTCTGACACCATCCCGGCGCGCTTGCCCAGATTATCAGGGCTGCCAACAATAAAGCGCTCAGAGCTAGCCGGGGCCGGCTGGCTGATTGCATGATTACCCTCCTTTGAGGTCGGTGCAGATAAACCCGGGCCCTGGCACCGGATGGGTTTTATCGGGCCGGGGAAAAAGCCCCCATCATTCCCCGCCGGTCCCGCCCCGGGCATGATAGTAGCCGATAATATCCAGCTTGGAGATCATGGCGACGATCTTATCCGGGGCATCGGCCTGCACCACCGGCAATTCATCCACATTCAACAGGACCATCTTATCCAGGGCTTCTTGCAGGGAGTCACCCCAAAAAACCCGCACCACGTTGGGGGTGGCCACATCCCGGGCAACGATCAGCTGGCGCACGCTCTCCTCGAACATTACTTCCCGGATATCGTTGATGGAGAGAATGCCGGTCATCCGGCCGTCCCGGTTGACCACCGGGAAATAGATCTGCCGGGACCGGGCCATGGTCTGGACCAGCTCCCCCAGGGGCGTATCTTCCAGGACTGTGAGCACCGGCTGCGGTTGCACCACCTCGGAGACCTGCATCTTCTCCAGCAACTCCCGGGCGAATTCGGTCATGTGGGCCGGAGAGGCCAGTCGGCTCACCACCTGCTTTTCATACAGGCTGACCTTGCCCAGCATCAGGTAGGAGACGGTGGAGACCAGCATCAGGGGCACCAGCAAGGTATAGCTGCCGCACATCTCGCAGGCCATGATGATGGAAGCCACCGGCACTTTGGCCACTCCGGCGAAAAACCCGCCGATGCCTACCAGGACAAAAGAATTGGGGTGGATCACCCAGCCGGGCGCCCAGCTATGGCCCAGGAACCCGAAGGCGCCCCCCAGCATTGCCCCCATGAACACCGAGGGGCCGAAGACGCCGCCGCTCCCCCCGGAACTGATGGTGCAGGAGGTGGCCACGATTTTCATCAGGGCCAGCAGCGCCATGGTCCCCCAAAAGATTTTCCCCTCCAGGGCCGACTGCACCCAGCCATAGCCGCCGTCCATCACCTGGGGCAGCAGCAGGGCGATGAGGCCCAACATGAATCCTCCCAGGGCCGGTTTCAGCATCCGGGGGATTTGCACCTGGCGGAAAAACCGGTCCCGCATGATGTCATAGAACAGTTTGACATAAATGTAGCCCACCCCGGCGCAAACCACGCCAAACAAGGCGTAAGCCAGAAGCTCCACCGGCTCAAAATCCACCGGCCCCGGAAAAAACAAGGCGGTGCGGCCGAAATACTGGTCGAAGATGGAGGAGGCCACGATGGAGGAGACGATGCAGGGTAAGATGGCCTCAAACTCAAATTCCGTTTCCCGGTAGAGGACCTCCGGCGCAAACAGGGCCGCGCCCAGGGGGGCGTGGAAGATGGCGCCGATGCCCCCCGCCGCCCCGGCCAAAACCAGGATGCGGCGATCCCGGGGTTTCAGCTTTAAGATGGTGGCCAAAAAAGAGCCGAAGCCCGCGCCGATCTGGGCAATGGGGCCTTCCTTGCCGGCGGAGCCCCCGCTGCCGATGGTAATGGCGGAGGCCAGAATCTTCACCACCGGCACCCGCTTGCGAATATAGCCGCCCCGGCGGTGGAAGGCTTCGATCATGGCGTCGGTGCCGTGCCCCTCCGCCTCCGGGGCGATCAAAAAGACCAGCACTCCGGAGACCAGCCCTCCCAAAGTGGGGATGAGGAGAAACAGCCAGGAGCGGGTGGAAGCCAGGATGGCCACGGTGGCCGCTTCCGCCCCTCTGATGGGCTCTAAAAAGCCCGTAGGCAAGTGCAGAAAATGAAACAGCGCGTGCCGGAGCAGTTCCTCAAAGACAATAGCGCCCAGCCCCGACACCACGCCCACCACAATGCTCAACAGGGGCCAGCGGAATTGGCCCGTCCAGCCATACCGGTCGGGGTCAATACGGCTCCTGATCAGCCGGGTGAACCTGCCATCCACAAATGTGTCCTTGGTGTTTTGGAATTCGCCTAAAGCTCTAATCCCCGGCCGGTCGCGGTCCAGGGCGCTCAGGCGGTGTAGCTTCGGGGAGGACTGCCGCAGCCTCTGGCGTCCGGCAAGGTCAACCGGCCCTGGCCGCGGCCACCACCTCGGCAAAAGCCGCTTCCTCAAAAGCCTTGGCTTTGTCCGAGCGGGCCACGGAGGCCGGGCCCTGAATGACCCGCTGGGCCGGCGAGGTGTCCTGCTTGACTCTTTCCACCCGCATTTCCCACAGAGCCATGGCCTCGCTGCATTGCATAGGGTCTCTAATCAGGCGCATGGCGCCCTGGATGCCGATCACCAGGTCGTCGGCTCCCAGGATTTCCAGGGAGACGCGTCCGTCTCGGCGGAGGTTGGTGCTGGTGGTGCTGTGCCTCAGGGTCGCCAGCATCAGGGTCTTTTCATCTTTGGCATAAATCAGGGAAAGGGGGGCGGTATTGGGGCCGCCGTCCGCACTCACGGTGCCGGCCACTACGATGATGCGGTTGGGGTGGTCGTTGAAAAGTTTCATCAGGTCCAGGAGTTGCTCTTCCCCGGGTTTGCGGGCCAAATTCACGATCAGTCCGTCACCGACGATTCTGGCCATAGGTTTCCTCCCTCAACAGCTTTTTATAAAATGCCGCCTGGGATAATTCTCTCTTCCCCCAGGGTTCCCCCCTTGCCAGAGTGCTATTTTACGGCCCTGCGCAGCCGTTGGGCTACGGCCTGCAAACGCCGGGCGGATGGTGGAAAGACAGCAGTTGAGCATGAGCCTGCGGCTCACCCATAAATCATGAAAATTTCGTAGGGCGGACATCCTCGCCCGCCCCCAGCCAAATTCTTGTAGGGGCGCACCCATGTGTGCGCCCACGCGGGTCCGCCCCTAGGGCCAGTAGGGCGCGTCTCACGCGCCATTTCTTAAACTTGGGACGAGAAAAATGGCAGCAATGGTGCGCATTGCGCACCCTTCATTAACTTAAACTTTGAACTTTTCAGACCAGTCATTCATGAGCCGTTGGCTCACCCGTAAATTATGAAAAGCTGGTAGGGCGGGCGTCCCGCCCGCCGCCATCGCGGTATTAAGGTACGCAGCGACCGGCAATGTAGGGCGCGTTCCACGCGCCATTCTTGGTGCGTAAAACGCACCCTACATCTCAACTTTTCGAAGCAGTATTGGTATGCAAAAGCCCTGCCGGACAATAGCCGATAATACCACTAAAAATTTAATATTAAAGGAGACCACCCGAGTTTTTCGCCAGCCTGCTAATTAAGTCCGTTTCATGATTTCCGGCAATTGGCGCAGGCGCATTTTTAGCAATTTTTGTTGATAAGCAGTCAGCAGGTCTTCCAGCTTCAGCAGGCCCACCACTTTTTTCGGCTCGTGCGGCAGCACCACGGGCAAAAACGGGAAATGTCTGTCTTCCAGGAGATTGAGGGCGGTTTCCAGGTCATCATCCGGCGTCACCGTCACCACCTCCCGGGTTTTAAGTTTCTCGGCCGTCGTGGCCGCGGAGAGTTCTTTGGGAAAGCGCAAATCTTTCCGCACATCGGCAAGGGTCAGGACTCCGCTGAGTTCCTCCCGGCTGTCAAGCACAATGAAATTAGTATAAGGGCTTTTTTCCGCTTTCCCAAGAATTTCGGCCAGGGGGGTATCGTCGTAAAGTATTTCTATTTTCTTGCTCATGCAGTCTTTAACCCGCAGGGCCCGAAGGATATTGACGTCCCGGCCCCGGACCAGGTGGACGCCCCGCCGTAGCAGCTTCGTTTCATAAATGGAGTAGCCATAAAGATACTTCACCGTGAGCAGGCTCGCCACGCAGCTCATGATGAGGGGAATGATGGTGCGGTAATCTTTGGTCAAATCGAAAATAATGAGGATGGCGGTTATGGGTCCCAGGGTGGTGCCGCCCACCAGCGCGGCCATGCCCACCAGGGCATAATCCACCGGGATGAGATGCCAACCCGGAAAAACCAGGTTGATGGACAGGGCAAAGCCGGTGCCCAGCATGGCCCCCAGGAACAGGGAGGGACCAACGATGCCGCCGCTCATGGAACCCAGGCAGATAGCCGTGGCCATGAATTTTACCAGCAGGATAAGCAGCGCGGCATCCAGGGCCAGTTTTCCGGCCAGGGCCAGATTGATGGAGGTATAGCCCACCCCGAAGACATGGGGATTCCAGAGACCCACCAACCCCAGGGCCAACCCTCCCAGGGCCGGTTTGAGCCATTCCGGCAATGGCAGTTTCCGGTACAGGGTGTCCGAGGCTGAGATGGCCCGGGTGAACAGGACCGCCAGCAGACCCCCCAGGAGGCCCAGAAGGAGATAGAGACCTATTTCGCCGGGCTGTCTGAATTCAAAAGGAGGGGATATGAGAAGGGGGAAGCCGGTCCAGATGTATTTCGCCGCGATTATGGCGACGAAGGCCGACAGGGCGACGGGGCCGAGATAGGCAATCTGGATATCGCCCAGGATGATCTCCACGGCAAAGAGAGTACCGGCAAAAGGGGCGTTGAAGGTGGCGGCAATGCCGGCCGCGGCGCCGCAAGCCAGGGCCACCCTGACCTTTTCCGCGCCCAGGTTAAAGAACCGGGCCAGGGACGAACCGATGGCCGAGCCGATGATGGCCACCGGGCCTTCCCGCCCCACCGATCCCCCGGTGCCAATGGTGAGGGCCGTGCACAAAGTTTTCAAAAAGGTGAGCCGGGGTGGCAGGTAACCATCTTCCAGGGCTGCGGCTTCAATCACCTCGGAAACCCCGGGCCCCCGGAATTCAGACCCCCAGAGGGCGATTACCGGTCCCAGGAGCAGTCCCCCCAAAGCCGGCACCAGTAGCTTGAGCCACCATGGGGCCTGGCTCACCTGGACGAGAAAATTTTCCCCACCCGGCCAGAACAGCCATTGGCCGAGGGCGATCAAGGCCAGGAAACCCAGGACGCCGATGCTGGTCAGGACCCCGATCAGGATGGCGAAAAACAGTAATAAAGCTTCTCGGGTGGGGCGGCTAAGGTTCATCAGGGCGAATTATCATGCGTGATACACGGGTCTCTCGAAGATCGTCCTGCGTCCTGGCCGGCCTCTTAGGCCAGCGGCGGCGGCCGCGCCAGGCCCTCAAAACATCAGCCAGGTCAGGATATAAAGGGTATTGTTGTCCGCGGCATTGCGCCCGAAGCCGTCGTAATTGGTCCTGGCGCCGTTGAAACTGTTATAGATGGTGTATTGCACCACGATCTTGGCCTGTTCCCACTTGGGCGGCACATAGATCCCCTGGATAATGAAGCCGTCACTGTTGGGCAGGCCGTTTCTGCTGCCATCCCCTGGATTGGGCGCATAAAGCACCTCGTCCCGGCTGCCGAAGGTGTTGAAGTACGCGAAATTGCCCCCAAAGGTGCCGTAGGGACACCGGTAGGAATAATTAAAGTTGATTCTGAAGGTATCCAGGTTGTTGGACCGGTTGCCCGTGTTTCCCAGGGCATAACTGGCCCCCAGGCTCTGAATCTCGTGAATCCAGGTGCTGGCCACGGAGAATCGGTGTTTTTTGGTGATATATTGGTACTGCGCGTCAAAGGCGATGTCGGTAAAGGTGTCGCTGCTCCCCCGGGTCTCCCCCTCGGGAAAGATCCGGGTCACCATGCCGTAATGGCCCAGCATTACGGATTGATTTTTCCACTGGTGCTGGAGAAAGAGCCGCCAGTAAGGGGCCACCCCGTCCACCAGACTGGTGACGTGAGTGCCGCCGCTTAGAAATTGGGGATAGCCGTTGGCCGCAGTGCGGTAAAAGTTAACTTCGGCATAAAGCAGATTGTTCCAAAAGCCATAGAGACCCAGGCCGCCGACTTGCTGGTTTAAAGTGCCGTCGATCACCGCCGCCGCCGTCGGGGTAGGAGCCACGCTGGAGGAGGCGAAGGGAAATCCCCAGACCGGGCCGGTATTCCAAACATCTTGCATCGTGGGGGCGTTGTTGAAAGAAGCGCCGTACACCAAAGGTTTTCCCCCCAACTTGGCGGTGTCGGCGAACCGAATGTCGGTCATGTCCACTATGAAGGCATTGCTCACCCCATCATAGGTGAACTGCATGAAGGCCCCCAATTTACCGATGATCTTGCCGGCATAATAGACACTGGCTTCCTGGGGCAGATTGACATTGTCATTTGCGGACGAATTGAAAGGGGCGGTGGCGTCGGGTTGCGGTTTGCCGGTGTGGGTGAAGGAGGCCTGAAACAAGCCGGATAAAGGCGGCGGAAACTCGTAAATTTTTTGGCTTTTGCTCATCACGTAGCCGGTCATCTTGAAAGTGCGCCCATACGGGGTCAACTCCGGCCAGACCGTATGGCAGGCGGAGCACTCCAGGCCGATCTGCCGGCCGAAGCTCGGCACCCCCTGGGCCCGACCGGAGGGCCAGAGTATGACTAATCCCAAGGAACCTAAGACCAGGAACAAACTCCTTACCAGGTGTCTGAGCATCTTCTCCCACCTCCTGTAAGTGGTTGCCGCTGGTCGGACGCCAAAGCTGCGGCCGGCGCCGGCCCTATTTAAACGTGTGCTTCATGTAATCGATGACTTCCCTGATCTGCTTGGAACTCAAGTCCAGGGCCGGCATCGCCCCCTTGCCGTTCTCGATGGAATCGGCGATCTTTTTATCAACGTCACCTTTCCAGAAGCCGGGGGTGGTGAAATCGACGGGGGGCGGGCTGAAGGAAGAGGCCGCCGGGCCGTTGCCTTTACCGTCGCTGCCGTGGCACAGAGTGCATTTGTCCTCGTAAATCTGTTTGCCCGATTCAACTTGGGCCTTTGCCGGGCTTGCCGCCGCCAACATGGCCGCACCCAAAAGGGCCACGGCCAGAGTCCATGACAGAATCTTTCCCATAGATATGACCTCCTAAAAGTCTTGATCGGTCAGGGTGCCTGAGGCTCTGACTCCCACCACGCTGCCCTGGCCCCCGGGCATAATTTCGCTCATGATATCTCTCCCAATTAGCCTGTGCGAAAATCGACACCGGCGCTTTGCCAGGGATGACCGGTTATTTCTTTTCCTTACCCGTCGCTTCGGGGACAGGTTCAGGGGTCACCCCGGCCTCTTTCAGTTTTTCCAGGTATTTTTCCGGATTCTTCTTAAACTCCGCTATGCAGCCTTCGCAACAGAAGTAGATGCGCTGGCCCTGGTAGTCGACGTAGATATTTTTATTAATATTGCCCCCCAATACCGGGCAGGTGGTCTGGGTCTGGGGCTGGGCCGCCGGCGGCGCGGCGATCCCGGTGGTGGCCACCGAAACCGCCATCGCCGCCGCTACCACCAGAGCCAACGATATTGATTTTACCTGTTTCATAACTTTCTCCTGAAATTTATGGCTTGAGGCTAAAGTCCCTGGGACGGTCATAGATGAACCCGCCGCAGGCGCAAGGCATTGGTCACCACGGATACCGAACTGAAGCTCATGGCTGCGGCCGCAATGACCGGG
>Ga0315268_10008531_pt1 | contig 10704 bp, 10 predicted proteins | sample C1_top_MG_FD_204535 | JGI IMG/M metagenome (GOLD analysis project Ga0315268, IMG submission 204535) | Sediment microbial communities from Yellowstone Lake, YNP, Wyoming, USA - C1_top | ecosystem: Environmental > Aquatic > Freshwater > Lake > Sediment | place: USA: Wyoming | collected 2017-08-01 | reverse complement strand
TGGATGTCGCCGCCTTTATGTCAGCGTTGAGAACATCATCGAAACTTTTGACTCCGCTCACAGTTGCTGCTGACACGTTCAGTCTTTGCGCAGCCTCGATGTTGATGAAGCCGCAGCCGACAAAGCCTGTTCTACCGATTATGAGAACCAATGGTGGAGAGTCAGGCAAATCAACTCGCAGGCCCAACGCTGTTTTGTCTTCGATTTTCAATGGCGTCACATCAATCATGCTTTGATTCCTCTCGCACTATTCTCATCTGCAGTTCTTAAATAACATTGCGAACATACAATAAAAACGGCGGACTGGCAAATTGCTGACCAAACTGAAACAGCGGGTTCAAGCATTGATGGCTAACGAAGCCCAGCTAGTGTATAAAATCGGCATAACGCCGAACCTAGCAAGTGCCATAGGAATCTTGACAGCGATTGCCTCTGCATCCATGTATGCGAGCTCCCAACTCTATCCATTTAACTTGGTTGCCGCGTCGCTTTTTCTGTTGATTTCAGGGTTTTTTGACGCTTTGGACGGTGTCATTGCTAGGCTTTATGGGCGAGTCACGGTTTTCGGTGGCTTCCTCGACTCAATGCTTGACCGATACGCAGACGCATTGGTTTTAACTGGCATACTTCTAGGTGGTTTCGCCGACGTTTCGTGGGGGTTGCTAGCGCTGATGGGCTCATTGCTCGTCAGCTACAGCCGAGCACGAGCTGAAGCAGCTGGAGTGAAAATGGAAACCGTAGGCTTGGCGGAACGCGCAGAACGCACACTCATACTTGTGATCGCAAGCCTTCTCACTCTGATATGGAACTACGCTCTATGGTGGAGCATAATCTTGCTTGCCATACTCACAAACCTAACGGTTCTTCAGAGAGCAGTTTATTTCAGAAAGGCCTCTAAGAAGAGAGAGGCAACTACGCCTGTAATTTAGTCTTACTTTCAGTATCTGGGGCGTCTCCAAGGCGTGTGTCGCTCGTCTTTGGCGCGGACTTTGACGACGCCTCTGTGCACGGCGCAGGAAATACAGTAGTATTTGGTGTCAAAATGCGTGGGCAAATAGGCACCTTGCTTGCGTAGTTCCCTTGCCAAAGTTGGTTCAACCAGTGTTACTGGGCGTGAAATCTTCTTGGCCTTGTCAGATGGAACTTGGGCTCCGCAGCTACTGCACTGAACAAGGTCGCTTCTGCCTTTGCCGCCCTTTGCTCTTCCTCGACTTTTTCTTTTACCTGGCACTATTCATATCCTCAATTTGTTTAATTGTTAAATCGAATGAATAACCATACTTATAGATGTTTCCAAAATGAGCAAAGCAAACGTTTTTGATTTGGTTACAGTGGGACACTTCGCCATAGACACCATTGTATCATCAAGGAAAATAGACTCAAAAACTGCGCTTGGTGGACCGTCAACATACGTTTCAGTAGCCGCCGCCAAAATGGGCGCGAAGGTTTCTGTTATTTCAAAGGTGGGCGACGACTTTCCAAAAGAATATTTAACGTGGCTTAAAAACAACAAAGTGGATCTGTCTGGGCTAAAGCATGTTTCCAACGCTTGCACTACGCGTTATGTTTTGGAGTACAAAAACTGGGAGCGACAATTGCGACTGACATCTCAAGCCCCATCTATTTCGCCTGCAGACATTCCTCGTTCTCTGCAATCATCAACCGTTCACGTGTCGCCAATTGCAAATGAAGTCTCAGATGAAGTGATGAGTAAACTGCGCAAGTCAGCCAAAGTTTTGTCCCTCGACCCTCAAGGCTTTGTGCGAAGCTTCGACAAAAAAGGAAATGTTGGCGTGAAAAAGTGGCGAAATCCTGAAGCACTCGGGCAAATTGATGTTTTCAAGTCAGCAATCCATGAGGTTCAAGCCGTAACTGGAATCCGAGACCTGAAGCCAGCCATGAAAAAAATAATCGATTATGGACCAAGAATTGCAATCGTTACTGGAGGCATGAAAGGTTCAACCCTGCTTTTCGAAAACCAGTTCTACAATATTCCAGTGTGCAAATCAAAAATCGTGGTGGACCCAACTGGGGCTGGAGACTCCTACGTCGGCGGCTTCCTAGCCGAATACCTATGGGGCAAAGACGTCTTATGGTGCGCTTGCGTCGGGTCGGCGGCAGCGTCGTTTGTGGTTGAAGCAGTTGGACCAGTGAGGTTTGGGGAGAAGCATGAAGTTTATGAGAGAGCCCAAGGGATATATGAGAAAGTTGTGGGAAAGAAGAAATAGCGTGTGGTGAAAGGCGCTTTGGGGCGTGTTGCGAAAGGCGTGAAATGCAGTGTCACAGGCTGCGGAAACGAGGCTGTTCGGTCACTCGCAGGTGACAAGGTTGTGGCTGCGGGTTTAAAGGTGGGCGAAGTTAGGCGTGCTTATCTGTGCCGCGAACATTATAAAGAGTTCAAAAGGCACACAAAGCAGGACCGAATGTTGGAGAAATGGAGACACGGCACTCGAGACTAGCAAGGCCAGACTGGCGAACACAAAACTAATTTGAACAAGGCTCCTTTTCTGTATGGGTTACATGGTTTAGGGTGAAACTTGATTGAGAATTCTACAGTTGCATTCTAACTTCATCGAGTACACGCCCATAAAGAAGGAGACCGCGAATGCTGAGGAAGCGCAGAAAAAAACGAGTAGACTAGACGATGTTGTTGTTTTGTTTACATGTGTTGAAGAAGGCGACAACGAGGCAGTTGCAAAACAAGCGATAAACGAAGTCAAAGGCGCACTGCAGAAATTGAAGGCGAACAAGATTCTGATTTACCCGTACGCCCACTTGAGCAGTAACCTGGCGAAATCTGCGACTGCGCTTATGATTTTGAAGGCTATGGAAAAATATGCAAAAGAAGCTGGTATGGAGACTTATCGAAGCCCGTTTGGCTGGAACAAGCAGTTCACGATTTCTATCAAAGGGCATCCTTTAGCCGAACAATCAAAAGTTATTCTGCCTGCAGAGAAGGCGAAGGAAAAGAAGAAAGCAAAAGAGTGGAAAATCCCCAAGCCAGAATACCTGATATTGAAAGTTGACGGTGAAACAGCCGACCCTGAAGAATACAAGTTCAAGAAAGATGAAGAAGACATCAGGACGCTGGTGGAAAAGGAAGTTTTCAAAAAAGAAGCCGCGGGCGGAGAACCCCGCATTGTCGGCATATTAAACAGGTTTGGGTTCGAGTGGGAGCCAAGCTCTGATTCTGGGCATATGCGGTACGGCCCCAAAGCGGCGTTGATGGTTGAGTTGGCTGGAGACTACGCGTGGCAAAGCGTCAACGAGCTGAACATACCGAGTTTCTTGATAAAGGGCACCAACCTGTTCAACTTGAATGTCCCCGCAATCAGAGAACATGCAGATCTGTTCGGCGAAAGACTCTACACAATAAAAGTTGACAATGAAGAGTTCATTCTGAAATATGCTGCGTGCTTCCAACAGTTCTCGATGCTGAAAGACTGGATGATTAGTTACAAGCATATTCCTTTTGGAATGTTCGAGATTGCAGACAGCTATCGACTGGAGCAGTCGGGTGAGACCTTGCTTGGGTTTAGACTGCGCAGATTCTACATGCCAGATTACCATATCTTTTGCAGAGACCTCGGACAGGCTAAGGAGATGACGCTCAGAGTTCACGAGAAAATTCATGAAAAAGTCCGGGAACTCGGCAATTATTATGTCTCCCTTTACAACTTGACCAAAAGTTTCTTTGATAAAAACAGAGAATTCATGAAAGAACTGGTGAAAACCGACAAGAAACCAGCGCTTTTGCACTTTGTCCCTGAAGAAAAATACTATTGGGTCATAAACGTTGAATACCACATAACAGATGAACTGAAAAGATCTAGGGAAATAGCTACCGTTCAAATCGACATGGGAAACGCAAAAAGGTTTGGAATCAAATATACAAACGAGAAGATGGAAGAGTCCTATCCGCCTATCTTGCACACGGCAGTACTAGGTGGAATAGAACGCTACTTATACACTGTCTTTGATGCGGCTCTGAAACAGAACGTGCCCAGCTTACCGCTCTGGCTCGCCCCGACACAAGCCAGAATCATACCGATCTCAGACAAATTCATTGGAGATGCCAAGAAAATAGTGGACGCAATGGAAAAACAATGTGTACGAGTGGACATCGACGACCGCCCGTTCACTATGCAGAAAAAGGTGAGGGAAGCGGAAATGGAATGGATAAATTACGTGATCGTGATCGGACAAAGAGAAATAGACTCAGATGTGCTTCCTGTACGTGACAGGCAAGTCGGAAAAATTAGGAACATGAGGCTCGAACAGTTAATTGTTGAGATAAGGAAGAAAACAGTTGACAAGCCTTTTCAAACCTTAACATTGCCTCGAGAGTTGTCTAAGCGACCGCAATTCTAGTCTTGTTTCTTTATGATTCAGATTCTGAATTGCGTTTTGTAGCATGGATACATACTTTAGATTCACACTTGTTAAATACAGAATTCCCAAAGACATGGAATCATGGGCAAAATCGAGCAGGTCGCTGTCCAAGAGCAGAAGACAAAGTCTACGCCAGTTCAAACCGAGAGGACTCAAACAAACAGAGTTGAGTTGCTCCTCAGAAAGATTGCGCTCGCAGCCCTCACGATGCTAGGGATAGGCTACGTTCTAGTCAATGTGTCCGTGGCTGTTCTAATAGCTGACTCTATGGCGACCATCGCGATTGATTCTCAAGCAAACATCAGTGCCATTGCAGGTAGAGCGTTGTTCTTCATGGGTTCAATAGTCGCCGCCGCTTTGGGAATACTCTTCATTTTCGGTGCTGTGCACTTCTATGAACGAAGCCAAATGAGAGGCACTGTTTTTCTAGGCGTATTGCTAGGTTCCTTCTATTTGCTCTGCTCTGGTGTGGGCGCGACATTTTTGCTCCCTGAAACGACCATTGCCACCTTAATGCAAATTGTTGCCCCAATACTTGTTGCTGTAGGTGCTGCTGCACATACAACGCCTAGTACACGCTTCAGAATATTCGGCTCAGTCTTGGGCATGGCAGGGGGAGTCGCCCTTGCATATGCCATATACAATTCTCGAACATTGGATTTAATCTTCGCTTGGAACCTCCCATTCTCTGGACCATTCATGGCTTTGACTGTTTTGGAGAGTGCAGCAATAATACTGGGCTCGGTCGCTGCTTGCGTAAATTCTCTTTTTTATGAATACTTCGACGCTCGCCCATTCAGCCACGCGTCTATTCTCTTGGTTGCTCTTGTCTACGGGATAGGTATATTCATCGGTTCCCTCGTTCTCTCCATGAGTCTCTGGGACCTTATCTGGAAGTCACCGTGGCTTGGTCCATTGAACAGCATATCTGAATGGTTTATGAGTATGGTTGTCTTCTGGAGCGCCAGCCTCATCCTTATGGACATTGCCGGGATATTACTAATTGTTGGCGCTTGTTTAGGGTTCATTCATGTTTCGCGAGAGTTCTCGCAATTCTGAAGAAACTTTCAGCAAAAACCATTGTTTTTGTGATATCGCCCATCTTACAAAAAACATAAAAGCATGCGGAAAGTTGCTTACGTATTCTACATATAGAGGAGAAAAAGCGTGCAGAAAGAACTGGAAGTCTATATCGATGGCAAGTTTTACCCCAAATCAGAGGCCAAAGTTTCGGTGTACGACCATGGGCTACTTTATGGCGATGGCGTGTTTGAAGGCATACGAGCTTACGACGGCGTTGTATTCAAACTCAAGGAACATATTGAACGACTCTACACATCCGCGCATACCATTATGATGCAAGTTCCCATGACTCAAAAAGAAATGATCAAGGCGGTTTTGGACACCCTCAAAAAGAACAAGCTTAGCAGCTCATACATTCGCCTTGTTGTAACCCGAGGCAAAGGCGACTTAGGATTAGACCCAAGAAAATGCGCCAGAGCCACAGTCATCATCATCACAGAGCCAATGATTGCCCTACATTCAAAAGAGAAGAAAGAGAAGGGCATAACCGCCATGATAGCTTGGGTTAAACGTGATCCTGTAGACGCCACATCACATGAGGTTAAATCATTAAACTATTTGAACAGCATCCTTGCCAAAATTGAATCCAACATCTCAGGCGTAGACGAAGCCATATGTCTCGACAAAACGGGATTTGTTTGCGAAGGAGTGGCCGAAAATGTCTTCATAGTAAACGAAGGCAAAGTCATCACACCACCGACTTCGACAGGCGCCCTTCGAGGAATAACGCGACATACGGTCATGCAATTAGTGGAGAAACTCGGATGTTCGATGCTTGAAAAGAACATCACAGCATACGATTTGTTCACAGCAGATGAGGTCTTCTTAACTGGAACTGCTGCCGAAATCACTCCGGTTAGAGAGATAAACAAACGAGTCATAAGTGACGGCAAGGTTGGACCAGTGACCAAGAAGCTGATGCAAGAGTTCAGTAAAGTAGTCCGAGACCCAAAACACGGTATACCGATTCGTTAATCATCTGTACTACCCATTTTTCTTCATAAACTGCTCCAACTTATCCAACGCGGTTGCCAACGTCTTCACTGGAGGCAGTATCACCGCTCTGAAATGTTTTGAACCGTAAGTTGGGTCAAATCCAGATCCGTGCACGATGAGAACGCCTGTTTTTTCGAGGAGGTTATAGGCAAAATCCTTGTCGGTCTTCCATCGCCTGCCAACGCCGTCGACTTTTGGAAAAACGTAGAAGGCGCCTTCTGGTTTGGCGCAGCTTATTCCTTTTATTTGGTTGAGCCGATTCCAAGTGTAATCGCGTCTCTCTCTCAATTTTTTTACCATTTCTTTAATGTGATGCTGTGGGCCTTCAAGAGCGGCGACCCCAGCCTTTTGAACAGGCGTGTTGGCGCTGAGGCGCACTCTGGTTTCTTTTGCTATGCATTCTTTGAGTTCCGTGAGGTTTCCGTCTGGATCATGGAAATACATGTAGCCCAGTCGCCATCCAGTCATCAAATATGTCTTTGAAAAACCGTTCATTCCAACAACAGAAACATCTTTGGCTATATGAGCTGTGCTAACAAACCCTTCTTTGAACACTATCCGGTCGTAAATTTCATCTGAAATGAGCAAAAGGTTGTGTTCGCCAGCCAAATCAACGATTTCTTTTACGACCTTTTCGTCATATAGAGCGCCGCAGGGATTATTTGGATTAATGACTACTACAGCTCTGGTCTTGCTGGTTATTTTGCTGCGAAGGTCGTCGATGTTAGGCTGCCAGTTGTCTTCTTCAACAGTTTCATAAGAGACGGGTTTGCCTCCAAAGAATTTGACATACGACATGTAAGGCGGATAAGTTGGTCCAGGAACCAAAACTTCGTCACCGTCTTCAACAACCGCGGCCATAAGCAACTGTATGCCTTCCGAAATGCCTTGCGTAACAACCACATCGTCTGGTTGAATCTTTACTTCGTTAACTTTCTTCTCTTTTTCGCAGATGGCTTCTCTAAGTTCAGGCAAACCCTCCGATGGGGCATACCAGTTGGCGCCTTCTTCAACCGCCTTTACCAACGCCTCTTTAATGTGTTGGGGCGCATCAAAGTCAAATTTAACAGGGTCGCCTATGTTAAGATAGAGAATCTTTTTGCCTTCTTTCTCAAGTTTCTTCGCAGCCACCATAACATCGCGGATGGCATACTCAACGGAGCGTGCGCGCTCTGTCACCTTGAACATGTTTTGCACCGTGTTGTCTTGTTGTTTGGGCACTTTTAAATATCTTCGCACGAAACAGCGGTTCAACTGCTAGGCAAAATTTAACTTAAAGATGAACACAATCGACTGCGATGAGCTCTATGAGGACTTTAATTCTAACCGAAAAAGACGTTAGAAAACTTCTAACAATGGAAGAGGTTATTGGAGCGGTAGAATTAGCCTTTGCAGAAAAGAGTTCGAAACGCGTTCAGTTGCCTCAAAAACAATATGTTTTCTATGAAAGATACAACGGCGATTTGAGAACAATGCAGTCCTACTTGGAGGGATTAGACATTTCCACCGTCAAAGTCGTCAGTGTACATCCTGAAAACCGAGTTAAGAACGATCTACCCACAGTTGTGGCTACTCTTCTTGTTATAGACCCAAAAAACGGAGTGCCTATCGCCATAATGGGAGGCTCATGGATTACTAACATTGGAACAGGCGCTGCAGGAGGCGTTGCTGCAAAACATCTGGCGCAAAAAGCACCCAAAACTGTAGGGCTAGTTGGAGCAGGTGCTCAAGCCAGGACGCAACTCCGTGCAATTTTGACTATCTATGGGAAACTAGCAGAGGTTAAAGTTTGGAGTAGGACAAAGGAAACTAGGGAGACTTTCATCAAAGAAATGGAACATGCATGCGCCGGAAAAGTCGACAAGATAGAGGCTGTGGAAGAAGCCGAAGACGCAGTCAAAGGCTCTAAACTCCTAGTTACAACAACATCGTCAAAAGCGCCCTTGGTAATGGACGACTGGATATCGCCGGGTATGCACATAAACTGCATGGGAGCAGACGCGCCTGGCAGGCAAGAGTTAGATCCAGCTATTCTGAAGCGAGCCAAAATTGTCGTAGATGACAAGGAACAAGCGTCTTACAGCGGCGAGATTAATGTTCCCTTATCACAAGGCAAGCTGAAGCCCAAAGACATTTGGGGCGAGTTGGGCGAGATCGTGGCTGGATTGAAAAAAGGGAGGACAAGCGACGACGAGATTACGATTTTTGTCTCCACGGGCTTAGCTATACAAGATGCGGTTACGGCAAATATTGCCTACAAGAACGCCATGGCGCATCGCATCGGGCAGACAGTTGAAATCGTCTAGTGACGGCGAGCTTCAAGTATGTCTATGGAGTGTTCGGAATGGTTGTTTCTGTTGATGATGACTTGAAGCCTTGAGTGGTGTAAATGGTGACTGTGGCGTTCTTGCCCTTGAATTGACTCCAATCCCATGTACACGTAAGTAGCAAAGTAGAATCTGGCTGTAAGGCTTCTGGCAGACTGGGAGTGACAGTTCCAATGGTGATGTTTTGACCTTCAACATACACGGTTACTAGATTGATGTCCACCCTAGCCGGAGGAACAGCTGAATTCTGAACGGTCACGTTGAAGTAGAACGTTGCTGTTGTGTTAAAGAACTGAATGTTAGAAACGTTCAATTTCACTAGTGGACCCGTCACAGTCTTGAATGCTTCATAGCCTTGTGCAGTTTGTACGACAACTGAGACTGTTTTGTTTTGCAGATCTGTCCAATCACGGTGTAAAGTGAACGTTTCAGAGGCGTTTGGATTCAACTGAAAGGGCAAAGTGGGCGTAACGTCGGTGACTGCTACGCCGTTCACAGCTATATTGGTTATGTCGACGCTGACCGGAGACCTCATCGACTGCACTGTAACGTTGAAGCGAGTTGAAGTAACGGAGGGCTCAAAGATAACACTGGCTACAGTCAGGTTCATGAATGGTGTCCTAGTCTGAACCGCAGGTCCGGAACCGCCAACGATGAGCACGTATACGTCTACTGTCTGATCAACGTAGCGGGTCCAATTCCAAAAGCTCTGAACAGTCTGAGATTTGCCTGGTGCAAGCGTTATGGGCAATGCGGGCGAAGTTGAAGTGATCGAGTGTACATTGCCGTCGCTGGTAGAAACTTTGACTCGATCGACCACAGCGTCAGACGAAGAATACGAGGGATTCAACAACGTAACATCAAAGAAAGTGGCATCTTCTGGAGGAAACTGCACGTTTTCTATGGTTACGCTTGTTTCACTTGGAAGGTTGTATTCACTTGGAGCATAAAAGCCCATGGTCCAGATATAGGAGAGAATAGTACCCAACAAAAAGAAAACAATCAGTAGAATCAGCATTAAGAGTCTTGAAATTCCTTTGAAGTCTTGAGCTAGTTTCACTGCGTTTCCTCCATAGTAAAGCTAAGACAAATGCTGACTACATATTCAAACTTTTCCCTTTCTGCTGAGTTTATCTACAAGGTTGATTTTGCTTGCTATTATGGAACGAGAATATCTGCATCTTCTAATGAAGGTCGGCCAGAGAGTTCTACGGATATTCTCCTTTCTTGAGGGCTTTTTCTTCTTCACTCCAAGATATTGCTTCCAACACTAAGAAAATGTCGTTTCCTTCTTGAAGTATTCGCCAAGTTCGTCCTCCCATACGGGCTAGGTTGACCAGCTTGCGAAGGGGCACGCTTTCGATGCGGCTCCGAGTTTTCAAGTAGTCTTTTTCACCCACTCGCTGAATGTAGCTTGCCCTTCCAATCTTTAGTCTGATTTTTTCAGGCATGAAAACTCGCCATCTCTTACAATTGTAGCCCTAAACAAATATGTGTTGTGCTGAAAGTTCTACTTATCTGCACTTTTTTACTGACTGAAAACACTGTCAGGGCATGGGTTTTACAACTTCGCGCAAGTAGTTCTGTGTTTCTTCGTCTAAAGCTTTGGCGAGTTCTTCGTCGGACTCGCCACGTTTAATGTTGACTTTCCGTTCAGTGATTTCAATGTGGTTGACGTTTACTCGCCTGCGTTTGACACCGTTTAATTGTTTCGGCCCAGTGACCAGAACAAAATTCTTGTCAACAACGTCAACTATTATGCATTTTTTCCCCGCTTCACGTCCCACGAGTTTGACGCAGATTCTACCAACATCAATTGCAGGCATTATGGGTTCATCTTCCTGAATTTTGTGGGTTATCTCATTCATCAAACGTATTTATAACTTCATCGACTCCGCTTCAACAC
>Ga0315268_10008530_pt1 | contig 10706 bp, 7 predicted proteins | sample C1_top_MG_FD_204535 | JGI IMG/M metagenome (GOLD analysis project Ga0315268, IMG submission 204535) | Sediment microbial communities from Yellowstone Lake, YNP, Wyoming, USA - C1_top | ecosystem: Environmental > Aquatic > Freshwater > Lake > Sediment | place: USA: Wyoming | collected 2017-08-01 | reverse complement strand
ATTTGGACGATGGACGAATTGCTCAGTTTTCGTGTGCCACCCAAGAGCATATGGTGAATCATGCATGACATGCCCAAAGTGGCCTTGGACCCGATAAAGGGACACTACCCACACGTGGAGGTGTCTACCAATCACCACTCATGCAGTTCAGAGACTACATAAGGGGTGTGTTTCAGTTTTTAGGAGTGACTGTGCTGACCTAGCACCCCGTCAATCGCAGGGCGTGGGCTTTGCTCCATTAGCGAGCAGTTCGTCATAACTCACCCAATAGCTGAAACGCACCCCAGGCTCCGCCGCAGTTGACTTGTTCGTTTCTCTGTGTTACAACTTACCCCCGTGTCCTCCATTCGCTCCCGCACGCTCTGGTTAGCACTTGCACTTGCGCTGGCTGGATTGATTGCCCTCGCCACCAGCGCACGCCACACTCTGCCACAGATTTCTGGCACTGTCCACGTCTCTGGCTTGCACAGCCCGGTGACGGTGGTGCGCGACCGGTGGGGCGTGCCACATATCTACGCCGGCGACGAACACGACCTGTTCGTGGCTCAAGGCTATGTCACAGCGCAAGACCGGCTGTGGCAGATGCTTTTGCGTCGGCAGGGCGCGCGTGGCCGCTTGAGCGAGTGGTTGGGGACGCGCGCAGCACTGGCGGATGGCATATTGAGCCGCCAAGATTTCCCCACCCAAGCTGCAGCTGCGTTGCCCTCCTTCGATGAGGAATCCCGCACGACATTGGAGGCCTACGCGCTCGGCGTGAACGCTTGCGTGGCGATGTGCCCCGACCCGCCCGAGTTGGCGCTTTTAAAGCTCCAGGGCAAGGTGACACAGGTTCCACCCTGGGCTGCGACTGATAGCCTGGCCTTGTCGCAGATGATGCAATGGGCACAGGCGCAATCATCCGCCATAGAGTTGCGTTCAGCTTTGGTTTCTCGCCTGAGGCCTGAGCGCGCATCAGATCTGTGGCCCGAAGGTATCAAGCTAGCTGGCCCCGCACTGCCGGCCGATCCAGCAGTGCGCCAAGTGTTGCAACTGACGGGGATTCCGCTGATGGTAGGGAACGTGGCGGCCTCTGCGCCGGGGCTACCCTCTGCATGGTACATGGCAACGCTGCGTTCAGAGCGCATCACCATTGCCGGGGCGACATGGCCCGGCCTGCCGGGTGCCGTGGTGGATCAAAAGACCCTCATCCCCGGCCCTTCTCCCAGGCAGAGAGAAGAGAGAGCACTTCCTTTGGTAAAGTATCTGCTGGCTCTGCCGCCTCAAGGATGGCTGCAATTCCGAGTCCACGGGATGCTGCGCCAGTGGGATTACGACCTTTCCGGCAGGACACGCCTCGGCAACGCCTCAGCAGCAGTTTACGAGGCGTGGCTGTGGCATCTGGCTCGCGACACATTCCAGGACGAGCTTGGCCCGGACTTGTTTGCGCGTTATTGGGCCACCGGGTTTGCATCGGCGGCACTCGCGCGGCTAGCCGACCGGCCCGGCGACGCATGGTGGGACGATCTGACGACATCCCAACACGAAACGCGCGATGACCTCATGCGGCGTGCCTACGCCGAAGCGCTGGATCATCTTGGCCGCCACTATGGCGACTTGCACACCATCTGGGAATGGGATACGATGCACGCTGCTATGTTTCGCCATCGGCTGGGCGAGGCTTGGCCAGTGTGGTGGCTCGACCGTGAAGTCAAGCTGGGTGGGGATGCGTGGTTCGATCCGGCCCGTCCCGACGATCCGCTTCGCCCTTACGCGCCAGTCCTAGTGCCCTCGTTGCAGATGTGGCGAGACGCGGAGGGGCAAGTTTGGTTCGTACTGGCAGGCGGCGAGTCAGGCTATCCGCTTTCGCCGCACTATGCCGACCTGCTGTCGCCGTGGGCGCGCGGCGTGGATGTGCCGCTGCAAGATGTTGCCCGCCCCCAAGATCTCAGAGATGTGGAAGGCGTGCTTGTACTGACGCCGTAAAGATACCCTGCAACTGCCGGGCGCGTGTCGCGTCGCACGAACGGACTATGCAATACGTCTCACATCCGTCCTTGGAGTAATGGAAAGGAAACGTGATGAGTCGTTTGAAGAGCCGAGAAGGAATCGGGGCATCTCTGTTAGTACTCGCCGTCGCCGCTCTGGCGTTGGCCTGGGCGGCTCCCAGCGACGTCACGTTGGCCGGGACCAGCAAAGTAGTCTATCTCCACGGCGCGCTGGTATGGACGGCGCTGCTGACCCTCACAGTGGCAGGTGTCTTGGGACTGGCGGCACTCATTGCGATGTTGGTTAAGCGAGGCGACCTGCTGCATGCCTGGACGCTGGCGCTGGGCCGCACCGGCCTGGTATTCTGGCTAGCCTATATCCCTGTCAGCATGCTTGCTTCGCGGCTAGCGTGGAATGCCGTGTTCCTAGCCGAACCGAGGTACACCACGGCGTTCCGCGTGCTCGCCATCGGCCTCATCGTGCAAGTCATCATTATACTGGTCAATCGCTCCGCCATCTCCAGCGGGCTGCACACGGCGCAGGCCGTCATCTTGTGGGCGCTGTTGTTGAGCACGCCCAGCGTGCTGCATCCCAACAATCCCATCCTCCGCTCGACGCCCTCGATCCAATTCTTTTTTGGACTGATCGTCCTGGCTTGCGGCGCAGCAGCGTTGCAGGTCGCGCGATGGTGGCGCAAGTAGATGGTTCAAGTCCCCGAGACGCTTATCCACTGTATCACGCGTTCGGGCATCTGGTCACGGGTTGCTTCTGTGATCTCCCACACGGTCACCTGCGGCATCGCCTTGAGCGCGCTGGCCCAGATGTTCTCTTTCTGCATTACAGTGGCGACGACGATCTTGCGTGACGACACGGCTTTGATGACCGCGCCTCTAAACTCGCTAGAAAACAACTCCATCTTGCCAACCTCGTCCACCACCACCGCTGCCGTGTCGTCCGACTCTATCGCCATGCGAATGGCCGCCACGCCCACCGAATCGAGTGTCGCTACGTCCACGCCGTAGCGCCCCACGCGATGGCGCGAGCGGACGTCCACGTGCGCCATGATTGCTGCGTGCCCATCCAGCGTGACAAGCCGAAAGCCCTTGCGTCCACCCGGGCCGCGTATCTCCTCCGTATAAAACCCGCCAGCGCGTTGGCCCAACGCCGCCGCGACTTGCTTGACGACGGTCGTCTTGCCTACGCCAGGACGGCCAGTGAGCAACAATGTGTGCCCCATCCTCCGACCTCCAACTCGCAACTTCCCATAGTATACTTCAATTGGCGTCTATCGTCTTTGAGAGTAAAATAGGGCACAGTTGGCGCTGGGATAGAGAACAATGACACGTAAGCGACTCTACAACATCCTCCTGGTGTTGCTCACCTTCATTGCTGTCATCTACTTGCTGAAATTACTGTGGGGCATTCTCGCGTCTGTCGGCAATCTGTTGTTGATGTTTGGGCTCGCGTGGCTGATCGCGTTCATCCTGCGGCCTATAGCGCGCTGGATGGCAGAGGGGCCTTTAGCATGGCGCGTCCTCATGGTCGTTTATCGGCGTTGGGGCGAAAAGCGCACCAACTGGGTAGGCCGGTCGCTTGACCCACTAGCCGTCACGGTGGTCTACCTGGCGCTGTTGGGCACTTTGATTGTCATCCTGGTTGCTTTCATCCCGGTCGTCGTCAATCAGTCCAGGCAGTTGGGAAGAGCCACGGCTGACTATCTCGCACACGCCCCGGAGTGGGTGGCTACTTTCCAGACAGATATTGCCAAACGCTTTAACGTGCCACCCGAGTTGGTGAATCGGTTCTACAACCCCGACGAGATCAGCGGACGGGCCGTCGCAATCGTCGATGCTGCGCCGCGCTATATCGCCAACCTGATACGCGGCATCGCCTCTGGAGTGGGCGAGGCGTTGCTGGTGCTCGCGCTGAGTTACTATCTGATGCTCGACGGCCAGCGGCTATCTAAGCAGATCCGAGACCTGGTGCCCCAACGTTTCCAAGATGAATATGAATTGACGGTCTCGACGATTGATCGCGCCTTTGGTGGATTCGTGCGCGGCCAGGTCGTGATGGCCGTGCTATCGGGCGTGGTGACGGCTATTGCGGCCGGCGTAGCCGGCGTGCGCTACGGTGCGATTGTCGGCGCCATCGCCGGGCTGGTGATTTTTATCCCTCTGATCGGCGCGCCGATTGCCATGTTTATGCCCAGCGCCGTGGCGCTCATCCAGGGCGTGCCGCTGCCGGCGACAATCCTGCTGTTGGCATTCCTGACGGTATTTCAACAGATCCTGCTCCACCTTGTGGTGCCGCGGATTATGAGTGAATCCATCGGAATGCCACCGCTGCTCATCCTGATCTCCGTGTTGATCGGCGCGCGCCTGTGGGGAGTGTGGGGATTCATCTTTGGCATTCCGGTGGCCGGGGCGATTTATACCATCGGCTTGGTCATGTTGCGCCGCTTTAAGCGCGAGCAAGATCGGCTGGACCAAAAAGAGAATAAGGACGACGTGCTGTCCATCTAGTCTTCTCATGACTTCGCCCCTCTCCGGGAGTCACCGTGACCGATTTGAGCCGTGACAATCGCCTGATGGCGCTGGCGCTTTTTCTGTGGGCCAGTGGCGATGGACTATTTATCTACCTGCAGCCGATCTATATCCGACAGCTCGGCGCGAACCCGGTGCAAATCGGAGGTGTGTTGTCTCTGGCCGGCCTTGCGATGGCGGTTGCTTATTTGCCGGGCGGAATTTTGGCCGACCGCATCTCGCGCAAGACTATAATGTTGGTCGGATGGGGAGTGGGTATCGTCGCGGCGCTGCTGATGGCCTCAGCGCACGATTGGCGCCAGTTCATCCCGGGCGTAATGCTCTATACGTTCTCCGCGTTCTGCGTTCCGGCCGTCAGTGCCACCATTGCCGACGCCGCTGGTGACGTCCCACTGGAGCGCGTGCTGACATTGGTCTACGCCGGTTACTGGGCTGGCAGCATCATATCGCCGTGGGTTGGTGGATGGCTGGCCAAGCTCACCGGCATGCACACTGTCTATGTCGTCGCAGCGATGTGTTATGCCCTGTCAACTATGGTGATCCTGATGACCAAGCCACAACCGGTGCGGGCGCGAATGAGCACGTGGCAAATGCCATCCCTCACGTCGCTACGCTCCGGCGCTGCATTGGGCATCACCGTGTTCGCCATCTTTCTGGCAATGTACGTCGGCCAGCCACTGGCGCCCAACTTTTTGCAGGATGCCGCCGGCTGGCCGGTCGAGCGTATCGGGCTGCTCGGCTCGCTCCACGCGCTCGGCGTGACCTTGCTGGCCCCGGCGTTGGGGCGATGGAGCGCAACGACGTCGCGCAAGCTGCGTGGGCTGCTGGTCGCGCAGGCGCTCGTGTGGGCCTCGCTCGGCCTGCTGCTCATTGGCGCCCGAACGATACCGGGGATCATCTACCTGGCATTCTTCTTACGTGGCGGGTACGGGGCGTGTCGCAACCTGACAAATGCGCAGATTGCCGGGCGTACCTCTGCGGAAAACCGTGGAGCGGCATTCGGCCTCGCCGAAAGTGCCGTCGCCTCGGCGCAGATGGCTGCGCCCTATATCGCAGGGTGGCTTTACACTGCCCACCCTGCCGCGCCGATTGGAGCCGGACTGGTGCTCGTCCCGGCGGCAATGCTGCTCACGCCCGTTCTCAGCCGCCCGCCGATGCCCATCGGTCACGCCCGGCAGCTACCCGAGGCTGCGCATTCTTCGGAGGCATAACATGAATCCGATGCTTGATTGGGGTATCAACCTGATCGCCTGGCTGCAAGCCAGTTTCCCCTGGCTGCGCAGCCCCATGCAATTCTTTAGCTTTTTGGGCAGCGAAGAGTCCTTTCTGCTGCTCCTACCCTTCCTGTACTGGTGCGTGGATGCACGCCTGGGCGCTCGTGTGGGTGCCATTCTTTGCATCTCGAGCAACGTCAATGACTTTTTCAAGCTGGCCTTCCACACGCCTCGACCCTACTGGGTGAGCACCAAAGTACAGGCGATGAGCAGCGAAACGTCTTACGGCCTTCCGTCCGGCCATGCCCAAAATACCTTGTCAATTTGGGGGTTGATTGGCGCTGCGGGCCGAAGCTGGCTGCGTTGGGCGATAGCCATTTTGATTTTTCTCATCGGCCTTTCCCGCATCTTTCTGGCGGTTCACTTTCCCACTGACGTGCTGTTGGGCTGGCTGATCGGCGGACTGGTGCTCTGGGCCTTTTTGCGCTGGGAGGCCTCCGTGTTGGCCTGGGTTAACCGCCGAGCACTTGCAGAGAAAATCGGGCTGGCTCTTGCCGCTTCGATACTGTTGATCGTCATCCCGCTGGCGGGCCTGACCTTTGCGCCTCCGAGCGATCCGCCTGCCTGGGCAACGACCGCTGCGACGGCTTTTCCACCCAAGCCGGGCGAACCAGCCATCAACCCGCGCGACATCGGCGGGTCCGTCGGCGTCGCAGGAGTATTCTTTGGCTTCACCGCCGGCCTGGCGCTCCTGTTCCACCAAACTCGCTTTGATGCGCGCGGCGTATGGCGAAAGCGCGTCTTGCGCTTTCTCTTGGGTGCGGCGGGCGTGCTGGTGCTCTGGATGGGCCTGCGTGCGATCCTGCCCCGTGACGCATCACTGGCAGCCCAGACATTGCGTTACCTGCGCTATGCCGTCACCGGCTTGTGGGTAGGCTACGGCGCGCCAGTTCTGTTCATCAAGCTAAGACTGTAAAGACGTAAAACGTCAAACGTAAAGCGTGACCCTGTTGCATTTCACGTGTTACCTCTTACGTGAGGAGATGTAGCCCATGCCCCTCGACGAACGTCCACCTTTCGAGATGCTTGTCATTCTCGGTAATCTCATGCTGATAGCTGGCCTCTTGTTACGTCGCGAACGCCTCTCCCGACGCGCCATTCCGCTTGTGCTATATCTGCTGCTGCAAACCGCCTGGGCACTGGCGCTGTATGGGATGCACTTTAGTCCACCACTCTATCCTGCCGGGCTTGCCGTCATCGCAGATTACCTGACGCTACTCGCGTTGGTTGCGCTGCTCGGCGCCACACTGGCTCTTATCCAATCTGGGCCGCGCGTATGGACGTGCTTAGTTCTGCCTATTGCATTGACCGGCACAGCGTTGGCACTGGATGCGCTCGTCGTGGGACCGCGCAATATTAATACGACCATCAATAATTGGCGCATCAGCCAAGAGAGCCTGCACTTGACAGCGGGTGTGCTGGCATGGGCTAGCGCATGCGCGCTGGCAATTGGACTGGCCGGGCGCGCGCGAGTGAGCACATCCAGCCCACTACATCGCAATCGATTGCGCTACTGGACCAGCGCCTTGGCATTTGTGACCATCGGAACAGGCCTGACGTTGGCAACCGCGCTCGCATTGCCAAACCTTTCACCGCTGGCTGGCGGCGCGGTGACAATGCTCGGTTCGCTGGTGGCCGTCGTCACCTGGCGCACGTATTACCTGCCTGACGTTCGCGTGACGCTGCGGCGAATGGTCAGCTACCTCATCATCACGTTGGTCACGTTTGCGATTTACCTCCTAGGCATCCTGGTGGCCCAATCAGCGTTTCGCGTGCAAACCAGGCTAGAGCCATTGTTCGGTGCAGTGTTAGTGGCGGCTGTGATGGCAGTCGGATATGCGCCACTACGCGGGGGCGTAGAATGGCTGACGCAGCGTGTGCTGAGCGGTGCGCCGGTCGACTATACGGCGTCGCTGCAAGACTACAGTCAGCGCATTACCCAGGTGCTCGATCTGGACGCGCTGACCGCGATGGTCTTAGAGGCGGCCAACTCAGCGCTGCGCATCTCGCGCGGCGCATTATTCCTGGTAGAAGATAGCGTGCACTCTGGGTTGACTCTGCGACCTATTGGCGGAGCGGGTGTCGAGACACTGGGAGAACTGGAATGTCCGTCAAGCAGTCCGATCACACAACGATGGCGCGAGGGCGGCGGGCCGCTGCTGCAGTACGATGTGGACGTGTTGCCGGCCTACCATCAGGTCAGCGCCGCCGAGCGCATCGCGCTGGCCGCCTGGAATATGGAGGTCTTGTTTCCGATCCGGACGATGAGGCAGCTCACTGGTGTATTGGCGTTGGGGAGCAAGCGGTCGCGTGACCCGTACTTTGAAAGTGACATTGCCTACCTCGCTGCACTGGCCGACCAAACCGGCGTGGCGCTTCAGAATGCCAGATTGTTCTCCGAGTTGCGCGCTGCGAACAAGCAGATGGCCAACTTGAACCGCGAGCTGGAACATGCCAATGAGCAGCTCCAAGAGCTGGACAAGCTCAAGTCGGCCTTCATCGGCGTCATCACCCACGAGCTGCGCAGTCCATTCGCTGCCCTCGACTTTTCAATGCAGCTCATCCTCAAGTACGGGCTGGACAATCTGCTACCAGAGCAGCGAGAACAACTCGAGCAACTGGCCGACGGGCTAAGGCGCGCCGAGACGTTGATCAACAACCTCATCACGTTCGCTGCGCTCCTGAGCAAGCAGGGGCAGCTGCGCATGGTCTCTGTGGACCTGGGGCAGATCGCGCAAGAGACGATCCAGACGCTTGAACCCGTCGCACAGGCCCGGGGGGTGACAATGTCACTCCAGGTCTCAGATGCATTGCCTCCAGTGTACGGCGACCGTGAACGCCTGGCCGAGGCAATCTATCACCTGAGCCACAATGCGATCAAGTTCAACCGGCAGGGAGGCAGCGTGACGTTGGCTTGCCGTGCTGCGCCGGAGGACGTGATTGTAGAGGTATCGGATACTGGCGTGGGTATCCCCCAGGAAAAACTCCCAGAATTGTGGAAAGAGTTTACCCAGTTGGCCGACCCACTGCGGCGTGGCGTGGAAGGCCTGGGCCTGGGGCTGCCGCTGGTACGCTATGTGGTCAGGGCACATGGTGGCCAAGTCTGGGCGCGCAGCCAACCCGGGCAAGGGAGTGTGTTCGGCTTCCGCATTCCGCTAGCGGGACCGCCGCATGTGAACTGATCCTCCGTGCCCAGCTATCCAGCCACCCCTTACTCTACACGTTCTCGCTTGCGGCAGCTTGGGTCTGGGCCCCTCTTGCCTCCTGCATCTTGTATCCCAACCGCAACTCTACCGTAATCCTATCCAAGCCACTCGGGGCTATAATGTTTCAAGGAAGAATCGATGCCCGAGCTTTCTGCTACCACGCTTCCGACAATGGCCCTGGTGGCCTACTTTTTGCCGTGCGTCACCAGCGCGCTGACCGCGCTGGTTGCCTGGCAGGGCTTTCGCCGCTCGTGTCAAGATGCCCTGCGCGAGATGGCTCTGGCCTTCGCCACCGTGGCGGCGATCCAGGCCATGCTCTTGGTTCTGAGCGCGGAGGGTGCGGCCCCTGCCCCCTTGCTGCGGGCGTTGGACTGCATCTCTTCAGTCATGCTGGGCTGGGCGTTTTTCGGTCGTGCCCGGCGCATCTTTCTTGTCGGCGCGCTTTCGGCCTGTGGAGTGCTGGGCGCGTTCACGTCGAGCCTGTGGCAATTGACCGGCACAGAAAGTGCTTGGGCCGCACGAATCTGGTGGTTGACTGGCGCAGCGATCTATGGTGCAGTGACCCTGACGCTGTGGGCCCAACGCCGTGACCAGCCGCTGATGTCGTTAACCGCATTTGCACTGTTGACGGTAGGCTCGCTGATGGGTGCGGCGGGACTGGGAGCAGGAGCGGCGATGCTTCGGCTGGCCGCATTCCCACTTTTGCTGGTAGCACTGATGCAGCTATCCACACACGACCTGGAAAGTGCCCAGTCCGAACTTTGCTCGTTCAGCGAGTATTCACTGCGCCAGACTCGGCAACTGCTCACGCTCTTGCGCGCCACCACTGCGTTCATGGTTCATTCGAATGTGGCGACTGTGTTGCGCGAAGCGGCCGAGGGCGTCGCACTGGGCTTGGGCGCCGATAGCACGTTCGCCGCGCTGTTGGATGAAACCTCCGAGCCTGTGCTGCGCATCCAGGCTGTTTATCCACTGGTTTCTCGGTCACAGGATTCGGTCATTCCGCTATCGTCGCAGCCGGCCATAGCGGACGCGGTACGGCTCCGCCAGCAGGTGACTTTGATGCCATCACAACGCGGCATCTACGCATTGGCCGCGTTGCTAGATAGTAGCGCGGGCCCGGCGCTCATCCAACCGATGCTCTGCCCGGGACGCGTGTTGGGCGTCATCGTGGCGCTCAACGGTCGGAGCGGACGCACTTTTACCGAGAGCGAGCAGCGTGTGGTGGAAGCGTTTGGCGCGCAAGTGGCTGCTGCTGCCGAAAATGCGTTGCTCGACCAGGTGATCGAGGCGCAAACTCGCGAGCTGGCAGAACTGCTCAGTCTGCGAGAAGAAGAAGCCAGCCGCCGGGCCGCGATCCTAGAGTCTATTGCCGATGGCGTGATCGTCTTTGACCACAATCACCAGGCTATCCTTGCCAACCCCGCCGCGTATCATATGCTTGATCGCGCCGAGGCCACCGTGCTTGGTAGAAATATCCAAGAGATCATGGATGGACAGGTCCGACCAGAAGACAATGCTCTCATCCACTCGTGGCTCACCGGCAAACAGCCACTGTCGCCTGGGTTCAAGGTTGTCTGGGGGAGCAAGACGATTGCCATCAGCGTCGCGCCCTTAAAGCAGAGTTCCGCTGGTCGGCGTGGCACGGTGATGGTTTTGCATGACATCACTAAAGATGCGCAAGTGGACCGAATGAAGAGCGAGTTCGTGACTGTCGT
>Ga0315268_10008529_pt1 | contig 10706 bp, 12 predicted proteins | sample C1_top_MG_FD_204535 | JGI IMG/M metagenome (GOLD analysis project Ga0315268, IMG submission 204535) | Sediment microbial communities from Yellowstone Lake, YNP, Wyoming, USA - C1_top | ecosystem: Environmental > Aquatic > Freshwater > Lake > Sediment | place: USA: Wyoming | collected 2017-08-01 | reverse complement strand
GCGTTTCTGGACCAAGGTGATGCGCGACGTGGGGCTGACCCTGGTCTCCGAGCCCTTCGCCAATCTGTTGACGCAGGGCATGGTGTTGAACCATATTTTCTTCCGTAAGGGCGATAAGAGCGGCATTACCTATTACGCGCCGGAAGAAGTAGAAATCGCGCGCGACGACAAGGGGGTGATCTTGTCCGCCAAGTCGCTGGCCGATGGCCAGCCGGTGGAATACGGCGGCATCGGTACCATGTCGAAATCGAAAAAGAACGGCGTCGATCCGCAATCCTTGATCGAACAATACGGCGCCGACACCGCGCGCCTATTCATGATGTTCGCCGCGCCGCCGGAGAATACTTTGGAGTGGTCGGATGCCGGCGTGGAAGGCGCATCACGCTTTCTCAACCGTGTGTGGAAACTCGCGCATGCGCACGTGGCGCAAGGCGTGGTCGCGGCTTATGCCGGCGGCGAGCTCTCCGCCGAACTCAAAGCGCTGCGCTTTCAGTTGCATACCACCGTCCAGAAAGTGAGCGACGACATCGGCCGGCGCAAGACCTTCAATACAGCGATTGCCGCGGTGATGGAGTTGATGAATGCACTAGGCAAGCTCACCGATACCGGCCCCGTTGCGCGCGCCGTGATGCAAGAAGCGCTGGAGAATATCGCGCTGCTGCTCTCCCCTATCGTGCCGCACATATGCCATGCGCTATGGGCCGAACTCAAACCCGGCTCGGTAGTGATCGACACCGCCTGGCCGGTGGCGGACCAAACCGCCCTGGTGCAAGACGAGATCGAATTGGTGGTGCAAGTGAACGGCAAATTGCGCGGCCAGATCCGTGTGCCCAAGGATGCCGCCAAAGAAGCGATCGAGGCATTGGCGCGCGCCCAGCCCAGCGTACAAAAATTCATCGAAGGCCTGGCGATCAAGAAAGTGGTCGTAGTGCCTGGCCGTCTGGTCAATATCGTGGCAGGATAGCGTCCATGCTCATACGAATCCTGATTTTATATTTCATCTTCAGCTTGGCTGGTTGCGGTTTTCAATTGCGCGGCAATGCGGCGCTGCCGTTCGAGAGCGTGTACATCGAAGGCGGGCAAGACATCGTGGTGGATCTGGAACGAGCGATTCGTCCGACCGCGACCAAGGTCACCACGCGCGCGCAAGACGCTCAAGTAGTACTGCAAATTTTGGGTGAATCGCGCGAGAAGCGCATCTTGTCGCTCAACAGCGCGGGGCGGGTGAGTGAATTTACGCTGCTCTACCGGGTGAGTTTCAAGGTGTCGGATAAGCGAGGCCGCGAACTCCTTAGCCCGCAGCAAATCGAGCTGCGGCGCGATATCACCTTTAATGACTCGGAAATACTCGCCAAAGAATCCGAGGAAGCGCTGCTCTATCACGACATGCAAACCGACGCGGTACAACAAATCATTCGCCGCCTGGGCGCTGTCCACCTTAATCCGTAGCGCATGCTACTTCGTTCCGACGCACTTGCTTCACATCTCCGGCAAGGTCTTAAGCCGCTCTATGCCGTGACCGGCGATGAGCTCCTGCTGGCGATGGAGGCGGCAGACGCGATTCGCGCCCGTGCCAAAGAAGAAGGTTGCTTGGAGCGCGAAGTACTGACAGCGGAAACCGGTTTCAGCTGGGCACAATTGCGTGCGAGCGGCGCGAGCTTGTCGCTGTTCGCCTCCAAGCGCGTGCTGGAAATTCGCATTCCCAGCGGCAAGCCCGGCACCGAGGGCGCGGCGGCGCTGGAAGCTTATGCCGCCGATTTGCCGCCCGATACCGTGAGCCTGGTGCTGCTGCCCAAGCTCGATAAACGCACCAAAGACAGCGCCTGGTTCAGCGCCTTGAATGCGGCGGGCGTAGTGATCGAGGTACATCCGGTGGACCTGAATGCCTTGCCCGCATTTATCGCGCGCCGCCTGGCGGCGCAAAACCAAAGCGCGGAGCGCGAAACCTTGGCTTTTCTCGCCGAATCGGTGGAAGGTAATTTGCTTGCCGCGCATCAGGAAATTCAAAAACTCGGCCTGCTCTATCCGCCGCGCAAACTGACTTTCGACGAAGTGAGCGAAGCGGTATTGGATGTCTCGCGCTTCGACGTGTTTCAGTTGGGCGACGCCATGCTGGCAGGCGACGCGGCGCGTGCGGCACGGATTCTGGACGGTTTGCGTGGCGCGGGAGTGAAGCCGATCCCGGTGCTGGGCGTGCTGACCTGGCTTACCCGTAGCCTCAATAAAGCCAAGTTAGCGCTTACTTGTGGCGCGGATATGAGCGGCGCCCTGCGCGAAGGGGGTTTCTGGGGCGAACGCCAAAACCTGGCACGCCGGGCATTGCCGCGGCTGTCCATGGAGACTTTGAGCGCGGTGCAACGCCACGCGGCGGAAATTGATAGAATGAGCAAAGGGCTAAAACCGGGCGACGTGTGGGATGAGTTGTTAACCTTGGTTTTGCGCGTGGCTAAGCATTAAAGGCAGCAAACATGAAACGCGATATGGACGTTAAACAGTATATGCGGCTGGTGGGCGAGCAAGCTCGCGCGGCTTCGCGCGTAATCGCGCGCGCCGACACTAATGCTAAAAATAAAGCGCTGCTGGCCATGGCGGATGCGATCATGCGCGACCAAGAAAAGCTCCTCGCCGCCAATGCCAAGGATATGGGCGCGGCGAGAGCGGGCGGCTTGGATGCGGCTCTGCTCGACCGGCTGCAAATCAATGCGAAAGGCGTGGCCGGTATGGCCGAAGGCTTGCGCCAAATTGCCGCTTTGGCCGACCCGGTGGGCGAAATCACGGATTTGAATTACCGCCCCTCCGGCATCCAGGTCGGGAAGATGCGCGTGCCCTTGGGCGTGGTCGGCATTATTTACGAAGCGCGGCCTAACGTGACAGCGGATGCCGCCGGCCTGTGCTTAAAGTCCGGCAATGCCGCAATTCTGCGCGGCGGATCAGAGGCGATTCATTCCAACCAAGCCATCGCCGCTTGTGTGCGCGAAGGTTTGGCGGCGGCCGGCTTGCCCGAAACCGCGGTGCAAGTCATCGAAACCACCGACCGTGCGGCGGTGGGCGAGTTGATCACTATGAAAGAATTCGTGGATGTGATCGTGCCGCGCGGCGGCAAGGGACTGATTGAGCGCTTGATGAATGATGCGCGCATTCCCGTGATCAAGCATTTGCACGGCGTGTGCCATGTGTATATCGACGACCGCGCCGATCTGGACAAAGCCGTGCGCATCGCCGACAACGCCAAGACCAGCCGTTATGGCACTTGCAATACCATGGAAACGCTGCTGGTGGCGGAGGGCGTGGCCAAACAAGTGCTGCCCGCGGTGTCGAAAATTTATTTCGACAAGGGCGTTGAATTGCGCGGCTGCGCTGCGTCGCGCGCCATCGTCGCGCAAATGAAAATGGCGACGGAAGAGGATTGGATCACCGAATATCTCGCGCCGATTTTATCGGTGCGCGTGGTGTCGGGCTTGGATCAAGCCATCGAGCACATCAATACCTACGGGTCGCAGCACACCGATGCGATTGTCACCGAGGACTACACGCGCGCGCGGCGCTTTCTGCGCGAAGTGGATTCGAGCAGCGTGATGGTGAACGCTTCGACGCGCTTCGCCGACGGCTTCGAATATGGCCTAGGCGCGGAGATCGGTATTTCCACCGACAAAATCCATGCGCGCGGCCCGGTCGGGCTGGAAGGCCTCACCTCACAGAAATTCATCGTGCTCGGTGATGGACAAGTCCGAGGCTAAGCCCTGAGCCCCATCGGTATTTTCGGCGGCACTTTCGATCCTATTCACTTCGGCCACTTGCGCCTGGCGCAGGAAGCCCTGACGGTGCTCGATCTGCGGCAGGTACGGTTTATTCCCGCAGGCGCTCCGCCGCATCGCGCCGTGCCGCACGTGCCGGCGGCCATGCGTTTAGACATGGTGCGGCTGGCGTGCGCCAACAATCCGAGCTTCGTCGTAGACGGGCGCGAAGCGCAGCGCGCCGAACCGAGCTACACCGTGAATACCTTGAGCGCGCTGCGTGAAGAATTCGGCACGGAGCGGCCCTTGTGTTTACTGCTGGGTGCGGATGCGTTTCTGGGCTTGACGGCCTGGTATCGCTGGCAAGCCCTGTTCGATCTCGCGCATGTGGTGGTGGCGCACCGGCCCGGCTTCCCGCAATCGGCTTGGACCGACAATATGCCGCAGGCGCTGCAACAAGAGTTGCATGCGCGCCGGGCGCAAGACACGGCAATGCTTGCAAACACTGCCGCGGGCCGCATTTTCACCTTTACCCTCACCGCGCTCGACATCAGCGCCTCGCACATCCGCGCCGATTTAGTGCGCGGTGCGAGTCCGCGCTATCTGGTGCCGGACGCGGTGCTGGACTATATTTCCCAAAACCAACTGTATCGCGAATGACACCTGAAACCATGAAAAAAACGGCTGTCGCCGCGCTGGAAGACATCAAAGCCAGCGACATCACCGTATTGAACGTCAAAAAACTCACCTCGATGACGGATTATATGATTATCGCCAGTGGCGAATCCTCGCGCCAAGTCAAAGCGCTGGCGCGCAACGTCGTGGACAAGCTCAAACAAGCCGGCGCGGAAATCGTCGGCATGGAAGGCGAGGAAAGCGGCGAATGGGTGCTGGTCGACCTCGGCAATGTCATCGTGCATGTCATGCACCCGGCAGTACGCGAGTACTACAACTTGGAAGAGTTGTGGACGGCAGCGCCGAAGAAAGTTCGTAAAATCGCTAGCTGACCCCAGCCTATTACTTTATTGGTAGCAGCTACGACATGGAATTGATAATAGCCGCCGTCGGCACGCGCATGCCGGATTGGGTCGACGCCGCCTTCGCGGAATACCAGAAGCGCATGCCGCGCGAGGCGCGGATAAAATTGCTGGAGCTTAAACCCGAGAAGCGCGACGGCGGCAAGACCGCGCAGCAGGTAATGAGCGTCGAAGCGCTGCGCATCAATGCAGCGTTGCCTAAGGATTGCTACCGTATCGTGCTCGATGAACGCGGCGAGCAACTGACTAGCATGGCCTTAGCCGATACACTACAGGGTTGGCTGGGCACCGGGCGCGATGTAGCGTTGATCATCGGCGGCGCCGATGGTTTGGCGCCGGAAGTCAAGGCGCGTGCAGATTTTAACTGGGCGCTCTCCCCGCTTACCCTGCCGCATGCATTGGTGCGCGTGGTGCTGGCCGAACAGTTGTATCGCGCGGTGAGCATCTTGCAGCGCCATCCCTATCATCGGGAATAAGCGTAGTGCGCGAATGCCGCGCAATGATGGAAAAATGTTGTAAGCTGTTAAATCCACAACCACAAATAAGGACAAAGATATGGATAAGTTGCTTGCGAGTGGTGGGAGCTTGATCGGGTTGGCGGGCGCGCTGCTGACCATTGTGGCGGGCGTGGCGCGAATCACGGGCCACTATCATTTTGCCGGATTTGAAGCGATGACCTTGTTCACGGTCGGTGTCGGCCTCATGGTGATGGGCTGCCTGGCCAAGCTCCACGCACTTTCGAATAGTCGCGGGTAGCGCGTTGCCGTGGAGGGCGATGCCTGCCAAGCGCACCATGGTTTCCGCGACTCAGCTCTACTTAGCCTCCCAATCGCCGCGCCGGCGCGAATTGCTGAAGCAAATTGGCGTGAAATTTCGTGTATTGGCACCGGACGTGGATGAAGCGCCCCTGCCGCGCGAAGCACCCGATAGCTACGTAGAACGCATTGCACGCATCAAAGCGGAAGTGGCGTGGGCGCGCATTATCGAGCGCCGCCGCGCGCGGCACCCGGTGCTGGCGGCTGACACCGCAGTGGTTTTAGGCCAGCGCATTCTGGGCAAACCCGCCAATGACGCCGAGGCGCGCGCGATGTTAAAAGCGCTTTCCGGCCGCGCGCATCACGTGCTTACAGCGGTCGCGGTCGCGCACGAGAGCCAATTGCGACTGGCGACTTCCATTACCGCCGTTACTTTCCGCCGCTTGGCGCCGAGCGAAATCGCACACTATGTGGCCAGCGGCGAGCCGCACGACAAAGCCGGCGCATATGGCATTCAAGGCCTAGCCGCAAGCTTTATTACGCGCATCGAGGGCAGCTATTCGGGCGTGATGGGCCTGCCTCTATTTGAAACCGTGAACCTGCTTAAAACTTTCGGTATCCAAGTGCTATGAGCGAACAGATTTTAATTAATATCACGCCGCAAGAAACGCGCGTGGCGGTGATGCAGCAGGGGGTGGTGCAAGAGTTGCATATCGAGCGCGCATCGAGCCACGGCATGGTGGGCAATGTGTATCAAGGCCGGGTGTGCCGTGTGTTACCGGGCATGCAGTCGGCATTCGTGGAAATCGGCCTGGAGCGTGCCGCGTTTCTGCATGTGGCGGATATTTGGCAGCAAAAGCAAAACGAAGAAAAGCCGATCGAAAAATTATTGTATGAAGGCCAGACGATACTGGTGCAGGTCATCAAAGACCCGATCGGTACCAAAGGCGCACGGCTCTCCACCCAAATTAGCATCGCCGGCCGCTTGTTGGTGTATCTGCCACAGGAATCGCATATTGGCATTTCGCAGCGCATCGAAGATGAGCAGGAGCGCGAATTATTGCGCAGCAAGCTGCAACAACTGATGCCACCGGAGGTTAAAGGCGGCTTTATCGTGCGCACCAGCGCCGAAATCGCAACCGACCGCGAGTTGTTGGCTGACGTGGATTACTTGCAGCGCATCTGGAACGGCATCATGGAGCAAGCCAAGACCGCCGCGCCGCAGACGCTGCTGTACCAAGAACTCAATCTCGCGCTGCGTGTGCTGCGCGATTTTGTGAGTGAGGATATCGATCGCATCATCGTCGATTCGCGCGAGACCTATGGCAAGCTGCAATCCTTCTCCGCTAATTATATGAGCAATGTCGCCTCGCGCTTGGAGCACTACCAAGGCGAGCGCCCGCTGTTCGATCTGTATCAGGCCGAAGAAGAAATCGAGAAGGCGCTGTCGCGCAAGGTGGAGTTGAAATCCGGCGGCTATCTCATCATCGACCAGACCGAAGCGCTGACGACTGTCGATGTCAACACCGGCGGTTTCGTCGGCGGGCGCAATTTCGATGACACCATTTTCAAAACCAATCTTGAGGCGGCGCACGCCATTGCGCGCCAGCTTCGGCTGCGCAACCTGGGCGGCATCATCATCGTCGACTTCATCGACATGGACAATACCGAACACAAATCCGCAGTGCTGGAGGAATTTAAAAAGGCCTTGGCGCGCGATCGCACGCGCATGACGGTGAGCGGCTTCTCGGCGTTGGGGCTGGTGGAAATGACGCGCAAGCGTACGCGCGAAAGTTTGGCGCATGTACTGTGCCAGCCATGCCCGGTATGCCAGGGCCGGGGCGAATTAAAAACGCCGCAGACCGTGTGCTATGAAATCTTGCGTGAATTGTTGCGCGAGGCGCGCCAGTACAACGCGCGTGAATTCCGCATTCTTGCGTCGCAGCAGGTGATCGATCTTTTTCTGGACGAGGAATCGCAAAGCCTGGCACAGCTCGCCGACTTCATCGGCAAGCCGATCTCGCTGCTAGTCGAAGCCCAATACAATCAAGAGCAGTACGATATCGTTTTGATGTAAACCACCCAAGCCGGGAGTCGTCCGTGAAAATGGCACCCCTTATTTGGGAGGCTGTTTCAGTGTGGGGTCGAATACCAGCGATACGTCGGGTTCACTTTCGGCGGCAGGCTTGCGAGGGGTAGCAGCCGCAGACACGGATCGTGGCGCAGGCTCCGGTGGCCGGGCTAATGCCGCGCGGCCGGCAATCGGACGAATGATGTCGGGTTTTGCCGCAGGGGTCTGCGCCAGCCAGTGTGCGAAGAAATAAGCCAGTCCACTGAACACCAGAAAAATCAGTAGCCACTTAAGCCGTCCGGCGAAGGGTGATTGGTCCAAATCCAAACGGTAGTTTAAGCGCTGCTTGAGTGCGCTAAGCGCCGGGCGCGCCAGCCGGCGCAGTAACTGCGGCCGCCCACACAACACAATATTGATCGGATAGTTACTGAGCTGGCGAATCGCCTCCAACAGGGGATCCGAAAATTGCTGCGCGCCTTCGCACAACAGCACGAAATGGCCGGTCGGCGCCGGTTCATTTAAGCGTTCACCCACCTTGGCGGCGAGTTGCATCGGACTTAAGCGCTGTGCCGGCAAGCTCAGTTGCCCGGCAAGCAAGGCGAAGAATTCGGATGCGTCGAGCGCGGCTTTGATGCGCAAAACTGAGTCGCCATGGGAGACGGCGTGCGTTAAGTCGGCCAGAAATCCCACGATGCGCCCATTGTCGCGACCGGTGATGAGAATCATGACTTGGCGCTCCGCATGCAACATCATCGCCACTTGTTCCGCGAGATTGGGCTCGGCTAATTCCTGGGCGCCGGTGGTCGGCAGCCAAGGGATAGCGGTGGCGCCGCTCATAGCTCTTCCACGGAAAACAGGCGGCGATATTCTTTCATGGCGTAGCGGTCGGTCATGCCGGCGATATAGTCGGCGATGGCGCGCGCCTGATCCTGCCGCGCTTTATCCTGATATTGCGGCGGCAGCAGCTTGGGGTCGTCCATGAAAGCGTCGAACAGCGCTTTGATAATGTGTCGCGCCTTGCCGCTCATGCGGTTGACGCGGTAATGCTGATACAGCTGGGTGCGCAGAAACTGCTTCAGTTCATAATGTTCAGTGCGGATCGAATCGGAAAAGCCAATCAAGGACGGTGCCGCGCGCACATCGTTTATCGTGCGCGGCTGGGCGTGCGCGATATTCTTCGTGCTTTGCGCGACCAAGTCGGTGATCAGCGTATTGATCATGCGCCGCACGGTTTCGTGAATCACGCGCCGTCCGGCAAGTTGCGGATAGCGCTGCTTGACCTCATGCAGGTGACGCGCGAAGACCGTCACTTGCGAGAGTTGTTCGAGCGTGATTAAACCGGAGCGCAGACCATCGTCTACGTCGTGGTTGTTATAGGCAATTTCATCCGCCAAGTTGGCGACTTGGGCTTCAAGCGAGGGCTGCTGCTTGTTCAAGAAACGTTCGCCGACGTCGCCCAGTAGTTTAGCGTTGGGCAGCGAGCAGTGTTTGAGAATACCTTCGCGCGTTTCGAAGGTGAGGTTTAGGCCGTCGAACTCGGCGTAGCGTTCTTCCAGTTTATCCACTACGCGCAGCGATTGTAAATTATGCTCGAAGCCGCCGTGGTCTTGCATGCAGGCATTCAAGGCATCTTGGCCGGTGTGGCCGAACGGGGTGTGGCCCAGGTCGTGCGCGAGCGCGACGGCTTCCACCAAGTCTTGATCCAGCGCCAGGCTGCGCGCGATGGCGCGGCCGATTTGCGCGACTTCCAGAGAATGCGTGAGCCGGGTGCGAAACAAGTCGCCTTCATGGTTCACGAACACTTGCGTTTTGTATTCGAGACGGCGAAAGGCCGTGGAGTGGATGATGCGGTCGCGGTCACGCTGAAACTCAGTGCGGCCGGCGGGTGCGGGTTCCGCACAGCGGCGGCCGCGGGACTGCTCGGGCCGGGCCGCATAGGCGGCGTGCTCAGCCATGCGCGACGCACGCATCGAGCGTGGCTTGGAGTTGCGCCGGAGGCACTTCGGCGGTGAGTACGGCCTCGCCGATGGCTTTAAGCAAGACGAAGCGCATTTTGCCGCCCTCGACTTTTTTATCCAGGCGCATGAGATCGAGATATTTTTCGTGGCCGAGCGCGGGCGCGGCCACGGGAAGTTTGGCGTGGGCGATCAAGGCGCGGATGCGGGCGACATCCTGCGCGCGCAGCCAACCCAAGCGCTGCGACAACTCGGCGGCCATGACCATTCCTGTGCCTACCGCCTCGCCATGCAGCCAAGCGCCATAGCCCATGCCGACCTCGATCGCATGTCCGAAAGTGTGGCCGAAATTCAGCAGCGCGCGGTTTCCGGATTCGCGTTCATCCGCCGCCACGACTTCGGCTTTGTTTTGGCACGAGCGGTGGATGGCGTAGCCGAGCGCATCGGTATCGCGCGCGAGCAGCTTGTGCATATTGGCTTCCAGCCAGCCGAAAAAGGGTAGATCACGGATCAAGCCATACTTGATTATCTCCGCCAGTCCGGCCGAAAGCTCGCGCTCCGGCAAGGTGTCGAGCGTGTCGGTGTCGGCCAGTACCAGTTGCGGCTGATAAAACGCGCCTATCATGTTTTTGCCCAAGGGATGATTGATGCCGGTCTTGCCGCCGACCGAAGAATCGACTTGCGCCAGCAGTGTGGTGGGAATCTGAATGAAAGGCACGCCACGCAAATACGTAGCGGCGGCAAAGCCGGTGAGATCACCGACGACGCCGCCACCGAGCGCGATCAAGGTGCCTTTGCGCTCGATGCGGTGCTGCAGGAGGGTGCTGTAAATGTGATTGAGCGAATCGCTGTTCTTGTAGGCCTCGCCATCCGGCAGCACGATAGGCACGGTTTTTATCCCGGCCTGAATCAATCCGCTTTGTACGCGTTCGAGATACAGCGGCCCCACCGTGGTATTGGTGATGATCGCCGCCTGGTTCGTTTTCAGGTGTGGCAGAATCAGCTTGGGCTGGGTAAGCAGCCCGCCGCCGATGTGGATGGGGTAAGCGCGGTCGCCCAGCGCAACAGTCAGGGTTTGCATGGGCTGACAGTATAGCTTATGCCGGGATTTCCCTTAAGCGGCGCTCGACTTCGCGCGCCGCATATTGCACGTT
>Ga0315268_10008526_pt1 | contig 10708 bp, 10 predicted proteins | sample C1_top_MG_FD_204535 | JGI IMG/M metagenome (GOLD analysis project Ga0315268, IMG submission 204535) | Sediment microbial communities from Yellowstone Lake, YNP, Wyoming, USA - C1_top | ecosystem: Environmental > Aquatic > Freshwater > Lake > Sediment | place: USA: Wyoming | collected 2017-08-01 | reverse complement strand
AATCGCGATTGGAAGGACTTGAGCGCTGCCTGGTTCGGGGGCTTAGGGGGGTTCCCAGGGGCGCAGGTCGAAGGACGCCAGAGCGAGATTCCTCGCTCCGCTCGGAATGACATTCGGGCCCTTCGGCATCACGCTGGGGCGCTTCGGACGGCTAATGGGCCCGACCAAATTCCAAATTCAGGGACGAAAGTCCGTAAGTGTCCTATGACAGTCGAAGTGCTTATGACGCTGGCGGACGGCGAGGTCGCCTATCCGAAAAAGGACGGTAAACGAGCAACACGGGATTAGCCCAGTACGGCCCCATCTGAGCGCTTGACCGATATCGCGGCTCGGCTGACAATGATTTTCTGGGCACATAGCTCAATTCTTGGTGGCGTATGAAGGTCGGGTTTCACATGGAGTCCGCCGTGCTGTGGGCGGTTTGCATGGCAGTCCAGGGTAGTGCCTGGGTTCAGCAGGCGGAGAAGACACCACCGCTGGGTTCCGCTGTGGCCCCAGCGCAGAAGGTGAGTCCATCGAAGAAGGCAGTGCTGAGTGACGCGACACGCGCCAGCACCAGCAAGGCTATGGAAGGAGCTGCGAAGCAAAAAGTCACGGCAACGGGCGAGCAGGAGCCCCGCGCGCCGGAGGATTCCGCCGTCACGGAGTTTCGTCCAGTGCCGCCGGGCCAGGCGAATGACGGACGCCAGCCCGCTCCTACGAACTCCGGACAGAAGGCAGAAAGTGGGCCACTGAAAGACGTTCATGGTTCGGTGTATGGCGCGTCCGGCACGGCTAACTCCAGCGTGCGAACCACCGGAGCCGCAGCGGGAGCAAGTTCGAAGAGCGGCAAAACCAGTGTTTATATCGAAGGGCGACGGGCGAGAGAATCCTCTCCACACCCCTAAGCAATGAGGCATTCCCGAATTCATCCGAGTTGGGTTCGGCGCGTCACCGCGTGCCTGGCCGTCTTTCTCGCCGTGGCGGCGCTGAGTCCTGCTGCTTATGGCGCAGCGCCCTCGGCCTCTCTTCAGTGCGATTCCATACCCAGCGCCATCCTCGGGCGATCAGTGGACGTCTGCGTGGCACTGCCGCCCGGCTACGAAGGTTCGACTCGTCGTTATCCTGTTTTGTATTTTCTGCACGGATTATTTGAGAATGAACATAGCTGGATCGATCGCGGCGGGCGCCAGACGCTTGAAAACCTGTGGGGCCAGGGCGAGGTAGGCGACTTCCTGGTGGTTCTCCCGGACGGCGGCAAGACGTTTTACGTCAACGCTTACGGAGGCCACGAGCGCTACGAAGACTTTTTCATTCAGGAACTGGTCCCGGCCATCGATCGCAAGTATCGGACCGTGGCGGAGCGGCGAGCGCGCGGCATCAGCGGCAGTTCGATGGGTGGCTATGGCGCCCTTCACCTTGCCATGGATCATCCCGACCTCTTCGGTTCCGCGAGTGCTCACAGCGCGGCGCTGATCCCTAAGATACCAAAGCCCACTCCCACCGAAGGGCGCTGGGGATTTTATGCAGGCATTCTTCAAGACCCCTTTGGCTCGCCTTTGAACGACCAGTACTTTGACGAGAATAATCCCCTCACCCTCGCAGAGCACCCCGAACGATTCTCCCAGCTCAAGCTCTATTTCGATTGTGGAGATCACGACCGCTACGGCTTTGAGGCCGGAGCCCAGCTCCTGCACGAGGAGCTTGCGGCAAAGAATTTCCCGCATGAGTTCGCGCTGCGGCCCGGCGGCCACGGATGGAACTACTTGAACCAGTACTTGAGATACTCTCTGGCCTTCCACTGGCACCTGTTTGCGCAGGCGGAACAGAGCCTTGCCTCGGCATCCGGCCGGGGAGGTGACCGGTGAAGCGCCTCTTCGCCATTGCGGCGCTGGGCGTGGCGCTGAGGGCATTCCTAATATTCAGTCCGGCGGCGACCGCGACGGCGGCTGAGACGAAGCCCGACGCGGAAACGCGTGTGCTGGGATACATCCGCGACCACTTGCGCCCGGGCGAGCCCCTCCTCGTCACGGAGCTTTACAATCAAGTCTTCACACAGCCCGACGAGCGCCGGGCCTTGAACAGGCTCTACAACGCGTTCTTCCGCCTTCCACTGTTTGCCACACAATATCAGGCAAAGTTCGGCCACCCGCCGTCGCTCAGCACGCTCGCGGAACAATTCTCCCTGAAGTCCACACGCGATGCCGATACCTTGCTCCGGGTCATGGAAGCCGATCCGCGCGTACCGGAGTTTCTGATCCGCGATCCCGAATCCGGCGAGATTACTCGGGTGGACACGGAAAGAATTCTCAAGGATGCGCGCTTCAGCAAGGTTGTGGAGCGGCAACTGGGCGGAATGGAGGGCGAGACCGGGCCGACATTCCTGCTACCTGGCCTCGGCCAGCCGGCAGTGAGTTCTGAGGGGCTGCGCGGCAAGACCGTGCTGCTCTATGTCTGGTTCACGGGTTGCCCGCCCTGCATGAAGGAGACGCCCGAGCTCGTGGCCCTGCAGCGCGATTTCGCAGCGCGGAATTTCACCGTGGCCGGCGCGAACGCCGATAGACTGCTCGGCCTCGCGTACGATGACGCGGCGCATCAGCGGTACCTGCAGGAACAGAAGATAGACTTCCCGGTTGGAGAATGGACGCGCGAAAGCGACGGCGCCTTCGGCAGCATCGCCATATTTCCGACCCTGTTTCTGCTTGATGCCAAAGGCATCATCCTTCATCATTGGGTCGGATACACAAGTAGCGAGGAGATCCGTAAGGTCCTCGCGACAGCTCTGACTCGATAACTCGGACTCAAAACTCCGGAGGGTCGGCCATGCCCGGCTCTGACGACAGAATGCAAAGGAGAAACACGCAGATGAAGAAGTTGAATTTCGTTCTGGTCAGTTTGGTTTTTGTCGCGATGCTGGGAATGGCGCCTTTTGCCACGTTGGCTCATGGCCAGGAACGCGGCACCGCGAAGGCCACGATCGGCAGCGCCAGCGTGAGCCTTGACTACGGGCAGCCATCGCTTAAGGGTCGCGACATGCTAAAGCAGATGCCCGTGGGCGGAGTTTGGCGAATCGGGTCCGGCGACCCCACGACGATCACCTCCGACGCCGACCTGGACTTTGGCGGGACACGCGTGCCGAAGGGCAAGCACATCCTGCTCACACGCCTGGCGGAACCCGGCAAGTGGTCGCTCGTCGTCTCCTCCAAGGGCGCCTTCCAGTACGAACCCAGTGCCCGGATCGCCGAAGTCCCCATGGAGTTGCAGGAAGCAAAGGACTCTGTCGAGACCCTGACCGTCAACCTGACCAGCAAGGGCGGCAAGGGAGTCATCGAGATCGCCTGGGGAACTTCGCGGCTGACTGCCTCCTTCTCCGTCGCGAAGTAAGAGGGGACGCAGGGTCAGGAAATTGACGATAGGCGAATGGAAGAGCCAATTGAAAGGCGGCGTTTCTCGATGCGGGAGTGGGTGTTCCCTCCCGTCACGCCATTTGATTGTTTCCTGGATCTTGCTTTTCGGTTCTCGCGTTTCGTCATCAGCCGGCAGTGACCACGGTCCAGGAAGCCGGAAACTCGCGTATCCTATCTGCTCATGATACCCACCACGGTTCTCGCGCTCTTTGCCCATCCCGATGACGCAGAGTTCCTCTGCTCGGGCACGCTCGCTCATCTCGCCCAGCGTGGCGCCAAGATTAACATCGCCACCCTGACCGCCGGCGATTGCGGCAGCGCCATCCTGCCGCCGGGGAAAATCACCCGGATCCGGCGGCGGGAAGCCGAGCGCGCCGCGGCGACGATCGCCGCCGACTACTCCTGTCTGGAGGAAAAGGATATCCTGGTTTTCTACGACGGGCGGACCCTCAAGAAGGTCACCGAGCTTGTCCGGCGCGTCAATCCCGATCTCGTTCTGACCCACTCTCCCAGCGATTACATGGCAGACCACGAAGTCGCCAGCCGACTCTCCCAGAGCGCCTGCTTCATCGCCATGGCGCCGAATTTCCGCACCGGTGCACGGCGACCCGCCAAAGCGACGCGTGCCATCCCTCACGTCTATTACGCACAGCCTTTCGGGGGCCGCGATATCCTGGGCCAGGAAATCCGGCCGCATTTCTGTGTGGACATTTCAGGGACGCTTGATACAAAAGCACGGATGCTCGCCTGCCACGAAAGTCAGCGCGCCTGGCTGCACGCCCAGCAGGATCTTGCGCAGATCGACGAGCCGATGCTCGCCATGGCTCGCCGGGCGGGAGAACTCTCTGGATTCCGCTTGGCGGAAGGTTTCCGCCAGCATGTCGGCCAGGGATATCCGCAAACCAATCTGCTGAAAGATCTCCTCGGCGACCTCGTTCGCTCAGCAGCGAGCTGATTGTGGCCCTCTCCCTACCCCTTCCCGCCCGCGGAGGCATCATGTCATCGAAGCCATCTCTCAAAGAACTGGAGTCGAAGATCAAAGACCTTTCCCTTGAGTTTGACCCAGCTCTGATGCGTCAGGCCGGATACCGCGTGGTGGATTGGATGGTGGAGCGTCAGATGCGCCTGCCGGGCAGCGCAATGGGACAGGAACTTCCGCGCGGAGAAACGGAAGCGCTACTGCGCGAGACGATGCCGGAGGAGCAAGGCGACTTTAACCGCGTCTTCGACGAGTATTTGGAGAAAATCGCCCCCAACTCGGTCCCTGTGGATCATCCGCGTTTCTTCGCATTCGTTCCCAGCGCCCCGACTTTTGTCAGCATGCTCGCCGACGCGCTGGTAGCCGGCTCCAACATCTTTGCGGGTACATGGTTCGAATCATCCGGTCCCAGCCAGGTTGAGATCATCGTGATCGACTGGTTCAAAAGAATGCTGGGATTGCCGTCGGAAGCCGCCGGACTGCTGGTGAGCGGCGGTTCGGTCGCCAACCTGACCGCCCTAGCGGTGGCGCGGCGCGAGATCCTTGCCGATGAATCCCGTCATGCCGTGGTGTACCTGTCCGACCAATCGCACGCCTCCATCGACCGCGCGCTACGCCTCCTGGGTTTCCGCGCTGAGCAGCTTCGGCGGATTTCTTCCGATGCCTCGTTTCGCCTCCGGCCGAACAATTTTCGCGACGAGATCGAGCGCGACCTCGCGGCTGGGCGCCGTCCGTTTGCGGTCGTTGCCAATGCGGGCACGACGAACACCGGCGCCATCGACCCCATGGAGGAAATCGGTGCGATGGCGCGCCAGTACGGCCTCTGGTTCCATGTGGACGCTGCTTATGGAGGTTTCGCTGCCCTGACCGAGCGCGGAAGGCGGCTCCTTTCAGGAATCGAGCGCGCGGATTCCGTGGTGCTCGACCCTCATAAATGGTTCTACTGCGGCTACGAAGCGGGCTGTGTCATCGTACGCTCCGGCCGCCTGCTGCGTGAGACCTTCAAGATTCTGCCTGAGTATATGACCGACGTCGCCCGCGAGGAGCGGGAAGTCAATTTCTGCGACTACGGCGTGCAGCTCACGCGCGCCTTCCGGGCCCTGAAGGTCTGGATGACGGTCAAGACTTTCGGCGCGCGGCGCTTGCGCGAAATTCTCGACCAGTGCATAGACCTCGCAGAATACGCGGCGCGGCTGTTCCAGGAGTCGCCGCGCATCGAGATCATCACCCCACCCTCTCTCGGTGTGTTTTCTTTCCGCTACGTTCCAGAAGGGATTCCCCCGGCCGATCGCGAGGAGTGCTTGACCCGCATCAATTCCGGCCTGGTCCAGCGAGCAATTGCCAGCCGGCGAATCGTCTTGTCAACCACCCGGCTGGGGACACGGACCGTGATTCGCTTCTGTGTGCTGAACCACCGGACGAAGATAGCGGACATCCGCGAGGCCTTGCGGCTGATTGAGCAGTTCGGCCAAGAAGCAGCCGCCGCAGCGTGACAGCTTCCCTCCCCCATACCCAGCAGCTCAATCCTGGTCCCGCAGGTGAGCCCGGCGGAGTTTGGGAAGCCAGCGCGGGACGGCTTTCAGGTATTCCTCGTACGGAGATCCAAACTTCCGTCGCTCAGAACCAAGACCTTAGCTGAAGAGCCCCTCCCTCAACCGTCAGACTGACGGACAAGGAATGCCAGTGGCGGCCGCGGTATCACTTGAGCGGGGTGAGCCTGAGGTTGCGATAAAAAACTTCCGCGCCCTCGGATTGAAACAGGATCCTGCCGCGGCGCGGATTTGCGCCCGTCCCTTCATTGACGAGCTTCCCATTCACGTAATACTTCACCGTGTCGCCCGCAGCGACGAGTTCGAGCTTGTTCCACTGGCCGTGAGGCTTCTCCACTTCACCCGCCGGATCGCGGTAACCGGCGATGTCCTTCCACGGGCCCTTGCCCTGGCGGTCGATGCGGCCTTCGTTGTGCGCCACTCCCGCCACCGTCAAGGAGGCGCCATCCACCACAATAATGTCGCCGGTGCCCCCTTCGATGATCTGGAACTCGATCGACTTCGGAAAAATCTTATCGGGTCCCACGAAGTGGTAAAGGATGCCGCTATCGCGCGCCAGGCCCTCGCGGGGCGCGTGCGTCTTCTCGCCCCACTTGAACTCTGCGGTCAGCCGGTAATTTTCGTATTCGGCTTCCGTGGCGAAATATCCAAACTCCTCCCCGGAAACGTGAATCGTTCCATTCTGCACCGTGAAGACATGGTTCGGGTCATGATTGCGGCCCTGCTTCTCGGTGTAAGTGTAGAAGCCGTCGAGGTTCTTGCCATTGAACAGCTTGACGGTCTTGCCCGCGCCGCCCGCCAAAGCCCGGCCTGCGACCAGCAACGAAATACCCGCCAGAACCAGAGCGGTTTTCAAAATCATGGATGTGTTTTTCATATGCGTTGAGTATACACGACGCCGATAAACAACCAAGCCTCCTCGCGCCGGCGCCTCGTGGCGTCGATTCGACGAAACGGCCGCTTGATGCGGCAGCGGGCGAAGGAAACGCTAGCGCGCGGCGGCGTGAAACACCCCTTCGGCTACGAGTGGTCCATTGCCCCGCACGTCGAAGACGTCTCGCCCGAGGAGCTTCAGCGGCGCAGCGCTGAAGCGCAGGGGTAGCCCCCGCCCAACGTAAGGCTCTGCAGCTGACCCACGCACCTCCCAATCCATGACCCGGGTGCTAGGGCGTCACCAGCCGCACCTTATCGGTGATGAGTTCCGGCGAGCCGCTGCCCGGGGAGGTTGGGCCTGCAAATGCGTTCTTGACCAGCAGGCCGCGCACATTCACCGTGTTGCCCACCAGCAAGCCAGTGAAATCGCTGAGGCCGCCTTCAAACTGAGTGCTAGAGGAAGTTGAAACAACGGCAGATGTGATCGAGCAGCTCTGGCAGTCAGCCGAAAGGGGGCGGAGCAGCGTCGATGTCCCCAGAAGGCTCGGCAGCGAGCCCAGGGTGAAGCTGGGATTCGTGACCTCCGTCACCTTCCCCGAGATGGTTCCCTTCTTCAAGCGGATCTTCTCCGCGCTTGCCGTACAACCATCTGCCACCGCCGCGCAGTTGTTGCTACCTACCACCAGGGAGCCACTGAGCACTTCCACTTCCAGCGACTGGCCAGCCAGCAGTTCGCCGCCAGAGTCGAAGGTCGTGGAATCCACCGTCAGGCCGTTCGAGTCCATGCCGAACACTATCTTCGTGGGGTCGAAGCTAATCTTCACAAGAGCGCCGTCCGTGATCCCCGACGCGTTCTGCTGATCGTGGACCAGCAGGACAAACTGATACAAGTTGTTGGCCTGATCGAAGGAATTCACCTGAAGCACCGTGCCCTCTAGACTGGGCCCGCCGGCCAGGTTCACCAGCTCGATATCTTTGGCATAGAACTGCATCGTCCGTTGGCTGGGCGCCTGCACCTCCAGGCTGGCTTCCACGATCTGACCGTTGGCCAGTGTGTCGCAGGTCAAACCCTCGCTCAAGTCGGTGGTGGCGTCGAACTGCACGTTGGCGATTGAGATTCCCGTCATCGAATCGAGGAGAGTGAAACTGCCCGTCGGGCAGGTCTTGGTCCCATTGCTGACGATGCCAATCTTGTCCTCGAGCTCTTCCACCGGCTCCGACGAGCCGACCGTCAATGACTCGACTTCCACCACCGGCGCGACGCCGGTGATGGCGCTTGCCGAGGACTGAATGGACTTGTTGGCGTCCAGATCGATGCGAAAAGCGAAGTTCGTATTGGCGGTGACCGTCAGAGGGCTGGAAAAGGTGGCGACCACCGTGCTGGGATTGAAGGTCAGATTGGAGACATCAAGTTCCTGGATCGTTCCGTCGGGATCCAGTACCTTGAGTTGGGGGTTTGAAAACGTCAACTTCACCCCGGCGTAGGTGGTGGCCGTGACTTTCGTCGCACTGAGGAACGCGGACCGCAGTTCCAGTTGTTTGAGTTCAAAAGTCACCGGCTGGCTGATCAGTTGCACCTGCGGGGACCCCTGGCACGCGCCACTGCTCACGGAAGGGCATAGAGTGGCGCTGCTTAAAGTAATCTGAAATTTCAGGATGGATGTTCCCACCGGCGGGGCATCGCTGAAAAAAACGTAGCCGGTTCCGGTCCCAATCCCGATAAAGTCTGAATTCGAGGATCCTCCGCCACACGATAAACCTGCCAACGCTAGACCGGAGAGCGCCAGGGTACACAACAATCTATGGACGGTTGGCCAACCCATTCCTCACCCCCGCGTTCCGCAGCGATTTCGGCCCGCACTCACCGGGTTCATTGACGGCAGCATACCACGTTCCGGGCGACCGGCAAAGCGCACCTCGGAGGGGAAACGAGTTCTCTCAGCGGCTGCCCAGAGCGCGGGAATTGGGAGCGGGGCTCAGACGTACAAGAACCTTCTGGGTTTCTTCCGGCGAGGTAAGCGCCGCCTGCATGGAGGGTCCAATCGTGACCGCGAGTGGCGTGAGGCCCTCAATCTGCCTGCCCCGCAGTTTGACCTGAAGAACCAAACCCTGCCGCGTTCCAGGGGCTTTTTGATCAAAGATGAAGTTGCCTAGGCTATAGGCGATCCAGCGCCCCTGGTACTCTTCGAGCGGCTGGACAACATGCGGGTGGCTGCCGACGATGAGGTCTGCGCCCGCGTCGATGATCCGGTGCGCGAGCTCCACTTGCTGGCGCTGGGGCTGGCTGGCGTATTCAATGCCCCAGTGCAGCGAAACAATGACCAGATCCGCCAGTGGGCGTGCGAAGCGGATATCCGCCAGAACACGCTCTTCCTCAAGCCAGGCCACGCCGGGGCGTCCGGGGGCGGCTGTCGCTTCCTTGGGGTCGATATCGACATAGGCCAGGAATGCCAGCCGCACGTCTCCCAGGTCCATGAGCACCGGGTAATGGGCTTCCAGGTCGTTTGCGCCCGCGCCCACCGGTCGGATTCCCGCCCCGCGCAGCCGCTCGAGGGTGTCGAGCAGGGCCGCCGGCCCCCAGTCGTAGGCGTGATTGTTGGCCATCGAGACGACGTCGAAGCCGGTGCGGTTCAGGCCCTCCATCGCTTCCGGGTCGGCGCGAAAGGAATAGAGGTGATGCAGGTTGCGGCCACGGTCGGAAACCGGGCACTCGAGGTTGGCGAAGGCAAGGTCGGCCGCGGCAAAAGTTTCAGCGATCTTCAGGAAAGGGAAGGTCCAGTCCTTCTCTGACTCCATGCGCGCGCCCACACCGCGTGAGAGCATCACGTCGCCGGCAAACAGCAGCTTGCGTTCGCGGGGCAGCTCGGGCGGCGACTGGCCGGCAGCCGTCCCCACCGCCAGGCACAGCACAAAATTCGCCGCGCCCAGCGTGCGCCTCAAGCGCCTCGAAGGAAATCGGGAGCGCCCCAATCGCCCCATGATCCTTTCCCCTGTCCGAGAACGTGCGAGGAATGCTACTTCCGGTTTTCCGGAATGCAGAACTCGACGAGCGCCAGGTCGTGCCACTCGCTGGCCAGCTTGCCGTGCTTTTCGTGGATGCCGACTTCCTTCCAGCCCGTCTCCTGGCAGAGCTTGCGCGCCCCGTCGTTGGCGGCGATGATCCGTCCGACGAGCTTGTGGTAGCCCTTCTCGCGCGCCGCGTTTTGCATCGCCCGCATCAGTTCCAACCCCACGCCGTGACCGCGCAGGCTACGGTCGATGTAGATCGAAAGCTCCGCGATGCCGTCGTAACAACGCCGCGGACTGTAGGGCGTGATCGACGCCCAGCCCATCAGGGTGTGCTTGACCTCCGCGACCAGTACGGGAAAACGGTCCGGGCGCGCCACCAACCACAAGTACCGCTCCTCCGGGGTCACATAGGCATTCTCAAACGTCGCCGTGCGGTCCTGCACGCCCTGGTTGTAGATGCGGGCGATTTCCTTGGCGTCTTCGGTGCGCGCGGGACGAATCTTTAGGGGTCCACTCCACTCGGTCATAGCTCACCTGCCAGAATTCGGAATTAGTGCCGAAGAGGCATTCTAGCCACCCCGCCCGTCGAGAGCAATACCCGCGTCGTGACCGGACCCCAGCCCTAGACGGGCTACCCCCTGGAATCGTCCACCCCTATGCCCGGTAGTGACGCATTTTGGTTTTGTAGCGCCGGCCTTTAGAGTCTGTGTGATAACTGCCGCTTGACACCTTTGTATAATGCGGTCAGGAGGCCGCGATGAGATTTCTTCCCTACAGTCCCGAGCAAGCTTACTTGTTGCCGCCGAGTGTGCGCGAGGTGCTGGGCGAGGAGCATCTGTGTTTTTTTCTGCACCGGGTGGTGGAGCGCCTGGACCTGCGCGGATTCGAACAGGATTACGTGGAAGAAGGTC
>Ga0315268_10008525_pt1 | contig 10708 bp, 9 predicted proteins | sample C1_top_MG_FD_204535 | JGI IMG/M metagenome (GOLD analysis project Ga0315268, IMG submission 204535) | Sediment microbial communities from Yellowstone Lake, YNP, Wyoming, USA - C1_top | ecosystem: Environmental > Aquatic > Freshwater > Lake > Sediment | place: USA: Wyoming | collected 2017-08-01 | reverse complement strand
CGCGTTCCCGGCGCCTTCGTCGTAATGCAGCGTGAGCAGGATAATGACGATGAGCCACGCGCTCACCTGCTTGCGTCCGCGGTTAAACACGGCCAGCCGGGCCGCCCCGGCCAGCGCCATGGCTGTATAAAGGACGCGCACCATCCAGAACAGCGTCAGCGAATCGCGCCACCAGAGCGCGCGCACGGCGGAGAGGGCAACGGTGACCAGCGCCACCGCCGCCAGCGGCTTGAGCAGGCGCGCGCTGTTGGTGTAAATCAGCAGCGCCGCCACCAGCAGCGCGACGGCGGCGATAAAGGCCGCGTACGAAAGCGCGGACAGCCACGCCGAGGGCGGAAACAGACCGGTGCTGGCGTTGGCCAGGCGGTAGATCAGGTAACAGGACCAGCCCACAATCCAGACCAGCAGGTAGCGTTCGCGGAAGGTGCGGAAAACAAGAAAACCGACGGCGAGCAGAATCAGGATGCCGGAACTGTCGGCCAGCATTTCGATGGTGGCGCCGTTGCCATGCAGAATTGCGGCAATAAAATCCAGGTTCATGCGCGCAAGCAGGCCAGCACGCCACGGCTACGCCCGGCGGATGGCCGTTGGCGCACTGTATAGCACGAAACTGTTATGGGCATTGCCCAAATTGATACCGCCGCCGTTACCTTTCGAGGAACTGTGGGGTACAATGGCACGCCACGCACGGGGGGCAAACCACAGCGCAGTCAGCACGGATGACGGGACCAGCATGCCGGCTGAGAGAATCCTGATAGTCGACGACGAAGAAGCGATCCGCGAGATCGTCTATTCCATGCTGACCATGGCAGGATTTCGGTGCCAGCAGGCCGGCTCCGGCAGCGAGGCCCTGGCCATCCTGGCTTCCGGCGAGGATTTCGAACTGATGCTCTCCGATCTGATGATGGCGGGGATGGACGGCATCGCGCTGCTGGAGCGCACCAAGGAACGCTTCCCCGACATGCCGGTGGTGATGGTGACGGCAGTGCACGACATCTCGGTGGCGCTGGCGGCCATCCGCAACGGCGCCTACGACTACCTGCTGAAGCCGTTCGAACGCGAGCAGTTGATGGCCATCGTGCACCGCGCCCTGGAAAACCGGCGCCTGAAGCTGGAGAACCGCGCCTACCAGACGAACCTGGAGACGCTGGTGGCGGCCCGCACCGAGGAGCTGCGCGAAACCAACGTACAGTTGCGCCATACCATGCTCGACCTGGAGCGCTCTTACGACATCACCCTGGAGGCGCTCGGGGACGCGCTCGACCTGAAGGACGCCGAAACCGAAGGCCATTCCAAGCGCGTCACCGCCTTTACCATTGCCATTGCGCGCGCCATGGGACTGCCGGGCGAAAAAATCCGGGTGATCGCCCGCGGCGCGTTTTTGCACGACATCGGCAAGATGGCGATCCCGGATTCCATCCTGCGCAAGCCCGGCGCCCTGACCCAGGAAGAAATCACCATCATGAAGGAACATTCCTACCGGGGCTACCAGATGCTGCGCAAGATTCCCTTTCTGGCCGAGGCCGCCGAGATCGTCTACGCCCACCAGGAGCGCTGGGATGGCACCGGCTACCCGCGCGGGCTCAAAGGCGAACAAATCGTGCTGGGCGCCCGCATGTTCGCCCTCGCGGACACCATGGATGCCATCATGTCGGACCGGCCGTACCGCGCGGCCCAGCCGTTCTCCGCCGCACGCGACGAGATTGTCCGCTGCTCCGGCCGCCAGTTCGATCCCTCCCTGGTGAGCGTGTTCCTCTCCATTCCCGAATCCATCTGGCACGATTTGCGCAAGGAGATCGATCAGCAGATCTACCGCTTCACCTATGCGCAGAAAACCGAGACCCCCGCCAGTGCGTAGGGCGCGAGCAAGCGGCCAGCCGCACGCAGCATGGGGTAAAGCACCCTGCTGCTTGCCGCTTGCCGCTCTCCGGTGACTGCGTCAGAAGTGAAGTGGAAGCAAAAAGGGCGCGGTTCGCCCGCGCCCTGAACTTCCGGCCTGAGGATGGAATCAGCTCGCCTGCGAGTCCATCGCCTGCAGCGACTCGGCCACCCGGTTCAGCGCCGTCTGGATGCGGTCCAATTCGCGCTGCGCGGCCTCGTTCCACTCCAGCAGGCGGCCGGGGCCGCTCTCCAGGTTCTCTCCGACCCAGCGGAGCACGCGGCGTCCGTGGTCGGTCAACAACAGCCAGCCCAGTCCTCCAAGGCCAACCAGCGTCAATGGGACGTAGATTTTGCGCATGTTCGCCTTCGCTTCTATCTGCATATCAGCATTCGACGCCAGTTGCAAGACCGGAGTTTCTCGTTGGCGTTACGCTGGTGTTTATTTTGGTTCCGGGCGAGTCCTGGCACCACTGGCCGGGTTTTAGTAAGCAGCCTTTCAGCCACTCTGCCCATCGAAATGGGTAGAAACTTCGTCGATCTCATACTTGCGAGGTGTTTGTATGGCCAAGCGACTGGCTGTATGGACCGGATTTTGCACCCTGCTGCTGGCGAGCCTGTCCCTGTGGGCACAGTATCCCACCCCCGCTCCGGCTTACGGCAACAACCTGATTCCCGAGGGCACCAGGTTCGTCGTCCGCCTGGACGATACGCTGGACACCAAGAAGCTGAAGCCGGGCAAGAAGTTCAACGCCAAGCTGGGCGAAGATCTGACCGCCCCGGACGGCTCCAGCGTGCCGGCGGGCAAGAAGATCCACGCCCACGTCAGCCAGGTCGAGCGTGGCATGCATGGACGGCTGCTGCTCAGCTTTGACGAGATCGAGACCCGCCATGGCTGGCGGCCGCTGGCGGCCACCGTGACCGGCGTCCCCGGCGAGCACGCGGTGAAAACTGCGGGCAACGAAGGTGAAATCGAAAAGAAAGGGCCCAGCGGACGGCGGGTGGCGGAAGGCGCGGTGATCGGTGCGGCCGTGGGCGCGGCGGCCGGCGGGGTGGCTGCCGGAGCGCACGGGGCCATTATCGGCGCCGCGGCCGGCGGCGCCCTGGGCGGCGGCGCCGGACTGCTCACCGACCGCGACATGAAGCTCAACAAAGGACAGCAGTTGGAGGTCCGCCTGGACCGCCCGCTGCAAGTTCCGCGGTAAGCACACGGGCTTCAGAGGGCAGCCGTCCCGCGAGGGACGGCATGAAAATAGCGCTTTAGCGCCGGGTACGCCCGCAAATCTGCCCCAAGTCCCGGAGGGACGGGTGAAATACTCTGGCACAAACCTTCATTCGTCCCTCCGGGACTTTGCTCTAAAATCTGCGCCAACCCAGCGCTGAAGCGCTGGGCTACTTTCAATTGCGCCTCCGGCGCAGGCTTTGCCGTCCAACAGCGGATGACTCGGGCCGGCACCTATCCCGGCCAGCCGAAACTGAATCTGGAAGAACGCCTTCTGCAATTTTCCCCGCCGCGGACGTTCTATCATTGGCAGCTCTGAAACCAATGCCTGGAGAACGTCCCATGAAACGCGTAATCGTCCTGCTTATGGTGCTCGCCGCCGGCTGCGCCCTGGGGCAGAATCCGCCCACTATCACCGCGCAGGCCAACACCGTCTATACCAGCGCCGAGGGCCGCTTCGAGTCGGCGCCCGATACGGCCCTGATCCAATTCAACCTCTCGGCGCAGGAAGACACGTCGAAAGCCGCCTACCAGCGCGCCTCCGATGCCGCCGAGCAGGTGCGGCAAATCCTGCGCGCCAACGGCGTGGACCCCAAGGCCGCCGAGATCGGCTTCTTCTCCATTCAGCCCGTCTATGACTGGCGCCAGCCCAAGCGCAAGCTGGTCGGCTATCGGGTGAACACCAACGTCTCGCTCAAGCTGAAGGATTTCACCAAGGTAGGGCCCATCGTGCAGGCGCTCGGCGACCAGGAGTACGCCGAAAACGTCAGCCTGAATTACGCCCTGGACAATATGGAAGCCGCCAAGCTCAAGGCGGTGGAGGACGCCTTCCAGCGTGCCCGCGCCGAAGCCGCCACGGTGGCCAAAGCCGGCGGACGCACCCTGGGCGAGCTGAGCTATGCCTCGGTGGACACTTACGAGCAGGTGCGGGTGCTGGCCGCGCCCATGATGGCCAAGGCCGCGGGCGCGCGCGCCGAAGCCATGGCCCCGCCCACCGCCGAGTTCACCCCGCACAAGATCACGGTGACGGCGCGGGTGAATGCGATGTTTGGATTGAAATAGCTGTTAGTCATTAGAACTGGTTTCAAAAGTCCTTTTTCGGAAGGGCACGGCTTTAGCCGTGCCGCGCAGGCCCGCGATTTACGCGGCTTTAGCTGCTGAGGGAAGTTGCGCCGAAATCTCAAAGCGCACTTTTGAAACCAGTTCTAATGACTTAACTCGCGAACAACCTCCGCAGAATTCCCTTCCCGGCGGCGGCGAGATCGAGTTGGGCAAGGATGGCCTCGACCTCCGGCGCGGTGCGGACCGCCATTGCAGTCCTTAGTTGTTAGTTGTCAGTTCTTAGTTGTTTTGGCGACTGGCGACTGGCTACTGTCTCCGCAGCTTGTCTTCTTGCAGCACCAGGTCGCGCTGCAGGACCATCTGCACGCTGGTGCCGGTGGGCAGATTGACGTCGGGTCCGCGGGACAGCAATATCGCCGCCAGGCCGACGCCCGCGCCGGCTGCGCCGCCGATGCCGGCGCTCTTCCAACTGCGGTCGGCGATAGCGCCCACGGTGGCGCCCGTGCCGGCGGTCTTGGCCACCGTGCCCGCGTCGTTACCCTTGTTCGAGTCCTGCTGGATGGTGCCTTCCTTGTCCTTGACGTTTTGCTTCTCCGCGCCCGGCATACCCTCCACCGAGCCCGGCAGCATCACGGTGTAGCCGCTGCGGAAGATCATGGTGGTGAAATGCATCAGGAATTCGGCGCGGCCCTTGACCCGCCCCGGACGCCGCACCTCGCTGATGCGTCCCTGCACGTAGGTGCCGGCGGGAATCGCGATGCGGTCGTTCCGGGTGATGGGGAACGCGGTTTCGGCATAGACCGGGTCGCCGGGCTTGGCGTTCTTGGTGGAGATGCCCTGCGCCAGCCGCAGCGGAATCTCCGTGCCCGCCGGGACGGTGATGGTGCCGGGCGCCGCTTCCTGCGAAACCGCCGGCTCCGGCGCTTGTTGCGCCGTGGCAATTACACTCAGCAGCACGAAACACAGACACCAACGCATTACTTTCCTCCACCTGCGTACACAGGAGTACAACACAGAAGTGGGAACTTTGTTGCTGGCCGATCAAGCCTGGATTATTCACGAACGAAATTATTAGGCTTGTCATCCTGAGCGAGGCGTCGGCCCTTCCCCCTCGCTTACGCTCGGGGTCAGGGCCGACGCCGAGTCGAAGGACCCCCGACTCCCCAAACCCCGCCCCTGCCGCCGAAAGGCTCTTCGGTAGCACCCTCCCGCAACGCCCCCTCGCCCGAACATGATTTTCGAGAGAGCGAAGCCGAAGGGGACCCGCTTTTAACAGCGTGGCTTGGGCGCCGATTGCCAAGCAAGAAGCAGGTCCCTCACACCGCTACCGCCGCTACCCTCAATACAGCAAGTACTTCTCCCTCACCTGCTGGAACTGTTGCAGGCCGTCGCGCCAGTCGTCGGCGATGCGGCGCGGGTCAATGCCGGCGGCCAGCGCCTCCATTACTTTGCGGTTGGCCACCAGCAGCATCATCTGGTTCATGTCCCACTCGTTGGGATAGAGCTTGTGCAGTGCCGCCGCCAGCTCCAGGCCGAGTTCGGGCGCATCCAGCCCGTTGCGGTCGAGCAGCACGATGCTGACCCCGCCCAGCCGCTGCCCCCCGAACTTCTCGCCGGCGGGCGTGAAATTAATGGGTACGAAGCGCACGCCCTGGAGGCTGCGCGCGTTCAGGTAATCCGCAAGCTCCTTGGCCTTGATCCAGGGCGCGCCCACAACCTCAAATGGGGTAGCGGTGCCGCGTCCAACCGAAACATTCGTGCCCTCGATCAATGCGACTCCGGCATAGAGCGCGGCTTCGGTCAGGTTGCGCAGGTTGGGCGAGGGATTCACCCATATCAGCCCGGTGGAATCGAACCAGTCGCCGCGCATCCAGCCCTCCATCGTCACCACCGTGAGCCGGGCGTTGATATGGCGTTCGGCGTTGAACATTTTCGCCAGCTCGCCGACGGTCATACCGTGGCGCGCGGGTTCCGGCATGTAGTTGTTGTAGTTCTCGGCGCCGGGCTCCGACATCGGCCCCTGCACCAGGCTGCCGGTGATGGGATTGGGCCGGTCCAGCACCACCAGCTCGGCGCCGGTCTTGGCTGCCGCTTCCAGGAAGTAGCCCAGCGTGGTCTCGTAGGTGTAGAAGCGCGCGCCCGCGTCTTGAATGTCGTACACCACGGCATCCAGCGTCTTCAGCACGTCCAGCGGAGGGCGGCGCTTCGCGTCAGTGCCGCCATAGACGCTGTAGACCGGCACGCGGGTGGCCGCGTCCACGGTGTTGCCGACCGTGGTGGTGTCCAGCGCGCCGCTGATGCCGTGCTCCGGGCTGAAAATGGCGGCCAACTCCAGCCCGGGCGCGTGCGCCAGCACGTCGATGGTGCGGCGGCCCTGGGCGTCCACGCCGGTCTGGTTCGTGACCACCCCGATGCGGCGCGTGCGCCCCGGTTGGCGAAGCGGCGCGAACTCGTGCTCTTCCAGCACGTCAATGCCGGTCTTCACCTGTCCGTTGCGAAACGGGAGGCGGCGCGAAGCGTTGTACGTGTCGTTGTAGCCGGTGATGCGCGCCAGCCGGAGCTTGTCCTGCTCGCTGGCGGTCAGCTTCAGCGCCACCGCGACCGCGTTGGCGGTGCGATTGCGGAGGGAGACGATAGCCCCCGTGCCGCCGCGCGGATGCACCGCGTTGCACAAGATGATGATGTACGTGCGGGTCACCGGATCGATCCACAACGAGGCGCCAGTGAAGCCGGTATGCCCGAACGAGCCCACCGGCAGCAGGTCGCCGCGAGTGCTCGACAACCAGGAATCAATGTCCCAGCCGAAGCCGCGCACCGAGGTGGCGGTGGGCGGCTGCTGCGGCGTGGTCATCTTTTCCACCATCAGCGGCGAGAGCACCGGGCCGCCACCGTCCAGCATGGCCTGGGCGAATTTCGCCGCGTCGTCGGCGGTGGAGAAAAGTCCCGCGTGCCCGGCCACGCCGCCCATGCGTCGCGCCGTAGGATCGTGCACCACGCCGCGCAGCATATGGTGTTGCTCGTCGTATTCGGTGGGCGCCATCTCCGGCAGCCAGGACGCGGGCGGCAGGAAACGCGTGTGCTCCATCTTCAGCGGCTCGAAGATGTGCGTGGCGGCGTATTGCTCCAGCGCCATGCCGGAGACGAGCTCCACCAGGAATCCGAGCACTTCGAAATTGATATCGCTGTAAAGGAAGCGCGAGCCCGGCGGGTACGCCGGCGTTTCATCCATCGCCATGCGGAAGGCCGCGTCCTTGCCGCGCCACGGGTGCTTGAGGTCGAGGTCCTCCGGCAAACCGGAGAAGTGGGTCAGCAGTTGCCGCACCGTGATCTGTTCTTTACCTTTGTTACCGAACTCGGGGATGTAGCGCGCCACCGGATCGTTCAGCCGCACCTGCCCGTACTGCACCATGCGCATGATCGACGTGGCGGTCACCATGCACTTGGTGAGCGACGCCATGTCGAAAATGGTGTCCAGCGTCATGCGCTCCGCTTGCGGTTCCAGGCTGCGGAAGCCGAACGCCTTGCGGTACACCACTTCCCCGTCGTGCCCGACCAGCACCACCGCGCCGGGAATCTGCCGCTGCTCGACGGCCTGGGTGAAGATGGCGTCCACGGCGGCAAAGCGGGCGCCGCTTTCCTCTGCCGGTTCGGCTGCGACCGCAAGCGCCGGCCACAGCAGCACCAGCGCGCACACGCTCACGATAGTCCGAGGAGATGGCATGAGGATGAGAGTTGCGGCTCACCGCGAATGTACAAGAGCGCGGTGGGGGAAAACAAGACAGTTCAGTCTCGATAAGCCGAACCGTTGTGCCATCAAAAGCATAGATCCTGAGCGTCGCCAAAACCGGGCGACGCTCAGGATGACGCCTCAAACGGTTTTCATCACCATGGGTGCGCCGCAGGCGCATAGGCCGCTCGGGATGACACTCCTCCCGGTTCTGGCGTCAGGCCTGGGTTTCTGGTATGAACTGAGCACGCATGGCACTCAACCCGGCCTACTCCGACCAGGAGCGCGTCTTTGCCGGCGCGTTCGACCTGCTGCGCGCGGGCATCGAGCAGCGCGCCTTCCCCGGCGCCGTGCTCGCCGTCACCCTGGGCGACAACCTGGTCGCGCTCAAGGCGGCCGGACGCTTCACCTACGACGCCGGCTCGCCCGAGGTCAATGCCGACACCATCTTCGACCTGGCCTCGGTGTCGAAGATTGTCGCCACTACGCCCATGGCGATGGTCCTCTACCAGCGCGGCCTCCTCGATTTGGACGCGCCGGTGCAAGCGATCGTACCCGAATTTGCCAGCCCCGACCCGGGCCGCGCTGAAGTCACCATCCGCATGCTGCTGGCGCACTCCTCGGGGCTGCCCGCCTACGTGCGCCTGTTCGAGCGGGCGAACACCCGCGAAGCCCTGCTGCTGGCGGCCTGCCGCGTGCCGCTGGAGGCCGCGCCCGGCGAGCGCACCGAGTACAGCGACATCGGCTTCATCCTCCTGGGCGAGGCGCTGGCCCGGCTGGCCGGCGAGCCGCTCGACAGCTTCTGTCAACGCGAGATCTTCGGCCCGCTGGGGTTGGCGCACACCGGCTTCAATCCCCCACACGCGTGGAGGCCGCGCATCCCGCCCACAGAAGACGATGGCCGCTTCCGCCATCGCGTCGTGCAGGGCGAAGTGCACGACGAAAACGCCTGGGTGCTGGGCGGCGTGGCCGGACACGCCGGGGTGTTCGCGCCCGCGCGGGACGTGGCCCGATTCGCGCACGCCGTCTTCCGCGGCGGACGGCCCATTCTCCGGCCGGAAACGCTCGCCGTGTTCGCCCAACCGCAGGCTGCGCGTTCGGGAGAGCCACGAGCCTTGGGGTTCGATGTGCCTTCGCCGCCCTCGCAGTCCGGGCGATACTTCTCCCGCCACTCGTTTGGACATCTTGGCTTCACCGGCACTTCGCTGTGGATCGATCCGGAGCGCGGCCTCTCTGTCACGCTGTTGACCAATCGTACGTGGCCGAATCGCGCCTCGCAGAAAATCAAACGCATTCGCCCCGCGCTGCACGATGCCGTGGGCCAGGCCCTGGGGCTGGATCACCGCAATGCTTAACCATATTCCCCCTCGTCCTCTGCGTCCTTTGCGGTAGGGTTTGCCGCGGGTACACTGGCCAAAATGCCGAGAAGAGACCGTAACTCCGCGCCCGCGCTGGACACACTGCCGGCGCTGGAGATCGCGCGCCTCATCAACGCCGAAGACGCCAAGGTGGCGGCGGCGGTGGAGCGCGCGTTGCCGCAGATCGCCGAGGCGATCGAACTGATTGCCGATGCCATCCGCCGCGGTGGGCGTCTGATCTACGCCGGCGCCGGGACCAGCGGGCGCATTGCCGCGCTGGACGCAGCCGAGTGTCCGCCAACCTTCAACACCAAAAGCGTGCAGTTCATCATGGCCGGGGGCACGCGCGCCCTGCCGCATCCGGACGAGGCCAAGGAAGACTCCGCCGCGCTGGGCCGTCGCGACATGGCCGGCAAGAAGCCCAGCCGCCAAGACGTAGTGGCCGGCCTGGCGGCGAGCGGCCACACGCCCTACACGCTGGCGGCCCTGGAGTACGCGCGCCAGCGGGGCGCCCGGACCGTGGCCATCACCTGCGCCGCCGGATCGCCGCTGGGGCGCGCCGCCGAGGTTGAAATTGTCGCCGAGGTCGGCTCCGAAGTCCTTGCCGGCTCCACCCGCATGAAGGCGGGCACCGCGGAAAAGCTGATCTGCAACATGCTCAGCACCGGCGCCATGGCGCGCCTGGGATACGTATACGGCAACCTGATGGTCAACGTCCCGCCCCGGAACCTCAAACTGAGGGAGCGCGCGATCGGCATTTTGCAGCAGGCCGCCGGGGTGGAGCGCGACACGGCCGCGCGCGCCCTCAAGGCCGCGGCCAACCGCGTCCCGGCGGCGCTGATCATGCTCAAGGCGGGTGTCAGCAAGACCGAGGCTCAGCGCCGGCTGAAGGCGGCGCGGGGAAATGTGCGCCGCGCCATCCAATCGCCCTGATTTTCACCGACGAGGGTGACTACAATGTAAGGTTGTCGGCTGATGTTCGCGATGGCTGCCGCGTGGCACCCTCTTGTTTAACCGGCAACTGGCAACAGGCAACCGCTTTCATGGACAAATTCATCATCCGCGGCGGCAATCCCCTGCTGGGCACAGTGCGCATCAGCGGCGCCAAGAACGCGGCCCTGCCCTGCATGGCGGCCGCCTTGCTCACCGAAGAGCCCGTCATCCTGGAAAACATCCCGCAGGTGCGCGACATCGAGACCACGCGCAAGCTGCTCTCCGCCATGGGCGGCGAGGTCGAACTGGGCTACGGCCGCGCCCACCACCGCACCACCATCTGCTGCTCGCGCCTGGAAAAACCGGAAGCCGCCTACGAGCTGGTCAAGACCATGCGCGCTTCCACGCTGGTGCTGGGACCGCTGGTGGCGCGTTGCGGCATCGCGCGCGTGTCCCTGCCTGGGGGATGCGCGATTGGCGCCCGGCCCATTGATCTGCACATCAAGGGCCTGGAGCGCCTCGGGGCGG
>Ga0315268_10008524_pt1 | contig 10709 bp, 9 predicted proteins | sample C1_top_MG_FD_204535 | JGI IMG/M metagenome (GOLD analysis project Ga0315268, IMG submission 204535) | Sediment microbial communities from Yellowstone Lake, YNP, Wyoming, USA - C1_top | ecosystem: Environmental > Aquatic > Freshwater > Lake > Sediment | place: USA: Wyoming | collected 2017-08-01 | reverse complement strand
TTTCCGGAATTTTCTGTAGAGAATTCCTTGGCAAGTTCTATTGCTTCATTAATAACGACATTAGGCGGTGTCTGAGGCATAAAGAGCAGTTCATAAGATGCCAGCCGTAGTATTGCTCTGTCCACTGAAGTCATCCTTTCCAGTTCCCAGTTTTTGGTTGTCTCTTTCAGGTGCCTGTTTATTTCCTCGAGATTTGCCACCGTGCCGTCAATAAGTTCCTTGGCAAAGGTTACGATTCTTTTATTAAAAATCTGCGAACTCCAGAATGATCCCTCAACATCCTCTTTTCCAGAACCGCAGATGTCCATAGTATAAAGCACATGGATTGCACATTTTCTTGATTCTCGTCTAAGCCCCATTTTTAGAACTTCCTCCCGGAAAAGTTTAACCCAACTTTTGCGGCACTACTTTACTGCAGAGCGAGGATATTTCAAAAGTATTGAAGTTAAAGTGCGAAGATAGAAGTTAAAAATTGCGACATCCTTCCTACTTCCCACTTCCTACTTCCTAACTTGCTGCCCGAGCGACAATAAATATCCGACCTTTTGAGTCCGGAGCGAAGCAAGAAGTTTGCAAGGAACCTTGAGGAGCGACATTTCTTTCCAGGAGCGACGACAGAGCAAAATTGACGGTGCGGTCAATTTTGCGTTTCCGGCAAACTTGCTTGCGAGCGACTTATTATTTCAGTTTCAAAAAAAGATTCGCCATTTCGATCGCCGTCTGCGCCGCCTGAGCGCCTTTATTGCCCGCTTTCGCACCCGCCCTCTCAATCGCCTGCTCGAGTGTCTCCGCGGTTATAATCCCGTAGATCACAGGCAAACCTGACTTAAGTCCGATCAACGCAATGCCTTTTGTTACCTCCGCAGAAATGTACTCATTGTGCGGGGTATCGCCCTTTATAACTGCGCCGAGGCATATTACAGCATCGTATTTCTTTGACATTGCAAGCCGGTTCGCCGCATAAGGAATTTCAAAAGAACCCGGGACCCAGACGACATCGACATCTTTCTCGTCGCCGTCGTGCCTTTTTATCGAATCCATACAGCCGCTCAGCAGTTTTGAGGTGATGAACTCGTTGAACCTTGAGACCACTACGGCAAATTTCAGCCCCTTCGCAACGAGTTTTCCTTCATAAATATTTCCCATAATCCCTCCCTTTAGCATCAGTGATTAAGTGATTGGTGGTTAGTGATTGGTAACATTTTTACTTAACCACTTGACCACTTATCCACTTTTTCCACCTAATTCTTTTATAGTAAATGACCGCACTTCTCTTTCTTTGTTTTCAGATATTTCTCCGCATATTTCGATTTCGGCGTTATTTTAATGGGAATCCTATGGACCATCTTCAGTCCGTAGCCCTCCAGCCCGATTATTTTTTTTGGATTGTTGGTCAGCAGTTTTATCGTCGACAGTCCGAGGTCGCACAATATCTGCGCCCCTATTCCGTACTCCCGCAGGTCCGGCTTAAATCCGAGTTTTATGTTTGCCTCTACGGTATCATAACCCTCATCCTGAAGTTTATACGCTTTTATCTTGTTGAAAAGACCTATACCGCGGCCCTCCTGGTTCATATAAAGCAAAACGCCGCAGCCCTCTCTGTCGATTATCCTCAGAGACTCTTCCAATTGTTCGCCGCAATCGCATCTCATTGAATGAAAAATATCGCCGGTCATGCATGAAGAATGTACCCTAACAAGCACATTCTGTTTCCCGCAGACATCCCCTTTTACGAGCGCGAGATGGTTCTCTTTTGAAACCTTGTCCTGATATAAATGAAGCGTGAATTCGCCGTATCTGGTCGGGAACGCAGTGGAGGTTACTTTTTCAACAAGTTTTTCCGTCATTCTCCTGTATTCTATGATCTGAGCTATCGTTATTATTTTCAGTTTGAATTTTTTTGCAAATTTCATCAACTCGGAAAGCCGCGCCATTGTGCCGCTTTCATTCATTATTTCGCAGATAACGCTCGACGGATAAAGTGATGAGATCTTTGCCAGGTCGACCGACGCCTCGGTATGACCGGCCCGCACAAGCACTCCGCCATCTTTATACCTAAGAGGGAAAATGTGTCCCGGCTTGACAATGTCCTCAGCTCTGGTCTTCGTATTGATGAGCGTCTTTATGGTCCGGGCGCGGTCGTAAGCGGAAATGCCGGTTGTGATCCCTTTTTTAGCGTCAATTGAGACCGTAAACGATGCTTCCCTTACTTCCCTGCCGTTTGCCACCATCGGGCCTATTTCAAGTTCGTCAAGCCGCTGGCCGTCACAGGCAACGCATATAAGGCCGCGTCCGTATTTCGCCATAAAATTTATTTTTTCAGGCGTAATTTTTTCCGATGCATAAACAATATCGCCTTCATTTTCTCTCGACGGGTCGTCAACGATAATTACAGCCCGACCTCTTTTGAAATCGTCAACCGCATCTTTTATATCTGAAAATTTTATCATAAAAATCCCGCTCTTTTCAACTGTTCAAGAGTAACTCCTTCCCCTGCGGAAGCGTTTTCAACATATTTTGCCAGTATATCCGTTTCTATATTGACGGAACTGCCTGTTTTTTTTAACGCTAACGTTGTGTTTTTTAATGTAAAGGGGATTACCGTCGCTGTAAATGAGTTATTCTTTTTCTGCACCACAGTCAAACTTATACCGTCGACAGCTACGGAACCCTTTTCAGCGATATATTTTGAAAGTTTCCCTGGATAAAAAAATTCCCACAGTTCAAACCCGCTCTGTTTTTTAACGGATGCCACCCTTCCGACAGCGTCAATGTGTCCGGTCACGATGTGCCCGCTGAGCCGGCTGTTCAGTTTTAACGCCCTCTCCAGATTTACACCGCTGCCCTTTTTCAATTCGCATAGGTTCGTCCTGCTGTATGTCTCTGGTGATACATCGAATGCAAGATGTTCGACTGCGTTTTTTCCTGTTGAGATTCCGGTGACGGTAAGGCATACTCCGTTCACCGAAACGCTTTCCCCTTTTTCAAAACCGGACAGGGACGATGAAACGGTTATTTCCCCCTCTAAGCTCCCGACGACAGTGCCCAAATCTTCAATTATTCCTGTAAACATTTAGCCCTCAAATAGCACCGGATTTGAAAATATCCACGGATAATACTTTATTTTTTTAAGATAAACCTCGCAGCGGTATACACCTTTTCCTGTATTATTTATTTCCGCTTCGCCTGAAAATGACTGGAATATTTCTTCGCCGTTTTTGATTATTTTTATCATACCGGGCGCCGGGATCTTGACGAAGAGTTTTCCGCGCTCGCAATAGAACCTGAAGCCGGCGGCATTTTTGAAAAAATCATTGGAAACATAAGATAAACCGTTTTTTATCGCAGACAGCACCTTTTCAATATCTGCGCCGGTCTTTGCCAGCGGTTCCGGCAGCAAAACATGAGTCCTTATCGTCTTAAAAGCAAAATCAAACGGAAATATCCTCGCTTTTATTACTCCGAAATATTTTTTAATTGTCTCGTGGTTGTCCACTTCGCCGAGGGCGTATTTGATATGTCCATGGTCTTTGTTCATCATATCCCACCGTCGCATTGTTTCTTTCTTAGGACCTTTCATAAAATAAACCGGAAAGAGATAACTCAACACAGCTTTCGGAAAGTTGGTCAGCGTTTCCTGCCAGTCGGTCTGCAAATCCCAGATAGCAATGCCGGTGTAATTTTTCACATCCCAGTTATTCCACAAATAAGATTTTATTCTGAATTTCTGATTACCCGTATGGTCGGGATGGGCGATAAACCCGAATCCGCCCTGTTTGTTGACCTCATCTATATACACCTGCGGATTTGAGTAATTTTTAGGCACGACTACCGGTTTTTTTATTCCGAATGCGAGATAATGATTTTTTTCCGGAGTAATCTCTTCGCCTGTTATCAGAAGGACGTCACTGTGCCAGCCGTCGTATTTTTTCGATTCAATAGAAGCATGGTCGTTGATAATTACGAAATCCAGGCCGCACCTTTGAGCTGAGGCAGTGATTTCATCTATATTTCTCAGCCCGTCAAAAGAGTATGAAGAATGAATATGAATCGCACCGCAATAATCATACATCAGGATAGCCCTCCAACAGCACATCTACGCCGGATTCGGTCATTATAACATCTTTCACGGCAATTGCATCGCCCATTTTTGAAAATCCGTTTATTATTTTCGGGCAGATGAAAAACATTATTTTGTCCACAAACCTGTTCTTTAAAAATGATTCTGCTACCGCCTGCCCGCCCTCTACCAGCACAGATGAAATCTCAAGCCCTGCGAGTTCTAAGAGCAGTTTCTTCAGGTCTATTTTACCGTCCGCCGAAGAACATCTTACTATTTTTATTCCGGTTTTTTCAAGTTTTATAACCTTGCTGGCAGACATTTTTTTTGATGTGACTATTATTGTTTTTGCCTCTTTATTCAAAACATTCGCACTTAGGGGCATCTTTAAATTTGTATCGAGAATTATTCTTTTCGGATTCCTGCCGCAACCGTGTGAAGTCAGATGAGGGTTATCGCGCAAAACTGTATTAATGCCGACCAGCACAGCATCAACCTCAGACCGCAATTTGTGGACACAGCGCCTGGATTCTTTTGAACTTATCCAGTTTGAATCCCCTGATAATGCGGCAGTTTTTCCATCCATAGAATACGCCATTTTGAGGATAACAAAAGGCATTTTTTTTATGGCATATTTTACATATATTTCATTTAATTTCAACGCTTCTTTTTCCATAACCCCGGTTACGCATTCAATACCGCTCGCTCTAAGATGTTTTATGCCCCTGCCGTTCACTTCTATATTCGGATCCTTTGCTGCAATCACAACCTTTTTTATACCGGATTCGATAATTTCAGGCACGCACGGCGATGTCTTTTTATTATAATGGCAGCACGGTTCAAGGTTGACATACATAGCAGCGCCTGCGGCATTTTTACAACTCTTAAGTGCTTCTATCTCTGCATGATGCCCGCCGAATATTTTATGATAACCGGTCCCGATTATCTTTTTATTTTTTACAATAACGCATCCCACCATGGGGTTAGGGCTGACTTTCCCCTTGCCCTTCTCGGCAAGTTCAATAGCAAGTTTCATATAAGTGAAATCGTAATAGTCAAATTTCTTCATATTATATTACTTAGGAAACCACGGAGGCACAGAGAAAAACAAGAGGTTCACAGAGAAAAGACCGAAAAGAAAATATTCTCTGCGTGCATTCTCTGTGCTCTCGGTGTCTCTGTGGTTGAGCTTTTCAACAATCTCTATTACAAAAAAAATACCCCGAAATATATTCTTTCGAGGTTTTAGACGGCATACTTCTAATGTTTCACCCTTTCTACTTTCCGGACTATACCGTCGGTATCTGAATTCCTGCCTGTGGCAGGCAGGTCACAGATTCGGTCCCGAGCATTTAGCAAATGCGAGGGATTAGCGGACTTTTACCGCCGATTGGGAATTCCACCCCACCCCGAAAGAGTAATTGAATTATACAAATATTAAAAAAAATGTCAAGGGGTCACTCGGGATGCGTTTCATCAGCTCTGCGTCGGCTTAGAAGCCGCGCACCGCACTCACCTCGCTGAATGTATTAAGCGAGGTTCCGTGAGGGCTTCTTCAACGCATCCCTCGATCCTGCATTAAATAGGAACTTTAAGCTGGACTGGGCGGGGATTTTTTAGCTGGAGGGAAATTACATTACTCAACTGTTATTGTTACGATATAACTGCCGGAAACGAGAGTACAGCCAGTAGAATTATTTATTCCCAGTTCCAGAACGCCATCAGACAAAGAAATACCGGTATATGACGCGCCTAAAATATATGGCGTAGTCAAACCTATTCTGCCAACAAGAATGCCAGCATTTTCATTTGGAATAAATGAATAGGAGCTACCCCCAGGATAACATTGGCTTCCAGGTCCAGGTAGACCACTCGGGGTAAATATAATCAGCCAAGGCATGCCATTTATATATCCTGTAAGTCCGCCTGTTGCCGTTACTGTAAATGTTTGGTCTTTTTTTACAATAATGCGTGTCGGGATCCATTTTCCCCATTCGGTTATCGTTATCGTTTCAGAAATTTTTAAATTTGTGATTTCACAAATACCATATTTTGTATAAATAGTTAAGTTCTTATTAGCGTATTGCGGCACGATAAACTTGATAGTATTATTACTCCAAAAAGATATTGAAATTACAGATACATCTCCCATCATTATTTTCCCGGGCGTATTACCGAAATTTGCTCCATTTATTGTTGCTTCCTGACCGATAACAACAGGGTTCGGGGAAATTGTTATTGCTTCCGGGGTTTCAGAACCGCTCCCGCTTCCTGTTATTCTGGCTATCATCGGTTTTCTTTCACAGCCGCTAAATAGAAGCAATATAGCAATGAATATGGGTATATATTTCATAATTACCAGTTATAGGACAAGCCGCCGTTAAATTTAAATCCGCTTAAGTCAGACGATTTCATAAAAATATGATTGTACAGTATGTCAATTTGAATCCCAAAACGATAATGCCTTGAGGTATCAAAACCTATGCCGCCTATTACAATCGGGTCAAATGATGTCTCGTTCAATGTTGAATTCAATACTGTAGATTTTGTAGTGCTTCTGCTATATGACAACCCACAGCCTGCTTTAGCATATAAATCAATTGTAAAAGAAATGTTGGGATAATATTGGGCATTTAGCGTAGCAGTATAAAAATCAATAGAGTGTTCCATACCGGCAATTTTATTTTTTGTCCGTTCCAAAAGAAAATATGAGGTTTCAATTTCAGTATAAAATTGCGGAAAGTCAAAAAACAAAAATCCTGTTTTTCTATAAGATAAGTTGTAATTCAAAGTACCGCTGTTAATATCTTTAACGTCGCCCGAGAAAAGAAAATATCCGAAATTTCCCCTTATTGAGTTCTTGAATTCAAGCAGTTTTGTGAAATCGTATATCTTTTCCTTGTATATGTCTTTGGCTATCTTATTTGCGAATCCGTTCACAATCTTCTCTATATTTGTGATTTTTTTGAACTGTTTTCTTTCAGACATAACTATCTGCGCTGTCTCTACAGAAACCACATTTACAGTTATGAACAGCGTCCCTTCGATTTTAGAATATGAGCCGATTGCCATATACTCCGCATTAAGGAGTTTGCCTATCTCTATAGCGCAGGACTGGTCTGTACAGCCGGTCATCTGGAAGGAATGTTCGGAAAGAATACGCTCCATATTGGTCCTATCTATTACGCGGAAATAACCGCCCTGAACCAGTGAGGTGCGCAGAAAATCGGAAACAATTGCTGAATCCGACCCGGAAACATTTTGGGCTCTGAAATCAAGCACAGCTATAGTTTTCAGTTCTTCGCAAAAGCAGTATTTTATGCCGGGTATTATCAGGAAAAGGGAAATGAGAATTGCTTTTATTTTTAAAATATTGCCCCCAAGATGTGCTTCTTAGATTACAATATTCAGTTTGTGAAAATATTATAACTCAATTCTGTAAAATAATCAAGGGAATAGTTTAACCGACCAGCTTAAAGTTTCTATTTAATTTAATGCGGGAGCGAAGCAAGAAGTTTGCAAGGAACCTTGAGGAGCGACCTTTCTTTCCAGGAGCGACGACAGAGCAAAATTGACGGTGCGGTCAATTTTGCGTTTCCGGCAAACTTGCTTGCGAGCGACCTTCAGCTTAAATTTCCTAACTTAATGCAGGAGCGAGGGATTTGCTGAAGAAGCCCTAATCCTACGCTTCGCTCTGGATAAACTCCACCCCGCTTAATTCATTCAGCGGGGTGAGTTTGGTGCGCGGCTTCTAAGCCGACGCTGTGCTGATGAAGCAAACCCCGAGCGACCTTTTAACTTAAAGTTCCTAATTTAATGCGGGAGCGCAGGGTGTTTCTGAGTCCTTCATATAATTCAGGATAAACTCCACTTCGCAGATTTCCCTACGATTTTCCCCATGCTATTTCTATTATAAGTGAAAGGATAATAGATAATCCAAACATAACAATGATTCTTTTTCTAAGTTTGAGATACTCCTCTTCTATTGTTTTTGCAGAGACATCAACGCCCACTATAGCCGTGGGTTCGTTTTTGGAATTGTATATCGGAGCATATGCTGAAAGCCACCATCCCCATTTGTCACGGTCAATTGTTTTATCGGCAATCGGCCCCTCAAATGCTTTTTGCATTTCAGGATATTTTGAGACATCATATTCTTCGCCGACAGGGGTTACTTTTTCTAATTCACTAATAACGCCATCCCCATTGTCGTCCTTAGGTTCAGATGCGTCCACAACGAACTTCCATATATTGGGTTTATTTGTTTTTCTCATTGTGTAAATATATCGAATATAGGGATGATTATCTTTAAATTTTTTTAGTATTTCTTTGGTCTGCAAATATTCCGGGGAGGTCATATCTTTAGCAGTCAGAATCTTAGAATGTTTTTGTTCATCCACCGCCATCGCGGCAGAGACAGCAACGGATGTCATATTCCTGCGCATTTCTTCAAATTTGTTTTTTGTGGCCTTCTTATAAAAGAAATAGAAAAACAATGAAGATAAAGAAAAGATTATGGCAAAAATTATTAAAACAAATTTCGTTCTTTTTCCCATATGTTTATTACCTCCTTTAAAAGTCTGTTGTGGAAGGATATTCTAAAAAACAAAGAACGGATCCATAGATACTGAGTATGCCGAATGCGTCCTAGACCTACGGCTCCATCCCCGTATCAAAAGAATTTTTTGGAAAAAGACATATACAGGGTTCTGTCAAAAACACTGTTTACTGCGCTTGCCAGGTCGAATGAAAACCCCTTCCACTCGACCCCGAAACCGAAATTTATGCCTGCTATATTGCCTTCTTTATTGATATAACCGCCACGCAAAAAAAGCCAGTTCATATAATTGTACTCGGCGCTTAACCTGGGGCGGAAAGAACCGTATCTTTCTTGAAAAAGGTCTGCGGCGACATCAAGAGAACTTTCTCGTTTGTCCGCAAGACGGTATGCGAAACCGGCGTGGAAAGCACTTGGCAGAACATCAATTTTCGAGTCATTTGAATACCTGACTTTCGTCCCGTAATTCTCTCCGGCAGCACCGATTTTTAAACCTTTTACATAAGGCAAATTGTACACTATCCCGAAATCGGCAGCGAACGCCTTCCCGATGGTCTCTCCGAAAATCTGGTTTGTTTCGTATCTGTAAATGTATTTACCGTTTACGCCTAAAGACAGGTTCTTTGTTATCTTGTTAGCATATGCCAGAGAAAATGCCCAGTCGTTCCATATAAGTTCGCCGTAATCATTACCCAGTTCATCCAGAACAGGGATCGGTACTATACGGTATGAAACCACAGAAGCAGCAAAACTGCCGATGCCTCTTTTGGAATAAATACCGCCCAAGTACTGAAAAGACGCATCGCCCTGCGGTGATGGGGAATGGACAAATGTTACCTCGTCATCACAGGAAGTAATGCCGGCCGGATTATGAAAAAAGGAGGATGCATCTACTTGAACCGCAGCCGATGTCTCGCCGAGCGATATTATTCTGGCGCCGCCGGCAAGTTTCAAAAAATCAGCACCACTATGGGATGAGAGAGCAGTCAAATATTCCGGCATAACTGCAAGTAAAAAGTAAAAAGTAAAAAGTAAAATAAACTTTTTCATAAAATGGCGGACTATTTTTCTTCTATAACCTGAATCTGCGGCTCTTCTTTTATCTGCAGTTCTTTATTAACTTTGGGTCCCGCTTTTGCCGGGACTTCCTCTTTTACCTGTATTTCTTCCTGAACCTTAATTTCTCCCTGTCCAGTTGGTAACCCCTGTTCCCCTTTTATCCCCTGTTTCCCCTGTATTGCTTCCTCTTTTACCTGTATCTCTTTTTCCCCCTGCTCCCCTTGTATCCCTTGTCCCCCTTGTGTCCCCTGCTCCTCTTGCCTCCCCTGCCCCTCTTCTTCCTTTATCTCAACTTTTTTCTGATTTTCCTGTTTAGTTTTTTCTTCCTGCAGTTTTTCCATCTGCTTTTTTAACTGCTTTTCCGGCTCTTTAACCTTGGGCACACGGGTACTCTTTCTGCCGAACATGACTTCTAACGATATTCTGTGGACATCACCGGAAAGTTTGCTGAACGGACTGAACGCGTAATCAAGAGAAAAAGCGTTTGTATTGAATCCGAAACCTGCTGAATATCTGTTTAACGATGTGTATCCGGCACGCAGATTAAAATCCTTCATTATTTTGGCTTCCGCACCAAGATTCCCTACGAATTGTCCTTCCCGTTGCCGCACTGCATCAATTGAGAAAAGCAGAAACTCAAAATTCCTGCTGGCGCCTATGCGCACTTCGAACGGGAGCGGGTCTTTGGCTGTCCCATAACCGATGTTTGTTCCGATATTTCTTAACGAAACACCTATATCGAAAGGGATAAGATATGTTGAATATAAAAAGCCGGCGTCAGCGGCAATTGCGCCGACAGCATTTTCATCCGCAAGTTTCTCGCTTATGTATTTCAACTGTACGCCGAAATCGGCTGTCTTGACCGCCCTGGCATATGAAACTCCGAAGACAACATCGCTGTTCTTGAACTCGCCGCTGCTATTCCCCCACACGTCTCTGCGTATATCGCTGACATTAAGAAATTTCAGGTTGAATCCAAGATAGCCCTTTACCTGTTTGAAATATGAAGCAAATTTCAAATCCTCATACTTG
>Ga0315268_10008523_pt1 | contig 10709 bp, 11 predicted proteins | sample C1_top_MG_FD_204535 | JGI IMG/M metagenome (GOLD analysis project Ga0315268, IMG submission 204535) | Sediment microbial communities from Yellowstone Lake, YNP, Wyoming, USA - C1_top | ecosystem: Environmental > Aquatic > Freshwater > Lake > Sediment | place: USA: Wyoming | collected 2017-08-01 | reverse complement strand
ACTCACCTGCCGCATCATCTTCGACCGCAAACTCATCTCCTCCGCCGACCTCATCCGCCAAATCCTCGCCACCGTCGAAGTCCGCGACTTCTTAATCGAAGACGAGCCCATCGAAGAAATCATCAAACGCATCTACGCCGGCGAAGACCCCACCGCTCCCGCCGCACCCCGCCCCTGATTTTTTCTCCCGCCTTTGTAGCGGCCGGGTTTCAACCCGGCTCTTGCTCTTGCCTTTGTAGCGCCAGGCTTCAGCCTGGCATCTTGCCGTTGCCTTTTCTGCGTAGGGGCACGGCATGCCGTGCCCCTACGTGCCCCTACGCACCAGCACGCACCCGTCGATATACTCTTATATGTATATTGGTATTCTGATGAACAGTACTCCAAAACCCATCAGCCAGGCGGAATCGGAACCGCGAGGAATCGCAATAAAACATGAAAACCAAATCCAAAAAAAATCGCCGCCGCCTCCCCGCGGTACCGAAAGCGCCGGCAACGTCTTCGCCGACCTCGGCCTGCCCCATCCCGAACAAGAACTGCTCAAGGCCCAGCTCACCCTGCAAATCCACTCCCTCCTCAAGGACAGCGGCATGACCCAAACCGCCATCGCCAAAATCCTCGGCGTACGCCAGCCTCAAATCTCCCTGCTCCCGCATGGCCCGCTCCAACTCCCACGCCAATACCCGCTTGATCGCCACCGCTTCCACCTCTTCTCGAATGCCCTCTTCATCGAGAAAACTGTCGAAGCTCCGCCCGCTGCGGTCTCCTGCCTTGTGATTTTTTCTTGCTTTCATCGGGGGGCCCGTAGGCTAGGCATTCTGCTTGTTCCCCGGTCGTAGCACGCGAATCTTGCGTTCCGTGGCGACAACGAAGCAGCGCGCCCACTCGCCGGCATTTTCTTTTTGAAATAATTCGCCGATCCGTCCAATCAAGTTTCTTCGGTTCGGCGAGCGAAGGCGTATGAGCAAGATGCCGTGGTGGGAACCGGGAGCAAACCGCCGCGTGTCCGAGAAATCCAAGTCCTGGGTGATCAGGAATCTCGATTCTTTCTGCGCCGCTTCCCAAATCTCGCTGTCCGCATGGCCGATGAGCCGCTCATCATGCAATGTATGAACGTCGTGACCAAGCTCCTGGAGCAGGTTTGCCAGCCGATGGGGAAGATTCTCGTCCAGCTTGATCTTCATCGCACGTGCGGAACCGCCGGAACGGGCAAGTCCTCTTCGGCGGAAGCGGCGGCAAACGCGATGGCCGCTTGAATGTCCTCGGCCTTCAGGCTCGGAAAATCGGCAAGTATCTCTTCGGCGGAATCTCCGCCGGCCAGGCTGGCGAGTACGGTGCGCAGGGTGACACGCGTGCCCTTGAAGACAGGTTCCCCGCCGCAGATTCCCTTGTCGCGGATGATGCGCTCTTCGTAATTTCTCGGATTGCTGGTCGCTCCGCTCATGGTATTCTGCCTCACCTTTACTTCATTCATCTTATCATCGGAAGCCGTGCTTGTGCCGGTCCAGTGGTCCTGTGAGCTACCGCAGCAACCCTTCACAGCAAAACGCTTCCGGCCTGCCAACCGCGGGTGCCGGACCCTTTTCCTTCAAAGGGTCCGGGTTTAGACCCAACCCCACGCACAACACATCCGCAACCACCAACCCGCCTCTCGTCCGATCTTTTCCCTCCGACCCTCCGCGCCCTCTGCGCCTCTGCGTTAATTCCCCTCTTTCCAACCATTGCCGCATCACGCCAAACCGCCCGCGCCTATTGACCGCCTCCCCCAATTAACGTATATACACTAATAAGCCCTCTGGAAACGCTCCTCCGAGGGCCGCGTCCTTCTCGTCGCTTACACTGTCCGGAGGTTAAAACATGGCCAGGAAACAATCCGCATCATCAGCGCACGCCAAGCCAGCCGCAAGGAGCGCCAAGCCTATGCCCGCCCCCCGGCACAATAAACAATCCGATAGACGGACCAATAGCCACATCGACTTCAGCGACATCCCCGAATCCATCACCAAAGAGCTGAAACGCGCCCGCCGCGTCGGCCGCCCCAAATCGCCCCACGCCAAACAACTCATCGCCATTCGCATCCACCCCGCGCTCCTCAAACGCCTCCGCCGCCTCGCCGCCAAACAGTCCAAGCCCTACCAAACCTTCATCCACGAACTCCTCGACCGCGCCGCCAGCAAGCGCGTGGCCTAGGTTTCCCGCTCCGCCAGCGCAGCCCGCGCTACTGCTCATTCTTCTGCTGATTTTGTAGCGCCAGGCTTTGGCCTGGCATCTTGCCTTTGCTTCGAGTTATCCTGCGGTTATGGGTAAAGTTTCTCAGTCCATAAAATGCGGATCGTGCGGTACGCCTGTGAATGAACCCGCCAACCTTCCTAGCGACCAGAGAAGGGCTTGCCCTTCCTGCGGCTCAACAACTCGACATTTCAGCGTGGACATTTCGGAAACCCTCCATCTCCACTCAAGCTTGGGCATGAAACGCAAGAACAAAGATGGAAAAACTCTCGAAGAGAGTGTGGGTGGTGACGATCTCCATCGAAAGAGCGGCAAATGGATGCACAAGATAAGAGTCATTGACCACGAGAATGACCATTACAAAGAGGTGGTGACTGACCCAGAATCTGGTGAAGTTGTGCACTGCCAAGAGGAGCCACTAAGCCAGCATCGCGGGCATGGCAGCGAGAAGAAACATCCGCATAACAATCGTTAGCCATGTCGAGATAATTTCGGGCCCTGCCTCCGCCTCCACCGCCATAGAAACAAACCACTTACCATTTCACACTTGACTATAAGTAATCCTATGGTAAACTGAATAAAGTATCTTGGAGCTGCTCGTGATCCCCCTCCCCTCGGTCGCACAACCCCCCGCCCCAACCCCTCCCCTAACTCCTTTACCATCTGCACTTACACACTCTTTGACAACTCCTAGAAAACAAAGACATACTACCCCCGTGTTTTCATACTCTTGCGCACTCTTTGCACCACAGCATTTTCCATCCCCTGTGCAATCAACCACATCCCCACTCTTTTGCGTTAACAGGGGGGGTGTAGGGGTCTCCCCCCACCCAAACCTAAAGTCTTTCTTTAACTTCCGCCCCGCAACGGTGGCCCCATGACCACCGCCGCCCTGAAAAATCCCCTCGCCACCCGGAAAACTCCCTTGCGCGCCACCCTCGCCACCTACCGCGAATTCGCCCGCATCGGCTTCGTCAACATCCTGGCCTTCCGCCTGCGCTATTACACCGGCATCCTCACCTACCTCATCAACGTCACCGTCTATTACTTCATCTGGCGCGCGGTCTTCTCCCAATCCGCCGCGCCCATCGCCGGTTTCGCCCTGCCCCAGATCCTCACCTACGTCAGCGTCGGCTGGATTCTGCGCTCCTTCTACTGGAACACCATCGACCAGGAAATGGCCCACGAAGTGATCGAAGGCAAGATCGCCATGGACCTCATCAAACCCGTCTCCGTGCAGGCCATGTGGCTCTCCCGCGCCATGGGCGAATCCGCCTTCCGCCTCCTCCTGCTCACCGCTCCGGTGGCCATGGTCATCTGGCTGCTCTTTCCGGTGCTCGCGCCCGCTTCGGCCCTGCATTTTTTCCTGTTCTTTCTCGGCGCCATCGGCAGTTTTTTCCTGATGGGCGCGATCAACTTCATGATCGGCGTCTGCGCCATCCCTCTCAAATCCATCCTGGCGCTCATCCGCGCCAAGTTCTGGCTGATCGAGCTGCTCTCCGGCCTGCTCATCCCGCTGCAATTTTTTCCCCGCCCGCTGCAGCTCATTTCCTCCGCGCTGCCCTTCGAGCACATCGCCGCAACCCCGTTGCGCATCTATCTCGGCCTGCTCACTCCCGCGCAGTCCCTGCGCCTGATCGCCCTGCAATACGCCTGGGTCATCGCTCTCCTCGCCCTCGGACATTTCTGGTGGCTCCGCGCCACGCGAAAGATCACCATTCATGGCGGCTAAAACCATGCGCGATTTCTTCTTCCAATTCCGCCGCCACGCCCTGCTCCTGGGCGATTACTTCGCCCAGTACGCCAAGGTCCGCGTCAGCTACCGCGGCGATTTTTTCGTGGCCTTGCTCACTTCCCTGTGCGGCACCGTCTTTCAGTTCTTCTTCTACTGGTTCCTGCTCAAGCGCGTGGATTTTCCTCACTGGCGCAAGGAGGAACTCTTCTTCCTGTGGGGCTTCGCGCTCATCCCCTTCGGCGTCTTCAACGTGCTCTCGCTCAACCTCTACGAATTCGGCTCCATCTACATCATGGAAGGAAAATTCGACCGCGTCCTGCTCCGCCCGCTCTCTTCCCTTTTCCAGGTGCTCTTCGAATCCTTCCGCATCGAGTCCCTGCACGAAGTCGTGACCGGCCTCGTCATTCTCGTCTGGGCCTCGCGCCATCTCGGCTACCACTGGACGCTTCTCGACGTCGCCCTCCTGGCCTTCTTCGGCCTCTGCGGCGGCGTCATCTACATCTCCGTCTTTCTCTTCCTCACCACCTTCTCCTTCTGGTTCGATGACCGTATCGGCATCCACCCGCCCTTCTGGAACCTCATGGCCTTCGGCCGCTACCCGCTCTCCATCTACAGCACCTACATCCGCTTCCTGCTGAGTTGGATCATTCCCTTCGGCTTCGCCACGTTTTATCCCGGCGTGCGCCTGCTGGGCCGCCCCGAGTTCCGTTCCTACGCCGCGCTGGTTCCGCTGGTCGCCGCGGCCTCTTTCGCCATCGCCGCTTTTTCCTGGCGCATCGGCCTGCGCCGCTATTCCTCCACCGGCTCATGAGCGCCCGTGGAACGCAGTACCTGGAAACTTTCCCGGAGGAAAAAACGTATTCATGAAGAGCGTCATGAAAATCCTATTCTCCACCGGGCTGGCCGCAGTACTGCTCCTTTCCGCGCTTTCCGGATGGCTCGGCTGGCAGGCCGCGCCATCCATGCTGCATCTCCCGCGCCGGGAGTTCACCGCCGCCGACCGCGCCCAAGCCGCCGCGTTCTTCTCCCGCCGCGGCGCCGTCCTCGAAGATTTCACGGTGCGCACGCCCGACGGCGCCGCGCTGCGCGGCTGGAAGATTCGCGCCGAGTCCTCCACCGGCGATTGGGTTTTGCTTTTTCACGGGCAGGGAGATAACCGCGCGGGCATGTCCAGCCACGCGGCTCTGCTACTGGCCGCCGGCTACAACGTGGTGCTGATGGATTCCCGCGCGCACGGAGCGAGCGGAGGAGACATTTCCACTTACGGATGGAAAGAACGCGAGGACTCCCGCGCCGTGGTGAATGCGCTCGAATCCGCCGAACACGTCCGCCATCTCTTCGCCCTTGGCGAATCCATGGGCGCGAGCATCGCCCTGCAATCGGCCGGCGCGGACCCGCGCATCGAAGCCGTGGTGGCCGAAGCGCCCTTCCGCAATCTGCGCGAAGCCGCTTACGACTACGCCGGTCTGCACTGGAGCCCGCTGCTCGGCAAAACTCTTTTCTTTCCCGGCGCCTGGGCCGTCATCCGCCGCGGCGAACGCGACGCCGGCTTCTCCGCCGGGGAAACTTCTCCCGAAAAATCCGTCGCCGCCCGCGCCTTCCCTGTCCTGCTCATCTGCGACAAAGACGACGCCGTGCTTCCCTGCCGCCACAGCGAAAGTATTTATGCCGCCGCGCGCGGCCCCAAAACTCTCTGGGAAGTTCCCGGCGCGACGCACACCGCCGCGCTGGGCGTGGCCCCGGAAGAGTTTCAGCGCCGCGTCCTGAGTTTTTTCGCCTCCGCGATTCCCGCACCGCAAGCCCAGGCCCAGCCCGTTCACGGACAAGAAGTGAAAAAACTCGAGGTAATTCGATGATTCGCGCCGCCGCGCCCTCCGACTTCCCCGCCATCCTGGCGCTCAACGCCGAGTCGGAAGCTCTTCTGAGTCCGCTCAGCCGCGCGCATCTCGAACATCTGCACAGCCAGGCCGCCTATCACCGCGTCGCCGAACTGGACTCCTCCGTCGCCGCGTTTCTGCTGGCCTTCCGCGAAGGCGCGGACTACGACAGCCCCAACTACCTCTGGTTCAACGCCCGCTACAAGAATTTTCTGTACGTGGACCGCGTGGTGGTGGCCGTGGCCGCGCAGGGAAAACGGCTGGGCGCGGCGCTCTACGACGATCTGTTCGCGTTCGCGAGAGAGAAAAAGATTCCCGTGGTGACCTGCGAATTTTACATCCAGCCGCTCAACGAAGTGTCCAGCCGCTTTCATGCCCGCTTCGGCTTCCGCGAAGTCGGCACGCAATGGGTCGCGGACGGCAAAAAACAGGTCTCCCTGCAGGAGGCTTCCACCCAACTCCCCGCCCGCTAAAGGAGTTTTATTGATTCCTTTCCATGGTGGCCGTCAAATGTGCTTCCGTACCGGCTTGCGCCGTAACATCACGCACCCAATTTTTATATCCAGCCAGTGCCGCGCGAATCGCATGTTTGCCCGGCGCCAGTTTCAGTACCGCCGGAGCATTCCCGACAAGCGCATCATCCACGTAAATCTCCGCGCCATCCGGATTGGACGTCACCGTGACGGATTCGAAAGTTTCCTGGGCCACGGCAGCCGGCGCGGAAGGAGCGGCGCCCGCTGCGCCTCCCGCGGATTCCTTTACGGACTGCACGGCGATGCCCGCGGGAACTTCGCTGCGCTCCTTTTCCGAGACGGAAAGCGGCGCTCCCGTAACGCCCTGCAAGGCGACGATAATCGCCCGGAAATTGGATTTATCGCCCTGCAGAAGCAGGCCCTGATTCTTGCCGTCCTTGTCCGTATAGTTGATTCCGATGTAGTGCAGCTTTGTTTTGTGCAGCGTAAACAAAAGCCCCGCGCCCAGGGAAAGCACGGCAAGTCCGATCGCCGTTCCGACCCGCCGGTGCGCTTCCTGGCCGTAGCTCAGGGAGCTCACCTGCTTCGGAACAATGGTGACGATCTGGCCGTCTTTCAAGGCGAGCACAATGGCGTCCGAATTGACCGTCAGTTTATTGTCCCAATCGTCGGGTTTGACTTTGGTGGTAACGCTGCCGCCGTTGTAGCGGACTTTATTGAATGTGTTCCCCTGCCCTTGCGCCACAAATGCAAATACCAGAAAACAGGCAAGAAGCCTCTTCTCATATCGCATGCCCACACCTCCCTTTACCACTTCGCTCGTCCCCCCGGGGATTGGCCCGCAAAATTCGGCGATTCACCGCCCGCAGCTCAGGACGGTCTCTATCTGCTGGTTCGCCGCTTCACACCGCCGCGCGGGTGTGGCGTTCTTCGAGCTGCTGGCTCAGGCGGCGCACGGTTTCGCGCAGGCGCACGGCCAGCGCGGTGATGGTTTCGAGGCGCTGCTGGGCGTCCTGCGGCAGGCGGCCGTCTTTGCGGCGGCGCACTTCGGTGAGCAGCAGTTCGGCGTTGCCCAGAATTCCGGTGAGCGGATTGTTCAGTTCGTGACGCAAAATTTCGCCGAAGTCCTCGTCGCCCAGAGCGGCGTGCATTTCCACCACCGGCAGGGCCACGGACTCGCGCCGGCTCTGCCACAGGCGGCGCTCGATGCGCGCCAGAACTTCCCGCAGATGATTTCCGGCGAGGGCGATAAACTCCGCGGATTTGGCCGCCAGCAGCGGCGCCAGTTCCTCCTGAAGACGCGGCGGGCCCAGCACGACCACCGGGGCGAAACCGGAGAGCAGCGTCAGCGCCGCGGCCAGCGTGGGCGCGGGTTCCGCAAGGTTTTCTTCCGGCGCTCGGCAGGCGGACTCCTCCAGCACGATCAGGTCGGGGTCTTCGTCCCAGGCCATGCGCCGGGCCTCCTCGGGCGAAGCGGCCACGCGCAGGTGGAGGCCGGAGCCCACCGGGGCCAGCACGCGGCGCAACGCGCCACAGAGTTCCTCGTTGCGGCTGACCACCAGCAGAAAACTTTCTTCCGTTCTCATGTTCGAATCCTCCCGGCCGTCTGTCTCGCTCCCGCGGCCCCGGTCTTCAGCGTTTCGTGCACGGCCCGCGTCAATTCCTCGACGCGGAATGGTTTATGAACAAAAGCCAGGCGATTGCGCTTCAAGAAATCCATGGTGGAAGCGGAGAGCGCGTCCCCGGTGACGAACAGGAAGCGTTCGCACAACGGGCTGCCCTGGCGCTCGAGGGCCTGATAGAAATGCCGCCCGTCGAGCCCGGGCATTTTCAGGTCGCAGATCACCAGATCGAAGCTGCGGCGGGCGGCGCGGGCCAGGGCGTCGCCGGCGTCCAGCAGCATTTCCACCTGCATGCCTTCCTCGCGCAGCACGTCGGCGATGAGTTGCGCCACAGTGGGTTCGTCCTCGACCACCAGCACGCGCGCTCCCGGCGCGCGGCGCCCGCCCGGAAGAGCTTCGAGCTTGCGCGGCGCAAGAGAAGGAGCGGGCCGCTTGCGCAGGCGCAAAGGGGCTTCCACGCGCTCGGGCTGCGGCAGGGGCAGTTCCACGGTGAAGAGCGCGCCGCCTGCGGGGCGGTTGGCCGCGCGGATTTGCCCGCCATGCTCGCGCACGATCTCGCGCACGATGGAAAGGCCCAGGCCGGTGCCGGCGCTGGCCGGCTTGGTGGTGAAAAAAGGATCGAAGATGCGCTCGAGCAGTTCGGGAGAAATTCCCGGGCCGTCGTCGCTGACTTCGAGGAGCAGTCGGCCGTCCGCGGCGCGGCGGGTGGCCACGCGAATCACACCGCGGCCGGGTCCCAGCTCGATGGCCTGCTGGGCATTGGCCAGTAGATTGAGAACCACCTGCTGCAGGCGGTCGGGGTCCGCGGCCAGCAGCGGGTCGGCGGGATCGAGCGAGGTTTCGAAACGGGCGCGCTCTTCGGGAAGAACCGCGCGGTGCAGTTCGAGGGAACGCAGAACGATCTGGTTGAGGGAGACGGGCATGCGCTCCGCACCGTCTTCCCGCCCGGTGCCCAGCAGCTGGCGCAGCATGCGCGCGGCGCGGCCGGCCTCGTCGTGGATCTTGCGCACTTCTTCGCTGCCGGAAAACTCCTCGCGCAGCAGCAGGCGCTGCGCGTAGCCCAGGATGCTGGTGAGGGGATTGCTCAGTTCGTGGGCGATGGCGCTGACCATCTGCCCCAGAGCGGCCAGCTTTTCCGCGCGGGGCAGGCTCGCGGCGCGGGCCACGGAGAGTTCCCCTTCGCCTCCGCGGCTGAGAATCTGCGCGGCCAGCGCGGCGCGCAGGCGCAGCCATTCGAGCGTGGCCAGCGAGGCGCGGCCGCGGCGCACTCCCGCCAGCAGAACCCCCAAGCGCGCGCCGCCGGCCTCGAGCGGCAGGGCCATCCACTTCTCGCAGTCGTTTTCAGGAAGACCCGCCAGCGGTCCCGCGGCGGTCACCCGCCCGGTTTCGAACGCCTCCTGCCATAGGCCGCGCAGCGGTGCGCTTTCGATTGGCGCAAGAAAAGAGTCCTGCGCCGCGGTCCACAGCAACGCCGGAATTTTTTCCCGGCTCTCCCGGGGCCACCGGCCCGCGGCCAGAAAGTCCACACCGGCCTCGCGCGCGCCCTGGCGGAGAACGGCGCGCAGGTCCGCACCGGCGTCGCGGGCGCCGCCCGCCAGTATCTCGCGCACAAATTCCAGTTCCCGCGCGCGGGCTCCCGCGGCCGCCTCCGCCTCCCGGCCGTTCAGCGCCAGGGCCAGCTCCGCGGCAATCTCTTCGAGCGCCTCCCGCGGCGCAATTCTTTCCTGGCTTTTCCATCCCGCCAGCACCATCCCGCGCCAGCCTCCCGGCCCGGACACCGGCGCCCACAGCGCCTGGCGCAGACCGGTCAGGAGCGCATCGGGGCCGGAGTACGGCCCGCTGCGCGAATCCCGGCGCGCAGGGGAAAGAACTTCCGGCGCGAAGCTTCGCCCCATGCCGCGCGCCCCCCGCGGAAAAACGGCTTCCAGGCTCAAGCGGGTCCATTCCCCGGAAAAACTTTCGCGGGCCGCGTCGCGCACCTCGCCCCGGCAGGAATCGTCGCCGGGAGTTTCCGCAAGCCACACGCCGAGGCGATCGGCCCCGGTGCGTTCGCGCAGGGCAGCCAGCGCGGCCTGAATAAGTTCGGCGGAGGAAGCCCCGCGGGCGGCCGCCAGGGCCACTCCCGCCGTGCTGCGCGCCATCGCTTGTGCCTGTTTGCGCATGCTCTCCGAACCGCCGGGCCCACTCCGCGGCAACAGCCGCAGCCCGGCAAGCAACCTCGCAGGCCGCCAGCGTCTCCGGGCCGGCAGACCCGCAACAATGAATATGCACAGACGTCGCCAATGCGGCAGTAGATAACGGTGTTTATTTTCAATAGGTTAGGGATGTATGGACAGAGCTTTTCCCGAAAAAAGTTTCATCTCGGTACTTTCTTCCAGACAATTCCCAGAGTGGGCCGGGGTGAGTATTCAGTATCCAGTTGTCAGTCAAAAGGAGAGCCCACGCGTCAAGAAAAGCGGGCCCCGCACGAATGAACGGAAGATTTTCGGTGGTCAGCCGGAAGCGAACCGCCACGAGTCACGAATCACGAAACACGAGTCACGCGCTAGTGAACGGCGGAGTCCATGTGATACTGCTTGAGTTTGCGGTAGAGGGTGGTCTTGCCGATGCCCAGCAGGCGCGCGGTGGCCAGTTTGTCGCCGCCGGTCTGGCGCAGGGTGCGCAGGATGGCGCGGCGCTCGAGTTCCTCGAGGGGCAGCAACTCGTCTCTCTCCGGCAGACGGTCGCCGGTGGGATAGATCAGATTGGAAGGCAGGTCGGCGACATGCAGGACCGG
>Ga0315268_10008522_pt1 | contig 10709 bp, 27 predicted proteins | sample C1_top_MG_FD_204535 | JGI IMG/M metagenome (GOLD analysis project Ga0315268, IMG submission 204535) | Sediment microbial communities from Yellowstone Lake, YNP, Wyoming, USA - C1_top | ecosystem: Environmental > Aquatic > Freshwater > Lake > Sediment | place: USA: Wyoming | collected 2017-08-01 | reverse complement strand
AAAAGTGGTAAAGCTTTTGATGTTGTTTTAACTGAGGAGATATGTTTAGAACTATCAAATCACATAAAAGAAAATAACATAAAACCTGATGAAAAGATTTTTCAAATAAGACAAAGAAGAAAATCAAGAAGATTATACAAAAACCAAGAATATGGTCTTGTTTTGAGATTTAAGGAAATTGCTCAGGCTTGTGGATTAGATAAAAGTTTTAGTCCTCATAAATGGCGACACGAATATTTTGGAGATAGTCTTGGTAAGACAAGCAATAGAGCAGTAATAGCAAAGCAGGGTGGTTGTTCACAGGGAAATTTAAAGAGGTATGATGAGGCAACAGATGTTGAACAAGAAAAAGTTATTGGAGATGTAGCAAAAAAGAAAAAAGATGAGATGGATGCGATTAAATGACATACAAGAAAAAGCTACCTTGGATGCAGGAGCTTGCAGTTTCTATTCCGATTGGCAAGGTCTATGTGAGGGATAAGAAAACAAACCAATTAGTAACTTCTTATCCTGCTGATTGGATAGGAAAAGTTTGGAATTTTGCTATTGATGCTGATTTGCAGGCTATTCCACGCAAGATAGAGCAAGCAAGAGATTTAGCTTTGAATTTGAGAGCAGAAGTATATGATGACATTCCGCATTACAGAGCAAACACAAAGAAAAAAGCAGTCAAGCCTTTAAAGCATCCGCCAGGGTTTCTCATATTTCAGGTCAAGGAATACAATGCTCAGATGAAAGTCATTGTTGTTGATGAGTTCAGAGTTACTGTTGATGGCAGGGTTATTGAGAAAGAGGAATGGCAGAAGAAAGAATAAAAAATGTTCTCTCTCGACATTTCTGCTTCATTGAGAGTGGACTTTTTGAGGGAATTAATATCATTATGCCTTTCAGAGTTTATATAGTTTTCTTACACATTATTCCTCCCATTCAAAGATGCCCATTCCATACACGCAGTTTATGTCAAACCTTATCTGAGTGTAATTGGTAGCATTATTCCATTGCTTGTATACAACATAGCCTCTGCCTTTGTCCCAAAACATAATCTCATAATCGCTGATATTGTAAGTTCTTTTGACATATTCTACATCTGGATTTCCATACTCAACCCTGTAAGCATCCAACACAGATGTTCTTATAAAAATGTCCGATTGGTTGTATTGGCTGAAATTTGTCTGCCATTCGTAGCATTTTGTTTTCAGAAATACAGGCTGACTTGCTTTGTATTGCTCAAAATTGTTGTTTAATTCATTAAACCTTTCTGAATTGTTTTGATTGCGGTTTGCTAATATCTGATAAGCCTGTGAATTTTGGTTCTGCACATCAGCAAAAACCAATATTAAAACCATTAGCACGAAAAGATAAAAAATGTCTTTCCAGCTCAATTCCTGGTTCATTTCCTGCCATAAACTCATAGTTATTCCTCCTTTAATTTAATAATCTCTTTTACTGATGTTTTGGGTATAATCCAAGTTACTCTTTTATATTTTGAGTTAATTTCATTTTCATTGATTAAAATTAACTTTTTTTCGTCTTCAAACACAAAAAAACCAACGATTTCTATTGAAAGAACATCCATTTTTTCTAAGTCATTTATACTACTATAATCACTTATAAAACAAATGTCTTCACAAATAACTTTTATAATTTGTAAGTTTTCCATTTAAATCTCTCCTATTCTATCAGGGAACAGGCACAAAGCAACAAGGATATACATAATTCTGCAATTCTCGCAGATGCCTTTTCGCTTTGAATATCCTCCGCATTTTCTGCACTCAGCTATTTTAATCCTCTCCTTTTGCTATTGCCTGAGCTAATTTTGTGCATTCAGGGAATTGAAAGTATTGCTCATTTTCCAATATAAAATTCTCTTCCTGGTTATCATTTTGGATTACTAATACATTATGCAGAATTTCGTGAACACAGCTTCTTTCAATATACCCAATTTCTCTATGCTGCTGAATTGTTATATTTCCGTCTTCTTGCGTCTTTGCCAAGCATTTATCAAATTCTCCTGTATCATAATCATAAGCATAGCAAGCATCAACAAAGGTTATGTTGTATTGCCCTACTTCAATTTTTTCTGGAATAATTGTTATGGGTCTGTTCAGATTGTAAAAATAAAGCAGAGTAAAGTTGAATGCCATAGAGAAAACTAATAATGTTGTCATCAATATAAACCAATTGCTACTTTTCATTTTTCTCACCTTTTAAAATGCTTTTCTTTAAGCTCTATGTAATCGTTTCTGCTTCTTTCTCTGTTCTTTCTCTCAATTACTGATGTTATTGCCACTTAATCAACTCCATTTCTTCCTTAATGCTTCAAGCTGACAGGCATAGCAGAAACCGAAGCAACTGCTCTTTTGGTTTCCGTTTATCTGCCTGAAAACATTACACTTTTTGCAGTAGCCTTTCTTCACAAAGCCCACTTGTTCAGCTCCTTTCTGCTTTCAATTTTTCTATATGCTCCTTATTTTCCAATCCAATCATTATGGACAAGATAAAAGGATATATCAACCAGCCCCAACCAAGCTGAAAGCTTATTATGATTGTGAAAAGCATAGTCAAAAATGCTATCAAAAAAGCTCTTGGGCTTGTCACTTGTCATCAACTCCTACTCTTTTCCATAATTCTTCATTACTCATATTTTTAAGCTCTTTTTTTTTCTGTTCCTTTTCTTTTAGTGTCAGTTCTCTTGCTTTTCCCTGCAAACTCAATAACTTCAAGCCTCTTGAATTTTCAAGAAGCATTTGGCATAATATAAACAAACCTATCCAAGCAACAAAAAATTCGGGTATATTGAAAATATCTCGTTCCAATAAATAGGTTTCTGAAAGGAAGCCTAATCTAAAAAATATTGCCATACTCATAAGCAAACCTGCTATAGCTATGCTTATTCCTATTGTTTGTATTTTTAATTTCGTTTTAAATTTCATTCTTCAATCGCCTCGCTGTTCTTTAATCCATTGTTTTAAGCATTCTTCGCATTGGTCTGCTATTGCTCCTGCTTCTCTATAAAACATCTGAATTTCTTTGTCATTCAAATCTCTTTCAAATTCTTTTGCACAATTTATACATTTCCTTTTCATCAAGCATCACTTATGGTTTCTTTATTTCTATTTCACTTTTTAAGTTTTTCCAATTATCAAAAGTATGCTCATTCTCATATAAAAATGTGCTTGTCTTATCAATAATCTTAACTGCATTTTCGGGAATTTTCTCATCTGAATTTAATATTTTTGTGGTATTATCTAATGGATGTATTACAGATTTTAAACTCCAAGAGCATTTATTTGAAATATCTCTTTTAGTTTGGAAAATACTATCAACTTTAATATAATAAAAATGCTGGTCTTTAAAAACTTCAAAATGATAAACTTTATTTTGCTTTTGTTTAAATTGTTTATAGCAATCTTTTGAACAAAAATCATTTTTGGTTACTTTTAAAGTTTTTCTATTTGAAAAATGTGTAAATGCTTTTCCACAAGTTAGGCATCTGCTATTAATCATATACCTATGTGAGAGTATATCTTTAATTATTTTTTTAGTTTCTTCGGTCATCATTTCCAATCCCGTCCCGTCCTTTCCTTTCCATTCCCGTCCAAACCTCAAAAATATAATCAAGCATCACAAATACATATGTTCAAAGGTCTGCCACAATAATCGCACAAAGGCACTCGTGGAGCTTCTGCTGGTTTAGATTTAGTAGGAATGCTTGGTTCAGCAGAAAGCTCTCTCACTTGCCTTTGCTTTAAATCTGCTCTTATGTCTTTCAAAGTTTCTTTCATATCGGTCAATACATTCAAATGCAGTTTTATGTTTTCAGCTAATTCCTTGTTGCTTTGTGCCTGTTCCCTGATAGCAGGAATTAATTCTCTGTTAAGCACTCTCGGTAAATCCAATAATTGCTCTATGGCTTGGCTGTTTCCTTGCTCCTCTATGTTTTCTTCCCCATTTGAAGCGTCTACATATAGGGCTTCTGACTTATACTTGCCTATGACTTTTGCTAAAGCTTGGCTTTTCTGCAGTTCTTTGTGGAAATTCCTTATGAGCCTCAAATTGCCAAAACGCATATTGAACTTGTCAGCATAGCTTTGAGCTATTCTCTGGCACTCGGCTGTTTGCTGTCCTATGCTCTCATCATAATTAGTGCTTAAAACTTCTGGAATGTAAATTTTCAACAAGCCTGTTTCCTGAATGTTAATGATGTAATCGCCTTTGCTCTCTCTAGCATACTTCCAATTAGTCATCTGTATTATTTTTCTATCTCTGGTAGTAATAAACTTGAACTCGCCAAACGAGAGTATTTGAAAACCGATTATGCCATTGTGAATTCTGAATAATAGGCTCGTTCCCTGCGGTTGTATGAGAGATTTTTTTACGCTGTTGCCGAGTGCGGTTATTCGGTATTTTGCGTATGGAAAACTGCAGATTTTCTCTATTATTTTGAGCTTTTCAGCCTTTCTTATATGGTAGTTTAGTGCTTGTTTGCTCTTGCCTGTTGCTTTTGCTATGTTGCTGATGCTGATTTCTTGCTCTAGATGTCTGAGGAGTAAAAGTAAAAATTTTTGGTCTTGGTTTTTTTTACTCGTCATTTCTACCCTCTCCCAACTCTCCTAAATTCATTCGCATTATACTTCTCTGAAACTGCCAAGACTAAACAGCAGTATCTTATGTCCTTGATTGAATAGCTATGCTCACATTTCTCTTGATTTAGGCATAAAGCTGTTCCGTCTTCTTGTTTCTGTAGTAAATTGTGTTCAAGGCAGTATTGCAGTAGCTTGTCGTTGTTCATTTTTCATAACCTCTTAATCGTTAATCAGTTCCTTTGTGCTTTCTGTGTGCTTGATGTCCAATTTTTTCATCTGCTCCTCTATGTTTCTAAATCTTTGCTCCTGCTCAATATTTATTTTGTCTATCAAATCTAAAAGCTCTCTGTATGTCCTTGAACTGATTTTGAAAGGTTGCAGGGCTTCAAGCTCTTTTTTTAATTCAACTATAAACAATTCCTTGTCATTCATTTCAAATCAACTCCTTTAAAGCTCTTATCGTTCTTCAAATCGTCTTTCAGCGTTTCTATTGCTGACTTAAAGACCTCTGCATTGAACTCGCTGATATTCTTTAATTCCTGAATTGGTATGCAGTATTCTTCCTCTCGTATGAATATCTTTCTTCCGTTGAAAGCTGTCTGCTCTGTGTTTGCTGTGTCTTGCTTCCTTATGAAATTTCCTGCAATTCTGATAAAGTTTTCCAACGAAATGAAGTAAATGCCCATCTCTGCATTCAGAAAAATTATGTAATCAACATTCCGCTTTACTGCAAAATCTATTACTTCAACATTCAAAGTTTCTGCTATGTTCAACTGCTTTTCTGCACTTGAAGCATACTCTATACCCTGCTTGGTGTATTTGAATTCTTTAGCGAAAGTCATATATGGTTCTTTGTCCCATTTGACCCATATCCTTATTGTTTTTCCTGATTTATGTTTGAGCTGAAAGCAATTATGCGATTTCTGCAAACGATAAGCATACTCGTAATTGATTAGATTTTTTAATGTTATTGCGTGTTCTGTTGCCCAGTCTTGTTTTTGCAGTTCTATGTTGATTAGCTTTGTCTGTGCCTTTTTGAAAGTTGCTAATTCTTTGTGTTTCAATTCATTCATTTCTAAATCAGCTCCTTGCTTTTAATTTTTTATCTATCTTCCTCTTTTTATGGTTCGCCGAAAAACCATACCTTGAATTTGTCTATGTTTTCAGATATTATTTTTCCTTGAACTTTATTGAATTCTTTCTCGCATGAATCGCATAAATCTTTATGTTCGTGTTCTGCTACTCCTGAACCAAAACCTGTATTGCACCTGTAACCTGTTGTTCCTCTTGTTAAACAAAGAATTGTCAAATTATCACTTGAATTAACAACCTTTGCACATCTGTCGCATTTAAATAATCTCATTTCAAATCACTCTCCTTTTCAATAATCTGCATTATTGCTCGTTTCAGCATTTCGTTCTCTTCCTCTAACTTTTGCAGTTTTACAAAGTGGTCATTCAGTATTTCAATATGATTGTGCTTTGTGTTTTCTGCTGTGACTTTGACTTCTGATATTCGGTCAGAGAGCCAGTTCTGAGTTTGCTCTATTGCTGAAAGCCTTATGCTTATGTTTTCTAGAGTTTTGTTTATGCTCTCATAGTCCTCTTGCGTGAGCATTAAAAAGGTTTTAATCAATTCTTCTGTCATATCAATTCCCCCTTTATTGATATTAACATTCAATCAGCTCCTACTCTTTTTTAGTTCTCTTTCTTGTATTGAAATTATGAGTTTTACCAATTTTAAAGTTTCTGCTGCTGTCATTTTACAGCTTGTCAAAGCTCTTAAAAATGGTTCTGCATTTGGGTCTAAATAGATTACTCTATTTTGAAAATCAATTAAAATACTTTCAACTTTCAGCATACAATCAACTCCCATACCTTAAAGTTTTATTGACCTCTATGTAAAGAGTATTCACAAGCTCATTCAGAGTAGGATAGCCCTTTTTGTTCGCAAAACGCTTTTCTACTGCGTCTGCACACTTCGACATTATCAAGGCTTTCATATCTATCATAGTTTCTACAACTGTAGTAAGCTTTATATCTTTTCCTTGTACTACTGCTATTATTGGCTGTTCTGTTGCTAATTTTTTACAGTCTTCAAAGTAACATTCCTTATGATAGTTTTGATATTCAAAGCCTTCTTCATTTTCAAGTGGTTTTCCACAGCCCTTGCAGATTTTAGTTTTGATTTCCATAACATCACTTCTCCTTTTTCTTGATTGTAACCCCGATTATTTCTTTTTGTATTAACTTGCTTCTGTTTTCAATGAAAACTTTTGCTTTTGTTGTTGATTCTTTAGTTTTTTTAATTCTTTTTTCACAGAAAATTATGTCCCTCACATCTATGTTCCCTGCATCTATGTTCCATGCATCTATGTTCCCTGCATCTATGTTCCTTACTTTTATGTTCCATGCATTTATGTTCCTTGCATCTATGTTCCATGCATCTATGTTCCATGCATTTATGTTCCCTGCATCTATGTTCCATGCATCTATGTTCCCTGCATTTATGTTCAATGCATCTATGTTCCTTACTTTTATGTTCCATGCATCTATGTTCCATGCATTTATGTTCCATTTTTCATTTCTTGATATGATGTTTCTGCATTTGATATTTTTCTCAAATTTTGTATCTTGAAATAATTCTATATCTTCCTCTGTGTTGATTTCTTCTTCGACGATTGATTTTTTGATTTCCATAACATCACTTCTCCTTTTGCTCTTCAATCCATTTTTCTAATTCTTGATGCATACTGCCATTTTTCATAGTGTCTATTGTCAGCAAAAGCATTTCTTTGAGTTCAGCAACTCTCTGCTCCAAGTCTGCTAATCGCTTTGACATTTCAATCACGCTCCTTACCACATATTTTTTAATTTAATTCGTCTAACTTTTCCTACACAACAATCATCAGCTATTTTTGATGAAGAGTGTAGACCAAATTTGTATAATTCTTTTCTTCCACATCTTTGACATTCCCAGCAATATTCCATTTTAATCATCATTTTTTAGTTTTTTCAGCTTTGTTCTTGCATACCTTTTATATTCTTGTTTAGCTATTTTGTATTTCTCTTTTGCTCTTTGAAGTTCTTTGTAAGCTTTTTCTGCTTTTTTATATTCTTTACTCATATTCTCACCTCCTTTGACACAACTTTAATTTTGCTGGGTCGTTCAAGTTTCCAGTCTGTCTTGAAACTATCCTCTCCTATTTCTTCTGCCTTTCTTCCCTGCCAACCTTTTCCGTATTCAGCAACTCTTGCAGAAAATTCTATTTCATCGCCTTCTTCACATTCACTATCCTCGAACTGTATACCTTTTGTGAACCACAAATGATTAGCTACTATCTGACCTGTTTTTTTTAATCTAATATTTTTCAAAAGAATAGTAATTACTATCTCTCCATTCCAACCCGACTTTTCACCATCTCTCCCAACTTCTGCAAGAAAAGTATGTCTTTTATCACTTCCAATTTTTTTTAACTCAACTCTCATTCAAATCACTTCTCCTTTTGCTCTTCAATCCATTTTTCTAATTCTTGATGCATACTGCCATTTTTCATAGTGTCTATTGTCAGCAAAAGCATTTCTTTGAGTTCTTTGATCTGTTGCTCTGTTTTTCTGTCTCGTTCAATAAGAAACTTTAATGCTTCACAAATTTCTTTTTCGTTCATATTCTCACCCCTTTATGCTCCACAGCCAGCTATCTCTTTCTCCCTTTCTGACCCTTAATACTTTCTCTGCTGTCAGCTTCCAGCAAGTTGAAATAATGGCTGTCCAAGTAATGTTCAAATCTTTCGCTAACTCATAAGTTGAAAGCTCTTTTCTCTCTTTCAGTTTTTCAAAGATTTTCTGTTCAATTTCGTTCATTGAAAACACCTCAACAAATATATTCCGGACAAGTCCAAGTTCCTTCATTTCTGTATTGCAGATTTTTTCTGCATTTTTCCGTGCATTTATGCTCTCTCATTTTGAAACACCTCATACATATATATAGCATATGTAGTATATATAGTTATCGTTTTGAGGAATAGTTTATAAGCTTTTCGGTGTTTGTGCGTATTCATATAATATTCAGAATAAAAAGTGCTTTTTGGCTTGTCAAATATGGGCTGTGTGATGCGATTAAGTATAGTTATTGATGCTTTTCAGCGAGAATTAGCATTACTCAGAAAAAGCAAAATCAACTATAATCTTTTTCCTATTTCCTTGCGTATCATAACTTTAAACTCGGTCATCTTTGACTCACCAAAAACAGATCATCAATAATAAAGCTTCTGCGAACAGAAAGCTTGTCAAACATAGGCTATGTGATGCGATTAAGTATAGTTATTGATGCTTTTATCAAATAAATTAAACAGTTTTCTGATTTGTTCTTTTAGCTTACTGCCCTTTTTGGTCAATGTTACAAGCCTTTCTCTGCCTTTTTTAACAGTTTCAACAACTTTGTGTTCAGCCAAAAAGTTAATTACATTCAAAGTATAGGAATAAGTGATTTTTCAAGAAATAAGTATCTCTGTTTTTTCTATAATATGTGTTTTTCTGCATAGCTTCAATTAATTCAATTCGCTTTAATTCTCGCATATTCATTTCTTGTTTTGCGATTTTTCTCATTATGTTAATCTGTTTCTGCTCAATTCTTCGCATATACATCATAGAAATAATATTAATTTCACTACTATATAAGCTTTACAATGCTCCTATCAGAACAATAACAACTATTATTATCAGAATAATAAACAAAATTTTCAAAAACCAATTCTCTGAATGCTTAAAGCCCCATATCAGCAATAAAATCAGAGCCAATGCCAACGCAATCATAAACATAGCATTGAATGGGTCAAGCCCGAGCTTTGTGAAAATCCACTTGACACCATCTCTTAACCCGCAAATAATTTTTGCAATAATATTAAGAACTTTTGAATTAGATTTGCTAAAAAAGTTAATGCAGGCAGAATTAGCTTGCTGAACGCCTGTTTGAATGTTTGGGATATGCTCTGTTGAATTAGCCAATTGTGGTATTGGGTTTGCAATTGGATTGCTTTGAGTTTGAATTGTCGTAGAATTTAAACCGCCTCCTGAATTTAAAGCAAGAAATGCACCTACTGCTAATACGACTGCTACTGCAATTAGTGCTAATGTTGCGTATGCTATTTAAATCAACCTAAGTAGTGTGCTGTAAGCAAAAACAGGCTAACAGCACTAAAAAAGACGATAACGAAATCGTCTATTTGTCGTCACCTCTCGGGATTTCCGTATAAATTATGCATTCTGTGCCATCTGAAGTTTTCACTAACTTCTTTCTCGGAAATCTGTTCTTAAAGCTCTCTATTATTCTGTTCTTGCTGAATTTAAAGTTAATCTTTTTGATTAACCTTTTTATCTTGCCTTCTTCACTTAATCCTCGTGCTTTGCATTGCATAAACATTTCCGCCTTTTGTTTTGAATTTCCATTTTTTAGTTTGACCTAGTTTCATTGCCATTTAGTTCTCCTCCTTATGATTAATTAAACTCTTCCCTCAAAAAGCAATTGCTCTTACAATTTGAGCTTTGGGTTGACATCACTTCTGTTCTTTCTTGCTTCAAAGTATTTTCCCCCACCTTTAGTTGGTCTCCAGCCTGGTTTCTTTGCACGAAAATATTTGTCAATCTTTTTATTGCTTGTGCTTGTCTGTGTGTATCTCTTTCCTATCTTTTTGCTATGACTTCTACCTTTTGGCGTATACTTGTATTTATACTTACCAGACCTAGACATTTTTCTTCACCTCCTTTTCTCTTTTCTATAATATTTATAGAACAATTGAAAGCCTGCTATCAAGGCAAAAAAGCTCATAATCCATATTATAGGATTTAAGATGCTGCTTACTGTTATCAGCAGAGTTATGCATTCTGTTCCTGCCTTTTTAATCAAAAATATTCCTCCCATAATCACAATGAGCCACATAATAGTTATTATCAATATGGTTTTCGGCAATGTGCTTGGCGTGAAATGGCTCATAATTCCTACTGCTAAAAAGCCTAAAAATATTGCTATCAGCACATCAAATCCTGATGGCGTTGGCAACAGATAGGTATGACCGAAAGCATTGAATTGCACCAATGGAAACACTATTTGCTGCCCGACTAAGCA
>Ga0315268_10008520_pt1 | contig 10711 bp, 9 predicted proteins | sample C1_top_MG_FD_204535 | JGI IMG/M metagenome (GOLD analysis project Ga0315268, IMG submission 204535) | Sediment microbial communities from Yellowstone Lake, YNP, Wyoming, USA - C1_top | ecosystem: Environmental > Aquatic > Freshwater > Lake > Sediment | place: USA: Wyoming | collected 2017-08-01 | reverse complement strand
GCCACGGCGCCCCCGAATAGAAGAACGGTCCAGACAGCCACGGCGAGAGCCCTCCTGTCGCCGTAGGATGCCCGGGAGGTGTGTGGATCGTGAGGCGAACCTATCTCGTTCCGCTGATCGTGGTCCTGATCCTAGCCGCGGCGGCCGGCGTCTATGTCTTGCGGCCGCGCTCGCGCGCCCCCGAGTCCCTTGTGGGGCGGGATGCCCCGGCGATAACTCTCAAGGAACTGGCCACCGGCCAGACGGTGCGCCTGCCGGCCGATCTTTCCGGCCGGCCCTACTCCATTCAGTTCTTCTCCTACGGCTGAGGGCCGTGCCGGGAAGAGGTGCTGCAGTTGCAGCCCCACAGAAGTGACTTCGAAGCCAAGGGCTTCACCTGCTTTGTCATTAGCTTCGGGTCGGAAGAGGATCTCAACTTCCTTCGGGAAGCCGGCGTGGCCCGGGTCCTGCTCGACCCGGACCGCCAGGCCTTCGAGGGCTACAACGTCACGGGAATTCCCAGAACCATAGTCGTCGACCGCCGGGGCATAGTCTACAGGGACCTTCTCGGCTGGGGCGGGGCGCCATCCGTGGACGAGTTCATCGCCATCGTCGACGAACTGACAGGTCGGTAGTAGGGCGGCGACCGCTGGAAGGCCGCCGCCGGTGGGGGCGAAGTCAACATGGACTGGAGTTCCCCGGGGGCCGTCTACGAACAGTTGCGCCCGCTCGGCCTTGTTGCCGCCCTCGCCATCGCCGGCGTCGAGTACGCCGTTCTGGTCTGGGCGGCCGGCCGGATGGGTCGCGGCAGGCTGACCGGGGTGGCCGCCGAGAACACGATTCGGGTTTCGTCCACCAGACTGGCTTCGGGAAGCTCGGCGGTCTTTCTCATTGCCGCCACGCTGTTCCCGGCGGTCATCGTCCTGGTCCAGATTCCGCTTCAGACGGCCCTCGGGCGGTGGGTCATGGCCGGCGTGGCCACGGCCAACCAGGCCGTCCTGGCCTTACCGGTGATCCTGCTGTCCGGGTTCGTTCAGGAGCCCGCCAAGCTCCTGGTCGCCCTGGCCGGGGTTCTGCCGGCCGGGCTGGGGCTGGCGGGACCGGCCGGGCTAGGGTCGGCGGCGCCGGCCGGCCGCGCACCCGCGGAACGGCTTCGGCGGGAGGCGGTCCGGAGAGCTATCCTCCTGGGCGCGGTGGCCGGCGCGGGTTTCGGCGCCTTCGAGGCCGCATTCTTCCTGTCCCAGGTTTTCGCCGCCGCCGGGGCCATGGCCCCGGGCCTGGATCGCCTCGGCGCCGCCGCGCCGGCCGTCATCGAGCGGGTATCGGCGGTCTTGTTTCACCTGTCCCTGACCGGCATCGCCGTCTACTTCTGGACCTTCGGTCCGGTCAAGGGGCTGGCGGCTCTGGGCGGGGTGAGTCTCATCCACGGTCTGGTGAACTACGTAGCCGTTCTCGCGGCGGGTCTGTCCGGATCGGTCGCGACAACCGAGGCCCTGGTAGCCGCCGCGGCTCTGACGGTCTTCGGCTGGTTTGTCTACCTGATCCGGCCCTCGGCCGCGACAGGGGATCATTCGGAACGGGGGCGTTGCGGTTGACGAGGAAGAGACCTGGCAACGCAGTGATTCGGGTGACCCTGGCCGCGACCCTGATGATCGTGGTCGCCGCCGGGCTCCTGGTCGCCGGCTGCCGTCCCAAGGCCCAGCCGCTCACCTTGGAGGCGCCCTGGGCGGCGGGCGAGTTCTCCCGCCTGGAGATTGTGAACACCGACACGGGGGCCAAGATCGCCGACTGGGAGTTCGGAGTCGAGGCCGAGGCTGGAGGCCAGGGTTGGGTTCTGGTCTCGCTTACGAGGGTCCCCCAGGGCACGGACCGGGCGGCCGTGCACGTCTCGACCGGCGATCTCACGCCATCTCTCGTCGAATTCGAGTTCAGGGATGAGAAGGGGTTGATCGTGGCCACGGGGCGGGCCGCCTACTCCGACGGCAAGGTCCTCATCGCGAGCCGGTCTTCGGGTCAGGACCAGCCGGCGGCGACGGTCAAGCTACCGGGTCTACCATACTTCGATAACGAGGAGATCGTTTTTGCTCTTCGGGCCCTGCCCCTGGCCGAGGGTTGGCAGGCAACCCTGAACGACGTTGTCAGCCGGTCGGCGGGCAAGACTCAGGTGCGCGTAACCGTCTCCGGCCAGGAAACCGTCAGCGTGCCCCAGGGGACCTACGAGTGCTGGGTCGTGGCCATGCCGGCTCTGGCCCAGAAGGCCTGGATCGCGGTCGAGGCGCCGCATCAATTGGTTCAGTACGCGAACGAGGCGGCCAAGACCCTTTCCAAGCTTGTGGAGTACCGTCCGGGGCAGTAGCGGACGGTGACGGGCCGCCCGATTCCCCTAGGGCAGCATCACGTAACCCGCCGAGTCGACGAAGGCGCCCCAATCCCGCGACCAGACATTCATGTTGGCCAGTATCCGGTCGTAATCCTCGCCCGCCTCGAGGATGGGCCGCCCGTAGTTGGTGAAGACGGGCAGAAACCTGGCCGCGGCCAGGCCCGCTCTATCCAGGGTTACCACTAGGATGCCGCTGTCCTGCGACTCGCGGTTTTTGTAGGTGAAGACGAAGTTCCCCAGGCTGTAGGCGATGAGCCCGCCCTTGTAGACTTCGAGGCCCTGTAGGACATGGGGGTGGTGTCCGATGACCAGGTCGGCCCCCGCGTCAATGAGACCCCGGGCCAGTTGTCTTTGGTAGGCGTAGGGATACGACTCGTACTCGACCCCCCAGTGGAGGGAGACGACGACGCAGTCTACCTCGGGCCGGAGAGTCTTCAGCGCGGCCGCCAGCTTCTCGCCGTAGCGCGCGGACCACACCCCGGGTCGGGTGTCCGTCGCCAGCCAGGCCTCGGGGTAGAACTCGGTGGCGGCCAGGAACCCGACCTTGAAGCCCTTGGCCTCCAGGATAACGGGCCGAGCAGCCTCGTCAACGTTCAGGCCCGCGCCGACCCGGGCCACACCGGCCTTGTCGAGGTTGGCCAGGGTGTCCTCAAAGGCCTCCTGGCCGTAGTCCAGGACGTGGTTATTGGCCAGGGAGATAAGGTCGACGCCGGCGTTCCGGAGACCGGTGAGGGCCTCAGGTTCGGCCCGAAAGGTCCACTTCTTGTCCTGGGGGCTACCCCGGAGGGAAACGGAGCACTCAAGATTGACCATGGCCAGGTCGGCGCCGCCCAGAGTGGGGGCCACGCCGCCCCAGGGGTAGTCGGTCCCTCTCTCGCGGATGAGATCGCCGATGCGAAAGCCGAGGAGGGTGTCCCCGGCGAAGGCCAGGGTGATGTCCTCGATACCGCTCCCCGGACTGCCGCCGCCACCCGAGCCTCCGGCTGAGCCGGCCTCGGCCGGTTCGAGGAGGATAGCCCGACGGCTCTCGTCCCAAGTCAAGACGAGCCCCAGGTTCTCGGTCACGAAGCGAAGGGGAGCCATCACCCGCGAACGCCACAGAAACGGCGCCGCCGGAAGCGGGATGCTCCTGCCGTCGACCTCGGCCGAGATCTCGCCCAGGTAGAGGTTTATCGTTCTGTCGGTTGTCCTGACGCTCAGGGTTCGCTCACCGTCCCAAACGACGGTCGCCCCCACCCGCTCAAGGAGGGCCCGGGCGGGAACCATGGCGCAGCCACCGACGATGATGGCGGACACGGGCAAGACTACTCTCTCGCCGCCGAAGTAGACCCGGGTCACCGAGACCGGGCCGGGCATCTCGGCGGGGAGTCCGGGCGGGCCGGCTTCCGAAGCCGCCCGCGCCGGGGACATGGGACAGACCAAGGCCAGGGCGGTCAGGAGCAGGGCCAGGATGGTGGCCGTGAACGGCCCGGTGGCGCTCGGTAATTCCGACCGGCGCTCCGGATATCGACGACTAGGCAGAGAGAACCACTCCTCCAGCCAGAGCGGTTCGGCGGGGCGGAGGGGTTTCCTCTTGAGGAAGACCACCCCTGGCCTGGGCGGAGGGGTCCAATTGCGACTAGTCCCTCGAATTGTTGTGCATTTCGGTAGCCAAAAGGAACAAACGGTCGGTTGGTGAAACAGCAGAATTATCCGGCAGCTACTCGCATCTTCTTCCGCTGGTATGACAACGACCCAGAGAGCGCGCCGCGAGGAGGTGAACGGCAAGGCGAGGGTTCGTTCGCTTGAGGCAAGGCAAGGGAGGGAAGTCAGTGCCTAGAGAGATCCGCAAGGTCGCCGTCCTTGGGGCCGGGGTCATGGGGGCGGGCATCGCCGCCCACCTGGCCAACGTCGGCATCCCCTGCTACCTTCTGGACATTGTGCCCAAGGAACCGAGCGAGGACGAGAAGAGAAGAGGCCTAACCCTCGAGTCGCTCCAGGTCCGAAACCGCCTGGCCGCCCAGGGTCTGGAGAATGCTCTGAAGGCCAGACCGGCGGCCTTTCACGTTCCGGAGAACGCCGCCTACGTCACGGTCGGGAACTTCGAGGACAACCTCTCCTGGATCGGCGAGGTTGACTGGGTCATCGAGGTCGTCATTGAGAGGCTGGACATAAAGCAGAGCCTCTTCGAGAGAGTCGAAAAGCATTGGAAGCCGGGCGTCATTGTGACTTCGAACACCTCCGGCATCTCTATCAACAAGATGGTGGAAGGCCGGTCGCCTGAGTTCCGCCGGCACTTCCTGGGCACCCACTTCTTCAACCCACCCCGCTACATGAAGCTTCTGGAGATCATCCCGGGCCAGGACACCGATCCGGCCGTCCTGGGCTACATGGTCAAGTTCGGCCAGGACGTCCTCGGCAAGGGCATCGTGCTGGCTAAGGACACGCCGAACTTCATCGGCAACCGCATCGGCACCTACGGGATGCTCGAGATCCTGCGGGTGGCCAAGGAGAAGGGTTACACCGTCGACGAGATCGACGCCATCACCGGAAAGGCCATGGGCCGCCCAAAGAGCGCGACCTTCCGCACCGGCGACATCGTTGGCCTGGACACCCTCTATCACGTGGCCCGCAATTGCCGCGAGGGCATGACCACCCCCGCGGCCAAAGCCGACTTCGACATGCCGCCCATCCTCGAGGAGATGGTCAAGCGCAACTGGCTCGGCGATAAGACCGGCGGGGGTTTCTTCAAGAAGGTCAAGGGTCCCGACGGAGCGAGTCAGATCCTGACCCTGAACCTCGAGAGCATGGACTACGCCCCGCAGCAGAAACCCGACCTGCCCTCGCTCAAGGTGGCCAAGAAGACCCCGGACCTTGGGGCCAGGATGAAGATGCTCGTCTCGGCCGACGACCGCGCCGGCCGGTTTGCCTGGGAACTCACCAAGAAGGGGCTGCTCTACGCGGCCGCCGTGGCCCAGGAGATCGCCGACGACATCGTCAACATCGACAAGGCCATGAAGTGGGGTTTCAACTGGGAGATGGGTCCCTTCGAGTCCTGGGACGCCATCGGCCTCCCCGAGACGGTGGCCCGGATGAAGGCCGAAGGGGCCGCCCTTCCGAAGTGGGTCGAGGATCTCCTGGCTTCGGGCAAGACGTCCTTCTATGCCGAGGACAAGGGCCGGCGAACCTACTACGACTGGAAGACGAAGAAATACGTCCCCGTCGCCGTGGATGCCCGAGTCTACGTTCTGGCCGACCTCAAGAAATCTAAGGGTGTCATCACGGGCAACCTCGACGCCAGTCTCGTCGACCTCGGCGACGGCGTGGCCTGCCTGGAGTTCCACTCCCAGAACCAGGCTATCGGACCCGAGCTCATCGAGATGATGCTCCGGGCTGTTGAGGAGATCTCCAAACCCGGTTGGGTCGGCCTCGTGGTCGGCAATCAGGCCCCCAACTACTGCGTCGGCGCCAACCTTCTCATGGTTGTCATGTACGCCAACGAGGGCAAGTTCGACGACATCGCCATGGCCTCCAAGGGTCTCCAGGACGCCTGCATGGCCATGAAGTACTGCCCCAGGCCGGTTGTCACCGCGCCCCACTCCCTGGCCCTGGGCGGCGGGGCTGAGATCGTCATGCACGGCCACCGGGTGGTGGCCGGCGCCGAGACCTACTTGGGTTGCGTGGAGTTCGCGGTTGGCCTCCTGCCGGCCGGCGGTGGCTGCAAGGAGATTCTCCTCCGGGCCACGGAGAACATTCCGGCCGGCGGACCGCTTCCGTTCGACCCCATGGCGGCCGTGGCCCGCGCCTTCGAGACCATCTCGATGGCCAAGGTTTCCACGAGCGGCCCGGAGGCCAAGAAACTCGGCTACCTGCGCGGCGCCGACCGGATATCCATGAACCGCGATCTTCACCTCCACGACGCCAAACAGGAGGTCCTGGCCATGGCGGCGGCCGGGTTCCGCGCGCCGAAGCCGGCCAAGATCAGGGTCGTCGGCGAGGGTGGCCGGGCTACTCTTCAGGCCTTCACCTACGGCATGTGGAAGGGTGGCTACATCTCCGCCCACGACCGGCTCATCGCCGACAAGATCGCCTACGTTCTTACGGGCGGTCCGGCGCCGGCCGGGGCCGAGGTTTCGGAGCAATTCCTCCTGGACCTCGAGCGCGAGGCTTTCATCGAGCTCTGCCGCGAGGAGAAGTCGCGGGAGCGGATGCAGCACATGCTGCTGAATAACAAGCCCCTACGGAACTAGAGGAGGTGTGACCATGCGTGAAGCTGTGATCGTCTCCGGGGTCCGGACCGCCGCGGGCAAGGCCCCGCGCGGAACCCTCCGGCAGACCCGTCCCGAAGACATGGTGGCCGTCGTCATCAAGGAAGCCGTGGCCAGGGCCAAGGGTCTTGACCCAAAGGAAATCGAGGATGTCGTCATCGGTTGCGCCTTTCCCGAGGCCGAACAGGGCATGAACGTTGCCAGGGTCGCCCTCCTCCGAGCCGGCCTGCCCGTGACCGCCTCCGGCCAGACCGTCAACCGCTTCTGCTCCTCCGGTCTTCAGGCCGTTGCCATCGCCGCTCAGACCATCATGTGCGGTTGGGGCGACGTGATTGTCGCCGGGGGCGTGGAGAGCATGAGCCTGGTACCAATGGGCGGCAACAAGATGGCCCCCAATCCCTACCTGGTCGAGAACCTGCCAGAGGTCTACCTGGGCATGGGCCTCACCGCCGAGGAGGTTGCCGGCCGGTACTCCGTCAGCCGCGAGGATCAGGACCGGTTTGCCGTCGCCAGCCACCAGAAGGCGGTGGCGGCCATCAAGGACGGCAAGTTCCAGGGCGAGATCGCGCCCCTCAACGTGGTCCTCAGGGAAATGGGTCGCGACGGCAAGGTGGCCAAGAAGGCTATCCTCTTCGACACCGACGAAGGCGTTCGGGCCGACACCAGCCTGGAGGCTCTGGCCAAGCTAAAGCCGGCCTTCCGGCAGGGTGGGTCAGTTACGGCCGGCAACTCCTCGCAGACCAGCGACGCGGCGGCGGCCGTGGTTGTGATGGAGGCCAAGAAGGCCGCCAAACTTGGCCTCACCCCGCTGGCCGTGTTCAGGTCTTTCGCCGTCGGCGGGGTGGCCCCCGAGGTCATGGGTATCGGCCCCGTTGAGGCCATTCCCAAGGCTCTCAAGTACGCCGGGCTCAAGCTCGGGGACATCGACCTCTTCGAGCTCAACGAGGCCTTCGCCGCCCAATCGGTGGCCGTGATCAAGACCTTGGGCCTCGACCCGGATAAGGTCAACGTGAACGGCGGGGCCATCGCCCTGGGTCACCCGCTCGGGTGCACCGGGGCCAAGCTCACCGTGACCCTGCTCAACGAGATGGCCCGCCGCAAGTCCCGCTATGGTGTCGTCACGATGTGTATCGGCGGCGGCATGGGCGCGGCGGGAGTGTTCGAGAGGGCGGGGTAGGGAGAGAACCAAGACCCCGATGATTTAGGTGAGCTAGGGCGGCGGGAACGCATCCGCCGCCCTAGTCTTGCCGCGGGGTCGCCTCTTCCGGGCGACGGGCCTAGACACCAGACGCGCGCCTTTATGACGGCGGGTCGGAAGGAGTCAGCCGTCTCTTGGTGGAAATGAACGGTCCCGCTGTCACTGGATCCCCTGAACCAGGAGCCGCGAGGGCTCCATTTCTGGAGGCGTCTTGTTATGACGGAAGAGAAAGAATCCGTCCAGAGAGCCGAATTTGAGGCCAACCGAACCGACCACGAGGCCAACCGCGTCGAGCACGAGTCGATGATGGCCCGGATGACGGCCGACCACGAGGCCAACCGGATCGACCACGAGGCCAACCGGGCCGACCACGAGGCCAACCGGGCCGACCACGAGGCCAACCGGGCCGACCACGAGGCCAACCGGGCCGACCACGAGTCGATGATGGCCCGGATGACGGCCGGGTTCGAGGCCAATCGCGTCGACCACGAGTCAATGATGGCCCGAATGACGGCCGGGTTCGAGACCAATCGCGTCGAGCACGAGTCAATGATGGCCCGGATGACGGCCGGGTTCGAGGCCAATCGCGTCGAGCACGAGTCGATGATGGCCCGGCTCGACGGTCTCGACCGGGCGATGGTCAAGCTCGGCGTGGAGTTCGAGCAGCACAGGCGCGATACGAGAGTGTTGGCCGACGGCATCCTTGGACTGGTTCGGAAAACCGAAGTCCTTGAGCGGGCCGACGTGGCCCTCGACTGCCGGGTGACCAAACTCGAGATCCGCTGTCAGTGACGGCCTTACTCGCCGGCGCCGGCTGAGCCGGTCCTCCGGCAGGCCCACTCGTTCGTCTGGACCAACTCAAACCCCAGCCGGTAGTACAGGCCCCGGGCGGGCTCGTTGCCCACGACCACGGAGGTCCGGGGATGGGGGTAACCCCTGTTGAGGAGAAGGTCCAAGCAGAACAGGGTCAGGATCCTGCCGTAGCCCTGACCCTGGTGGCCGGGGGCCACGCCGATGTCGTCGATGGAGTCGCCCTCCACCGCCGCCTCGCCGACCAAGGTTCCCTCTCCCGGGATCCCTGTCTCGGAGGCGCCGGAGGGCCCCAACTTGAATGCCAGAAGAATGTCGTCCCTATGGGCCAGGAAGTAGTCTCGCCGCTCGGGCGTGCTGTTCATCTCGCGGACGTTGTGCGGCCGGAAGTCGTGGGATCGGCGCATGGGTTCGAAGGTGTCGCCGACGAGGCGGACATAGTCCTCGAAGTGGCGGTCGTCGTAGGGCCGGATGTCCAGGGACAACCCGATACCCGGGACTTCCAGACGGGCGCCCTCGACGGGACCGCGGGCCATGACCGGCCCGGTGAGGCCGACCCGCCGTCCCCCGCGGTAGATGAGTTCGTCCAGGCCGTACCAGACCTTGAACCCCCGGCCGGCGTAGAAGGCGCGCGCGTCAGACACGTCCTCGCGCCGGCCGGCGCCTGAGGCATCGCCCGCGTTGGCGACGCCGCTGACGCCCGCGTCGGCCCGGTACTTGGCCGTGATTCTTCCGGACCCCTTGAGCCGCTCCATCCCGGCCTCGAACAGACGACGCCCCACGCCTCGCCGGCGATGAGCGGGGTCCACATAAAGGCGGATATCCCGCTCCCCGGGTTCTGCCTCACGGGTTCCGACGAACCCCCGCAGCCGGCCGCGAGCCTCGTCGACCATGATGGAGTAGGCCTCCAGAGCCCGCCTGAAGCTCTCGATGGGCGTATTGTCTCCGGCCTGGAACATGCGGACGAGGCCCTCAAGATCGTCCGGGCGAAACTCACGGATCAAGTGGGGCGTCACCTCGGTAGGCTCGGCTACTCTCCGTGCCGCGAGCGAACCCCCGTTCCGGATGGGGGCGTCGGCTTCGGGTAGTCTTAGCGGTAGCTTCCGTTAGTCCTTAGGACTAGGTTCTCCCGATTGGTCCTGCAGGACGACCCGGTCTCCGGCCGAAACTGTCGGCGGTGGCCTCCAGGCGCGAGGACCGCTAATCATGGTGGGGGTGGAAGTTGTGGGCTTTGATCTTCCTTGGCTCAACGCTCTGCTCTGGCTCGTCGTCGGCTACCTTCTGGGTTCGTTTCCATCCGGTTTCCTGGCTTCCCGCCTCTTTGGCGGCCGGGACATCCGGCGGGTGGGTTCGGGCAGCGTCGGCGGGATGAATGCTCTCCGAAACGTGGGACCGGTTGCGGGGATCCTAACCGGGCTTTTCGACGTCGGCAAGGGGGCCCTGGCCGTGTGGCTGGCCTGGCGTCTGGGACGTGGTTCCTGGGCCCCTCTGGCGGCCATGGTCGGGGCCGTGGCCGGGCACAACTGGATGCTCTACCTCGGTTTCAGGGGAGGCAAGGGGCTCGGCACGACCCTCGGTTCGCTGCTCGTCCTCGACCCGATCCTGGCCCTTGTCTTTCTGGGCCTTATCGGTCTGGGCGCTCTGGTCACGCGGGACACCAATGTGGGCGCGGGTCTGGCCGCCCTGGTCCAGCCCATCGTCTTGGGCCTGGCCGGCGGCTGGGACCCGGCCTGGATCGTCGCGGGGATCGGGCTGGCTGTGGTCATCGCCGCGAAGCACCGGCCGGATTTCGCGGCCTACCGGACCGGGCGGCGGCGAATGGTGTAGGGATGCCGGTCGTCCTTGCCCGGAGGGGAAAGCTCTGGTAGGCTGGCCTGGAAGTTGAGGTCTAGGGAGGGTCCACCCACGGTTTCGGGAGTCGCTCATGTCATCCTGGCCCCGGGTCGGGAGAAGAGGGTCCGGGGTGGCCATCCCTGGGTCTTCGCCACCGAAGTCGCCGGCATTCGCGGCCACTACGAACCAGGGGACCATGTGGACGTTGTCACCAGTCGCGGTGGGTTCGTCGGACGCGGCTACATCAATCCAGCCTCGCGGATC
>Ga0315268_10008518_pt1 | contig 10714 bp, 16 predicted proteins | sample C1_top_MG_FD_204535 | JGI IMG/M metagenome (GOLD analysis project Ga0315268, IMG submission 204535) | Sediment microbial communities from Yellowstone Lake, YNP, Wyoming, USA - C1_top | ecosystem: Environmental > Aquatic > Freshwater > Lake > Sediment | place: USA: Wyoming | collected 2017-08-01 | reverse complement strand
CCGTTATCGAACTCCAAGGTGTTATAAGCGCAACTGACATTCCAGTTCTTGTTCTCAATTTGATCCTGAACCTCGGGATCCCAGATTATAAGTTGCGCGGCGTCCCAGCCATCGGGATCGCTCCAAACATCTGAAACCACTCCTACTGCGACCTTGCCGAAGTTATCCGGTGTCGATCCCCCGTTGTGTTCTTTCTCAACCACCACCGGGCAACCGATAAATGACTTCTGCATTTCGTTCATGATGTCCCGGGACAGATACCACATCTCCTGCGCGTTACCAGTCTCCCCGGGGTAGTTTGTCAGCCCCGGAGCCATGAACCGGCACTCGTACCGCTTGGGTCTGGTACCGTGCGCCAGCGCATTGGCCATGTGAAATAACTTCTGACCCAGTCCGATCTTGTCCATTCTATCTCCTTGTCGCCTGTTCTATCTCTTTGGCCGCTTGCTTGGGATTAAGTTTCTTCGCCCATGCCCTCATTATACTATCCCTTCCTCTGGTCGTTCCTATGACAGCATTAGCGTCAGAAGTCGTTGCCCCCATGATCATTTCGAGCTCATATACAACATCTGCGACCCAGTCGCTTTCGGGATTTTCCGCGTTAACCAAACACCCATGAACTCGTTTAAATAATGCCATTATAACCCGGCCTCCTTTAACTTAGTGTAATACTCGGGATCCTCAGCCAGATGATCCCTTGCGATCTTCTCGGCGATCGCCGGATCATCGGTATGTTCTTTCTCTACCTCGATGCCCTGTCTCAACTGCTCGTCAAAGCTGTTAATCATGATTCCGTTGAGTTTGTAAAACAGCGCCATTAGAAGTACACCCTCGCGCCGAACCCGGTGTCCCCGGTGATGTTTGTTCCGTTACCCGATCGGACCGGATAGATCGTCCCGCTTAAACTGATGTCTTTGGTGAGGTACTGCTCCAAGCAGATCCCGAACCCCCACGCCGCCGTGCCGCCCGGGGTGAGCTCCAGTCCGACTTTGACGCGGGTCCAGCCTTTCCTCCACGCCACTCCTTGTCCGCACACCAGCACGCTTTGATTCCCGTTCCTGTTTGTATAACCAATCTCGATGCTGGTATCTTTATCGGTGAACGAAAGCGTGGGATACATCCCGTTGATCCCCACAGCCAGTCCATCGACTGCGCGGGGTTGAGGCGGAAGCTTCTCAATGGTTTTGATGATGTACGGTTGTTTCTCGATAACCCGTTCAATAACACGATCGTGTTTTACCTGAGGTTCAACTACTTCTGGCATGAACGCTCCGGCAAGACTGGCACCACTTAGAACTAAAAGGATAACTAAACTAAGTAAGTTTTTCATGGTTATATTTTAACCTCCCGCTTATCGGCTGTCAATGATCAGTCTTTTTTAATTCCTTGGTGATGTTTAACATGATCTGATTTGTTTGCAAACAACATAAGATTCTCAATTCGATTATCAGATTTATCCCCATTAACATTCTGCCTTTATTCCATTGATTCCCTAATTTTGCCATATTTACATCTTAACAGTTTAATCTACGATTCTCCACTCCGATCCCACTTTATGAACCTTCTGCACCACCGGCCGGGCAATGCACCGGCACCTGTAATCTTCCCCGGGCTCGCCTCGTCTGCCTGCGCTGGTGTCCACTATCGGCGGGTCTCCGAATTGAAATATCTTCCCGTTCAATCTTTTGTGATCATCCCTGACCTTGCGATCCCCTACGGTCTGCCAGACATAGAAATTAACACCGGCGTCCAAAAACCTCTGCTGTCTGAACTTCGCCATGAAAAGACTGGTCTCCTGTTGCGCCAAGAACTCCGCTTTAGATTTTGTCACCCCGTAGTCGTGCTCGATCATATCCCGAAGTTCGCTGAATCTAAACCCTTTGACCGCATTGGCCTGAACATCCTTCCTGAGATTGACGATGTGCTCGTCCGTGAAGGTCTTGATATAAAGCTCCATGTTGTCGGTGTACTCCCGCCTGATGACATCCGCTTGATCAGGGGTGAGTTTGTACTGCACTCCCAAAGCATCCATCACCCTCTTGGTTTGTGACTGCAATCCCTTGACGACATTGTCCAACCCCAAACTTAGATCAAGGTTTTCAACGGCTTCACCCGTTCGATCTTCGAGATCCCCGAGCACGGTCATCAGCCCTTTATTTACCTTCTCCTGTCGTTCCTTTGAAGCCGAGATTGAAACTTTGAGGTCCGGCGTCAGCAACCCCGGCCGGAATTTAAACCCCTTCTTCTTCGGGTCCCATTCGCCCCCCAGCTTTCTGATCTCCCGGCTGGACTGCGCGTCGAACCTACCGATGAAATACGCGCCGTCGTAAACGATCTCTCCTTTTTGAATTTTAACCAACAGTTTGAAATCAGCGGCGTTTAGCTTTACATTGGGTTTGAATTGCGGGCCAAGTTCTTTATCGATCACCGCCAGTATCGGCTCGTAGATCAGCGTGTAAAAGAAGTGCTTGAGTATGTCCGCCATTTCGGCGCCATACTCGGGTTTATATCTGACTGTTGGTAACATCGTCTTCCGCTGGGTTGGCGTTGGGATCCGGGTTCTTTATGGTCTGAGTCACCCTCTCGACCGGCGGCACCGGGAAGTCCTCGGTAAGTCCCTGCTCTGCGGCGGTCTTCTCGGCTGTCAGTAACCCCTCGGCGCGCTGGGTTTCCATGTTCTCCTTGGCTGTTATCAACCCGCGATCGTAGTTATTTAATATTCTCGTTTGCTTCTTGCCCTTCATGTCCTCTTCCTCGTTTTGGCTCATTACCCTTAATGACTTATAATCAAAACTGATCGGCGGTTGGTACCCGAACAGCTTGATACAAGCGACACTTACCGCTGATTTGATCACCGGCCGCAACCTTGGTCTGATATCCGATTCGATCATGCCGTTGTAGTTCTCGATGTCATCCTCTCCTGAATTAAACCCTGCGGCTGAAAGCCCGAACAGTTTGGCTACGGGCATTCTTACGCAAGACGCAATTCCTATCCTGATCTCTTTGAGCATCTCCGCGAGTCCCGAGAAGGTCAACTGTTTCTGATCGTACTCGTCCTCTTTATCCAGTATCAAAGCATTCAAGAAGTTTTTCATGGAGTTCGTCAACCCTATGGCTTGTCGCATCTTCGCCTCGCCCTGCGGCCGCGCTAAAGCGGATTTATAACCTTGCAGTCTGTAAACATCGACTTTGGCTTCATCCAGCAATTCAAATATGACATTGATAGCTTTCAGATACTGATTGAGGTCCCTTACCATTTTCTCGCATTTGCTCAGCCCCCAACCCATGAGCATTCTCCGATATAAGCTCGGCGCCTTGTCTCCGATCATCGTGAACACCCTCGAACGGTGAAGCGGCCGGCCGTAGTAATAAAACAACTCCCCGGTGTACAGCCCCTGCATATCCGGTCTCTTGTCATCGTTGGGCATCCCCAGTTCCCAGCGGTCGGCATCAAAAAACGCCAAGGGCGATCGTTCGTCCATGGACTTGAGATCCAACGGCGTCGAACTGTCCTGCCCGTTGTTAACGATGAGCCCCGCGCCGCCGAACAGCTCCGCCCACTTCATCGTGGTCTTCGTCGAGTCCCATACGCCTTGTTCTTCCATGTAATCGGTTAACAACTTCAAATCATCGGCGTCAAGTTCAGGTGATTTGAAATCCACTCCGCCTCTTAAAGCGTCGTCTACCGGCTGATCGATCGCCGCTCTGATGATCCCGTACTCCTGATATAAACTTGAAAGCGTAGGTCGTTCAAAAGTCAGCGGTTGCCTGCGAAGATTTAACTCCAATGTTTCCGTGCGGTTGATTTGAGGCGTTAACAAACTCTCACCCATTATGTCCGTGACCATGCTTTCAAGCCCGTTTGCCATTGTTTTAGCTTTTTTACTCTTGATGTTTTCTCTGGCAATTTTAGCGGCGTTTAAAAGCGTCTTGGCATCTCGTTGAGATAGTTCCATTTACGACCTCCATCTAAATTCACTGAGATTATTATAATACATCCGCCATACTTAGTCCACCGGCGCCGAGTTCGGTCAAAGCCCAAACCAAAGCGTCCAATCTGTTCGGCGAGTCTTCATCGGGATCTCCGGTGTAAGTGCAGAGCTCGTTCTCGAGATCGGGCATTTCCTCACAGTGATAAACCTGCCCCCGTTCGTACATCGCCGAGATCGGCTCAGCGCGCACGATCTTCCCCCGGGTTGCTGATACCAGTTTAACTTTGATGTTCTTCCTGCCCATGTCTGTTATCGTTGACTCCACCATCTCCCCGCCGTAGTTCTTTTCGGCGGCCACGCAGTCGCCTTGCCACGCCTCATATCCTCTGAAGACCTCGTCGCCCCATTCCTTAGGGGTGCCGTTCATGCTGTAATCTCTGAGGATGTAGAAGTCCTTCCCATCGGTGCCGGCCGCTACGATCCCCACCTCATCTCCTCGTTTAGACCCCGAGGGATCCACACCCACCACCACCCGGACCAGATTGTTGATTTCGACCTTCTTATACTTGATCCAGCTCCTCCGCCATAGACTGCCGTCCTCGTCCGCGTAGTCCCCGTCAAGGAACCGCTTGCGTTTGGCGATGCTTAAGGTCTTTAAGTTCTTCTCGATGTAGTCATCTGACAGATACTTGTTGTCCCGGGGGTTCATTTTGAGCCATGCGAAGTCGTCCTTCGGAACTGGCGAGCCGTCTGGTAGTTTGCGCTCGTGGAATAGCTTGTATGTCCAGTGACCCTTTGGTGGCGGGTTGTGATCCAACAACACCCTCAGCGGCATACCCTTTGGCGGGTTGCCTCGGGTTCTGGCTATCTCATATGATCCGAACGGCAACCGCGAAACCTCGGGGAAGTAGATCGTCGCGTACTCCTGACCCAAGATCTTATCCGCCCGCTCCTTGTCATCCAGTCCGCCGATCCAGATCTGCGATCCCCTGGGGCCATCGTAATACCAGTCGGCTTTGTTTGGCCTAAACGCTCCTTTGAGATCCATCAACTGATCGATCTTTGGCATGGAGTCGTACCAGATCGCCCGTTTAACATCAGCGAACCTAAACATTGCAATCAAGTGTTTGGTCCCCGGCCACTTCATCGCCCGGATGATGATTGCCTTGAGGTTGATCAGCGTCTTACCCGACCGACTGCCGCCCTCGAGTAATGTCGTGGTGTTACTGCCGATGAGGTCAACAGCCTGATTTTGCTTGGGTGTATTAACGAAGGCCATGACGGCCTTATAACCTGTCTTCTGCGGGGGAGATCGTTATCTGAACCGCGGTGTCCGGCGCCGCGCCGATCGGCTGAACCGGCTTGCCCTCGATTCTATTAAGCACTTCAGCGGCCGCCTTAACTTGCTCTGATGCCGTGTTCTTAGGATCATAAGCATTGACCACGAGTTTCATGAGTAATACTTCCTGCCGAGTCCGCTTCAACTTTTTCCCGGCTTCCTCCACGGTCATCTTGCCTTGGAGTAGTTTATTCAAGATCGTGCTCGCCCGCACATATCCCTTGGGAAGCCCGGCCGGATTGCCGGATACCCCTTTTGGCCACGGCTTAGGTCTGAGGTTTTGATTATTTGCCATTTTTCTACTGTTTCCTCTACTGCTTAATTAGCGTTTACCGAGATCGGCGTACCAGTGGTTTTCTCCATTGCCTTCTTGGTCTCCAAGAACCAGTCCGAGCCGAGTCTGCACTCGCAGTCCATCCAGTGCTTGATCTCTTGAACCCCGCCGTCCTTTAAGAACAGCACCATCTTATCCTGCTGGGCTTCGTACCTGTGACCCGTTACCTCTTGCCGGTGCCAAAACCATCCGCGTCTCCAACTGAAAATGTACCTCATGCCCGTTCCCCCTTTTTATTCGATTTATCTGACTCTCATGTAATAAACTGCGCTAAAGTATGTCGGCAGAATTGACTGCGTAGTCGATAGCGCCTGATCGGTTCCCAAACTCGCTGAGTGAGTGTGAGTTGATTCGGTTCCCGTTGTGCCTTCAACTGCGGCACCCAACTGCGGAGGATTTAAACTGGCATTGTTGGAATTTCCAGCAAAAGTATTGGCTATAGTCCCCCCGCTGGTGTCGATCGTATACGCTGAAGTCTTTACCCAGATATGAGTGTCCCCTACAAGTAATACTACGCCCGCGACCAAACTACCGGATCCGTGACTGTGCGATGACCCCGCACCTGTGGTTCCCGAAGCCGTGTGATCGTGCTGAATGTTTATGGTGTCCGCGCCTCCGCTGGCTCCACCGGAGGTCCATGCCGTGGTGTTGCCTCTGATGAATGCACCCGAGTTGATATTTGGCATGGTTGCGGTAATAACCGGACTAACAACTCCCTGCGCGGCCGGTGTGGTGCCGTTACATTTAGCATATCCATTAGCCAGCATTTCGACATCAGTCGCGGCGCCCGTTATCCCTATTCCCACCGCTACATATCCGCCCAAAGGTATCTGCCCGCGACTGCTATACGGCATCCAGTAACTGGTGTCGGTTAAAGCATGATTAAGGTTGTCATCAACAAGCGAGAAATAAAGGTCGGCAGTCCCCGGCTTTTTTACTATGCTGTTGATAAAATATGTGGTCTCGTCATCCCACTCTGCTACGCCTTCCTGAAACAAATAAGCCAACTGTCTGGTGAGCAAGAAATAGATCGCGTTGATGTCTTCCAATGCCGGGATGTATTTGTCCGAACTAACGATCGCTACGAGCCCGTCCTCGTATTGGCTCAAGGCCTGAAGCACTACGGGGTCGGTGGTGTAGTTTACGCTCCCGTTCCTTAAGCTTCCGATCTGTTCGATCTCATTTACCCCTGCCGTACTCGCGAATATCTTTTGAACCGCCCGATCTAATTTTGGCATCTCGCCCTCCTTATACCCAGATGACTCTCATGTAAGTCCCGCCTTCGTATGTTGCGATCCCGTTAACCCCGTACCCGTTTATTAAATGATCCGGTGTCCCCAGTCTTGAATAACCAAAATCCCCGTTGGGATTTAAAATGCCTGAGAGTATTATAGCAACCCCTGAAGGCCGAGGCAAGAGGTCGGCTTGGACCGCCAGCGTCATCGTGGCGATAATCGTCAGCGGAAACCAATAAGTGATCGTCATGTCCTTATTGTCTTTTAACTGGATTTGATCGCCAAAAAACAAATACAGATAATCATTGATTGACTTCATGGTGTGATCGCTTAAGTTCTTGATGATCTTCATCTTGATGATCAACCTATATTCGGTGTCCGTTAATTCCGTCACCCCGTCCGGTTTTCTATCGGCTCCGACATACTTCCCGAGCGTGTCCAGTTGCACCCCGGCGGCGGTGTCTACATCGAACGCTGCTCTTACGCTCATCCACACGAGATCCGATAGGTCTTGTTCTGCCAGCGCTTCGATCGTTGCCACGGCCCGCGGGCGATCGTGATACTGTTTGATCAAAAGATTAGAATAATAACTTACGAGGTCTTCTATTTCGGTCATGGTATGATAGTGATATTCGCGGCCGAAACCGTGAATTTGTGTTGAGGATCAGTTGGATCGATTATTTCAAACCAATTGATGTCGTTGATCGAAACTTCAACTCCCGTAGGAATGAACTGCGGTACGATCGTAGCCAGAAGATTGGTCACACTCGCGGCATCGGCTTCCTCGAATATCTTGAAATCCAGCCCCGCGGCCAACGCGGCTTTTACGGTTGCCTCGTCATATGATACCCCCGGCACTTTTTCCGTTAAAGAGAAGTGAATGGACAACGGCACATAGATCGGCCGGTCGAATTGAGCCACGAAATACTCGCCGTTGGGTTGCAGTACATTGACGGTTTCGCTTCCGACCATTCCGCATCCCGCGCTTCTCTTGGCGTAGATTACCTCTCCAATGCTTTGGTCAGCTCCACCCTCTACAACAGCCCAGATTGAATGACCGGGCACTGAATATATATCCGGTGACCCCGTGTAGTTCTCCCAGACATAAGCATCCGAAACCGCTTCGATGTTAAGGATATTGGAAAGGATCGAAGGCACCGCGCCCGTAGAAGCGATCGCCGTTGAAACCTGTCTCCTGATCCTGAGCTCGGCATCCGATTCCTCCGCGACGCCGATCTCGCCGGCCGGATCGGGGTTGTTTACAGCTGTTACCCCCACCACAACCGTAACCTGCGAGGTGATGTCGTTTAGAGCAACTTGTATGGCCCCGAGATCCTTGGCCCGGAAGTTATAACTCGCCGTTCCCGCGCCTCCTATTGCTTGCGTCTCTTCGATGTAGAATTGATTCCCCGCGCTGTCTTCTACCGTGAATATAGTCTCGATGTTTTGGTCTAATCCGTACAGCGTCATCGCCCGGTCGACCGTTATCGAAACCGGGGTGATCGTATATGTTCCTCCGTTCCTTGAGATCCCGTTCAAAGCCACCCGAGCGTCCAAAGCCGAACCTTCGGCTGTATCGGGATCGAAGGAATTGTAGACTTGGGTGATGAGCTCTAATAGATCCCGTTTCAACTGCGCCAGTATACCGATCAGTTGCCCGTCCGGGCTGTTCTGCTCGAGGTTGATATCCGCACCGTAGATCGATTGAAACGCCGCGTTGAGTTCACTGATGATCTCCGGCAGTTCCTGAGTCGTTAATCCGGAGCTTGTAACTTCATTAGTAGTCATTGCGTTACCTTTGCAAGCTGAATTGAAAACTCGTCATGATCCCGCCTCATCTCTTTCATCTGCGAAATCGATTCGGTAAGGCATTGTGAATTATGGGTAATATGATTTTCGACGACAGCCGTAAACTTTGCCGTCATTTCCTTACGCTCAGCGGTCGCGTCTTTTATCGACTCCACAAAATGAGTGATAGCGAATTTACCGATCCAAATCAAAAACCCCCCAAACGACAAAAGCATTGTCGCTGGTAACCCGAACTCGCGTAATAAGTCAGTGCTCATTTATCCTTCCACTTCAGCCGTCACATCATTAGTTGATATTGCGCCATTTATGTCAACGATGATTTCAAAATACTTTGTCGTTTCACCAGAAACCACTTTGTAAATCGCCCTGCCTTTCCCTCCAGTCCCGATTTCGATTGGATACCACGCTGTCGTAATTGCCATTTTATTACCTCCCTATCTTGCTTCCATGAGCCAAGCGACATCTTGCAGAATGAAATTAGCGTTTGTTGCTGTCGTGTCTGCGGCGCATATCTCAAAGTAATTAGTCGCCACTACACCAGATAGATACACATTAAACGAAAAATTGAATGACCTATTGTTCTGGTCAATAGTCACCGTCATCGTTCCATATTGAGTGGTGTAAACGCCATTTTTGCAAAGGCAAAGTTTTACATTGTCAGTCGCTCCTCCAGTCACCAAACAAGAACCAGAAACGAATATTTCCACATCTTTTGCTCCTGCTGGTTGATAGGTCATCTTATTATTGGCTATCGTTGTCTTGCAGGTATAAGACGAGGTGTTCGTATAATTACAAGCGTAAAACTGATTTAGCACCGCCAGATTGGTTTTGGTAGTGTTTCCTATGCAGTTTATCTTGGCATGAGCCAGCTTGTCTTCCATTCCGATATTATTAGCCATCTCGATGTTTGCGTCACGCCCGTCTGCTCTGGTAAAGTCAAATCCTGAAACATATGTTCCTACTCCGTTCCAAGTGCAACCGTAAACATTAGCCAAATTGCCGTAGGTGTAGGTCGCACCGTTATACCGTATGCCTATCCCTCCGCCAGCGTTCAGGAAAACCAAATTGATGAGCGTGAACTCATCAGAGGTCGCGGCAATAAGGTCAACCCCGACCGGACAGGACTCAAAATTTCCTGTTTCTGCGTCTAACGAAGCTGTCCCTGCGTGGTTTATGGCTATCCCTGTTCCGCAAGTTGAGATTATAAAATTGAACACAAAAATATCCGTCGCAATTAAGTCCGCCACGCCTATCTTGAAATTATTGATGATAATGTCTACGAGCTCAGAATAGTTGCCAGCATTAGTGCTGTAAGTTACGGCATTTTCATTGGCGAGAGTGCCATATAACGCCAGTGTCGAACCGTCGAGCGTCACGCTGTGGATGTCGCAGTTGCTCCTGATGTCGAACATCGGCTTGCCGGTCAACCCAGTCGCCGCTTCCAATAAAGTGACTGACGACCCCAACCCACGAATACGGCAATCGAAAGAAGCGTCAACCATTATCGTGTCATCAATCTGGAAATTTTCGCCATCCAAAAGGAATTCGACATTGCTCGTCGCACTGGCGTTGAACCAGTCGAGCGCGGCTTTGAGAGTTTGGAATGCTCCCTTTACCCCGACTATAATCTGGTTTTCCAAACCTCGCATTTGCGAACTTGGCAATAATCCCTGATCGTCTAATATTGCATATCCTTTTGACATTTTATCTCCTTATGGGAACTTCCGGTATTGCTCCTGCCATTGCGTTCCGTCATTTACCAAGCCTAAAACGGCATTGGCTTCCGCGGACATATCCGATGATCCCGCTAAGAATATTCTTTGAGTACCAGCTCCCCCGGCGGTGTTGTGCTTGACCGTGGGTGATCCAGTAAAGATAATCACCACCTGCGCCCCGGCGGGCCATCCGTTCACTCCGCTCGTTACTATCGCGTCGATTGTATTGTTTCCGGTTACGACAACGACATTATACGGTAGTATTAAATCAGCATCACTAACAACCTGTGTCTTGGCTGTGCTGAACTTGCCGACCATAGAGAAGTTACCGCCGATACTTAATCCACCGT
>Ga0315268_10008517_pt1 | contig 10714 bp, 11 predicted proteins | sample C1_top_MG_FD_204535 | JGI IMG/M metagenome (GOLD analysis project Ga0315268, IMG submission 204535) | Sediment microbial communities from Yellowstone Lake, YNP, Wyoming, USA - C1_top | ecosystem: Environmental > Aquatic > Freshwater > Lake > Sediment | place: USA: Wyoming | collected 2017-08-01 | reverse complement strand
TCTACTTGACGGTGAGCGGGGGGGAGCCGCAGGTGGCGGTGCCGGGTTTGCGGGGGAGAACGCTCCGAGATGCGAACTTCGCACTTGAACGCTTCGGCCTCGTGCTGGGGACGGTGCAATACGATTTCTCCGATGAATACCCGCAGGGTACCGTCATCGACCAGGACCTGCCTGAATCGTCCATGGTGACGCAAGGGCGGGTCATCAACGTTATCGTCAGTCAGGGGAAGAAGGGTGATCAGATTCCAGTACCTGACGTCACGAAGAAGACGTTTGCCGACACCGAACGGATCCTCATCCAGGCCGGGCTCAGGATCGGCAACATTACATACAAGGTCACCCCGGACCTGTTGCCCAATACGGTCATCGATCAATTTCCCAAGGCCGGAGAAATGGTGCCCGCAGGGCAAGCCGTCGATCTTGTTGTTGCACAAAGGGGTGAGAAGTCGACAGATCTGCAAAACTAGCCAGACCTTCCTTATGACGGTCAGAATCGCTCCCTCCCTCCTCGCCTCGGATTTCGCGCGACTCGCGGATCAGATCGCTCAAGCCGAGAGCGGGGGAGCCGATTGGTTCCATCTCGACGTGATGGACGGACATTTTGTTCCGAATATGACCATCGGGCCGCTCATCGTGGCCGCCGCCAGAAAATCGACCAGGCTTCCGCTCGACACCCACCTGATGATCGAGCGCGCCGATGATTACCTGGAAGCATTCAGGGATGCGGGCGCAGACCACATCATCGTCCATCAGGAGGCATGCGTTCACCTCAATCGTACGATCACCCGCATCAAAGAACTGGGTGCCCAAGCTGGCGTGGCTCTCAATCCTGCAACTCCCACCTCGACGCTCAGCGAGATCATCTCACAAGTCGATCTCGTCCTTCTGATGTCGGTCAATCCGGGCTTCGGCGGTCAGAAGTTCATCGATGGCACCCTTCAAAAGCTCAGGGGACTCCGGTCAATGATCTCCGCTACCGGCCGCGATATTCGAGTGGCCGTCGACGGAGGCATCGATGTCTCCACCGCACCTTCGGTGGTCGGTGCAGGCGCCGATGTTCTCGTTGCCGGAACCGCGATCTTCCGCGCTCCGAACATCGGGCAGGCCGTGAGGGATCTCCGACAGAGTGTCGCCCGCCTTGCATCAGCGTGAACTCGTGAGCTTCGCGATCTCCGGCGTCGATATCGTCACCCCATTCAGAATCATCCGACAGAGCTCCATTCTGGTAGAGGGCAAGAAGATCTCCGCCATTGGGAGTCCCGCGGAGGTCAAGATTCCGAAAGGGACGAAGACGTACGACTACCACGGCATGATGCTGACGCCGGGATATATTGACCTTCTTGTCCATGGTGGCGGGGGACACGGTTTTGCCGACATGAGCAAGGAAGCCGTCGAAAGCATATCAGAGTTCTTCTTCAAGCACGGCACCACCGGCATGCTTGCTGCCTTGTACAGTAAGCCTGAAAAATCCATGGTCGCCGACGTCCGGAGAATTGCCGAGTTCTGCGCCTCGTCCAAGCGTTCGAACGTGTGGGGGATGCACCTGGAAGGCCCCTTCATCAACCGGAAACTCCATGGGGCCATGAAGGCTGATTATCTGTGGCAGCCCAGCGTCGAGGGGTGGCAGAAATTGTACGATGCGGGCAACGGATACATACGTCTGATGACGATCGCCCCGGAATTGCCGGGGATAGGGGAGGTGATGCGAACGGCGGCGAAGGGGGGCGTGGTCTTGTCGATCGGCCACGCGGCTGCGACCTATGAGCAGGTCCTGGGGGCAATCGACAACGGTGCGGCGCATATTACGCATCTGTTCAATGCGATGACTCCTTTTCATCATCGCGAGCCCAGTGTCGTTGTGGCCGCGATGTTGCATAACGAGCTCAAGGTCGAGCTCATTGCTGATGGATTCCACGTCCATCCTGCTGTCATGCAGCTGATCTATAAAGTCAAAGGAGAAGGGGGGATCATCCTCATCACGGACGCCATCCGCGCCAGCGGTATGCCGGACGGTGAATACACGTTCATGGATCAGAAGATACGCGTCAAAGACAAGAAAGCGTACCTAGCGGACGGCACGCTTGCCGGCAGCACCCTTACGATGGAGAAGGCTGTGAAGATGATGGTCGAACTCGTCGGCGTGCCGCTCACCGACGCCGTCAGGATGGCTTCGCTCAACGGAGCGAAGGTGCTCGGGCTGGAGCATCAGAAGGGGATTATCGCAGTCGGAAAGGACGCGGACCTCGTTGTCCTGGATCGGCAATTTGAAGTGCAGATGACCGTTCACGAAGGGACAATTCGATATCATCGGGGCGCGGGCTTGAGTTCCTAGTCGGCTGCTCCGCATCAATGCGTTTCCGAGCCGCCGCATTCCCCACGAGGAGTTTTTTGTTAACAAGAATTTACTTGACAAAGGGGGCAGGATACCTTATATTTATCGGGTCAGAAGATGATAGACTTAAGTAAATAAGGCAGAGTCCGAGAAAGTCAAAAGTAAATTAACTCATGCTCCCCGAGTTAGATGAGATCGATCTCAAGATTCTCGAGATCATTCAAAAGCAGGGTCGGACCAGACGAAACGACCTCGCTGACCGGGTAGGATTGTCGCTTCCCGCCGCCAGCGAGCGACTCCGGAAACTCGAGGAGGCCGGCATCATCAAGGGCTATCACGCCAGGCTCGATCATCGGATGCTCGGCAAGGATATCACGGCCTTCATCGTCGTTACCGTCGACTCGTCAAAACACTACGCCACCTTCGTCGAACACGTCCAGAGCACCGATGACATTCTGGAGTGCCACGCCATCACGGGTGAAGGTACACACCTTCTGAAAATACGGACGGAGAACACCTCCAGCCTCGAGAAGCTGCTGGCAAAGATCCAATCGTGGACGGGTGTCGTAAAGACGACAACGAGCTTGGTGCTTTCAACACCGAAGGAGACTACAGTCATCAAGGTTCACAATCACAAATAATTCCTCATTCAATCACAAAGGAGCGCTATGGCCACTAAGACAGCGGCAGTCTCGGGCGTTGAGAAGGTCATGAAAATGATCAAAGACCACTCTGTGAGAGTCGTCGACCTGAAGTTCACCGACCTGATCGGTCAATGGCAGCATTTTTCCGTCACGACGACGGAGTTCTCCGAGGAAATCTTCGAGGATGGAATCGGATTCGATGGCTCAAGCATCCGGGGGTTCCAAAAGATCCACGAGAGCGATATGTTGTTGTTCCCGGATCCTTCGTCGGCCTTTCTTGATCCTTTCACAGCGGTACCGACCTTGAGCCTCATCTGTGATGTTGCCGATCCGATTACACACGAAAGCTACTCACGAGACCCGCGCCACGTGGCGAAGAAGGCTGAGTCCTATCTCAAGGCAACCGGCTTGGCGGACACTGCATTTTTCGGGCCGGAGCCGGAATTCTTCATCCTGGACAGTGTGCGTTTCGACCAATCGCATCAGTTCGGCTACTATTATCTCGACTCCGAGGAAGGATTCTGGAACAGCGGTTCCAATGGCAAGCAGAACCTTGGCCACAAGCCGCGCTTCAAGGAGGGATATTTCCCGGCAGCGCCGATCGACAGCCTGCAGGATATTCGATCCGACATGGTCCTAACGCTGGAGTCCGTCGGCATTCCCGTTGAGGTCCACCACCATGAGGTGGCTACAGCAGGCCAAACCGAAATCGATATGCGGCGCGATACCTTGACGAAGATGGCCGACAATTATCTGGCGTACAAGTACGTAACGAAGAATGTGGCCAAGAAATACGGCAAGACCGTCACCTTCATGCCGAAGCCGATTTTCGGAGACAACGGCTCCGGCATGCACGTTCACCAGAGTCTCTGGAAGAGTGGCAAGGCGTTGTTCTCCGGCACCGGGTACGCAGGCCTCAGCGAGATGGCCCTGTACTACATCGGTGGACTGCTAAAACACGCTCCGGCGTTGTGTGCGTTGACGAATCCGACCACAAACTCCTACAAGCGGCTGGTCGCGGGTTTCGAGGCGCCGGTGAACCTGGCGTATTCACAGCGCAATCGTTCCGCATCCGTTCGAATTCCGATGTATTCTTCAAGCCCGAAGTCGAAGCGCATTGAGTTTCGCTGCCCCGACCCGACGTGTAATCCCTACCTTGGTTTTGCAGCGATGCTCATGGCCGGAATCGACGGGATCATCAACAAAACTGATCCGGGCAAACCTCTCGACAAAGATATCTACGACATGACGCCCGAACAATTGCGAGATGTGCCGTCGACACCCGGTTCCCTCGCGGACTCGCTCAAGGCGCTGGCCGGCGACCACGAGTTCCTGCTGCGCGGGGACGTTTTCTCTGAGGACCTGATCGATACGTGGATCGAATACAAGACGGCAAAGGAAGTGCAGCCACTCCAGTTGAGGCCTCACCCATACGAGTTCATGCTGTACTACGATGCGTGAGATGACGACAGCTCCCGCGTTCTCTCCACGAGTCCCGACTGATTGGTCGGGACTTTTTTTTGCCGCCGACTTCTCCTTGCATTTCAACCCCGTTCTTGCTACTTTCTGTGCGTGTTTGCTCGCCGCATGGACTTCACCCGTATCAAATATACCGTCGATCAGCGTGTCTGCACGATCACCCTCAGCCGTCCCGAGAAACACAATGCGCTCGATGATTTGATGATCTCCGAGCTCTCCGCTGCCTTCGGACAGGCTGGAAGGGAGGCAGATGTGAAGGTTATCCGGTTGATGGGGGAGGGAGAATCTTTCTGCGCAGGCGCCGATCTCGGCTACCTCCAGCGCATGTCGAGGTTTGATTTCAATCAGAATCTGGAGGACTCGAACAACTTGATGAGCCTGTTCCTGCAGATCTACACGCACCGGAAGCCCGTGCTGGCGCTGGTACGGGGGAACGCGCTTGCCGGTGGGTGTGGGCTTGCCACCGTCTGTGACCTCATCATCGCATCTCGGGAAACGGCACGCTTCGGGTATACCGAGGCGAGGATCGGATTCATCCCGGCCATCGTCATGATCTTCCTCACGAGGAGGGTGGGTGAAGGGCGGGCCAGGGAACTCACGATGACCGGACAGATCATATCAGCTGATGAGGCCTACCGAATCGGCCTTGTGAACTATGTCGTTCCCGAAATGGAGCTCGAGGACTTCGGTGCCGATGTGGCGGCTCAACTGGTGAAAAACTGCAGTTCGTCATCGCTCGGCCTGATCAAGGAGCTCTTGTCCAGGATCCACGGGATGTCGACGAGCGACGCGCTGAGCTACGCCGCGAACCTGAATGCCCTCACCCGCATGACGGACGATTGCAAGAAGGGCATCGACGCCTTTCTGAAGAAAGAGCGGATCAAGTGGTGACGGAAATCGGCGCCGACGAGCTCTTGCCACGAAAGGCCCCCATGCACAGACTTGCCTCCTCAATCCGCAGCGTCCCAGACTTCCCCAAGAAGGGGATCGTCTTTCGCGACATCACCACGCTCCTCCAGGATCGCGTGGCCTTCCGGGAGGCGGTCGACGTTTTTCTCGAGCGATACAAAAATGAGCGCGTCGACAAGGTTGTTTGCGTGGAGTCGCGCGGATTCATCCTCGGTGCGGCCCTCGCCCTGAAGCTTGGTGCAGGCTTTGTCCCTATCCGGAAGCGGGGCAAGCTCCCTGCACGAACGCTCCAGGAAGAGTACTCGCTCGAATACGGGACGGACATCATCGAGATCCACGCCGACGCCATTCAGCAGGGGGAACGGGTCCTGGTCCATGACGATCTTCTTGCAACAGGAGGGACGATCTCGGCAGCTTGCAGACTCGTTGAGAAGCTCGGCGGGAAGATTCTCGGTCTCTCGTTCCTCATCGAGCTGAATTTCCTGAAAGGCCGGGAGCAACTGAAGGGATATGACATATTCTCGGTCATTCAGTATGAATCAGAGTGAGCGCGAAGCAACTCGGCGCTGGGACCCCTCGGGCAGAGGGGTTTTTTGTGTTGGAGGGTGGTGTGCTCCGCATTGGCCAGCCGGCACCTGACTTCGAGGTGCCGCTCCACACCGGGGAAATGTTCCGGCTCCATGAGCAAGGCGGGAAGCATCACGTCATCCTCTATTTCTACCCCAAAGATTTCACGTATGGCTGCACAAAGGAGGCCTGCTCCTTCTCACAACTCTCCGAGCAGATCAGGAAACTGAACGCCGTCACCATCGGGATCATTCGGCTTGCTGCCCGCCACGAGCTCTTCATCAGCAAGCATGGGCGGGAAACAATTGAGATACTTCAATTACTGAAAAAAGCATCACTATGAAGACAATCATCGAGCCTTTCAAGATCAAATCGGTCGAGCCGATCCGCTTCACGTCCCGGACGGAGCGCGAGCGGATCCTCCGGACTGCATTCTACAATCCGTTCCTGATCCATGCAGATGACGTTCTCATCGATCTCCTCACGGATAGCGGCACGGCTGCAATGAGCGCCAAGCAATGGGCCGGTATGATGGACGGGGACGAAGCCTACGCAGGATCTCGAAGTTTCTTTCGGTTCGAAAAGGTAGTCCGGGAGTTGACCGGGTTCAAGCACATCATCCCTACGCACCAGGGGCGCGCGGCGGAGAAGATCCTGTTCACGATCACAGGAGGAAAAGGAAAGTCCATTCCCAACAATACTCATTTCGATACGACAAGGGCCAACGTCGAATTCTCAGGAGCCGAGGCGATTGACCTGCCGACCGAGGAGGGGAGACAACCTGACTTGATAGCGGATTTCAAAGGTAATATCGACCTGCAGGCACTGAAATCCTTCATCGAGAGAACCGGGGCTGAAAACATCCCTCTCTGCATGATTACCATAACGAACAATTCCGGCGGCGGCCAGCCGGTTTCCATGGCGAACATCCGTTCCGCGAAGAGCATCCTCCAAGCCTACAACGTACCGCTCTTCCTGGACGCGTGTCGCTTCGCGGAGAACGCTTATTTCATCAAGAAGAGGGAGCCGGGGTACGCCGACAAGTCAGTGCGAGAGATCGCCCGGGAAATGTTCTCCTACGCCGATGGGTGCACCATGAGTGCCAAGAAAGACGCTCTTGTCAATATGGGAGGATTTCTTTCGATGAATGATGATGAGCTCGCCGCCAAAGCGAGGACGCTGCTCATCGTCACAGAGGGATTCACGACATACGGGGGATTGGCCGGGCGCGATCTCGAGGCAATAGCTCAAGGGCTGGATGAGATTCTTGATGAGAACTACCTCACGTACCGGCTGCGTTCCGTGGAATATCTCGGGGAGAAGTTGGTGTCTGGCGGGGTGCCCATCGTTCAACCCCCGGGAGGACACGCCATCTATCTCGATGCGAAGCGGTTCGCAGCTCACATTCCGCCCATGCACTACCCGGGTCAAGCGATCGTCTGCGAGCTGTATAGAGTGGGAGGAATCCGGGCAGTCGAGATCGGCAGTGTGATGTTCGGAAAATATGATCCTGCTGGCAAATTAGTCTCACCGCCGATGGAACTCGTCCGACTAGCCATCCCACGGCGCGTGTATACGCAGAGCCACATCGATTACGTCATCGAGGTTGTTCACGAGGTCTACGCGAACAGAGAGGAGTTGAGGGGATTTCGAATCATCGAAGAGGCCCCCGTTCTCCGACATTTCACCGCGAAATTCGAAATGCTCGAGACGGCCTGACCGCGGGACTCTGCCAAGTGGGGGAAATTATCATTGCTTCCCAGGCGCAATCTTGCTAAATTTCGCGGAGCACACTCTCCTATGGGCTGAAATGATTAAATGTCCGGTTTGCCTCGCAGAAAACAGTGATTTTGCGACCGTCTGCCTCAAGTGCAAAGCGTTCCTTCAAGATCGAATCCCTAATATCAATCTTTTTGAGACCGCCTGGAGAGTCATCGAATCCCCCGCAATAGCGTTCCGCCAGATTGTCCTTGCCGAGCACAAGAATTTCTCCCTCTTTCTTTTCGCATTCTTCGGGATAAGTCTTTCCTTCACGGCGTTTTGGTTCTTCAAGCTCGGCAACAGGTTCTTTTCGCTGTTGGATGTCATTCAATGGGCTCTTATTAGCGGGGTTGCTGTCGGCCTGGCGTCCGCCGTCTTCCTCACCGTTTCCTACCACGTAGCAGCCAGGGTCTTCGGAGGCAGAGGGGGGATTCGCGATTCGATGGGATTGCTGGCGTATGCACTCGTCCCAATCGTGATTTCACTTTTCCTCGTGCTGCCGATCGAACTGCTCACGTTCGGAATGTATCTCTTCACGTCAAATCCGAGCCCTTACAGCATCAAGCCATTATCCTTCATCCTGTTGGCCGGGTTCGATGTGCTTGTCAGCCTGTGGACGTTGATTCTCTCGGTTGTCGCAACTCGAGTGGGCCACGGTCTCAGCGTCGGTAGGTCGATCGTAGTTGTCGCGCTCACCCTCGTGCTCTTTCTCGGCGCCCTCATTGTGGCCGCAACGGAGCTACACCTCTTTGTTTCACTTTAGGATCTCGATGAAAGGGGAAATTACACGCGAACTGTTTGAGGAGATTGCCCAGCGCGCGTACGACAGTCTTCCGGCGTTCTTCAAGCGAAAGATCGAGAACGTTCAGATCGTCGTGGAGGATTATCCTTCTGAGGATGCGCTCTCCCGATCGAAGGCGTCTCGCTCCAACCTCCTCGGCCTCTACCAGGGAGTGCCGCTCCCGCATCGAGGAACGTCGTACGGCATGTACCCGGTCGCACCCGACAAGATTACGCTCTATCAGAAGAACATCGAACGGGTGTGCCGCGACGAACAGGAGATCGAGCGACGAATCGTCGAGGTCCTTTTTCACGAACTCGGGCACTACTTTGGGATGGATGAACAAGCGGTGCGCCGCGCGCTGAAAGATTTCGAGTAAAGTCACGGAACAAACCAACAGGGAAGGGTCACTATGTCGAAGATCATCCTACAGATCTCCTATGACGTCGATCCCGAAAAGCGGGAGGAGTATCTCGCGCTCGTCGCTGAAATGAAATCGCACTTTCGTCAGGTGCGAAAAAAGGACTATGCGGTGTACGAGCAGAAAGGAAAGAGGAACTCATTCGTCGAGCAGTACACCTGTGCATCGATGGAAGAATACGATGCGCTGGAGGACGATTTGGACGAGAAGAGTGAAGAACTTGTGAATCGATTGGAGGGCTTGCTGAAGGATGGAAAAGCTAAGTATACCACGCTTGCGGAGGTCGAGTAGCGAGAACCGGCAGCAGCCTCGCCCCTGACGGCCGGGGCTGCTGCGTATCGACGGTCTCCTAGTTTCTCTTCTCCAGCTTGACTCGGAACGTCTTCGTCAGATCACCCCGCTTCACCACCACTTCAACTTCATCCCCCGGCTTGCATTCACCCAATGCATAGGTGAAGTCGTAGATGTTCTTCACGTCGACCTTACCGAACCTGACGATGATGTCGCCGGCCTGAAGACCCGCCTTTGCCGCCGGGCCTCCCTCGCGGACGCCGGCAAGCTTCATCCCCTCGACCTGCTCCCCGAAATCAGGAATCGTCCCCATCGACACTCGTGTACTGCGTCCGGCCTGCATCGGCCGCGGTGCTTCCACCGCGACGTACTGGGGGCGGTCCGAAGTGTCATCGAGATCCGATGCGATCGATTCAACGAATCGGACAATCCGTTGCTCGCCTTCATAATTGAGTTTGTCGTAGGTATCCGAAGGACGGTGGTAATCAGAGTGAATGTTTGTGAAAAAGAAGAGTACAGGGATCTTCTTACCGTAGAAGGAAGATTGATCGCTCGGCCCATAGCCATCCCTGTTCAGCTTCAAAATGAAGCTCGAGTCCGCGTCGTGCTTCTGGACAAGCGCCTCGAACCCCGGCGACGTTCCGACCCCGTAGACGACCAGCTCCTTGTTTCTCAGCCTCCCGATCATGTCCAAATTGACCATGCAGACGGTTCGATCGAGCGGGAAGATGGGGTTCTTGACGTAGTGCGAAGATCCGAGCACTCCCAATTCTTCTCCCGAGAATGAAATGAACAGGAGGCTCCGCTTCAACGTAGCCCGATCCGAGGCAAACGCCTGCGCAAGCTCAAGCATACCCGCCACGCCCGACGCGTTATCATCCGCTCCATGGTGAATCGCGACGGTGTCCGGATTCAACGATCCCGATCCTTCGCCTCCGTATCCGAGATGATCGTAATGCGCTCCGATCACAATGATCTGATTCTTGAGCGCCGCGTCCTGACCCTCGAGGAACCCAACGACGTTCGCGGTTGACTGGCGGATCTCGGTGAGTTGGACGGCTGCGTCAATGGTGACCCCCCGGAGAACGAATGACTTCGGAGTCATCGATCGGTTCAACGTCTCTTGAAGATCCTTCACCGTTGCTTCCTCATGTCGGAGCATCTCATCGGCGAGCCTGCGCGTGATGTTGACGACGACGATGCCGGCGTTGCCGGAGGAGGGGTCAAAGCCGTAGTTGAGCTTGAGCACATCGTCAGTGTCGGAGTCTTCCGGGCCGGTGACCACAATGAGCGCCTTCGCGCCGAGCTCCTTGGCTTTAGATGCCTTGTACCGGAGCGAAGCGAATTGCCCGAAATCTCTTGATGAATCCGACGGTGGGGCATTCCGCAGAACCATCACTGCTTTACCGCTGACATCCAAGCCCGCGTAGTCGTCATAGTTCCGGTCAGGGGCAGAGATGCCGTATCCGGCAAACACGAGCTCAGACCGAAGGGTCTCACTCGCAGAGAAGCCCAGAGGACGGAAATCT
>Ga0315268_10008516_pt1 | contig 10714 bp, 9 predicted proteins | sample C1_top_MG_FD_204535 | JGI IMG/M metagenome (GOLD analysis project Ga0315268, IMG submission 204535) | Sediment microbial communities from Yellowstone Lake, YNP, Wyoming, USA - C1_top | ecosystem: Environmental > Aquatic > Freshwater > Lake > Sediment | place: USA: Wyoming | collected 2017-08-01 | reverse complement strand
TCAGAGCGGTTTTTTGAAAGTTTAGCAGAAATTTCGCCATTTGTTCATCTATTGTGCAAAGCGCATGGAACGCTCGCGGCAACTCAGCCGATAGGTTTTTATTACTAACCCATCCTTGTTTATTTTCGCCAAGGCGAAAAGTTTGACCGATCGTTATATAGGCAAACCTATCCCGCAGCTCGATTCGCACCTGAAAGTGACAGGGACAGCGGTCTACGCCTTCGATATAGACCTCCCAGGCATGCTGTACGCGAAGCTCGTCGTCAGCAACATTCCCCACGGCAAGATCTTGAGCATCAACACTGCCGAAGCCGAGAAGGTTCCGGGGGTGGTGGCCATAGCCACGGGGAGGGACTTCCCCTTCCGGCTGGGCATTTATGTCGGGGACCGCGACGTTCTGGCCATAGACAAGGTCCGCTGGGTCGGGCACCCGGTCGCTGCTGTCATAGCCGAAAGCATGCAGGCGGCCGAAGAGGCGGCTGAAAAGGTGGAGGTCGAATACGAGCCTCTGCCAAGCGTGTTCACTGTGGAGGACGCCCTGAAACCGGGGGCCGTCTTGCTGCACGAGAAGCTGGGCGAATACAGGATCTCTCCGGCTTTCAAGCCCATTCCGGGCACAAACATCGCCAACAGGTTCGAGCTCAAGCACGGCGACGTCGAGGAGGGATTCAAGGAGGCCGACCTCGTCCTTGAAGAGGACTTCAAGATGCCTTACGTCAGCCACGCCTTCATGGAGACCCAGTGCGTGGTGGCTCATTACCACAAGGACGGGATCATCGAAGTCTGGACCAGCGCCCAGTCTCCCTTCGCCACCAGGTATCTGATGGCTCTTTCCCTGGGCATACCGGTCAACAACATAATCATCAGGGTCCCCTTCGTAGGTGGCGGGTTCGGAGGCAAGGCGGGCCTGGGGTGGGAAGCCCTCGGTGCCTTGCTCTCTAAGAAGGCTGGATACAGGCCGGTGAAGCTGGTCCTTTCAAGACGTGAGCAGTTCGTTTCGGCGGCCGTCAGGGAGGCCTTCCAGGCTCACGTGAAAGCGGGCTTCAAGAAGGACGGCACCATAACTGCCTACGACGCCAAGTTCGTAATGGACGCGGGGGGATACGCCGACTACACTGTGAACGTCTCGCGCACCGCCGGCTATTCGGGAGAGGGCTCTTATGAGATTCACAATGTCCACATCGAATCTCTGGCGGTCTACACCAACAAGGTCTGCACCACCGCCATGAGGGGCTTTGGCTACCCTGAAAGCCATTGGGCGCTCGAGCAGATCATTGACCACGGAGCGAAGAAGCTCGGCCTCGACCCGTACAAGGTAAGGCTCAAGAACATCCTCAAGCCTGGAGAGTCGACGACCGCAACGGGCGAGAAGTTGCGCCTGGATGCCGGCGACCCCAAGAAGGTCCTAGAGACTGTAGTGCAGGGCCTAAAGTACTTCGAGAAGCTTGAGCAGCCGAAGGAACCTTGGAAGATGAGGGCCAGAGGCTTCGCGTTGAGCCTTAAGGGCCCGTCGCAGCCGCCCAACGCCGCCGCGTCGGCCATCATCAAGTTCAACGAAGACACAAGCATCGACCTTATGGTGGGCACGGGCAGCTTCGGACAAGGCACAACAACTTCACTCTGTATGATCGCCGCCGAAGAGTTCGGCCTGCCCCTGGAGAAGGTGAGGGTATCGAACTTAAGAAGCACAGACGGCGTCGCCTATACCTGGCAGACCGTAGGAAGCAGAGGGTTGTTCACCGACGCCAACGCCCTGCTCAACGCCATCAGGGACGCCAAGCGTCAGATAGTCGACATGGCCAAACAGGTCTTCAGGGTCCCCGAGGAGGACGTCGTCATCGGCGATGGCAACGTCTACGTGAGGGGAAGGCCGTGGATGAGCAAGCCTCTGAGCGACTTCGTCCTCGGCTACACCTATGAGAACGGCAACGCCATTGGTGGCCCCATCGTGGGGAAGGGCGTCTTCATGTCCATCATGAACTCGTACCTGGACCCGGATACGGGTCAAGTAGTCCCAACTATCTTCCACACCTTCGGGGGCACGGGCGCCGAAGTCGAGCTGGACCTGCTTACGGGCGAGGTTCGCGTCGTGAGGGCCGTGCAGGTGTACGACGTGGGCAAGGCCGTCAACAAGCTTCTGCTGGACGGCCAGATGGACGGGGGCTTCATTATGGGTGAGGGCACTGCGCTTTACGAGTCAATATCCTTCGACGAACAGGGCTGGGTGATGAACCCCAACTTCACCAACTACTACGTCCCGCGCTGCAAGGACATCCCCGACCGTGTCGACAAGTACTTGGTCGAGACTCCCCAAGCCGATGGGCCGTTCGGAGCAAGGGGCATCGGCGAAATGGTGATGATCGCTTCGGCCCCAGCCATCGCCAACGCCTTGTTCAACTCGATCGGTGTTGAAATTCACAGCCTTCCGATGAGCCCTCAAAACGTGTGGAAGGCGATCAAGGAGCAGCGGCCTGAGCTGGTCGACGAAGCCATGAAGAAATTCATGCAGTTCAGGGCCGTGCAGGTCAAGGAGGTGTCTCGATGAGCTTCGGTTCTCCGTACTTCACTGTGCCCAAGTTCGAATATGTGAAGCCCGTAACACTGAAGGAAGCGATCGAATTCCTCTCTCAGCACGCCGAAGATACGAAGGTCATGGCCGGCGGCGTCGGCCTTCTAGCTTTCATGAAGGAGAGGCTGATAGACTGCAAGTACGTCATGGACATCAAGGCGATACGGGAGCTGCACGAACTGAAGTACGAGAAGGGCAGGGGCCTGACCATCGGCGCGGCCGTGACTTTGGCCGAACTGCTGGAGCAGCCTGTCCTCAAGGAGAAGTACCGCGCCCTGTACGACGCTGTCAAGAACCTGAGCGACCCCAACTTGAGGAACAGGTCGACCCTGCTGGGCGACCTCTGCGAAGCCATTCCCTGGATCGATAGCCCTGCACCTCTGATGCTCTTCGATGCCCAGGTCGTCGCCAAGAGCGCCAGGGGCGAAAGGAAGATCAAGATACACGACTTCATCAAGGGCGCGGCCGAAAACGCCCTAGAGCACGACGAGTTGGCCGTTTCGGTGCTTGTCCCAGACCCTGTTCCCGGGGCTGCCAGCAGGTACATCAAGTTCTCCAGGGGGACCGAGTTCAGCATCGCCAGCGTGGGTGCGCTCGTCGTAAACAGGGACAACCCAGCCAAGCGGGTGGTGAGGTTGACTTACGGTGCCATCAACGTGCTGCCCATCGAGGCCTTCGAAGCGGAGAAGGTGTTCAGGCAGAGCAAGCCCATCAACCAGCTCATCAGCGAGGCACTCGCAGTGGTCGGGAGGACGGTGGAGCCAGTGACCGACGTGCTCGGGACGGCCGAGTACCGTCGCCACCTGATCCAAGTGCAGACGGCTGCGATCCTGAAGGAGCTCTTGGGGAGTTGAGAGAAATGACCCATAGAGTCACTTACAAGGTCAACGGCGTCACACGGACTGCCACGATAGAGGACAACGAGCTTCTGCTAGACGTCCTGCGTGACCGCATGGGCGTCAAGAGCGTGAAGGCTGCCTGCTGGAGGGGCGAGTGCGGCCTCTGTACAGCCCTGGTCAACAACAAGCCGGTCAAGACGTGCCTGGTCTTGGGCGTCGACGCGGACGGCAGCGAAATAGTTACGGCCGAAGGGTTGGGTGGAGACGAGCTCCTCTCGCCCCTGCAGAAGTCCTTCGTGGATCACGGAGCGCTACAGTGTGGCTTCTGCACCCCAGCCTTCGTGCTTACCGCCCATCACCTGCTCGAGACAAATCCCGACGCCAGCGAAGACGAGATCAAGGAGTACCTCAGCGGAGTCATATGTAGGTGTGGGACGTACTTCCAGATTGTTGAAGCCGTTAAGGACGCTGCAAAGCACTACAAGAAGAAGTAGATTAGAAGGGGGCGCGTGATGTGTTGTGTTCACGCGCCCCTGGATCTTTTTCGAACTTTCCCGCCCAGAGGAGGGCCTGCACTAAGCCGAGCCGCGCGTGAACCAGAAGACGATCCTTGGGCGAAGCTGGGCTCAGCGACCACAGCCCAGCCTACAGCAGCTTCGAAAGTATGTCTTCGTCCACTTTATCTATCTTTGGAGGCGGTGTGAAGTTAACTTGGACCGCCTTCACCGACTGGGCGGTCAAGTCGTTGTAGAATATCTCTAGGCCGACGTTGATGACCTTGAGCTCCGAAGAGAAGAGTTTCTTGGCCTGTTCCGACATAGCTCTTGACCTCCCTTACGCTCCCAGGTACTCCCTGAGTACCCTCTTCTTCACGCCGACGGGTATTTGGCCCCTAGTAGCTATCAGCGCAGCCACGTAGGCCATGAGGGCGTTGGTGGGCAGTACGACTACGCCCTCGTTCCTGAGCTTCTCCTCCTGCTCTTTCAGGGGCTGGGGGTCCAAGTCTGTGCCGCACACGTGGGCGAGTATGGGCAGCTCCCTTCCGTCAGCCCTAGCGATGGCCTTGGCGTCCCGTATGGACTGGGACATAGCCCCCGCGGGGTCCCTGTTGGAGCCGTAGCCGAGCACGATGTCCATGATAATTGCGGCCACGGACCTGTCCTTGGCCTCTTCAACTATACGGAGCTTCCTGACGGTGGGGTCGATCATCGGGTGCGCCCTTCCAGCCGTAAACTCCTCTTCGCCCAGGTCCACCAGCGTGTGCTCAAAGCTCTTGTAGCTGTCCTGAAGCTTGAACCTGTCGTCCAAAGGCGCGTTGGAATAGACGCCGCCAAAGAGCTCGGTGAAGAGAAGCATGGTCTCATAGGTCAGGGTGCCGCCGGTGTAGAGGCCCCTTACATACTTCTGCTCCGGCTTGAGCTTGGCCCCTATCTCGCTGGCCAGCTTCTCGATTTCGCCTGCAGGCATCGATATCTTCGCCACCATCTTCTCCCCTTCCTTCCCCGTCGCGAATCGCACGGCTTGGGCTGAAGCTACATGAAGGGACTTGGTGCTGAAGATGCGTCCTCTCAGCCCCTTCTTCACTTCGTACTTCTTCGCCCCCAAGAAGCAGATGACGAACTTCTTCTTGGTCTCCTCCTCCACATACGTCATTATGTTGGCCAGCGTCTCAGGGCTCGGGGGCTTGCTTACAAGGCAGATCACGTCCGTTCCGGGGTCGGCTTCGAGTGCCCTTATGGCGTCTAAGGTCATGATCCCCCCAACGTGCTTCTTGACATCTCCTCCGCCCACGCCCAACCCCTGGGAAATCCCGCTTCCGGCCCTGCTGACAAGCACGCTAACCTCTTGTAGCCCCGTTCCGGCCGCTGCCACGATGCCGACGTTTCCCCTGTTTACCACGTTGGCGAAAGCTATTGCCTTACCTCCGATGATGGAGGTGCCGGCGCCCGGGCCTAGGACAAAGAGTCCCTTCTGGCTGGCGTATTGTTTGAGATAGGTTTCGTCCTCGTGGGATACGTGATCGCTAAAGAGGTGAACGTGGATGCCCCTGTCCAACAGCTTCTTCACCACGTCCCTCGCATATTCGCCCGGAATGGACACGATTGCCAGGTTGGCATCGGGAAGCGCCTTCAAGGCATCGTCGACGTTATAATAGGACTGGGCCTTGGCTGCAGCTGGCCTCGTGAGCAGCTCTTCCACCTGCCTTAAGGCGGAGCCCAGAGAATCGACAGCTTCGGTCATCAAGGCCACGATCATGTCGCCTTCGCTCGCTTCGCGGCCTTCTTGCGTCAACAGCCCCAACCTTTCAAGCAGCTCCTTGTTCGTGCTGGTGCCCATGACGACGGCGGCGTCCCTGACGCCGGTTATCTTCTTGGCTTCTTCGGACAACTGCATGAGCTGCAGCGAGTCCTTGTAGAAGTTCCTTTTGACGACGTTTCTCACTGCGGGCATGCTCTCTACCCTGCAGAATATATAAAAAAGAACCCGCCTATTAAAACGTTCCTCGACGTGTTCTGATTCTCTCATGCTTTTCGAACTTGGCTGTCTTCCTGCATTTTATGCACAAGAAGGCCGGCGATAAGGGAGAACCGGCCTCGGTCTCGCCTCATCCCAGCAAAGCTTTTATAGAATGAAGGAGGCCAAGGCATATTGGTGCGAGAATTGAGTTCGTCTGTCAGCCTGAGAGACGAAGTGGAGAAGGCCAACCAGATGGCCGTCGAACGGATGATGGAGGCCGACCCGTTTTGGACAGACGTGGGTCCAGCCATCAAGCTGGTTCCGGGGATGAAGGACCGCATGCTCCTTCATGCCGGGCCTCCGATTAGTTGGGAGAATATGTCTGGCCCAGTGAAGGGCGCTGTAGTAGGCGCCTGCCTTTACGAAGGCTGGGCCAAGGACGCCGTCGAGGCCGAGAAGCTGGCCAAGGGCGGATCCATCGCGTTCGAGCCGTGTCACCACCACGACGCCGTGGGGCCCATGGCCGGCATCATTTCGCCCTCCATGCCCGTCTATCAGGTTACCGACAGGAAATACGGCTTAAGGGCTTACAGTAACTTCAACGAGGGGATCGGGAAGGTCCTCAGGTACGGGGCCTACAGCGAAGAAGTTCTCAAGAGGCTATCCTTCATGGAGAAGGTCTTTGCCCCCGCCCTCTTGGCCGGCCTGAACGAACTGAAGAAGGAGAAGCCCGGTCTTCCCTTCAAGCCCATCATTACCCAGGCCCTGACCATGGGCGACGACTGTCACAACAGGTACAACGCCGCCACGGGCCTCTTCATCAGGGAGCTGACGGGGTATCTGATCTCTTCGGGAGTGAGTCGAGAGGAGCTCGGGAAGACGTTCGCCTTTATGAATTCGAACAACTTCACGACCCTTAATCTCGGAATGGCGTCGGCCAAGGCCATGACCATGGCCGCACACGGAATAAAGTACAGCACGATAGTGACGACTATGGCCAGGAACGGAACGGAGATCGGAATCAGGGTGAGCGGTCTAGGCGACGAGTGGTTCACCGCCCCCGCTCCTGTCGTCAACGGGCTCTGGTTCCCGGGATTCACCGCCAAGGATGCCAACCCCGACCTTGGCGACAGCTCAATAACTGAGACGGCAGGCTATGGAGGCTTCGCCATGGCGGCCGCTCCAGCCATCGTCTCCTGGGTGGGCGGAAGCGTGGCCGTGGCCGTGGAGATCACGAAGAAGATGTACGAAATCACCTACACGAAGCACAAGTACTTCCTCATTCCCAACCTGGATTTCTCCGGCACTCCCACTGGGGTGGACGTCCGTAAGGTCGTGAAGACAGGAATCACTCCCAACATCAACACCGGGGTGGCTCATAAGGACGCGGGCGTCGGACAGGTGGGCGCAGGCTTGGTCGTCTTTCCGATGGAGATGTTCAAGAAAGCCCTAAGAGCGTACGCAACGAAGTATGGCCTTTAGAAGCACCGATGTCGCTCGCGCTGGTGTCGTGGTGTACAGGAGCCAAGGCTGCCGTCGACCTCTCTAGGGAGCCCGCGTCCACCTCGTCGGTCGAGCAGGTCTTTCCTAATTCCTTCTACCTCAAGGTTCCGCCGGACGACTTGGTGAACGTCACAAGGAAGAAGATAAGAAGCCCAGTTAACATCAACGTGGAAGAAGCGGGGCCCGATTTCAGTTCCGTGCTCAAAGTTGGGGACAGGGCGCGCCTGAAAGGCGAAATCCTATCGGTCGGGCCACTTGAGATACGGCTTGGTCTCCATAGGTACGCCAATTCCGACATCAGGGCGGCGCTGGACGTTGGACGGATGCTGAACGTTCATCGACACCTGATTGCGGCGGCCGCTCTCCTGCAGGCCTTCAACCTGAAAGACAGCATCTTGGACAAGGGAGGCAGGGCGTATGAGGACTACCGCTCCTTCTTCGAGGAAACGCTGGCCCCTTCGCCCTTCGATGTTCGTCGTTTCGAGCGGAACGCGCTGAAGCTAGTGGGGCTCGGGTCTGGCTTCACCCCCTCGTTCGATGACTTCCTTTCTGGATTTCTCTGCGTCTTCAACTTGGCCGCGGTGGTTATGGGTGAGGGGCCCGTCGTCCTGGACCACGCCGAACTGAGAAGAAGGACAAACTGGCCGAGCGCCAAGCTCATGGACTACATGCAGGAAGGGCTCATGGACGAAGACGTGGAGGCCGTCGTAGCCTCCTTCTTTACGGGCGACGGTGACGCCCTGCTCTTCGATTTACAGGACGTCGTTGGTCGTGGTCATTCCTCGGGACTGGACTTGGCCACCGGGTTGGTGGCCTCCGCGGCGGTGGTTCTGGACCTGATGAACCATGGTTCATTGGCTCCAAAGGTCGTTAGCGCGCTGGGTTTCTAGCTATCGACCAAACTTACTGTTTCCACTCGCCCCATACGCCCCGGAGAGTGCGGCTCACCTCTCCGACGGTGCACTGAGCGTGCATGCAGGCCAGCACCCTGGTGAAGAGGTTTTCATCCGTAGTCTGGGCAGCAGCTTCGAGGTCTCTCAACCTCGCCCGGGCAGCGATCTCGTCGCGCTTCGCCTTCAACTCTCTCACCCTGCCGATCACCCTTTCCCTCGCGGACGGGTCGAGCTTAAGGGCTTCAGCGGCTTCGCCCTGCTCCTCCTGAAGGGTGTTTACGCCGATTATGGGCACTTCGCCCTTCTCCACCTTCAGCTGATACTCGTACGCGCTTCTTGCGATCTCCTTCTGAGGATAGCCCAATTCCACCGCCTTGACCATGCCTCCCATCTTCTCTACATCTTCTATCGCCTTCCACGCCTTCTCCTCGATGGCGTCCGTCAGCTCTTCGAGCAAATAGGAGCCTCCCGCCGGGTCGACCGAGTCGGCAACACCCGATTCAAGCATTATGGCCTGTTGCACCCTCACGGAGAGTTTCACCGCCCTTTCGGTGGGAAGGCTGACTGCTTCGTCGTAGGAGTTCACATGAAGTGATTGGGCGCCACCCAGCACGGCCGCAAGGGCCTGCAGGGTGGTCCTGATGATGTTGACCTCCGGCTGCTGGGCCGTCATGGTCACGCCTGCAGTCTGAGCGTGGAACCTCAGCATCAGGGAGCGAGGGTCCTTCGCGCCGAACCTTTCTTTCATTATCTTCGCCCACATCCTTCTCGCCGCCCTGAACTTGGCTATCTGCTCAAATAAGCTGGTCCTTGAGGCGAAGAAGAACGAGAGGCGAGGGGCGAAGGCATCCACGTCCATCCCTCTCTCGATCGCAGCCCTCGTGTACTCGATGCCGTCGGCCAGAGTGAACCCCACCTCCTGTGAAGGCGTGGCGCCCGCCTCCTCAAAGTGATAGCCGCTTATGCTGATGCTGTTCCACTGCGGCATGGCCCTAGCGCAGTGCATTATTATGTCGGTCGAGTAACGCATCGAATGTCTTGGGGGATAGATGAAGTTGTTCCGCGCTATGTACTCCTTCAGGATGTCGTTCTGAACGGTCCCCTTCAGGGCGCTTGCGTCGACGCCTTGGGCCTGGGCGGCTAAGACATAGGCTGAGAGCATTTCCATCGCCGTAGCGTTGATGGTCATGGACGTTGAGACCTTCTGCAGGGGGATCCCCTCGAAGACTAGCTGCATCTCTTGCGCCGACGGAACGGAGACACCGACCTTTCCCACTTCGTAGTAGGCCATCGGGTCGTCGGGGTCAAGCCCCAACTGTGTGGGCAAGTCGAAGGCCACGCTCATGCCCGTCTGCCCCGTCTGGATGAGGTACTTGTAGCGGGCGTTCGTGTCCTCGGCCGAGCCGAAGCCCGCGTACTGGCGAATGGTCCAAGGCCTTCCGCGGTACATGGTGGGGTACACGCCTCGTGTATACGGGTAACTTCCAGGGTAGCCGAGGTCCCTCGTATAGGACCACTTACGTCTCCTCTGGCCCAAAGGCGAGCTCACCCTAGGTATGGGGAGGTCGTCTTCGGAGAGGAACTCCTTCTTCCTCTCCGGGGAGTTGGTCAAGTAGGGAGCAAGCACGGAGCGCTCCCACTCCTCGAACGCCCTCTCTAGCCCCACACCACGGTCAGCGCCAACGATCCGGCGCCCCGACGGCCTTGATGCACCTTTCATTCCGTGAACCTCCTTATCAGCTCCACCAAAACTCCGTGTGTGGACTTCGGATGGACAAAGTTGATGGTCCTGTTATTCTCGATGACCTCCGGCTCCGGGTATATCATCGTCGCGCCCTTCATCCTGCAATACTCGGTCGCGGCTTTCACGTCATCGTAGGCTAGGGCGAAATGGTGAATGCCCTCGCCTCTCTTTTCGATGAATCTGGCTATGCTGCTCTCAGGGCTGGTGGCTTCGAGGAGCTCAACGTGGCTTTCACCCACCTTGAAGATCGCGACTCTGACCCTCTCCTCGGTGACCGTCTCCTTCTTGATGAGCTTCAATCCTAGCGTTTCTTCGTAGAACCTAGAGGCTTCATCGACGTCCTTGACGGCTATGCCCACGTGGTCCAAGCGAACCGGGGCTATGCCCATTCAGGCCGCCACCTCGCTTTTCTTGCTCGCTTCCTCCACGGCCTTGGCTATGGAGGACAGGGAGGTCCCCGGACCGTAGACCGCCAAGACACCCAGCTTCTTGAGAGGTTCGATGTCCCTGCTTGGGATGACGCCTCCGAGCACCACGGGCTTGTGGATTCCCTTCTCCTTCATGGCCGCCATCAGGTCCCTAGTCAGCTCCATATGAGATCCCGAAAGGATGCTCAATGCGATGACATCCACATCCTCTTGAAGGGCTGTGGCCACAACGCTCTCCACCGTCTGGTGCACACCCAAGTACACCACTTCGAATCCCGCAT
>Ga0315268_10008515_pt1 | contig 10714 bp, 10 predicted proteins | sample C1_top_MG_FD_204535 | JGI IMG/M metagenome (GOLD analysis project Ga0315268, IMG submission 204535) | Sediment microbial communities from Yellowstone Lake, YNP, Wyoming, USA - C1_top | ecosystem: Environmental > Aquatic > Freshwater > Lake > Sediment | place: USA: Wyoming | collected 2017-08-01 | reverse complement strand
AACGGCACGAGATTTTCGCTGGCGCAGGACTTTGCCCACTACGCCGAACTCTGCAAACGCAAGGGCGACCTGGCAATGGCTAAAGAGAAGCTCAACAAAGCAATCGAGATCTTCACGGAATGCGGAGCCGATGGCTGGGTGACAAAATACGAGGAGGCCTTGGCAGCAATCCAGGAGTAGGATAGAAGCTATACCTACTCCTACAAATAGTGTACAGGATGCTGTAGTGCTTCATGCTGCCTGCAGAATAAACCCTTTCCTGACGGAGAGATAGCTGCTCCAAAAACGCTTGGCTTCGGTATTCTTCTACATTATAATTGCACTGAACCGCAGCAAAGGGCTAAAACCCTCAGGAACAATGTAATTGACAAGCCTACTTGCGGACTTTTACTCGTTGAACGAGATTTCAGGGGAGGAAACTTGGAGGATGCAACATGAAAAGATTAATTGATTTGAGCGTACCCACAGAAGCTAGCCCCAGCGAGCCCATTCCGGTGAAGGTGAGTCATGAGGAGCACGGGCTGAGCGTCGATGTAATGAAGATGTTCTTCGGTTGCACCGAGGTGGACTTACCTGAGGGATTAGGCTGGGCTAATGATACAGTAAACATGATTTCTCATGCTGGAACCCACGTTGATGCACCTTGGCATTATTCTCCGATTTCTGAGGGGAGAAGGGCCAGAACCATCGATGAAATGCCACTGGAATGGTTCTATAGTGATGGCGTAGTACTGGATATGAGACATAAGCCACGTGGTTCGGAGATCAGCGTTAATGACCTTCAGAAAGCTCTGGCTAAAATCAAATATAAGGTTAAGCCCTGGGACATTGTTCTGATACAAACCGGGGCAGATAAATTGTGGGGAAAGCAAGAATACTTCGAAGCTGGATGCGGTATGACCAGGGATTCTACTATCTGGTTGATCGAGAAGGGCGTCAGGGTTATGGGGATTGATGCCTGGGGGTGGGATAGGCCGTTCTGGGCTTTAAAAGAAGAATTCGCTCGAACAGGAGACAAGAGCTTGCTGTGGGCCGCACATTATGCTGGTATAGAGAAAGAATATTGTCATATAGAGAAGCTCGCTAATCTAGACCAGCTTCCACGACCCTTCGGTTTTAAAGTCGCCTGCTTTCCGGTGAAACTTACAGGTGGAAGCGCTGCCTGGAGCCGCGTAGTAGCTATACTGGAGGATTGAGCGAGGTCTCAGCCCACGAAGCCAACGAGGTAATCCCAGTTACGTTTGTAACGGTCGTCAATTGTAAATGCTGCTTTTCAAACCTGCTTGAACACTCTGGGCGTTCTAGAACTTCACCTTGTTCATGCCCTTAAGTCCAAGTAGCTGCCTTGCATCATCGGGCGTGGCGATTTCTCTTTCAAAAAGTTCAGCGATTTTGCGGATTTTCTCTACCAACTCCGCGTTGCTCTTGGCCAGCACCTTGTATTTGACGAATATGTTATCTTCTATCCCCACTCTAACATGGCCACCCATGGCCATCCCTACAGCCCCCAGGTGGAACTCTGCAGGGTAGCCGATACCGATGACAGACCATGTAAAGTTATCCGCGCCTAACCATCTGTGCGTTTCTGTCTGAAGGTGCGTGAGTTCGTATGCTGTGGAGAACGTACCTCCCAGAACTCCGAGTACATACTGAATATGCACTGGCATGTCCAGTTGGCCCGCTCTAACAAGGAAGCCAAGGTTATAGAGTCCATTTGTGCCGTAGATTTCGACCTCTGGCTTGACGTTGTGCTTTTTCATGGTTTTGGTGAATACTTCCAGGTCTGCAAAGGTGTTCTTGAAAACGAAATCCTTGGAAAATTCCACCACCAGTTTCTCCCAAGGATACTTCCATTCCTTGATCTTCTCTGCAATTGGGAACACGCTGAAGTTCATGCTCTCAACGTCCAAGGAACACATTTCAGGCTCAAACTCGGGAACAACTGCTATCCTCTGCTCTGCCGTCATACCAAAGCCGCCGCCTGTAGTGGCGCAAATCACTACGTTGCATTTTTCCTTGATTTTGGTGAGGGTTTCCCTCCAGATGTTCAAATCAGCGGTCGCACTGCCATCCTCTGGATTCCTTACGTGGACGTGGACGACCGCCGCTCCTGCCTTGTACGCTCTGTATGCTTCGTCAGCTATCTGTTGTGGAGTTATAGGTAAGTACGGTGTTTGGGATGGGCCTACCGCAGAGCCTGTCAAGGCGCAGGTGATTATCAGTTTGGGCATTCTGGCCATTTAATCCAACCTCCTTCGAGCTCCTTACAATTGATTATTTTTAAGTGCGTCTGAAATGTCATCTCCCAGCTCAAGCTGGTGTGAAGCATTTTATGTCTGACAGTTCCCCTTTGGTCTCCTCTCGCCACTGGACCTTAACCTTGCGCCCTTCGGCTACATCTCGGGGCTTGATCCCTTCAAGGGGCATGAAGATGGTTGAATCCGCTTTGTCTAGCTTTATTGCCCCGATTATCACCGGTTTCTTTAAATCCTGGAAGTTCCCATTGCCATCCAGTTGCACGTGCGCTGTCGTATAGCTCACCAGAGTGCCTTTCCCGGAAAGGTTTATCAGATTCTTCTCTTCTATTTTTGCATTACATTTTCCGCATCTGTTCCTCGGGGGCACATAAGTATATCCACAAATGGGGCATTTTGCTGCCAAAATTTTTCTATTGGCGAGTTCCTGGATAAACTTCTGCATTATGAAGCCTGTTGACCAGCTGAAGTTAGCAGCATAAGGTATCGCCTGTACGTCAACTATTTCAGATTTCTTCGGCATCTTATATATCCCTCCATCAATATATGGTCAGTGCAATTAATTATTCATTAGATGGGCTCGACACCTTCTACATCACTCAGTGCGCCTTGTGGATTTTTCGCCCAGACGACTTTAACTCTCATGCCTATATGAACATCCTTTGGGTTCGCGTTCAGCAGGACTGTATCAGTGTTTGAGTCCGAACCATCGAACTTGACAAATACCGGTATTATCACCTCACCGTCCTTTATCACGCCCATTTCTACCGGGTCCATTCCAATAACTTTCATTTTGCCTTTATATATAGGGGGGCTGATTACGAAACAGGTAACCGTTCCCCTATCGCTAACGGTCTTTCGTCCGTCCATCTTGCAGTGACACCTTCCGCACAGGTTCCTTGGCGGCACAATAACCTTTGCGCATCCCGGGCAAAATGAGCCGATCAATTTTTTCTTCCTAAGTCCCTCAACATATTCTTTCATGAGCAAAGAGCCTTTATAGTGGTAGGCACTTAGATTCCACGTACCTTCGACACCAATGGTCTGCGGTCGTTCGTCCTTTAAATATGACATTCTTTTTACCTCCCGGGGGAATCCCCTAAGACTGTCACTGTTGTGTAATTGGTCACGCCGCCCCACCCATGAGCAACGGCATTGTGTACTTTTTTAGGAACCTGGTGCTCCCCCGCCTTCCCCATTATCTGCAGGGCGCATTCCAGAATGCGCTGCAGGGCAGATGACCCGATAGCGTTAGTCGCATTGACACCGCCTGAGGGGTCACATGGCATTCTTCCGTTTATATCGGTATCACCTTTCTCAAGGGCTTTCCATGCTGTGCCTTCATCGAACAAGCCCAATCTTTCGGCGAATATCAACTCCTGACTCGGGAATGGCTGGTATATTTCAGCCATGTCAATCTCTTTCTGAGGATTATTTATTCCTGCCATCTTGTATGCCTTAATCGCAGATAACCAGGCGCCCCTTTGTTCGGAGGGATCGGTTACTCCTACACCACCGAAATTTTCGCTCTGCAACTGGTTTTCCTCGTCCGAATACGAGGCGAGCCCCTTAAACCAGGCTGGCTGCTTGGCCTTTTTTCTTGCTATGCTTTCTTCAGCTACTACAATAGCAGAGGCGCCATCGCTTGCCGGGCAGACATGTCCATACCTGAAGGGATACGTAATTATCTCGGTTTTGGCAATATCCTCCGGAGTACACCCCGGCCACTGAAGATGTGCATATTTGTTCTTTGCGGCATTTCGTCTTGCCTTTGCCGCTACCATATCGAAGTGTCTGATATCGCATCCGGATCTATGCATGTAGAACCTCGCCTGATAGACAGCGACGCCGGCAGCCGCTCCTACAATGTTTATAGCGACCAGGTTTTTGAGGCTCAACCCGTAAGCGCTGGCATGGAAGAAATTACCCAGTCCCACATGCAAAAGTCCTGTCGTGGCACCGGCCTCCTTGCTGTCTGAATGCTTTTCCCAGGCAACGGCTACAGCCACGTCGTGGAGTCCTGACGCAACAGTATAATAACCTCCCTGCCCGACCGAGCCCCCGGTCGTTCCACCGGTGGCAATCCTTATGACCGGTTTCCCAGCGGTACCAATCCATTCACCTAACCATTGTTCAGGCTGGGCTATACCCTCGAATCCGGGCATATTGCCCACAACAAAGGCATCTACCTCGCGCATACTTACCTTGGCGTCTTCCAGCGCATTGTAGACTGCCTCCGATACCAGTTCAGCAACGTTAACATCTCTTCGTCTACTCGAATGCTTAGTTTGCCCGCAACCGATAATTGCTACGTTCCTCTTCATGAGCTCTTGCCTCCCAATATCCAAACTATGTTTTTCTGGGCACAAATCCCGAATTGCCCGTGGGCTAGAGCCCTGCGCACACCAGGCACCTGATACCCATTTGCTTCACCCCGTATCTGCTTTGCCGCTTCGATCACCCTGATTAACCCGGTAGCGCATGTAGGGTCAGCCCCCAGCGCCCCGCCGCTGGGATTCACAGGGAAATCACCATTTTTGCGGGTTGTGCCCTTTTCAATCAGCTTCTTACCACCACCCTCTTTACATAGCCCCAGGGCTTCATAAATCATCAATTCCTCATGAGCGAATTTCTCGGAAACCTCGGCAACGTCCAGCTCAGCTAACGGGTTTTTTATACCGGCCATCTTGTAAGCTGTTCTGGCAGCCATCTCCAGGGAATCAAGGTTATCGATATCTCTATCTCGAAGGTAAGAGCTCTGGCAAGTACCTACCCCCTGTATCCATACCGGTTTGTCGGTAATCTTCTTTGCCTTCTCCTCGGAGGCAAGTATCACGGCACATGCACCATCGCTTACAGGCGACATCATTAGCTCTCTGATAGGCTCGCAAAAAATCTTTGATTTCATCACTTCTTTTTCGGTCAAACCTGGCATCTTTCTGTGCGCATAAGGATTCTTGGCGGCGTTGGTAATGTTCTTGACGGCTACTGTTGCCAGGTGCTTCTCCGAGACATTGTACTTGTTCATGTACGCCCTCGCCTGGAGCGCAGCAGCGGAAATATCATTGAGTACGCCTATCGACCGATCGAATAAGGGATCAAGGGTAAAACAGGAAATTTGATGCGGGTTCATAGTCGAGCCCTGAGTATGTGCTTCTACCAGGGCTACATCATGGCTACCCCCAAGTATTCTCATCAAGGCATAATAAAGCGCAAAAGTCCCGTCTTCCTCCACCTTTGATTCGTCCTTCATAAAGGCTCCGACGGCCATGCTAAGAAAGACGCTGGAGATCGTCCTTCCATCCAGAAAATCTGTAGAGGCCGTTACCACAGTATCCAGATCCTCTCTCAGGATTCCGGCATGGTGTAAAGCCTCTTTGCAGACTTCGAAGACCATATCCTCCCTGGTCTTCTGCATATTATGCTGGTGACGAGATTGGGCATAGCCAACTATTGCTACTTTTCTCTGCATTTTGGCCTCCTCATAGTCCAAGAATCCAAAAAATGCGCACTCTGATTTTAGGGTCGCTTGTTGTGTGTACTAGCTATAGCCTTCAAGATTTCCCATTTCGACTGAGAATAGCTATTTAGACTCATCTTAGGGGACTTTATAATATCCGCATATCATGTGACTGTCAAGTCAGCCATCGGTTCGGTAGAATCTAATTTTCTGGTTAAATTTGGGCCCAAAGCTACCATCAAGCTGCCGTCTAATATCTCATCTGAACGGTGCCTAGTTTCAAGAGATGAGTCTGACCTTGATTAACATCGATGTCTCGGTTAACATAGGTACAATCGCAGCAATGTTCTTGAAGCCAGTATTACATGCGGGAGTAGTCCGGTCTTCACCACACGACGATAACTGACTCTGACATCCAGAAACTTGGAATAGGCAAGCAATGGAAAATGACAGACATAGTGTGTCCATCAGTGATGACTATCCCCCGCTGCATCACATGCTGCGAGATCTTGGCATCTCAGTTGAGTTTCAAGAGAATACCCGCTGTGTAGTACGAGCACCAGTCGTGCCCGGGATCTGTACTGAGGGAGGTGGTGTGCACGTTGGTGTTGTGGCTACACTTGTGGATGTTCTTGGCGCATCTCTGGCGATTCGAGCGATCTATCCCGACTGGATCGCTACTGCGGGTCTCTCGATATACATGACCAGACCAGCTATGTCGGGCACTATCGTTGCATCTGGTAGAGTCATCAGGGCAGGACAGAGTATAAATGTCATCGACGTGGATATCAGCGAAGAATCAAGCAGTTCTCATCATCCCCCTACCTCAATCGGGTCTGCCATTATGACTTACTCAAGGTTGCCCCGGAGAAAGGATACCATCGAGGTCGAGGCAGACTCGGTCAATGGTTTCACGTTCGCCGTCGAGGGGTCAGGTCTCTCCAAACGCTATATGGATGAAGTTGGGCTCAAGATTCTGGACGAAAGGGCAGGCATTGTCGAAATCAAGATGACTGATTACGTACGCAATAGCTTCGGTGCAATCCAGGGTGGGATTGTTGCCCTTCTTGCTGACTTAGCTGGACAGTGCGCGGCTCGCGCAGCTACAGGTCAACGCTTGATAACGAAGGATTTGACCATACACTACCTGTCTCAGGGAAAAGTCGGACCATTTCGAACCAGGGCTAGAGTGCTTCGTAAAACTAACGATACAGTCTTGAGCCGCATCGAAGTGGTCGATAAAGGAGCCCATGATCGGCTTTTAACGGTGGGGATTAACACCGCAACGCTGGATTACAAAACATTCTAGAAATAGCGCAAACGACAGGTTGTATAGGAAAAATCTCCAAGTTTGGAGCAACAACCGATTTCCAAAGCACTTTTTAGGAGGGAGGTATCGTCTAAATATGAACTTCGAATTAAATGAAGAACAGAGAATGTTTAAGGACGCGATAAGGAATTTCGCAGAAAAAGAGATAGCTCCCTTGGTCAATGAGGCTGAGGAAAGGGAGACCTTCCCCGTACAGCTATTCCCTAAAATGGGTGCCATGGGTTACCTATGTGTTGGGTATCCTCCCGAGTACGGTGGTGGTGGCATGGGGAAAATCGGCGAATGCATCGCCATGGAGGAACTGGGACGAATCTGTCTGGGAATAGCCAGTGGAATCATGGTACAGTCAGGAATAGCGACTTCCGCCATTTACCGCCATGGCAATGACGAACAGAGGCAGAAGTACTTGGTGCCAGCCATAAAGGGGCAGAAGATCGGGGCCTTTGCTCTGACTGAGCCCAACGCGGGCTCTGATGCCTCTGCCATTGAGACTCGAGCAACCAGAAATGGGAATGTCTACATCATAAACGGCTCCAAGATCTTCATCACAAATGGTCCTATAGCCGATTTCGTCCTGACGGCGGCTTATACCGACAAGGCAAAGGGAACTCGGGGCGGTGTGAGCCTGTTCATTGTAGATAAGGAGACTGCTGGCTTCAGCGTCAACAAAATGCACAAGTTCTGCATGCGCGCTTCGTCGACGGGCGAACTGACCTACGATAGTGTAGCAGTTTCGCAGGAGAATCTGGTGGGTGAGGAAGGTCGCGGCTTTCCCTATCTGATGGAGGCGCTTACCGGGGGCAGGATAACCCACGGAGCCAGAAGCCTGGGCCTTGCTGCTGCAGCCTACGAAGCATCACTCCAATATGCACAGAACAGGCGCCAATTTGGCCGGCCAATAAGTAACTTCCAGGCTATCGCATTCAAGCTGGCCAGGATGGCCCTGGACCTTGAGGCCGCACGATGGCTAGTCTACCGTGCTGCATGTCTCCATGACCAAGGCGTCCGCTGTGTCAAAGAGGCTGCCATGGCCAAGCTCTTTGCCAGCGAGATGGCCCAGCGCGTTATCGGCGAAGCCATGCAGATACATGGTGGCTACGGTTTCACTACGGATTCGCCTATCCAGAGGTATTACCGCGACGCTCGTCTTGGCACAACTGTCGAAGGTACCTCGGAGATTCAGCAGGTGGTTATCTCAAGAGAGATAGGCGTTGGTTAGGCAAAGTTCGAAGTTTCGCCTTGAATGGAGGCAGATAGATGTCGTATACTGGCAGGGCAGATGAGGTAACACGATGAGAGAGGTCGTAATTGTAAGTGCGGTGCGGACGCCGATTGGCTCGTATATGGGTTCTCTGAGAAGCGTACCAGCCTACGAGTTGGCCGCCTTGGTACTCAACGAGGCGGCAAAGCGTGCCAAGGTTGACCCTGCATCAGTCGATGACGTGGTCATGGCTCAAGCCTATCAGAATGGTGAATACGTCAACATAGCCCGGATGGGCCTGCTTACTGCAGGATGGCCAGAAGAGGTAACAGGCATCACCGTGGACCGCCGTTGCTGTGGCGGACTGGATGCAGTCTGCTTCTCAGCTATGGAAATCCAGAGTGAGAATGCAGATATCGTGGTTGCCGGTGGCGTGGAGAGTATGAGCACGGCAGAGTTCTACTTGCAAGGCTCTGTGAGGTGGGGTATTGGTGGAGAGGGTGATATGCCCAGGGGTCACGGTTCGTTAGCTATGTGGGGAATACCGATGTACGACAGACTGCAGCGCTGCCGGGTTATGTCCCAACCCATCGCCAGGTATGGAGTCCTGCCCAGCATGATGAGCTGGGCTGAGACGGCAGCGCAGGAAGAAGGCATCACCCGTGAAGAGTGTGATAGGTGGGCCTTGAGAAGCCACCAGAAGGCCTGTGCTGCACTAGACTCTGGTATATTCCGAGAAGAGATTGTTCCGGTGAAGATTCCCCAGAAAAAGGGGCCACCTAAGGTAATGGACACCGATGAGACACCTCGATCTGACACTGCATTGGAATCTCTAGCAAAGCTGCGGCCTATTCTTGGCGGAGTCTGTACTGCTGGCAACTCATCCACTGAGAACGACGGGGCTGCAGCCTGTGTCGTTACTACTCCGGAGAAGGCAAAGGATCTCGGGGTTGAACCAATGGCCTACATTAGGGCTTTCGCGGTTGCCGGGACTGACCCGACCCGCACCTACCGAGGAGTGCCCATGGCAGTGAACAAAGCGTTGAAAAAGGCAGGGCTCAAGCTGGACAAAACAGACCTGATCGAGATCCAAGAGGCTTTCGCTGCGCAGATCCTGGCGGATCTGAAGTATCTGAAGTTGTCTGAAGCACACTGGGAGAAAGTGAACGTCAACGGTTCTGGCATTTCTCTTGGCCATCCCATCGGTGCTACTGGCACCATGAGGATGGTGACATTGCTTCATGAAATGAAGAGGCGCGGCGCTAAGTATGGGCTGGAAGCCATTTGTGGTGGAGGCGGGCTGGCAATCTGTGCCATAGTGGAAAGAAAGTAGCCTCATTCCAGGCCCCAAAATGTCAGAGGTGAAAGCAATGAGTCTGAAGGAAGTGAAGAAGGTCAGCATAATCGGTTCGGGACTAATGGGTGCCCAGATTGCGGAGATCGTGGCCCGGGTTGGGGGATACCCTGTAGTGATGTGGGACATGGACGATGAGCTACTAGCAAGAGGTTTTAAAGCCATAAGCAGTAGCTTGAAGCGTTTTTTCGTGGACAAGGGTAAGATGTCTCAGGAAGAAGCCGAGCAGGTCATGAACAGGATGAAGGGCACCACGGAAATAGCTGAGGCCGCAAACGCCGATTTCATAGTAGAGGCAGTCCTGGAGAACATGAACATAAAGCAAAAAGTGTTCAGGCAACTGGATGAAGCTGCGCCCGCCAATGCCTGTCTCGCTTCAAACACATCCAATCTCAACATAACTGACTTGGGGCGTGCCACTAGCAGACCAGATAAGGTGATAGGGATGCACTTCTTTAATCCTGTTGCTGTTATGAGACTTGTAGAAGTTGTCAGGGGAACGCTGTCATCAGACGAAACAACACAGCTGACCTGTGACTTGGCCCGGAAACTGGGGAAAGAGCCGATTATATGCCGCGACTCTAGCTATGGTTTTCTAGCCAACCGGGCTTATCGGGCGATGAGGAACGAGGCGCTGCAGATGGTCTGGGAGAGGGTAGCTACGCCCCAGGATATAGACAAGGCTCTGAAACTAGGGTACAACCTGCCTATGGGACCTCTGGAGTTGACAGATATGACCGGAGGTTGGGGCATAGCTGCAGCCTCTGAGGCCGACGCTGTTAGGGAACTGGGGCCAGAGAAAGGCTATGTGCACCCGCTGATAAGGATGATGGTAAGAGCTGGCTACACCGGCGGACGGGATAAGAAGGGCATATACGCCTTCTGGGATGAAATCCTTTCGAAGTGGTAGCCGCGGTCAAACGCCAGCAAATCTAAATCTAGAAGTGGCGCAATAATCGGGGGTTGGTCGAGGTCTTTATGTCTTTTAAGGGTGTAGATTACTACAACATAGACGAGTTACTTACTGACGAGGAAAAGATGCTCAGACAGTCGGTACGTAAACTCTTGGAAGATGAATGCGAATCGCGCATTGCAGATGCTTTCGATAAGGAAG
>Ga0315268_10008514_pt1 | contig 10715 bp, 11 predicted proteins | sample C1_top_MG_FD_204535 | JGI IMG/M metagenome (GOLD analysis project Ga0315268, IMG submission 204535) | Sediment microbial communities from Yellowstone Lake, YNP, Wyoming, USA - C1_top | ecosystem: Environmental > Aquatic > Freshwater > Lake > Sediment | place: USA: Wyoming | collected 2017-08-01 | reverse complement strand
CGTACGAATGCTCAGAGTCGCTGATGGCGCGGATCAGTGTAGTAATAGGTATCTTCCGCTTTCTGTCGACTTTGACAGAGATTAGGCCGTGGCTGCTGGTATCAAACTCCAGCCAAGCCCCGCGATTGGGAATCAGTTTACCGGAACATAACCTTTGGCCGGTGGCCGGGTCCTCATCAACGGTGAAATAAACGCCCGGGGAGCGAACAAGCTGGCTTACCACCACGCGCTCGGCCCCATTGACAATGAAGGTGCCCTTGGCAGTCATCAGGGGGAAATCCCCCATGAAGACGTCCTGCTCCTTGATCTCTTCGGTCTCTTTAACCATGAGCCGCACTTTTACCTTTAGCGGCACTGCGTAGGTAGCGTCGCGCTCATAACACTCCTGTTCCGTGTACTTGGCGGCAGCCCACATATACTCCCAAAAGGAACGCTCATCCTTAAAAACAGGCATCTCAGCATTGTTGCCGAAGCCGTAGCTGGGGAAATGGAGTTCATAGCGAGTGCCAGCGAAGTCCTTAATCGGCGAGAGCTCATCGAAAAGCTCCTTAAGCCCGCCATCGAGGGAAGGGTCGCAGACCCATCTATAGGACTGCTGCTGAATCTGGATAAGGTTCGGCGTCTCGAGGAGGAGGGGAATTCTAGCGTAGGACTTCCTCATACCCAAATTTACACTTTGGGATACGTCTAAAGCCATGGTCAACCACCTTTCAGACAAAGACTTAGAAAGGTACTGCGAAATAAGAGAGAGCCGGAGCTGGTTTAGGAGTTAATAACATAGGAGATTTAAGTAGCACAAATACAAACAACTTTTCAACTTGCAAAATGTAAGTATACCATTTCTATTATTATCTGTCAATAGCTATGCAACCCAATTTTTGCGAAACTCCAAATGAATGTGGTTTCCCATTAGCTTTCGTCTCGGACATATTCTAACCACAAATGCTCAAAAAATCATAAAAATAAGGGGTAAAATGTTAAAAATCTATGACATTTCTAGATCCCAGGCATAGTAAAGCTGAATTGGGCCCGTCGCGCTTTAGGATTGACACCAGACAGAGCCTATTCTATGCTACTCCTACCCGATAAGGAGGCATCGGATAACATGACAGAGATCAGACTGGCTAAAGCAAGCGATTTACCCCGCATACTCGAGCTTTACCACGAGTTGAGTATGATCACCACCGAAGCGGAGCAACATTCAAGCACTTCCGGGGATGACTACCGGAGGGTTTTTGCTGAGATTTCCAAAAACCCCAGGCGCGAGCTTCTGGTCGCCGAATACGAGGGCGAGGTCGTGGGCACCGTGGCTCTTTTCATCATACCCAACCTTTCCCATGGCGCCACCCCCTATGCCCTAGTGGAAAACCTGGTGGTCAACCACAAATACCGGCGTAAGGGCATTGGGAAAAAGCTCATGGAATATACTATCTCCCGAGCCAAACAGGAGGGATGCCATCGGATCGAGTTGGTCAGCGATAAAAAGCGCGACGAGGCACACCGACTATATCGCTCTGTGGGCTTCGAGCCATCAGCCTACGGCTTCCGCATCTGGTTTTAATGGCTATAAAAGGGCCAAGTTGCCTCTTCCTCTTTCATAACTCCATTTCTTTAAGGTCGGGCGCTATCTTGAGCTTCGGTTCGGTCAGAGCCTGCACCTCTTTCGCCGTCCAGCCAGGGGCAACCTCCTTCAGCACAAGCCCCTTCGGCGTGACCTCAATCACAGCGATGTCGGTAACAATTAAATCAACGCATTCCTTGGCAGTCAGGGGCAGGGTGCATTTCTTCAGTATCCTCGGCTTGCCATCTTTAGTGGTATGACCCATGGTGACAATCACAGTCTTCGCGCCGAAGGCCAGGTCCATAGCGCCGCCGATGATACCGCCCTGGGGGCCTCCGGTGTTCCAGTTGGCGAGGTCTCCCTTTTCCGAGACCTGCAACCCACCCAGAACAGCTATCATACGGCCGCCTCTGATCATGGCAAATGAGGTGAGGACGTCGAACACCGCCATGCCCGGCGCCGGCACCCAGAACCTGCCAATAGCATCGTGATAATGGAAGTCCGCCGACTCCTTATCGGTGGAGGGGACCAAGGGACCGTAGCCGATGGCCCCGTTCTCAGTCTGAAATATCACGCCCTTATCGGCATAATCGGCGACCAGGTTAGGCATGCCGAACCCCAAGTTTACATAGTCGCCGTTTTTTAGTTCCTGCGCCGCCCTTTTCGTAATCCCGTTTCTATCTAACCTCTGTTTCATCTTTCAACCTCCTTTATCCCCCAATCTCGGGGGAATTTTGGGATTGGGGGATACCTCAAATCCCCGTCAAAGGGGCTCTACCCCTCTGCACTCCCCGTTAATAGATAACCTCTTCCTTACCTTTCAATCACGGCCTAGCCCCACATCAATTTGCGGGCAGGCTCGATTTCATATAACTCGTATACAACCTGTTTCAATTTGCGGTCGGTGCCCAGTCCATCCTCGGGTATTTCCACAATGCGGTCGACGAATATCCCGGGTGTGATAATATTCTCGGCATCGATCTCACCGACTTCCACAATCTCATCCACCTCTGCGATGGTGAATTTTGCAGCCATCGCCATAACCGGGTGGTCTCCTCTGAAAACTCCTTTGTATGTCAGATTGCCCAGCCTATCCGCCTTGTGGCCCCTGATAAAAGCATAATCGGGCACTATCGGCTTTTCGAAAATGTACTCCCTCCCATCGATAACCCTCTTCTCTTTCCCCTCTTCGATGATAGTGCCCGCCCCGATGGGATTATAGAAACCGCCGAGGCGAGCAGCGCCGGCATATAGCCTGGAAGTTAGTGTACCTATGGTTGTCTGCTCGACCTCCAGACCTTTTTCAACATATTCGGCAACGAAAGCAACGCCACCCAGATGAGGGATACCGACCACAGGGGTTATCAGCTTCTTCATTTGAGGAAGCAGCACTGCCGGCATAACGGCATTCTCCTCGCTGAAAATCATAGGTATAAAGCAATGAGTGATAACCGTGATGTCTTGTGTCCCCTTCCTCTTAAGGGCAGCAACCAGGTTTTGAGCTGTTGCGGAGATGGCCCAGGAATCCATAGCGATAATAGCGCCGTTCGGGATATCAGCCACTGCCTCGTCGAAACTGGTGAATACCTTGTTGCGCATATATCCTCCTTCGGACAAAATTGCATCGCTGACGGCGGCAGACGCCTAAACGATAACTAATAAACGAGAGAACAATATTCCTGGGGAGATTGGCGGTAGTATTATAGCATTTTGGTCAATGAGTTAAGCAGCCGGCATCTAAACCTTCGAAATTCATCTTATGACTTATCAGCCTTCGCGTGCTAGGAACTCTCAGCTTTGACCTTCAGGTCTGCCAGCCATTTGCTATCTGTTTTTGATAATCCGCTTCGCGCCATAAAGTACAAAGGGATCAGCATCCAGCCCGTCATGGTCTCCTTTGTGGTGGCTACGGTCTTGCCTTCTCGTTCCTGGAACTCCCAGGAGTGAACACACTTCAGCCCCGGCCTTTTAGCCACCCACGCAAGGCTTCGCGGCCTTTCGGCCTCGAGCACCGTAATGTCCCATCTCATACCGCCAAGGTTAGCCGCAAACAGAGTGCCCTTTTTCAGCGGGGCAGGCGTTTGCAGCTTCACGAAATCGGTGCCCTGCCATTTAGGCCAGCTCTCGGCATCAGCCAGGATATCCCAGATTTTCTCCGGCTTTGCCTGTATCTCCGCGACAAATTCAACGCTAATTTTACACATATCACCCACCTCCGGTTACGCTGTACCGTGCTGGAGATATTCTAAGAATATAGCTTTATCGATGCGAGCAGTTCTACCTGATGTACAGGCCCAGAAAGTACGGCCAGACCACTATCCCAAGGATGATTTTCCACCAGACGAGGTTGGCAAAGGCAATAGTGAATAACCAACCCATAAACCAGAAAGCACCTGCTGCTGCCGCTGGAGGGCTACCACGCTTACGTTCTTGTGCCATGTCACTTCTCCTTTCGTAATGCCTTGTAGTTCCAGTAGGCTGGCTGAAATGAAATGTAACCCACCACCCTACACTAACAGTGAAAATTGCCGCTATAGTGTATAATATCACAGATAATCGGTAAAAAGGTTTTTTATATTGAAAAGTTCGCTGGGAAGACGGCTATTCCACATGTCGGCCAGCCTAGCTATCGTAATAGCCTTGTGGTTTCTGCCTAAGATGCCCCTGCTTCTATCATTGGGGTCAGTGACATTCCTCTTCTTAATATTTGAGTTGACCCGGCTTAGAGTCTCTGGCATAAACCGGTGGTTTATATCTCATTTCGGGTCAATGTTGCGGGAAGAAGAGAAATCGAGTTTGACCACTTCCAACTATGTGCTACTGGCGGCGCTCGTATCATATATAGCCTTCGGCAGAGATATCGCCTTACTTTCGGTATCATTTCTGGCAATAGGTGACGTTGCTGCTGCCATCGTTGGTCAACATATGGGCAGGACGAGATTCTTGGGCAAGGCATTAGAAGGAGACCTGGCCTGCTTTTTCTCCTGCCTTGCCATCGGATTTGTCCTCTATTATGCAGGTTTGCATGTAGGTTCACGAACCGTAATAATAGGAGCGGTTGGTGCTACTATCGGACAGGCTATACAAATGCCTGTGGATGATAACCTGACTTTGCCTCTACTTGCGGGCGTGTTGATGGTAGCTGTGCCAGGCTAAATCGGTATACTACGGCAGCATCGCAGGTAAGCCTTCCCCATAACCCACAACCCTACACGTGCTGAAAGGGCTACGAAGTGCGTGTCTCTAACTAAGGAAAGAGCGTTTGCCTTCCCAGTAGTCCTCTCGTTCCACAATGGTCGCTGCGCCGGCGCCCCAGGCGCCACAGATGGCGGCCAGGCCGTAGCGGGCTTTCCTGCGATTCATCTCGTGCGCCAAGGTGCCCAGCACCCTCATTCCGCTCGCCCCCACGGGATGGCCGATGCAGACAGCGCCGCCGTTGACGTTCAATTTCTCCGGGTCTACTCCCATGTCCTTCACATGCAGCAGGGGCAGCGTAGCAAATGCCTCGTTTACCTCCACCAGGTCTATCTGGTCAATGGACAAACCTGCCTGTTTCAACGCCTTCTTCGACGCCGCCACAGCGCCGTAGCCCATGATGGCGGGGTCGACTCCTACCCAGGCCATGCTCTTGATAGTGACCATGGGCACCAGCCCCAACGCCTTAGCCTTCTCCTTGGACATGAAGACGCCCACTGCGGCTCCATCGTTCTCGCCCGAGGTACTGGCAGCGCATATCGTGCCACCGGGTTTATAAATAGGCGGCAGCGTGCGTATCTTCTCCAGCTTGGAGTCGGGTTTCACACCCTGGTCGTAGTCGATAAGCTTCACCGTCCCATCGGGCAGCGTGCCTTCTACGGGTATTATCTCGTGCTTGAACTTACCTTCCCGCTGGGCGGCAGCAGCCCTCATGTTGCTCTGCCAGGCCCATTTATTCAGTTCCTCCCTAGTGATGCCGTACATCTCGGCCAGCTTCTCGGCGATAAGGCCCATGCTCGCTACGGCATTGATGTCTACCTTTTCAAAAATCTTGGGATTGGGCAGGCCGCGCGTCTTGCCCAGTTCCTCGGCCAGCGCCCAGATATCGGTATCCTCAGTGATCATCGGGGTGGGAAAGTGAGAGTGACTCTCCATGCCGCCGGCGATACAGATGTCTTCCATGCCCAGTTGGATAGCCATACAGCCGATATGGGCAGCGGTCATGCTGGTGCAGCAGGCCCGCTCGATGCTCAGGGCAGCGACCTCGAAGGGGCAGGTCATCAGGCCAATGCTCCGACCGGGGCTCGCCTGCTCGCCGCTCTGGTTCACCGTGCCCATGATGACCTCATCCACTGTCGCAGGGTCTATCCCCGTTCGCTTCAACAACGCTTCAATTACGATGACAGCGAGGTCATCGGCCCGTTTATCCGCAAAGAAGCCAGGTTTCTTCTGGCTGGCGATGCCGAAAGGCGACCGGGCGAAATCCACCATCACAGCGTCTCTTATCTTAGCCATCTTCGTTACTCCGTCTTTTTGGGATTTTCAGAGAGAGCTTCTACTATCATATCACACCGATAGTGGGATTTCGCCGAACGGCGCGTGTCTGGACTTAGGAAGCCGAAAAGGCTAGAATAAGGGAGTGTAGGGGCAATTCATGAATTGCCCCTACTAAGTGCGTGAACATCTGCTTCAAAAAAATGGACGTTGTTGCTCAGCTCAAGCCCTTCTTCGAGCCCAAATCTGTAGCGGTTGTGGGAGCTAACCCCAACTCCGGCGAGCTTGCCTTCAACCTTGTGGAAAACCTCGCTCAAAACGGCTACCGGGGCAGGGTCTACCCGGTGAACCCCAACTACACCGAAATCCTGGGCCAGAAATGCTACCGCAATCTCCAAGAGATACCAGGAAATGTTGACCTCGCAGTGATTTTAACCTCTCGTAATGTAGTCCCCAACATCGTGAAGCAGTGCGGAGAGGTAGGGATTAAAGCGGCCATAGTGGTAGGACAGGGCTTTGCCGAAGCCGAGGACGAGGAGGGCAAGAGGCTGCAGCAGAGGGTAGTCGAGGCTGCGCGCAAGGGCGGCGTGAGGGTTCTGGGCCCCAACACCTTCGGTTCGGCAAACGCTTACATCAACTTCAGCACGGCATTTCACAAGCAGATGGATATGAAAAAGTGGCCGGTGGGGGTTATCTCCCAGTCGGGCCTGTTTTTCGGCACTATGGGCAGGCTGAGGCTCATCGGAAAAGGCATAGACGTGGGCAACACCTGCGATGTCGATTTTGCCGATGCCCTGGAGTATTTCGAGCATGACCCCGAAACTAAAATCATCGTATTGCACATCGAGGGCATAAACAACGGCCAGAGATTCAAAGAGGTAGCGCAGCGCGTAGTCAGAAAGAAGCCGGTGCTGGCTATGAAGACAGGCAGAAGCGAGCGGGCAGCGCACGCCGCGCAGTCACATACAGCCTCGCTGATCGGCGAGGACGCGGTATGGGACGCCGTCTTCAAGCAGTGCGGAATCATTCGCGCCCGAAGCCTCGATGAGCTGGGCGATCTGGTCAGGGCTTTCCTCTATCTGCCGCTGATGAGAGGGAGGGGCATCGGCATTGCTACAGGCAGCGGAGGCATCGGTATTATGAGCATGGACGCCTGCGCTGAGTACAACCTGGAGGTAGTGGAGCTGTCTCCCGGGACCAGGCGCAGGCTGAAAGCGATGTCACCATCGTGGCACAGGATAGGCAATCCTCTGGACACCTGGCCCATTGTAATGCTGGCGCCGCAACCACTCGCCGAGACGTTCCAAGCGTTAGTGACAGAAGTATTGAAAGACCCCAAGGTAAATGGCTTGGTATTCTTCGGCGGCGCGTGGTTCGAGCACCTGACACCACCCATTACCCAGGTTATCTCAGAGCTTGCAGATTCCTTCCCGAATAAACCGCTGGCCTTTACTTTCTGCGAAGGCTGGCTGTACGAGACACGAGCCAGAGACCTGTCGGAGAAGCTGGAGCAGATAGGAAAAGGTGCCATCTTCTCCAACCCGGACGACGCAGTGAGGGCACTGGCCAAGCTCGCCGACCGCTATGAGTTTCTGAATAGAAACAAGTAAGGGCTTGTTTGCTTCACACATGCTCGTGCTGCGACCTAACGACCTTGGTAACCACATCTCTGGGAGCAAGCCGGGCAAACCATGGTGCAAATTTGTATATCATACCGGGAATCTCAATGAGTTTCCCTTTTTTCAAAGCCTTATAGCCAGCCTCAGCAACTGTGGCGGCATCCATCATTTTCCGCTTCGTGGCTTTGCAGTTCTCCATACGCGCCCTCTTTTGAAACTCGGTTCTGGCTAAGCCAACGCAAAGGCAGGTAACTTTGACCCCGGTCCCCTGCAGTTCGTTTGCCAACGCCTCCGAGAAATGGAGGACAAAGGATTTAGTGGAGCAGTACACCGCCTCCATCGGCGTGGGTAGAAAAGCGCACAAAGAGGCCGCATTCAATATGTAGCCTGATTTGTCCCTCACCATGCCTTTGAGGAACAGCTTGGTCAAATGAGTCAGGGAGACAGCATTCACCTGAATCATGTCAAGCTCTTCCTGCAGGTCTGTTTCAAGGAACATGCCGTATACGCCGTAGCCAGCGTTGTTGACCAGTACATCCACGACAATTTTCTCCTTTTCGAGTTCGGAGAATATCTCCGGCGGCGCTTTAGGGTCAGACAAGTCTTTAGCCAAGACCTTCACTTTCGTGCCATATTTGCCCTCAAATTCCTTCTTCAAGTCTTCAAGCCTGTCCCGACTCCTGGCTATCACCACGATGTCCTTGCCATCCTTCGCCAGTATCTTGGCCAGCTCATAACCGATGCCGCACGAAGCACCTGTGACGATGGCGTATTTCCCTTTGCTGCCTATCATGCTTCCTCCTCACAAATAGCTTTCAACATATCTCCGTAGGACTCATATCATAACATCAGGAGTCAATAAAGCAACGGTGGTGTAGAAGAGGAGGGAGGGACACAGTCCTGCCTCGGAAGGATGCCTCTACAGTCAACAACCAATAGAATAAGCTTTATTTGTATTTACTCGGGAACCGGTTGAGGCAAGTCGCTATTCCAGATATCTACTGCGACCTTCCATGAGCCGTCTGCCTGGCGCTTCATAATAACGAGGTATTTGCCCCTGTCAGTCATCGCCTGCCCGCCCTCCGGCTCAATTTTCATCTTAATGACGCCTCTCTCATATGCCAGGTTTTTCTCGAATCCTATCTCCAAACTTTTGAAGTTTATCCTGCGCAGACCTAAAGCCCTACCGGTCTCAAAGAACTCTTTAATAGCTTTCTTGCCGCTAACTATCTCCACATTTGGATTCAGGAATTTCGCATTTTCCGTGTAAAATTCAACTGCTGCCGCCACATCTCCCCGATTATAGGCTTCGGCAAATCTTTTGGTAATATCTTTTATATCTTGCTCAATCATTTCCACTCCTTTCATTTCGACAGAAGTGCTTACCACACACATTTTGCTATTATAATTCCTCGCTATTTCCTTTTAGTGAATGCAGTCGCGGGCTTAAGGTGCACCCTGTACTGGCAGGAGGGAAGCCCTGAGTGGATGCTGCCAATTAATCCTACTTTGGCTGCCGGTTTCTGGGTATAGGCCTCTAGGAAAGATGCCCCTACGTTTGCCGAGCATATGCAGAGCTCGGGGAACGGCTCTATCATCCCCAGCATAACCATAGGGCACTGGCAAACCGGACGGCCTCTTTTATCTTTAGGTGGTTTGTAGTCTACTTGAACAAGGTCTTTTATCCATTTGATGGAACGTGGCCCCAGTGGAGGTGGCAGATTGGTCATGTGCTTCATGTATTGGCTGCGGCTCATCTTCGGGTCGATTCCACACACCATCACTGCCATAGGGCCGCAGGCTTTGGACATTTCCTTGAGGACATTGTCGCGGTGCTGCGGCGGAAGAGCTTTGACTCCTTTTATCAGCGCTTCTACAACGCGCGGCAGCCACTCCTTATAAATCATCTCCTTAATATCAGATGGCATGTCTTCGCCGGTGCTATAGCTGAACTCCCCAGTTTCTCGTAGCACCTCCGGTACTGCAGCTTTCTTGCGAGTCTTTCTGGCCATGTTCCCCTCCCCCTGCGTAATCTTTTTCTTGGATGGGTATTCTAACCTTTATTGGGTGGGGAGGCAAATCCTCACTGTGGGTAAGTGGTATGGGTGGAGTTGGAGCGGATGCTCCAACCACGCCGTAGGGGCACGGCATGCCGTGCCCCTACAATTCAGGCCGCTGCTTGTTACAGCTCATTTGTTAACGATTAATTGTAACCTATATTCACCCTTTTGAATCGACTGCCCTGCCTCGGGGTATGGTATCACATGAAAGGCTAATTGATATTCTCGGTAGGTCTCGCTGGCGTATTGGGCGGTCAGTCCTGGTTCAGTCAAAGCCATTCGATATGGAGAAGAATCCTCTACAATTTTAATAATGCAACTGACTCTGCCTGCCCAGATACAAGTTACATCGCTGGGGCAGCGGCTATCTTCGATTACATCCTCAAACGTGATCTGTAAAGCCTGCCCCCTTATGATTGCAGTCTGGCCTATGGACAGGGAGAACTCCTCGCCCAGGTCAGCATTTACCTGAGCAGGCGCGCTGCCACAAGCTGCAAGAGGCAGGACAAGAACTGTTATGAACGATAACCAGAGAAAATACCTGAATATGATAGGTCTCATCGAATAAATGCCTCCCAAGAATTTGTAAGCGGTTGGCGCGTAGAAAAACTCATCTTCTTCCCTCCTTACAGCTCCATCTCTTTCAAGTCTTTCGCTATCTTGAGCTTGGGCTCGGTGAGGGCTTGGATTTCTTGGGCGGTCCAGCCAGGGGCGACCTCTTTGAGCACCAGCCCCCTCGGCGTGACCTCGATAACAGCTAGGTCGGTTACAATCAAGTCGACGCACTCTTTGGCGGTCAGCGGATAGCTGCACTTCTTCACTATCTTGGGCTTGCCGTCCTTGGTGGTGTGCTCCATGGTAATAATCACCCGTTTGGCACCCACCGCCAGGTCCATGCCGCCGCCTATGGTGCCGCCCAGCGCATCGCCGCCAGTGTTCCAGTTCGCTAAATCTCCCTTCGCCGATACTTCAAGCGCACCGAGAATGCTCACCAGCCGACCACCC
>Ga0315268_10008513_pt1 | contig 10716 bp, 13 predicted proteins | sample C1_top_MG_FD_204535 | JGI IMG/M metagenome (GOLD analysis project Ga0315268, IMG submission 204535) | Sediment microbial communities from Yellowstone Lake, YNP, Wyoming, USA - C1_top | ecosystem: Environmental > Aquatic > Freshwater > Lake > Sediment | place: USA: Wyoming | collected 2017-08-01 | reverse complement strand
GCACCTCCACTAGACCAGTGTTGTTGACTTTTCCAACTAAAGAGAAAATCATAGTTCCGCTGCTGCCCTCAGTTCCTATACGCCTAAACCACTCGGCACCCCTGAGGATTATCAAAGGGACGGTAGCCCATGTCTTATCGTTATTGAGGCAGCTGGGCTTATCCCATATTCCCTTAACCGCCGTGTGAACGTATTTAGGTCTCGGTTCACCAACCTTCCCCTCAATTGCTGTCATAAGAGCGCTAGACTCTCCTGAAACGAAGGCTCCAGCACCCCTGTGAACCTTAACCCTAAAGTTGAAACCTGAGCCCATTATGTTTTCGCCGAGCAACCCATACTCTTCAGCCTGCATTATAGCCGTGGACATGCTTTCCACAGCTATGGGATACTCTTCCCGCACGTAAACAAAGCCTTCGTGAGCTCCAATCGCATAGCCGCCTATTATGAGGCCTTCAAGGACACTGTGAGGATTACCTTCCATCAGCGACCTATCCATAAAGGCTCCGGGATCCCCCTGATCGCAGTTAACGATGACATACTTGGGCTCTCCGAGCGCGTTTCGCGTGGTCTCCCATTTCAACCCCGTTGGAAATCCTCCTCCACCTCGCCCCCGCAAGTTTGCCTTCTTAATTTCCTCAATCACCCGTTTAGGTGTCATTTCGAAAAGGGATTTGGCCAGGGCGCTGTATCCCCCTAGAGCAATGTAATCTTCAATATTCTTTGGGTCTATTTTCGCGTTGTCTTCAAGGAGCAGTCTAAGCTGGTATTTATAGAATGGTATGTCCTCGAGCTTTTGCGCTGTTCCGCCAGTGGCACGGTCTGTGTAGAGTAACCGTTCTACAATCTGCTTTTCAAGAATTGTTTTAGAAACAATTTCCGGGACATCTTCAGGCTTAACCTTAAGGTAGCAGATTTCCTGCGGATAGACCGTCACCCTTGGTCCTTGCTCACAGAAGCCTAAGCATCCTGTTTCCTTAATTTCCACCTCATCCTTTAGCCCTTGCTTATCCAGTTCGGCTTTGAAAGCTTCCATAACTCTCCAAGCTCCGAGCGCAACACAGCCTGTGCTGACGCAAACTGAGACGCTGGGTTTGCTTGGCTCTCTTTTTGCTATGATTTCTTGGCGAAGCTTTTCAAGGTCTTCAGGTGAGCTTATACACTTAACAGTTCCCATGCCCTCTCACCTAGCCGTATTTGGATAAAATATTTTTCACATTTGGTAGCTTCACGCCGCCATAGTATTCGCCGTCCACTGTCATCATCGGACCGAGAGCGCAGCAACCTAAACAATTGACTGTTTCAAGACTGAATCTGCTGTCTGGTGTGGTTTCACCCCGCTCTACGCCCAGAAGTCTCTGCAAATTGTCGATGATTATTGGGGCACCTCGAACGTTACATGAAGTACCCATACACACCCTGATCAAGTGTCTTCCTCTGGGAGACAGAGAGAATGCTTTGTAAAAAGTTGCAGCTTGGTATACTTGACTTAGGGGAACCCCTAGCTGTTTGCTTACTTCCGACAACACTTCTCTCGGGAGCCAGCCGAAACTCCTCTGCAACCTCAAAAGGATTTGAATCATCATGCTTTCATCGTATAGGTAATCCTCCGTCACCTTACTCACCATTCCAGCAACCCCAAACAATTTCACAGGCTTTTTTTCCATTGGAAATCTCCTTTTCAGCTCCTGATCCAACTTTTTCCGGCGTAAAACCTGAACTTTATCTTCAGGTATCTTAACCTTGTAACGACATCGAGGGCATGTAGCATAATACTCATTGGCGCCAAGGTAATCCCATTTGTAATTACAGTGCTGGCATTCCAGTTCCATTTTTCTACCTACCTACCTATTTTTCTAAACGTCAGCATATAAATGCCTTGCGGTCTGCGTTTGTCAAACCTCTTTTGAAGTAACCAAAAACATAAAACGTCAAGCTCATCATAAAGATTCCAAAAACGTCCCAAAAATGGCTTTAGAACCAAAATTTGAATTGACAGCCCGGAGAGTCTTGAACTGCGGTTTAGGTTTCGTCGAAACCAGAGGAAAACGGTATGACTCTAAGAGTTCGCTCCATCAGAATCCCGAGAATTTAAACCGAGATCTAAACCTAATCCCGCACCCCAATGGAAAACCTGTGAGTGGGTTCATCTTTGGTGACTTTTTTGACTTGGTTTGAGGTTGTACCCTGTTTTTGCGGCAAGTTTTAATAGAACCTTATGCATAGATGTTTATGGCGATGTTTATGGCGAAGAAGACAACAGTAACTCTGCGAGACGATGTCTATCAAACATTAAAAGAAACGGCGGGAGCCAGAAACATTTCAAGTCAAATAAACAAAATCCTCATCGAATACTTCGCGAAAACAGAAAGCATGTTCGGCGTCATGAAACAAACAGACCTAACAGACCTGAGAGACCACAAGGATCGCTGCCTATGAAATACGTCATCGACTCCTACGCTTGGATAGAATATTTCATGGGAACAGAAGCAGGCGAGAAAGCCAAACCCATAATCGAAAGTTCAGAAGAAAAAATAACCCCTACAATATGCTTGGCTGAAGTTTACGCAAAAACCCTCAAAGTAGAAAGTGAAGAACTTGCCGAAAAGGAAAGAGCCTTCATCAAAGAAAAAAGCGCCCTAGCAACGCTGGATGAGCCAATCGCGGTGGAATCTGCTAAAGTGCAAACCAAAATGAAAAAAGATATTGACGGGTGGGGACTGGTTGACTCCATAGTTTACGCCACTGCACTGCTGAAAAAAGCTGAAGTAATCACAGGAGACGAACACTTCAAAAAACTAAAAAATGTACTCTTCATAAAATAACAATTTCTTAGAGTTGGAATCCGCGCATCCGAAAGCGAAAAGAGTTTTCCAACAAGATTTCTACCGCCGTCCTCGCCGTCAATTAAAGAAAGGGCAGAGTAGCGGCGAAGAAACATTCCAAGTCTGGTCAAAGGAGCAGGCTTAGGACCCTGTCGCGCAGGCGTTCGTGGATTCAAATTCCACCCCTCGCACTTCAAAGTGTATTATGGATAACTGGATGCTGCTTTGCATTCTCCAAAAACTACGCCAAAGCCGCTAATCACAGATATAGACTGCTACAGATTCTACACGTAAGTTCAACCTATATTGGCTCTGTTTCCAAATTCTTTTGGTGAGTATTTAGCTGCTGGCTTTTTGCCTTAGACGTGTGTGTGCGCATAGCCTACCCCTCCGGTCTATTATATGATCCAAATATGGTTGAGCTCTCAGATCTGGAAGACAACTTTGTCATGAAGCATCATTCTGATTGATTTGGATTTAAGCTCATGGAAAAGAGAAAAGAAACTCTGCAGCATCACAGCAATATCAAAGCAGAAAAACGACGAGCCAAAATACACGCTTCTTTCGAGTTTATTTAAATGTGCCTATCGGTTTTTCGCCGCGTATCCTGAGTTTCAGAGATAGAAACGACAGTTCAGAGACAATTAAGAGACAGAGCCACCCACATTTGAGCCTTTATATAAGGGAGCTATAGTCTCATGAGAGCACTAGTTCAGGATGCTGTCAACCTCCAGTTGACTCTATTTATAGAGGGGGTATATTTTTTTCCACACACTAGAGAACCACAAGCGCCATACAAGTCAATCTTGCAAGTGTCACGCAGAACATCTCTTTTTAGCTTCGGCATCTATCTTTTCCAGAAGTTTGAGCACTTTTTTGCCTCTTTTCGCCTTTTGCTTTTCAGTCACAGTGCTTTGAGCGTGGCAAACATCGTCCACCACTATCCCTTTCGCTTCGTCGTAAACTACTGGGTAAATACGGCAACCAAGAGATCTATCAGCATGAACCTTGCAGCGTCGCTTTTCAATATCGTAAAAAACGCAGTAGCCCTGGTAATTTCGAAGGGTAATGTAGCCTTTCGAATCACACTTTGCAAAAAACTCTCTAGCGTAGCCTTTTCTTTCTAAACGCTCAATATCCTCTGTAGAAAGCAACATTTCTGTTTCTCTGCAACAAATCCCACAGCGCAAACAACGCATAAACGTATCTTTATTCGGCTACTATTTCAGCTTTTATTTAACGCTTGAAAATACGTCAGGCTGGTGGTTTGTATGAGGTTTAGGTTTAATAATTCTGCCCAAGCAATATTTCTCAGCGGTATACGGGTAATCTTGCGGTTTCCATAAGGAACGTATTCGAGCAGATTTCCTTTTCCAAAGTCGCCTTTTCGAATTCCAGTCAACTGCACGTTTATTATCACCGACCCGTCTTTCAGGTGCAGGTTCACGTTTTTTCCCAAAAAAGATTTGGCGCTGTTTAAACCAAAATTTTCCATGCGTGCTGTCACCAGTCAAGTTCTTTTTCGGAAATACTATTCCAACACTGCTTGCAGATGGGCAGTTTTTGTCCTTTAAAGAGAATGTAGAGTTTGATGTTTTCGCTTTTGCACTTGTTCTTCCAAGGGTTTTTACAATGTTCCAACCTTGTGAACCTCCGGTATTGTCCTTGATCAGCATTGTGAGCGAAAATTGCTTTTAAAACTCGTTGTGAAACGACTCTTGGACGCTGGGGAGAGAGGTGAGTTAAAGTGAAGTTTTTATTTGTTAATACACTAAACAAGTTAACAGTGAAATTCATGGACCCCTTTATTCGCGCTACGGTCAGCTTGGTTCTTCAGATTGCCATTCTCGTTTTGCTTTTCGGCAGCGTAGGGCTAAAAGGAAGGAAGAAGTTTCGCCAGCACGGAATGGCGATGTTTCTCGCCGTTGTGCTCCACACCATTACGATATTGCTGGTCATGATACCTTCTTTCGTCAGCGGTTTTATCCCCTACTTTTCAACGAATATTTCAGATGCAGTCTCAATCATCGCCATTGTTCACGGCGTCGCGGGAATTTTAGCAGAAGTTCTTGGCGTTTGGATAGTCACCTCTTGGCGCTTACGGAAGTCACTGCAGTACTGTGCTCCAAGAAAGAAGCTAATGCGCATCACCCTAATCCTGTGGCTGATAGCATTATTCCTCGGCGTTCTTCTATACCTGAGTCTTTATCTCACAATTCTACCTTCGTAATAATGCAAAAAATCCATTCATTCCAACCAACCTTTTCTTTAATTATTATGAACCAAAATCAAATTGCACTTTAATTCGCAATTACAAGATTGTAAGAAACGACAAAAAGTGTCGAATTACTTTAAATGTGAATTATTTCGGGCGTTATGGCTTCCTTTGTCACTTTTAACAGCGCCACTGAAGGCTTGTTTATGAATGGAGGTAAGGGGTTTGTGGGGCTTCCAGGATTTATGTACAAGGTTTTCCCTTCCCACTTTATACTTGAATTATGCGTGTGCCCATAAACAAACACGTTAAAACCGTTCCGCTTGGCGATTTCCCGCATTTTGCCCATTCCAAACAAAGTACTCGGATCGTGCATAACGCCGATTTTCCAATCAGAAATTTTTAAGGAGTTAAGCTTAGGTAAAGCGCCGCTGACTTCTGGGCCGTCCATGTTGCCGTGAACGGCCAAAATGGGTGCAAGCTGCTCCAACTCGTCAATAACAGCCAATTCCACCAAATCACCCGCGTGCACAATAAAATCCACGTTCTCAAAAACCTTGAAAACCATCTTGGGAATACATCGTGCCCTCACGGGTATATGTGTGTCAGATATTAAACCCACAGTCTTCGCTGCCTTAAAATTGAACATTTCACGGGAGATCTGTGTTTGTTCGCTAGTCATCAAACTTGCCCTCTCAGGAACAGTGTATGTGTCTTAGAATAATGGGGTGAAAGATAATAAATATTCACATTTATTACTAAGTCGTTTTGGCGAAAATTGTTGTTTTTACATAAATGCAGCGTGCATCAACTTTAAAAGACATGAGCACAATAAAGTTCATGAAGGTAAGTTTTGGCCGTAACAGATGCAGAACGCGTGAAAAAACCTAAACTTCCAAAGAAAAGGCTACTAAAGAAAACCCTGAAAAAGAAAGGTCGCCAGTGACGCGCATTGATCGGCACCGCAGAAAAAACCCGAAAGTCAAAATCCATCAAGCCTTCAGTCAAATTCTGTCCAAAGTGTGGCTCAACTGACATCTTCTGGGCGTCAGGACTGCCTCAACTGTGGTCACTCTGGCAGTGTAGGAACTGTGGTTATCGCGGGACACTTATTCTAGAAGACGGTAAACTTGCAACGAAGCTTCAAGAAGAATGGAAAAAAAGAAACGCCTTATGACAAAAGCGCGCGGAATACCAAGCAATTTTTCATCATTTTGGCTTTACCAGATACTTCAGGTTGAAAGGTTTGATTATCACTCCAGGATTCAAGTCCGCGTGAAAAGTTTGGCTCTCAATTATTAAATCTGAAAGCTCTGAATCGTGCGTTCTCATGAATTCGGCAAAATCTGAATAGCTTTCGTGAAGGGAAACACAAACGGCGTCCCATCCCATTCCTCGTCCGTCTAGAACGAGGACAACGTTTGGCTGCTTCATGTACCACTCCTTTAGCTTCTTCAAGGCTTCGTCTTTTTCTTCGCCTGTTTTGTGCTTAAGTTTGCTTTTCAGAAAAGTGAACGCGACCATCTCAAATCCGATCTGCCCAAACTTCGGTATAACAGTGTATCCTTCAATGAAGTTCTCCTCAAGCATGGTTCTTCTTCGGGTTACAGTGGGCTGAGAGACCCCCAAAGCCTTAGCTAATTGCCTGTCACTTCTGTGAGAATCTTTCATCAACTCGAACAGGAGCTTGTAATCTATAGGTTTTAATTCCTTCATTCCAATCAACCTGACTGACCAATAAACATTTTTAGTTTTCATATATAAACATCATGCATCAATCTCAGCAGATTATCCACATAAAATAAAGGTATACAAGAAAATCTTAAGAGAATCAAAGGATTCTTAAAATTGAAACAAGTGGTCAACGAAATGCAGACTCAACTACTGAAGGAAGTTGAAGAAGTCACGCATCTTTTAAGTGATCTAATTCGCATAAATACAACCAACCCGCCTGGCAATGAGACAGAAGCAGCCAAATACTTGGCTAGGCACCTTGGCAGCGAAGGTTTCAAGTGCGAACTTTACGAGTCCGCGCCTGACAGAGGTAGCGTCATCACGCGTATAAAAGGAACAGGCGAAAAACCCAGCTTGCTCCTGCTTTCTCACTTAGACGTGGTTGCCGCTAACGCGGAAGAGTGGAGCGTAGACCCCTTTGGCGGCATGGTTAAAGATGGTTTTGTTTGGGGACGTGGCGCTTTGGACATGAAAGGCATGACGGCTATAGAAGTGATGACGATGAAACTCTTGAAAAGAAACAACGTGAAACTCAAAGGCGATGTCATATTGGCTGCGACAGCAGACGAAGAGAAAGGCGGCCTAGCAGGCGCAGATTACCTTCTGCGCAACTATCCGGAAAAAGTATTCGCTGATTACGTTCTGAACGAAGGCGGGGGATTAGCAGTTCCAACCCAAAACAAAAACGTTTACACGGTGCAGACGGCGGAAAAAGGAATTTTATGGTTCAAGGTAAAGGCGAAAGGCACTCCTGGCCACGGCTCCATGCCCGACGTGGCAGACAACGCCATAATGCGCATGGGCAAAGTCATAGAAAAACTCGGAAACTACCGTTCACAGGTCTTGTTTGTCCCGACTGTAAAACGGTTTCTCAACGAAATTGCAGGAGAAGACGCGAGCCTGCAACAGCCCTTTTCGCGTTTGCTCGCGAATCCCGAGCTAAGCGACCAGGTGTTAGATGAATTAGCCAAGACGGCACAGCCTCTCGTGGAGGAAATTCGACCGAGAATCAGAATGACTATCACGCCCACGATAATTCACGGCGGAATGAAAGAAAACGTAATCCCCTCAGAGTGCGAAGCCACCTTTGATTGCAGAATACTTCCAGGGCAGACTACAGCCCAAACTCTGGACGCAATCAAAGACTTGCTGAAGGATGTTGGCATGGAGAAGCTCACGTTCGAAACCGTGCAAGTGAATGAGCCTTCGGAATCGCCAGCGGAAACTCCACTTTACGACGTTATCACAAGCGTTCTTAAGGAGTTTGAACCGAACTGCGGAGTAACCCCAATGCTTATGACTGGCGGAACAGACTCTCGTTTCTTCAGAAAAATGGGCAGCGTATGCTACGGGTTTCATCCCATGCGCCCAGAAGCACCGTACGATAAGATAATCAAGAGAGAGCACGGTATAGACGAGCGCATTTCCATCGAAAACCTTGTTTTCGGAACAAGCGTACTCTACGAAGTGGTCAAGAAATTCATGAGTTAGCGGTAAACCCGTACGTTTCAGCAGCTGATTGGAGTTCAGAAATGTCAAACTTAAATATGCGTTGAGGCTCTTGTTATTTGCGTTTTTAAGGAGGCTGAGGGATGCCTGCTATAGAAGTTGGCAGAATCTGCGTAAAACTGGCTGGTCGTGAAACTGGAAGAAAATGCGTCATAATCGACGTCATGGACAAAAGCTTTGTGCTAATAACTGGACCAAAAAAAGTCACCGGAGTTAAAAGAAGAAGAGTCAACATAAACCATGTTGAACCTCTCCAAGACAGAATCGAAATCCCAAGAGGAGCATCAGACGAAGAAGTAAACGCGACTTTAGAGACTGCTGGTAAACTGGAAGAAATGGCGCAGACCGCAAAACCCCCATTGGCATAATCTAAACTCTTATACTTCCTAGTCTCTTTTTCTACATCCAGAGGAGAGTTCAATTTCACATGCCAAGAACAGCCCCTCCATGGGAAATCAAACGGGAACTGATAGTAAAAACCGAGGACACCACGGATCCAAAGTATGGGCGCAAACCCCACGAAAGACCAGCTGAAGACTACATTCGATATGGCGTAATAAACCTGGACAAGACAGCTGGCCCGACAAGCCATGAAGTCGCCGCGTGGGTAAAAAAAATCATGCACTTGACGCGTATAGGTCACGGCGGGACTCTAGAGGCTTATTGCACATAAGCCAGAGAAATCCCAAAGTGACCGGCGTGTTGCCCATCACCTTAGAGGACTCTACGAAAATGGTTCAGGCGCTTCTTTACAGCGGTAAAGAATACGTTTGCGTGATGAAACTTCACGGAGACGCCGAAGAAGAACACGTTAGGAAGACCCTGGAAGAATTTGAAGACGTTATCTATCAGCGTCCTCCCCTGAGGTCTTCGGTTAAGCGGCAACTACGGACTAGACGCATTTACTATATAGACTTCATTGAGATGGACGGGCGGAATGTTCTTTTCAAGGTTGGTTGCGAAGGCGGAACGTACATACGCAAACTCTGCTATGACATAGGAGAAATCCTAGGTTGCGGCGCTCATATGCAGGAGCTTCGCAGAACACGCGCGGGACCCTTCGTGGAAGACAACAGCAAAGTGACCTTGCATGATGTGGCTTACTGGTTTGCAGAGTGGGAAGAGAAGAAAGAAGAGAAGATTTTACGAGAGTTTATCCAGCCCATGGAAACCGCGTTGGCTTTGATTCCTAAAATCGTGGTCAGAGACTCGGCAGTTGACGCTTTGTGTCATGGAGCAAACTTGACGGCTCCAGGCGTTTTATCCATTGAAAGCGGCATTGTACAAGGTTCAATCGCGGCGGTTTTCACTTTGAAAGGAGAAGCAGTGGCTCTGGCGAAGACTCTTCTTTCTACGGAAGAGATTTTGAATTTGAAGCATGGAACAGTCGCCTCGCTCGAGAGAGTTCTGATGACCAGAGGCACGTACCCCAGAGTCTGGAAAAGTGGTAACAAGGAATGACCGAGAGAAAAAGCCGCTCGGAACACTATTTTGCTGCACTTCCGAAGTCTGAAGCGAAGTTTGGCTTAATTCGCACGAGTCTGCGCGGCAGATTCTTCGAGTTTCTGACTGCCTCAAGCGTTTTTTCTAAAAAACGAGTTGATCTGGGAACCAGACTGCTCATCGAAGCCATGGTTCTTCCAGAGACGGGAGCTGTTCTGGACGTAGGCTGCGGATACGGTGCCATCGGAATAGCAGCCGCCGCTTCTAATCCGAGGGTGCGTGTGATCATGACGGATGTGAACACGCGCGCTGTCCGCCTTGCAAAACACAACATCGAAATAAATAAGGTAACTAACGCTGAAGTCAGATGTGGCTACTTGTACGAGCCAGTTGAAGAGTTGACTTTCAACTGTGTTCTTTCAAACCCGCCAGTGAGCGCGGGCATGGAAACCGTGAAAGCCATAATAGCGGAGGCTCCTAAAGTTATGGCAAGCAAAGCCACTTTTCAGATGGTTGTCAGGTCCAAAATAGGCGGAAAAACATTGCCGTCGACTTTCAACGAGACTTTTGGAAACTCGGCGGTTCTTGCAAGAGAAAGCGGTTACCGCGTGCTAATAGCGGAAAAACAGTAGGCTCGTCTTAATCAAAGTTAGGTTGTGAAAAAGGTTTTCATAAAGATTTAAGTTGCGTGAAAAAACTATAATAAAAACGCAAAACATGATAAAGCCGCGTATTGCCGGGGTATCCTAGCCAGGTAGGGAGCAAGCCTGGAGATAGCTTCGAAGACACCAAACAGCTTGTGGCCTCTCGGGGCCGCGTGGGTTCAAATCCCACCCCCGGCGCTTATGCTGAACTTGCACTGCCGACTAGCTTTTGGATATGTGCATTGAGGTGAAAATTCTAATATCCTGCTTCCTTTTGCGAGACAATCTTTCCATCCTTGATGAACAAGGTGCGATCAGCCTTATCAAATGGAAATGTTCCATGACTAGC
>Ga0315268_10008512_pt1 | contig 10717 bp, 14 predicted proteins | sample C1_top_MG_FD_204535 | JGI IMG/M metagenome (GOLD analysis project Ga0315268, IMG submission 204535) | Sediment microbial communities from Yellowstone Lake, YNP, Wyoming, USA - C1_top | ecosystem: Environmental > Aquatic > Freshwater > Lake > Sediment | place: USA: Wyoming | collected 2017-08-01 | reverse complement strand
AGATTGCAACCTAGACCGGGGGAGCAGCCAAATGAAAAGACGCCGAGGGGAGGAGATGGCAAGGAGCATGAGAGGTTACAGGCAGCCATGTTAGAAAAGAGACCCTTGGCCGAATTGGGTGCTTCGCGGACCAAGTGGCACCCGATGCCAGGGGAGCAGCCGAATGCGAAGGCATTGTTGTCGTGGCAAGGAATGGAGTTGCACTGGTCGAAGCTTGTGAAGATACCCGCGGACAGATTAGGTGGGGACTCTTCGACAAAATTGCAGGTGTTTTCTTCGCAAGCAAAATTAAAAAGAGACCCGGTAGTTTCCTCCGGAAGGATGCAATCGACCGCACAGGCGTTGTAGGACGAGTAGCGACCATTTCCAGGGGGCAGGTTAACCTCGCGACAGGCTTCTCCGGGAACGCAGACGTAGCTATCTGGAGAGAACATATTTTTTTTATAGAGGAAAATTAATATAAATTTTGTTCCACAGTCTATAAAATGTTTTGTTTAATGATTTCCCTGGACGTTTGTATCTTTCAGAAATTAAAGCGTTGCTTCTGCAATGTCTGTTGTGCTCCAAAAATCCTGGACCCAGAACCTGAGATTTCTCCCACACCTACTACTCCTTTGATTTAGGTTGTGCACTGGTGATCCAACCCATTGATATTTGTCCCACAGATTGTCCCATTGTTATGACAAGTGTTTCCATCAATATTATAAGGCAAAGCACAAGTCCAGGCATCGCCAATACAACAGGTCCAATTGTCTGGCACACATTGGGTAGTGTCACCCAAACACTCTCTAGTTACTAAACAATTTCTATCTTCTGTCTGATTAGTATACTTTAATTGTGGGTTTCCATTGTGATTTAACCACTTTACAAAATTGTTTGGCAGTTTTCCAGGGATTTCACACAGCTCACCTGTAAATTGAACATTAAAGTTTTTTCCACCCTGACGTCCCTCACTTCCAGCTCCATTTCCAGTATAGCCACTGTATTTCATGTTGCCCAATCCTCCACTGTGACTACAATCTGTCAGTGTTTCGATCGCAGTTGAGCAATCACAGCTGCCATCGCTTTTATTTATGCCGCCATTTAGGCACTTTTTTTTTATGACGGGTAGGTGTTTAGGGGAATGATGACGACGAAACATTTTATTACTAGTGAATTAATATTTAGTTGTATTGCCCACATTGGTGATCTCTATTGTTTTGGGAATTGTTATCACCGCATATTGTTCCTCCAATATAGGTTTTATTCCAAGTACCATATTCATTTACCGTACAGGTCGTAGTATCACCATTACAATTGCTATTGGGACCAGTTATTTTACACTCTTTATAATCCTCAGGTCTACTGTTATCGTAATAGAAGTATTTTACAAAATTGTCTGGCAGTTTTGTGGGAGCAATGTCACATATTTTTCCTGAATAGTTTAAATTGAATTTTTGTCCATTGATATTGGGATTGTTAGTACCATCCCCAGAATAATTAACAAGACCACCATGACAGTCTGTTAGTGTTACAAACGCGGTGGAGCAATCGCAACTGCCATCGGTATTATTTGTACCTCCATTTTCACAAGATAAGTGAGGACTTTTTGGCGCTATGCAGCAGTGAGGCTCTAGATCACCGGGCTTATATCCCATTCTAACATTAAATAGAGATCTATCGACCGGATATTCTCCTGAAGCAGTAGCCGCACAAAACCAGTTCTGCGTCTGGTTTAATGGTTCCATTAAATAAGTTCCATCTGGCTCTATTGGGGGGTTTTGCTTTCCACAATTTCTTGACTCTCCACCGTTTTCACACAAATGCGGACTACAAGGATGTAAATCATCACACAAAGCATAGCCGAGATCACAATTGTCGTTCATTTTTTTATTAATGAATTTTTTTATAGTTATTAATAAAATGTCTTATTCTGAAATTGGATTAGCTATTGTAGGCATTTAATAAAATTTTATATAAAAGTTTATTTTCCAAATTTACTTATTTAGGTTGTGCACATGTGATCCAACCCATTAATATTTGTCCCACAAATTGTCCCATTGTTAGAACAAAAATCATCTTGACAGTCGTAATTGTTCTCATAACACTGTGTGGTGTCACCCAAACAGTCCCTATTTACTTGACAATTTTTTCCCAATGCAGGATCATTATTTACATTATGATTAAACCATTTTACAAAATTATCTGGTAACTTGGCAGGAATTTCACACGCCTCTCCTGTATACTGAACAGTAAATGATTTTCCTCCTGGTCGCCCATCGCTTCCACTCCCAGAACCATTGTAGTTGTTGTATTGGTTGTATCCTATGCCTCCACTGTGGCTACAATCTGTCAGCGTTTCAACAGCGGCGGAGCAATCGCAGCTGCCATCCCCCTTGTTTTTACCTCCATTATAGCAAGTAACGCCAAGTTTTGGCTGTACGCAACAGTGAGGCTCTAGATCACCGGGCTTATATCCCATTCTAACATTAAATTGAGATCTATCGACCGGATATTCTCCTGAAGCAGTAGCCGCACAAAACCAGTTCTGCGTCTGGTTTTCTATAATATAAGTTCCATCTGGCTTTATTGGGGGGTTTTGCTTTCCACAATTTATTGACTCTCCACCGTTTTCACACAAATGCGGACTACAAGGATGTAAATCATCACACAAAGCATAGCCGGGAATACAATTGTCGTTCATTTTCTTATTATGTTTTTTTTATATATTTATATATAAAATGTCTTATTCTGAAATTGGATTAGCTATTGTAGGCATTGTTATAGTAGCAATTATTTCGTATGTTTTATTAAAACCCACCCTTCCAGGAAAAGACTGTCCTAGCGATGAGGTTTTTAACAAAACTTGTGGTCAATGTGCACCAAAAGATTGTATCCCTGACAACGTGGTATGTGACCCAGCGGGAAAGGTTGCAAAGTGTTCTTGCCCTCCTGAACAATTTTTATGTGGTAAGTATTGCTATCCTACTAATGGTTCGATATACTGTGACGAAGGTAATCCTGAGTGTAGTGGTTCACTAGATAATTTTGTTTGTGGTACTGGATCAACCACACAATGTTGTCAACCAGGTACAGAATGTATTGATGGTATTTGTGGTGGTAATTGCAAGGATCCACAACTATGTAATAATGCCAATGGTAATCAATGTTGTATCTCCACACAAAAATGTTTGTGTGTTGGAGACACTAACTCTACTATTGGACAATGTAAACCAGGCAATGCTAATAATAACACATGCTGTAGTCCCGAAAATACAATAATGGCTAACAATTCTGTACATGGAAGAAACGAATGTTGTCCATATCAAGTAGCAAAATGCGACGACCAAGGAAACTGTACAGGAATTAATGTAGATATATTAAAAAAATGGCATTGTTGCCCAGGAGATTTTGACACAGTTAATGGTGAGTGTGCAGTAGCATGTGGTGATGCAAAAAATAAAACATTTTGCAATCTAGATCAATATTGTATGGCAATAACAGACACAAAAGGTGCAACAACATATTCTTGTGGAAATAATACATGCACCTGGGATTCTGAAATGACATATCCACAAATTAAAAGTGACGGATATGCGTTTACAACTGATTGTATGAATCCAGCTGTTTTTGTACAAAATCAAAAAAAAGGGTTAGTAGAACCAAATGATACCCCTCTAGGAATTTCAGATAGACCGAATAAAGTATGTGTAAAAACGTATAATAATTTACCACAAGATGGACAAGACAGATATTTTTTTAAACAAGACCCCAATCTTTACGATAGTACACTTAGATTTTTCCGGGCAAAATCAACGATGGACAGCAAAACTAAAAAACCATTGTGTAATGCAAAAGATTGTCAAAAAAAGCTATCAAATTATGGAGATATTGTAGAAAAGTATAATGACACGACTGGAGAGTGTTGGGGAAATCAAACAATGACATCCTACTGTGGTTCAGAAAAAGAAAACCAAAATATTTTAGCAGCAGCAGACCCACTTACAAGTTGTAATAATTTAACAAAAGTTTCCGGGTTTTTAAATTATGTTCATGACCTAACAGATTCAGGAATGTGTCCAATTTCCGATGTAAATGGTGGTTGTGGTGATTATGACCCCCAGCCACAAATATATTAAAAAATACAACACTATTAAAAAAATGAACAAGCCGGCCGGAAATTTCAATTGGAGCATTCCCGCCTACCAGACAGACCCCGGCCAGGTGTGGACCACCGAGTGCTGGGGCCCCGTTTCCAAGGTCGTGGACCAGTGCGACCAGCGCAGCAAAGACAACCTGCAGTGCTGGGGAACCTTCGAGACCTGGCGCTGCAATATGGTGGATCCGGCCCAGCGGCCCGGCGTCTACAACCCCAATAACCTGTCGGGGCCCGCGGCAGGTCCCAATGCGGGTGGCGCCGAGCTGCCCAACTACTCGCGGCGCGGCGTCAGCGAGTATGCGGTGTCTCTCAGGAGACCGCTGTTGAGCAACCGCTGCTGGAAAGACAGTTTTACATCGCTGGGAGACGGGGTTGTTATTGGGGCGGGGTTTTCTGCGTCTCCCAACAGCGTGGTTTAGGAGAATTAAATCACATTTAAAAGAATTTTAAAACTAAATGGAGCTTGACCTGACCCGGCCGCAGGTGATTGAGCGGAGCAACAAAAAAATCCTGGAGATTGCACAGCAAATCCTCGAGAAGCTTATGAGGGGCCGCAGCGACAATTCGCAAAAACAGAGGGCCCTGGTCTTTGACATTGACGGCACCGCGGTCTACAACAAGCGGGATGACACGCACCGGCGAAACCAGCATGTCTTCACGATTTATGACTGGGCGCGGCGGCACAATATAGCGGTGTTTTTTTTGACGGCACGGCCCGACACGCCGGAGAACCGGGAGTTTACGATTGGGGATCTGGCCCGGTCTGGCTACACAATGTACACGGAGCTGATAATGCGGCCGGAGAAGGACTTGCAGGCGAACGGGGACAACTACTCGATGTACAAGGCTGCGCAGCGGGTGCGGATCAACCGAAATTACCAGCTGCTGATGTCCTTTGGAGACACGCTGCTGGACATGACGGTTGTTAACGGGCCCTCCAATACGCCAGTGAATAATGCGCACCGGTTTGTAGGAAACGTGAACCCGGAGTGTGCGTACCTGTTGGTGCTCCCGGGGTCAGTTCCGGTGCTCAACATCAAGCTAAAGGCTGAGAAGTAATAATGCGAATAAAGATGGTTTTTTTTTGATTTTTTTTGAAATTTTTTTTTAAAATGCATTAAGAAAAACAACATGTCCTCATGCTTTGGAGCTTCTAGTCAAGGTACCTTGACCCAACTGGTTAGTTTGGGTGCTATGGACAAATTTCTTTCCCAAAACCCCACCATCACTCTTTGGCGCTTCCGCTACGCAAAACACACCCACTTTGTCTTTGAACCCATCTGCCAGTCCATCGTGGGCGCCCGCTTCGGCGCCGAGGTCCAGGTAAGCCTCAATCGGACCGGCGATCTCCTGCACTTTGCCTACCTCCAGATCACTATCCCCGGCATCGTCGCCTGCCTCAACCCCCAGCAGACCTGTCGCCAAGACTTCCCCAGTGTCGACGCCTGTGACCCCTGTGGCGATGGCGTCGAATCCTCGCCCTGCGACAGTCTTGGCTGTGGCCCCACCAACACGCTTCCCCCGCCCGAAACCCCGGAAATTTGCACCGGTCTCGAGCTGCCCTACTGCCACTGGGTCAATGCCATTGGGCAGTACATTGCCGAGCGGGTCAGTGTGGTTATTGGTGGCCAGGTTATTGACACCATGTACAACGACTATCTCTTTATGTGGGAGGAGCTTGCGGGACAGCCCGGCAAGCGTCTCACCGAGATGATTGGCAAGCGCTTCACTGTTGCCCAGCTGGTGGCCGACTCCAAATTTGCCCGCACCCTCTACGTCCCCTTGCCCTTCTGGTTCACCTACAACACCGGCAATGCCCTGGCCCTCGTCTCCCTGCAGTTCCACACGGTGCAGATCATTGTGCAGCTGGCCGGCCTTCGCAACTGCATCCAGCTGAACCCGCTGGGCGCCGCGCCCTACGATGTGCCCCCCTGTGTGATCAACTGCACGAGTGGCGTCACAATCCAGGACTCCGATATTGTCATTAACTTTGAGGGCCTCTATGTCTACCTGGACCGTGCGGAGCGTGATCGCTTTGCCGCCTCCAGCTTCGAGCAGCTCATGAACGCGGTCCAGCGCTTCTCGCTGCCCGTGCAGGCCAGCGGCCAGGTCCATCTCTCCGTCAACTTCAATCACCCTGTCATTGAGCTTATCTGGGCCGCGCGTCGCCGATGCCAGTGGGAAAAGAACAACTACTTTAACTACGCGGGCGTATACAACCGGGACCCCATTGACCAGGTCCAGCTCATCCTCAACGGTAACGATCGTTTCAGCCGTCGCGAGGGCCGCTACTTCCGGCTCGTGGTGCCCTACCAGTGGCATACCCTCATCCCCGAGAACTTTATCTACTGCTTTTCCTTTGCCACGGAGCCTGAAAAGATGCAGCCTACCGGGTCGTGCAACTTCTCGCGAATTGACAACGCCGAGTTTGTCTTTGCCTTGCAACCGGCTCTTATTACTAACCAGGAGACCGTGGAAATCATTGTATTTGCTCGCAATTGGCAGATCTTTAAATACCGGCAAGGGTTGGGAGGTATCGCATTTGCTAACAAAAACAAGCTTAGTGCAGCATACAGTGGCCCTGCCTTGCTGGCCTAAAGGGTTTTTTGGCAATACTTGCAAAATTAATAAAAAAAATATTTTAGTGTTTTTTTATTTTGTGTTTTTATTTGACTAGTTTTGCGTATAAATTTTTAATAAAATGGCGTCCAGAAAGTACATAAGACCATCTTGTCCCCACAAACTAGGGCGACGACCAAACAATTGCCCCGTGGGCCCGCCATGCAGTGGAGCCTCTGTTTGTTTTCTGCACCATGATAAACCAAAATTAAAATCAGCTTGTCGAAATTGCACTCCAAAAAATTTTTGTGGATGCGATCCGCCAAAACCAAAAGCGATTTGCGTTGTCTGTAAAGGAGCGTCTGTATGCCCTTGTGGTAGTGGTTACCAAAAATATCAGTGCAAGAATTGCAAGGGTAATGGAATCTGCCAACATAAATTACACAAAAACACATGTATTCAATGCGAACGCTTAGACTGTATACATGAAATCCCAAAAATTTCGTGCGATGTATGTCGTGGAACCAGTTTTTGCAAACACGAAAGAATTAAGTATGAGTGTAAAGCCTGCAAGGGATCAGCAGTCTGTAAGCATTCAAAAATCAAATCCAAGTGTAAGGAATGCGAAGGCGCGTCATATTGCAACATTCACAAGAAACAAAAGCAATGGTGCAGTTGTGGAGGCTCTGTATACTGTTTAAAGCACCCAACTGTTGAAAAATATCGCTGCAAACCCTGTGGTGGCAAAGGGATTTGCAAGCATGGGGTAAGAAGAGAGCTCTGCAATTTTGCGGAATGTGAAGGAGGTTCTGCGCTTTGCTGTGTGCCAAGCTGCGACAAGGTTTTTGGTAAAGGGTTGATGGGGCACTGTATGACGTGTTTTTTGATTGTTTTTCCAGAAAAGACTGTGCGAAGAAACTACAAGGTGAAAGAACGTGCTGTTGTTTGTCATGTCAGACAGCAGTTTCCTACAATGGTGTTTGCTCATGATAAAACAATTCCAGGTGGCTGTTCGAAGCGACGTCCTGACCTTTTATTAGATTTGCTTACACATGTTGTGATAATTGAAGTGGATGAGAGATATCATCGCGCATACAAAAATTGCAACGAAGACGAGAGGATTGTGTTACTTTCTGAAGATATTGGGCATCGACCCATGGTGGTTATTCGCATTAATCCTGACGAAGGAAGTCATGGGCCTTCGTGTTGGGGATACGATGTCAATGGACTAGTTGTTGTAAAAAAAAAGCGCGCTCAAGAATGGCAGAAGCGTTTAGAAGATCTTTCGAATTGCATTAATTTTTGGTTAACAACAATTCCCAAAAAAAGCGTAAAAATAATAAAAATGTTTTATTAGTGTTTTTTTGTGTGACAGGTGATATTAAAAAAAACAATTGTAGAAGCTCTGAAACAATGCCTGACAAAAAAATAGAAAAAAAAATGCTTTTGTTGCAACAAAAATGGAAAGAAAAAACAAAAGAAGGGTTGCTTTTGCGACTTCAAAAATTTGAAGACAAAGGATTTAATCTGGTGAAATATTTTACGATGGTATCTGAACGAGAAGAGATGTTGCATGAACTGGCGCGACTGCACGTGCTTGAAAAGAAGATTGTTACTGGCAATATCGAAGAGACGCGGAAGTGCATTGCTTGGGGTTGTGGAAATTTTTTGGCGCCAGATGAAGATTTACGTTGCAAGATTTGTGATTATTAAATTAAAATTAATTAAATGTCAAGTATAGTTAGCAAGTTTATGCAATATCCCTTTATGTTGATGATTTTTGGGGTTTTGTTGCGCGAAACATTTAATATAGTGTGGCGCCACAAATCCATTGACTTTCCCTGGACACTACCCCGTATTTCTCCAGGCCAACAAGCCCTTAAAATTTGTTTTGTATTTATGACTGTTTTATTGCTCTCTTCTGCAATGTATTTTTTAATGTCGCCTGTCTGGAAACTAGTAAATAGTTTTCGTACAATTCTGCTCTGTTTTATTGGCTGCAGTGATATGCTATACCACAAACAACTATAAGGTATGAAAAGGCAGTTTTTTTTGGCGTACAGATAAATATGAACATATGAATGTTGTTGTTATAACAATGAACACGAGGCAATATAGGGTAGAGCGCAGATTTCTGGTGAATTCGCACTACGAAATAAACACAAGCTACAGCATCGCAACCGGGGTGTACGGAACAATTTTCAAAGCGCGTCTATATCCGACGCAACGAGGGTTCGACGAGGAAACCGTTGCAAAGATTATGGTAGCCCGAAGTCCCGATGAGCTGCTAAAGGAACCAAACATCCAGCGGATGTTATGCAAGAGCAACGCGACGTTATGCCCGCATATGTATTTTGAAAAAACCTTTCCAGTGGAATGCACAAGAACGAAAAGACTGTTTTTTGGATCGCTTATTGTAATGGAAAAGATGACGGAAACACTGAAAGCGTGGGTTGGACGACTGCAGTCAACACTCTCCGAAACACATCGACTGTTAAATGTATTGTGTACTGTGGCCAACAGGTTTGTGGAGCTCAACCGGTTGGGAGTGCTGCATATGGACCAGCACGCCGAAAACATTATGTCCGACCGCCAGTGTCGCTGGAGATTCATTGATTTTGGACTAGCCAGGAAAATAATTGCTGGGCAAAAGCTGCACAGCGACGCCTATTATTTTCTGGTTAAAACAATTTTAATGCTTCCGCGGCGCCTGCTTGCCAACAGTCGCTTGAAGGTGGGTCTTTTTATTTTGCTGGAGAGATTTCGCCTTTTGCCCAAGGACAACCGGGTCCTTGCCAGAACCATCCCGGCGTTGCTGCAGAATGCGCAAAAGTGTGCCCAGAGTGCCCTGCAGGTGCTGCGTGGCGAGCGGCGACCAGCGTGGTTGTCGCGTGGTTGTCGCAGCAATTTCAAATAAATAAAAATGTATTACGATAAAACAACAATGGTGCGACCGTCGCGCTTTCCATGGACGTTTTTTTCCATCGATAGGGAATTTGAAGGAATGTCTTGGCAGTATGTGCGGGAAACACAACGAAAAATTTCCGCACTAAACCGAAAGCTGCGCCGGGTGGGCCTGCCGCCAGTAGACGATGGCGACTATGGAAGCTTCTATGGACTGCTGTACAATTCCAGCTGGGCTGGACTGTTGCACTACCACCGGCTGCTACACACCCTGTGCACATGCACGGATTTTGAGGAAATATGTGCCCAGGAGTTGCCGGGAATGCGGGAACGTTTGCTGCAACACCGGGGTTCTGCGCCAGTGAGGAGTGCTCGGGATTTTTTTCTTTTTGTGGTGATTCCATCGATAGTGGGGAGAACACTGGCAAAATAAAATTATAAGAAACTTATGTTTGAGGCAGAGGATTCAGCATCAAAGCCAGTTGAAAACCCGGCAAGCTGGTTTTGGACCCGGGACAGGTCTTTGTTTGAGAGTTTTTCAGCTCTTACCGAAATACTGTCCAAATCATCCATATTTTCAGCGTTGTATTCGGGGGGTTGGAAGGAATTCTGGGGTAAATCAGGCATGTTGGCCGTCCCGCTGGCCGTCCCGCTGGTTTGTCCGTTAGTTGGTACGCTAGTTGGTACGTTGGTCGTCCCGCTGGTTTGTCCGTTAGTTGGTACGCTAGTTGGTACGCTGAGTTCAAAAGAATCCTGGGGTAAATTAGGGACGTTGGTTGTCCCGCCGTTTTCAAGGGGAGTGAGGGGTTTAGGTATTGGAGGAGAATATAAAGGCATGCTATGGTTATTGGGGGGAAAGTGAGAAACAGTAGATTCCAAAGCCATTAAAAAGGCAAAGCGAGCCAATGCAGTGCGATTAGTCTCATCAACGCATTGGATGATTGGAAGATTTGAGCGGTACAATAAAAGTTTTGTACTGACCGTGGAAATAAAAGAATGTAAAAAGAAGACAAGCTCGTCCTGGGTTCCTTGTAGTCCCTCGTCGTACAAGGCCTTGACAACAAGGGCCTGTAGATCTGGAAAATCCCTGCGGGCTACCTGGTAGTCTTCCAGCTG
>Ga0315268_10008511_pt1 | contig 10717 bp, 6 predicted proteins | sample C1_top_MG_FD_204535 | JGI IMG/M metagenome (GOLD analysis project Ga0315268, IMG submission 204535) | Sediment microbial communities from Yellowstone Lake, YNP, Wyoming, USA - C1_top | ecosystem: Environmental > Aquatic > Freshwater > Lake > Sediment | place: USA: Wyoming | collected 2017-08-01 | reverse complement strand
ATCCCTTGCCAACTGGCTCGACAGACACATTCCACACGGGGACGTTGTCCAATCGCAATCAACACTTTTCATCCACAAGGCGCTCTCTTATCTGATCGAAGGACGAGGGTTCACAATAGAGGAATTGGCCCGGCAAAAGTTCCGGCTGCGGACCGTGCTCGAGAAAAAGATCGACGAGCATCGGCACGCGCAGGCGAAGACGGCCTACAACGCGCTTCTATTTGGCGCGGGCAGCGGAAAACTGGAAGTGAGTAAGCACCTCTATTGCACTTTCGAGGAGAATCGTTACGCGCCGAATTCCCTCTACGCGAACGGGTACACTTTCCAGAGGCACTACTTTCCTAAAGTGGGCGAACTCGAATCGCAAGGCGAAGAATTCGAATGCGCGGTCTTCCTGGATACCCATCCGAAGGTTTGGTACTGGGTGCGCAACCTGCCACGCCGCGAGCACTCCTTCTGGTTGCAGACATCCACAGATAAGTTTTACCCAGATTTCGTCGCCCTTTTGAACGACGGCCGTATTTTGGTTGTGGAATTGAAGGGTGGGCATCTGTGGGGTAGTCCCGATTCCGAGGAAAAGCGCAAGCTGGGCGAGTTATGGGCAGAGCGCAGCGGCGGCTCCTGCCTTTTCGTCATGCCAAAAGGCAAGGATTGGTCGGCAATCGAAGCTCTTCTCCAGATCCCCCCTCCCAGCGGCGCTCTGTTCTAGGAATGACGAAGGATCTCTGGATTGGCTCGATTCCACAAATGCCGGGATTCTTCGCGGAGTTTGCCCTGAGCGAACTGCCGGGATCCTTCGCATGGCTCAGGATGACATGCTCAAGGTTTTTTCAGCAAACTTTTAGGAGTTCGGCGGCCTGTCTTTGAGTGTTGGCCAGAGTTTCAGCGTACGCTGAAAGTGTGCATTTCAGTAAAACAACCGCTCCAATTTACCTTCACCGTTCCGGCTTGAGGATCACGACGCCAAGAGGCGGCAGGGTCAGCTCCACGCAGCAGGGCTGGTTGTGCCAGGGGAGGGGCAGGGCGTGGACGCCGGGGGCGGAGGAGACCCCGCTGCCGCCGAACTGCGCCGCGTCGCTATTGAGGACCTCGCGGTAGAAGCATCCTTCCGGCACGCCCAGGCGGTAGTTCCCGCGCGGCAAGGGGGTGAAGTTGCACACCACCACCAGGTACTGGTCGCGGTGGCGCGAACGCCGCAGGAAGCAGACCACGGAATTGTCGGCATCGCGGAAGTCGATCCACTCGAAGCCCTGCCACTCGAAATCCACCTCGTAGAGCGCCGGCTCCGCGCGGTAGAGGCGGTTGAGCTCCGCGACGAAGTCCCGGAGCTTCCGGTGAGGCTCGTAGTCGAGCAGGTTCCAGTCGAGGCTCCGGTTGGAATTCCACTCGTTCCACTGCCCGATCTCCCCGCCCATGAACAGCAGTTTCTTGCCGGGGTGGGCGACCATGAAGGCGTAAAGCGCGCGCAGATTGGCGAACTGCTGCCAGGCGTCGCCGGGCATCTTGGCGAGCAGGGCGCGCTTGCCGTGCACGACTTCGTCGTGGGAGAGCACCAGAACGAAGTTCTCGTGGAAGGCATAGAGGAGCGAGAACGTCAGGTTGTTGTGGTGGTAGCGGCGGTGGATGGGGTCCTTCGAGAAGTAGAGGAGGGTGTCGTGCATCCAGCCCATGTTCCATTTCAGGCTGAAGCCGAGGCCGCCCGCGTAGGTGGGTCGCGAGACGCCCGCCCAGGCCGTGGACTCCTCGGCGATCGTCAGCACGCCCGGATAATAGCCGTGCGCCAGCTCGTTGAAGCGCTTCAGGAAGTCGATGGCGTCCAGGTCTTCGTTGCCGCCGTATTGGTTGGGAATCCATTCGCCGGGCTGGCGGGAGTAGTCGAGGTAGAGCATGGAGGCCACGGCGTCCACGCGCAGGCCGTCGACGTGGTACTTGTCCAGCCAGAACAGAGCGGACGACCAGAGGAAGTTGCGGACCTCGTTGCGCCCGTAATTGAAGATGCGCGTGCCCCAGTCCTTGTGCTCGCCGCGGCGCGGGTCGGCGTGCTCGTAGAGGTACGTGCCGTCGAAATACGCCAGGCCGTGCGCGTCGGCGGGGAAGTGCGCCGGCACCCAGTCGAGGAGGACGCCGATGCCGTGCTGGTGGCAGGTGTCCACGAAAGCCATGAAGTCCTCGGGCGTGCCGTGGCGGCTGGTGGGCGCGAAGAAACCCGTTACCTGGTACCCCCACGACTCGTCGAGCGGGTGCTCCATCACCGGCAAGAGCTGGAGGTGCGTATAGCCCATCTTCTGGACGTAGTCCACCAGGCGCTCCGCCAGCTCGCGGTAGGTGAGCATGCGGTTGTCTTCCCCGGGCACCCGCGCCCAGGAGCCGAGGTGAACCTCGTAGATGGACATCGGCGAAGAGAGGGACTGGCGTTGCGGGCGCTCCGCCATCCAGGCGTCGTCGTGCCAGGTGTAGCGGTCGATGTTGTGCACGATGGAAGCGGTCTTGGGACGAAGCTCGGAGCAGAAGGCGTAGGGGTCGGCCTTCAGGCCCAGGTAGTCGCTGTCGCGCGCCCGGACTTCGAACTTGTAGATCTCGCCTTCCTTCATTCCGGGGATAAAGAGTTCCCAGATGCCGGTGGCGCCGCGCACGCGCATGGGATGACGGCGGCCGTCCCAGTTGTTGAAGTCGCCCACCACGCTCACGCGCCGCGCGCTGGGCGCCCAGAGCGCAAACACCACGCCCGCCACACCCTGATGCTCGACGAGGTGCGCGCCGAGCTTCTCGAAGGACCGGTAATGCGTGCCCTCGGCCAGAAGGTGAAGATCGAAATCGGAGAGGACCGGCGCAAAACGGTAAGGGTCGTCAAATTCCCACTCGTGTCCCGCCGCGCTGCGGGCGCGCAGGCGGTACGCAGACATCTCGCGCTCGCCCGGAAACACCGCTTCGAAAAAGCCTTCGGGGTGGACGCGCACCATCGCGCGCTGGCCGGACTCCCGGACCACTCGGACTTGGTCTGCGTCGGGAACGAAGGCGCGGATCGCCAGCGCCAGCTTGCCGTTCACCTCCACCGGATGCGCCCCCAGAACGTGGAAGGGGTCGGAATGCTCGGCGCGGAGAATCAGTTCCATCTCCTCGGCCGGGACCGTCGTGCGAGCCGACAGCTTCTCGGGCATAGAGGGGATATTCTACCCGAGAAGGCGCCCCGGGTGCGGATTGTAGAGACGGCTCGCCCTGCGGCCCGGAGCGCTCCGTCGCCAGAGCTCTGGAGCGTCGGCGACCTACGGGCGGCGGGCCGTCTCCAAAACGGCAGAGACGTTTCACCGGAACGCCTCTACGAAAAAAACCGCGGGCCCCATTCGATGGAGCCCGCGGTGGGTTTGAGGTAGGGACGTACGATCTGACCACCGCGAGGCTCACGCCCCGCGGTGATCAAGCTTTAGTGTCTGCCGCGCGATTCGCCTCCGCCCCGAGGCGCGGGCGCGCTCCGCCCTCCACCGCCTCCCCCTCCCGAGCTGCGAGGGGCCGCCGGAGCAGAGTAGCTGCGGCCGCCACCACCGCCGCCACCACCGTAGCTGCGAGGCGCGGCAGGCGCTGAATAGGTCCGGCCGCCACCGCCGCCGCCCCAGCCACCAGAAGAACGCGGCGCGGGCCGCTCGGTCACGATGGGCCGTTGCAGGTTCAGGGGTGCGCGCTCGTACCCTCGCGACTCGCCGCCATACGACCGCCCTTCAGAGGAACGCGGCGCGGAGTAACTTCGGCCGCTGCTGGGTGCGGAACGCTCGAAGCGGTTCCAGCCGCCGGAGCTTCCGCCCGATGGCGGTGTGACCGGGCGAGCCTGGACGCCACTGGGTGCAGACTGCGACCGCGGCGCGGAAGAGGCCGCTCCAGCCGGTGCGGAGCGCTCGAAGCGGTTCCAGCCGCCGGAGCTTCCGCTCGATGGCGGAGTGACCGGGCGAGCCTGGACGCCACTGGGTGCAGACTGCGACCGCGGCGCGGCTTCGCTCGCTCGCCCCCCGCTGGGCGCGGGTGTGGCGCGCGAACCGCCGAAGCGGTGCCAGCCGGAGGAGTCGCCCCCGCGAGAAGACGCGGAAGGCGTCACGGGCCGCGGCGCCTGCGGGTTCGCTGGGGCCGGACGGGCCGACGTCGTCGCGGAAGGCGCGGGCCGGTTGGGAGTGGCGGGGCGAGCGTTCTGCGCAACTTCCCCGCCCACCGCAGCGCCGGTGGCCGGCGCGCCAAAGCGCCGCCAGCCGGGTTGGGTTGTGGTGCTCGCGGCGCTGCCCGCCGTGCCCGGCCGGTTCGCGTTACTGAACGGTTCGCGCTGCGCCGTCGGCGCGGCCGGAGTGCCCATCCGCCCTGAGGCGGCCGGGTTGGCCTGAACGTTGGCATTCGTAGTCGCGACGCCCCCGGCACGGGCGGCCGGGTTGTTGGCTCCTCCCGCCTGCATGGGGTTGTAGCGCGACATCATCTGCTGAATCTGGTTTTGGCGCTGGTTGAACTGCTCCGGGCCAGCAGGCGCCGGGCTCTTGGTAAAGAAGCGAGGGTTGCTGGCCACCTGCCGGGGGATCGTGTGGGTCGAAGCCGCGCGGCCCGCTGGCTGCAGAGCGTTGCGCGTCGGCGACACGGGTAGCGTCCCCTGGACCACCTGGGCCTGGCGCAGCACCCCGGCATCGATCGCCCGCGGGTTGCGCGGCACGCGGCCATTCATGAAGTCTTGCGCCGAGGCCGTGGTGATACCGCGCCGCACATTGGGATTGTTCAGCGCCGCCTGAAGGTTCGACCCCGTGTAGGTGTTGCCCATCGTGCGGATGGTTCTCCGCGAGTTGATGTTGTTGATGTTATTTATATTCGTAACGTTGGTAATGTTCACCACGTTGTACGAGTTCCGGCCTCCCCACCAGGGGTGGAAGGAATCCCTCGGCCCCAGCGGGCACCAGCCGATATTGTTGAAGCCGTATCCGAAGCCGAAGCCCCAGTTCCGCCCGCCAAATCCGAAGCCAAGAAAGGAGACGTACGCCGGCCCCCAGGTCGGGTAGTAGCCGTAGGAAGTGGCGCCCGGCCACCAGCTCCAGGAGTTTCCATACCAGAACCAGCGCCCATAGTGATACGGCGCCCAGCCCCAGGGCTCGTAGGAAACCCACGTCCACCCGTAGTAAGGCTCCCAGACCCAGCGGCCGTCGCGGTAAGGCACCCAGCCCGCGTTGACGTAAGGCGTCCAGCACCAGTCGTAGTCGGGGACTTGGGTCCAGTGGCCGTAGCGGTCCAGGTCGTTCGCGCCCGTGTAGTAGCGGTTGGCGTAGCGATAGCTCTGGGCATCGTTGATGGCGCCATCGCGGTCGCGGGCCCAATCATCAAACTCATCCTTGGGCTCCGCCTTGGCGACCTGGTACTCGGGAGTGTCGGTGCCCTTCACATAGATGACCTGATTCTTCTCCACCGTGGTGCTGCCCTGAGGCGTGGAGACTTCGGCTTGGCCCTTGCGCACGGTCAGCTCAGTGTCGGCGGCGGAATTCACCTGGATGCGATACATGCCCTCACCGAGCGGGTGGACCGCCATGTTGGGCGTGTCGATCTCGACGTCCGCCTCGCTCCCCTTGAGGACCGTGAACTCCATCAGCCCCTGCGAGAGCTGCAGTTGGATGCGGGTGCGGGTGAGGTCGGCGATCTTGACGGCGCTCTGCTGGTCAAGGCGCAGGATGTTGGCGTAGTCGAGTTGCAGTTCCGTCCGCGAGCGCGCGCCGGTCGAGACCTGGTCGCCCCGCACCACCGGGGCATTGACCGTGGCGGCGACCGAGTCGCCGGAGTCACCCCGCTGGGTCGAGACGTCGCCGTGAAGCACGCTGACCCGGGCCACGCCGGGCGTGGGCTCATCGTCCGAAAACGCTTGCGGCGCCCCCATGACCATGCAGGCCAGGATCAAAAGGCCGAGAATAAAGAGGACTCGTTTCAACATGGCTCACCTCCCTTTCCCCCAAATTACCGGGGGAGCGGGTTCGCTTCCGCTCTAAGGATAGGCAAGCGAGCGGCCAAAGGGCGGTCCGGACGTTTAGTTATCTCCTTCTGGTTCAGGTAGATAGGGATGCACGAAATGGTGTGGTCTCAACGTTCTCGTGTCCCTGGCTGCCTTTGGCCAAGAGGGTGGCCGATTTCGGCCAGGGGCGGGCATTTTGGCCACCCTCCCCCCGGGCGCCTCAGGAAGCCCGCAGAGGCCCTCGCCACGACGGAATAGGCTAGACCTATGGACCCCCGCTTGCGGGACGCCCGGAGCGCCTCCGGGCGCGTTGGGAGGCTATTCTGGGAGCCCTCTGGGTGGGGAAAACGCCCTCCGGGGGCGGGCCGTTCGGTTTCAGACGAAATGCCCGAAAGGGAATCCGCGGAGCAGCGCCTGGCTCCCTCGGCCCCTACGGGAAGTCAGGCTTTCAAGACAGAAAGCAGATCCCCCAGCGCTGCGCAATCCTCGCAACCCGGGAGGCCGTCGGGAGGATGCTTGAGGTCATGGATCGCGCGGACGCGGCGCAAAAGAGGCGGGAGGCTTTGGGGAGCCAGGCGCACGGGCAGGACCTTGGCGCCGAACTTCAGCAGAAACCCGTCGTCGGTGGTGTTCGCCGCCGCGCGCGCGGCCGCGTCGTCGGTGATCGGCTCCGTGTAGACCAGCGCCAGCCCCGAGATCGGAGCAAGGCCGCAGCGCTCGCCGATGTAGGCGTAGGCGTTCAGTTGCACCTCGTACATCGGGAACAGCGCATCCTGGTACTCGGTGAAGCGCGCCGTCTTGTAGTCAATGATCACGCGCGAGGCGTCTCGCTTAACCAGAACACCGTCGGGCGACCCGGTCAGCAGCACCGCACTCTTCTTGTCCAAGGTCTGGAATTTCGAGTGATGGGGCGGAGGGATGTAACCGATGATCTCGCCCAGCGGCGCCAGCCAGGGCGGCGGCCCACCGTGACGGTCGAACCAGGAATGCACCAGCCGCTTGCTATAGGAGTCGATGGAGCTGAAGATGCCCGGAAAGATCTGGTAGGGGAGCCTTTCGGCGCGCCTCTGGACCCAGAAGCAGCGCGGGCAGAAGTCCGGCAGAGCGAGCCCGCCGAGGTCTTTGGCGGAAATGCGAATCGGCTCCGGCATGGCGTTCCCCATTCTACCGTAGAGACGCCCCGCCCTGCGGCCCAGAGCGCTCTCTCGCCTGAACTGTGGAGCGTCGGCCGCCTACGGGCGGCGGGCCGGCGGGGCGTCTGTGCTCGTTCAGAATGATCCGTGACACCTGCCGGAAAGGATTGCTGAGCCTCCGGCGGCGCGGGAATAAGGAAGGTGTCACCAACCCTGTGAACGAGTACAGCGTCTCTACTTCCGCGCCGCTTCCTGCTATCATGGCGGCGCGAGCGAGGTTCCCGTGGCCGGGTTTGATCTGCAGGCGTATCTCGAGCGCTACCCGGAAGTCTGCCGGGCGAAGTTTGGCCGCGCCCACAATTTCCACGCCTTCGAGAAGGAATTCGAGCAGTTGCGCGAGGGCAAGCGGCATCTGGTGGCGCGCGACGTGGTGAAAATCTTCGACCCGAAGAACACCCCGTTTGAGCGTTACTGGGCGCGGCCGGGCGAGAAGGAGCTCGACCAGATCCTCAAGCGCCAGCGCCTGGTCCTGGCGCCGCTGCCCTCGGACCTGCGTGAACTCGTGCGCCGCGTGCTCGGGGTGCTGCACAGCATCGGGCTGGCCTCGCTGGTGTTGCGCTTCGTCCACCCCGCGCGCTTCGGCGTGTTCTCCACGCCCGTGATTCACCTCCTGCAGGTCTTTCGCGACTCCACCCCCGACCTCTACGTCGCCTACTGCGAGGAATTGGCCGAGTGGCAGCGGCACTTCAGGCTGCCCTCCGTGGCCGAGACGGAGATGGCGCTGTGGACCTACCAGCAGCTCGCGCACCGGCCGGAAGAGCCCGAGGCGGGCGCGGGGGTCCGCCGCGAGTTCGCCGGTGACTTGTGGATCCAGCGCCGCCGCGTTTCCCAGGTGCTGCGGCCCTTCCTGCGCGATTACGGACCCCTCGAGCTCGCCCGCATCCTCGCCTACGAAGATCCGAACCTCGCGGGCATGATCGCTGGCGAGGAGTACGAGCGCCTGCTGCGCTTTGCCGCGCGCCGCCTCGCGGGCGGCATCCGCCTGGGCGTGCGCGGCGCCATCGAAGAGTTGTTCCGCCGCCTGCACGCCGGGGGACACGTCTCGCTGGAAGAGATTACCCTGCTCCGCCGCGCCTGGGAAATCCGCTGCGCCGCCGTCCACCCCGAAGACGCTCCCAGCCCCGAAGAAGTCGAAATCATGATCGACACCATCGAGCGCCTCTGCCAGCCGTGGGAGGCGCCGGGGCGACCGGCGCGCGCCCCCACCGACCCCTAACTTCATTGGACTTTCTGTCTACGAGAAGGCCTGCCTCATGATGGTCTTGGCGCGACGATGGCGGCACCCATTTTGTCACGCCCGAGAGTTGGACATTTCGCCCGATTTATCTCTAAAATCGGACATCCTGCAACTATATGCCGAGGCATATGTACGTGGCATTTTGCCACATGGTGGGGGCCGAAACGGGCATTTTGACGCCATATGATAGCCACTAGTAGTAGGCTACATACCCCCTCGGGACCCACCCCCCACTTTCCTTTGAGGTTCGGTCGGAGACGCGTTCGCCCTCCCGGAGGTAACCCAGCCCCCCGCGCGCCCCGCTAAGGCACGGGCATTATGTCGACTTTCTCTTTCACCGGGGACCGCTGCACCGCCCCCCGGCGCGCGACCCTTGCGAAGGACAGGGCTCTCGGAGAGGCGTAGAATGGCGGGCGCCATGCGCACCGCCTACCTCGACATCGAAACAACCTACGTGGGCCCCTACAAGGACGACCGCCTCTTCAAGGATTTTGCGAACCACCAAATCACCGTGATCGGAATTCGCATCGTTAACGGCGGTGACGACTTCTTTCATCAACTCGTGGGTCAGGACGCCACGCGCGAGAACCTGATGAAGTTGCTGGAGGGTGTCGAGCGCCTGGTCACCTACAATGGCCGCTCGCTGCCCGACAAGCTGAAGGGTTACATCGGATTTGACTTCCCTGTCATCGCCGCGCAACTCGGCGTGGTTCTCGACAAGCTCTATCCCCACGAGGATCTTTGCCCGCTCTGCTGGAAAGCCAACCTCTGGGGCGGCCTGAAGAAGGTCGAGCAGGCCCTCGGTCTGAAGCGCCAGCTTCCCGGCAAAGACGGAAAGTGGGCCGACCTGACCTGGCAGGAATTCCAGAAGACGCGCGACCAGCGCCTGCTCGACGATCTCCTGGCCTACAACCGCGAAGATGTTCTTATGCTCGCCCGCCTCGAAGAGAAACTCGCCCAGCGCCGCGGTTAGCGGTCTGACCTCTTTAATTCTTTGGCTCGGGAAGCGTGTCCTGCGGGGCGGCTTCGGAGCGGCGCTGGGCCTGAATTACAGAAGGCTCAGGAATTCATCCACGGTCATGCCGGCGGCCCGGACGAGAGCGCGCAGTGTCCCCACGGAAAGCTCTTTGTGTTGAGGGATCGAGAGATTGGCCCGCACGCCGGGCTTTATCAGAACCAAGTGGCTTCCCACCTGGCCCATCCGTAGCCAGCCAGCTTTCTGAAAGGCCTTTGCTGCTTCCCGCCCGGAAATGTTGGCAAGTCTGACCATCGGGCTACAAGGCCACGACGATTTCCTGTTGTCCGGGCTTTTTGGTGAGCGCTGAGGCAGCCTTCTGATCTTCAGCCCACAGCCATGCCTTGATGGCCTCCTTGATGTTCTCCACAGCCTCTTTTTCGTCTTTGCCCTGGGAGACGCATCCCGGCAGAGCGGGACACTCAGCAACGATCCAGCCGTCTTCGGCCTGTTCGAGTGTGACGTGAAAGATCATCAGGGTCCTCTCTCAACGATAGTGCCCGACATCGGTGGGTTTTACAAGCTCAAGCGCCGCGGGCGGCGGATCACGGCTAGGGGACAGCGGACAGCCGGGAACTGACAACCGACTCCCGACTCCTGACTCCTGACTACGGACTACTGTTCTCCTCATCCGGCACGCCCATCTTCGCGAGGCGATAGCGCAGCGCGTTGCGCGAGAGGCCGAGGAGGCGTGCGGCCTGGCTCTTATTGCCGTGGGCGCGGCGCAGGGCTTCTTGAATCAACTGGTCTTCGTACTGTTCCATGGTCATGCCCTCGGGCAGGAAAGGAGCCGCGCCGCCGGCCGACATCGCAAACGCCGCGCCCTCGCCGGCCGATTTCCCGGGAGAGGTATCCAGGCGGATATCGGCGACATCCAGGGTCTTCCCCGTCGAGAGCGCCACGGCGCGCTCGATGATGTTCTCGAGCTCGCGCACGTTGCCGGGCCAGTGGAAGTCCGTAAGCAGCTTCAGGGCCGCCGGCGTGATGCCGCTGAGCGGCTTCCCCGACTCGCGCGCGAACCGCGCCAGGAAGTGGTCCACGAGGTAAGGGACATCCTCCTTGCGCTCGCGCAGCGGCGGGATGTTGAGGGGGACGACGTTGAGGCGGTAGTAGAGGTCTTCGCGGAAGGTGCCCTCTTCGAGCGCCGCGCGCAGGTCCTGATTGGTGGCGGCCACCACGCGCACGTCCACCTTCAGCGTCCTCGTCCCGCCCAGGCGCTCGAACTCGCGGTCCTGGAGCACGCGCAGCAATTTCACCTGGATCGTGCCCGGCACGTCGCCGATCTCGTCGAGGAAAATCGTGCCCTTATCGGCCAGCTC
>Ga0315268_10008510_pt1 | contig 10719 bp, 12 predicted proteins | sample C1_top_MG_FD_204535 | JGI IMG/M metagenome (GOLD analysis project Ga0315268, IMG submission 204535) | Sediment microbial communities from Yellowstone Lake, YNP, Wyoming, USA - C1_top | ecosystem: Environmental > Aquatic > Freshwater > Lake > Sediment | place: USA: Wyoming | collected 2017-08-01 | reverse complement strand
CGAGAAAAATTTTAGGCTTCTACACCCCATCAGAGAAATTTTATGAATTAATCAACAATCAAAAATGTGCGTTAGAAACTTGAATCCAGCTAAAATAGTCATCCGCGGCGCGCGGGTGCACAATTTAAAGAATATATCGCTCGAAATCCCGCATAACAAGCTGACCGTTATGACGGGTGTTTCAGGTTCCGGCAAATCCTCGCTGGCCTTCGATACGATCTTTGCCGAGGGCCAAAGACGTTATATCGAGTCCTTAAGCCCGTATGCCAGGCAATTCCTGGGCCAGATGAAGCCGGCTGATGTCGATGAGATTATCGGTTTGGCGCCGGCCATCTCTATCGATCAAAAGGCCTTGAGCCATAACCCTCGCTCGACTGTGGGCACTTTGACTGAGATTTACGATTATCTTCGTGTTTTGTATGCCCGTCTGGGCGAAGTCTATTGCCCGGAATGCGGCCGCTTGATCGCCAAGATGTCAGTCGAGGAAATGGTAGATCTGATCATCAGCAAGGCCAAAGAGCAAAAAGTGGAACCCGCCTCTTCGGCGGACAGGTATGTGAAGATCCTGGCCCCGGTCGTCATTGATCGCAAGGGCGAGTATTACCAGCTGCTTTATGATTATTTGGCCTTAGGTTATAGCGAAGCCCGGATAGACGGCAAATATTATTCTTTGCGCGAGAAGATAGAATTGGCGCGCCACAAGAAACACTCCATCGATATCGTGATCGATAAGATTTTAATCGGCGATGAAACACGATTATTCGAAGCAGTAGAAAATGCGCTGGATTACAGCAAGGGTTTGGCTATCTCCATTTTCCGGGATGCCGAAACCGAAAAGAAGAAGAAATCAAAAAAAGATCCGGAGATAATTTCTCAGGATGATGAAGTGCTGTTATCGGCCAATTGGACGTGTCCGGTCGACGGAACGTCTTTTCCGGAAATAGAGCCGCGTCTTTTCTCATTCAATAGCCCGCACGGCGCTTGCCCCGAGTGCCACGGCTTAGGCCGGAAGGAAAAATGGATTCTGAAATCAGACATCGAAGGCAAGGACAATGAAGAGGATGAGTCGGCGAATAAGTATGAGCACCAAGTGGAACACTGCCAAGTCTGTGATGGCAAGCGTTTGAACCCATACGCCTTATCGGTCAGAGTCGGCGGGAAGAATATCGCCGAAGTCAGCGCGTTGTCGCTGGATAAGGCCCATCAATTCTTTTCCGACTATTATAATAAGATGACGGAGCGGCAGAAGACGATTGCCGAGACTGTCGTTTTTGAGATCAGTTCTCGACTGGACTTCCTGCTCAAGGTCGGCTTGAATTATCTGACGATCGATCGCGAGGCTGAAACATTATCGGGCGGCGAAGCTCAGCGTATCAGGCTGTCCTCGCAGATCGGCTCGCATCTGTCTCACACTCTTTATGTTTTGGATGAGCCGACCATCGGATTACATGAGCGAGATACGGACCGCCTGATCGAGACATTAAAATCTTTGCGTGATCAGAATAATACCGTTATCGTTGTCGAGCATGACGAACGCACGATCATGGCGTCTGATTACTTGGTTGACTTGGGCCCTTTGGCCGGACGCCACGGCGGGGAAGTTACTGCTATCGGCAATACGGCGAAACTTCTGAAAGGTGATGAGTTCCCGAATTCATTGACCATGCAATATTTGCGCGGCGAAAAAGAAATCAATCTTGATCGCACTCGCCGCACCAAGGAATCGGAAGCCATCAGGATTATCGGCGCCAATATCAATAACCTCAAGAATATCAATGTCGATTTTCCGTTGCGCAAGATGGTGGTTGTGACCGGTGTGTCCGGTTCGGGAAAATCGACTCTACTCTACGATGGTCTATATGAGAACCTGATCAAGGTCAAGCACGGCTTCCGCAAGGATTTGAAAGGCATTGCCAAGTTGATCGGCACCGAATATATCAATAAAGTCGTCATCGTCAATCAGTCGCCGATCGGCCGCACGCCGCGAAGCAATCCTGCCACTTACACCGGCATTTTTACGCCGATCCGCGACTTTTATGCCGATCTGCCGGCCAGCCGCGAGCGCGGCTATAACATCGGTAGATTCTCGTTCAACCGCCCGGGCGGCCGTTGCGAATCCTGCGATGGCGCCGGCTTCAATCTGATCGAGATGCATTTTTTGCCGACAGTGCTGGTGGAGTGCGAAGTCTGCCGCGGCAAACGCTTTAATCGTGAAACATTGCAAGTCAAATACAAGGGCAAGAATATTGCTGAAGTCCTGGCACTCACTATCGACGAAGCCATTCCGTTTTTTGACGGGCAATATCTGATTACCGATAAATTGAAGGTGTTGGCTGAAGTAGGTTTGGGTTATCTGCAGCTGGGCCAATCCGCTACGACGCTTTCGGGCGGCGAGGCGCAGAGGATCAAGCTGGCTCGCGAACTGACTCACACGCTCGGCCAGAAAACATTATATCTTTTGGATGAGCCGTCCGTCGGCTTACATTATCATGATATTGAGATGCTGCTGATGACTCTCAATAAATTGATCGACCGCGGCAACAGCGTCATCCTGATCGAGCATAATATGCATATCATCAAGGAGGCTGATTATGTCATCGACCTTGGTCCTGAGGGAGGGGATGCCGGAGGCAAAGTCGTGGCCAAGGGCTCGCCGGATGAGATTGCGAGTAGCAAGGAGAGTTTGACCGGAAAGTATTTGAAGGATTATCTGAAATAAATTTCTTTCAACGCAAAATGCCTAATTTTAGATAAATTATGTAATTTTAAACAATAATTGACTATTAAAAATTAATGTTTTCTGTTATAATATAGGTAAATTTTAGTTATGAAGAATATTATTTACTTTGCCATAATCATCGCTTGCGTCGGCTTGATTTATTTCGGTTTTACCCATAAGACTGAGCCCCAGACAACGCAGGCTCCCGCAGGTTCCGGACAAGCGGTATCTCCTAATACGGCGTCTAATCCAATCGCAACGCCAACGCCGGCCGCTATCGGCCAGGTGGCGCAGCATTTCCGACCCGATACTGCGGCTCCGGCCGCTACAGAAGGATCGGGCTCGTCGCCGACTTCGGCTCAGACAGCCGAGAAAAATTTCCAGCTTACACCCGATCTGATTGCTAAAATGTATCTGATTGATACGTATAAGCCAGGCACTTGCTTCGGCGCGCCTGTCGCGGCGCCGCAGATCGCTGTCACGAATTTAGTGGCCGCCAATCCGCCGCTTTCTAATTTTCTGAAAGTGAAATACAGCCTGAAGACCGATTTGGAAATTTATAATAAATTGAAGCAGCTGCAAGGAGTGACTCTCACCGAAACCGCAAGCAGCAAGTATAACTTTGCTTTCATGGATGGCCAATGCCAGAATGTCACTTATTATGAGGGTACGGTTACGGTTTCCGGCGGCACAGCCAATGCGCTTGTCACGAGCCAGACCAGCCACACTTATCAATAGTATTATGAAAAAAATAACCTCACTCATCGTAATAATATGCGCGGCATTTTTCATCAGCGGCTGCAGCGCTCAGCCCAAAACTGTTAATGTCAATGTCATTCCTGACAGCGCAATCGTACAAACGCAGACAACTGCAACTTCCACGGTCGCGAAAAAAAATAATCCGACGCCAGTTCCGGCGCCATCAACGCCGATCAAGCAGTCCGCGCAGATTCCCGCAAAATTCGTTTTGGATATCGCTTTCGCTCAGCAGGCGCCGTTCGGCAACTGGGATAAGATTCATGAAGAAACCTGCGAAGAAGCCTCGATGATCATGGTGGATAAGTATTTTGCCGGCCAGCAGCTCAATGAGACGATCATGGAAGCTGAATTGCAGAAGATTATCAAATGGGAAAACGATCATGGCTACAAAGTCGATTTGACGGCGCAAGAGACTGTCGACGTGCTAAAAGCATATTTCGGCCTGGCCGCGCATTTATCCAGAAATGTCACCGCGGACCAGATCAAGTACGAGATTTCTCAGGGCAATCCTGTTATTATTCCGGCGGCAGGCAGGTTGCTTGGCAATCCGAATTTTACGGGCGCGGGGCCGCTTTATCATATGCTAGTGGTTAAAGGTTATAATAGTTCGCAATTCATCACTAATGATCCCGGCACGCGCAATGGCAATAATTACGCCTATTCATATAACGTGCTTATAAATGCCATCCATGATTGGAATTCCGTGACGGCCGCCAGCCAAAGCGAAGCGGATATGGTGAAGGGGGAGAAGGTTATTATCGTTGTGGATAAGTAATGAAATGCTTCAGGCTTTGAATCAAATTAACGGGTTCAGAGCTTTTTTGTTGCCTAATTTAAGCAAAAAATATAAATATCAATTGGGTCCTTGACAGTATCATAAATGCTTGGTATTATTATATTACCTAGTAAGGTAGTAGGAATTATGCTATTTACGACAAAAACTGAATACGGCTTGAAAGCATTGGAAATCCTGGCCAAAAGCGGCCGGAATAAAGCGATTTCTTTAGCAGATATTGCTGCAGAAACCGGATTGTCCCTGTCTTATTTGGAGCAGATTTTCGCCAAGCTCAAGAAAGCCAAAATAATCACAAGCACCAAAGGCGCGGAAGGCGGCTATGTTTTGAGCCGTCCGGCCAAAGATATAAATCTTTTGGAAATAATTTCCAGCCTCGAGGGCAAGACCGCCGTTAATTCCTGCATGGCCGGAAGCAAGCAGGCTTGCAGCGGCAATTGCCTGACCAGGAAGATCTGGGTGGAAATCCAGAATGATCTGGAAAAAAAATTAGCGAAGTATAAGTTATGCCATTTGGTTTAACTTTTGACTTTATAAACTTTTAACTATTTATTATATGTACAGCGAAAAAGTCTTAGACCATTTCTCGCATCCGCGCAACCAAGGCGTCATCAAAGACGCGGACGGCGTGGGCGAGGTGGGCAATCAGAAATGCGGCGACATCATGAAGGTCTATATCAAAGTCGAGCAGAACAAGAAGCATGAAGACGTTATAAAGGATATCAAATTCGAGACGCTCGGCTGCGGTGCAGCCATTGCGACATCATCGATGCTGACTGAAATGGTTAAGGGCAAATCCATTGATGACGCTTTGAAAGTCGGCAAATTAGATATTGCCAACGAGCTAGGCGGTTTGCCTGAGGCGAAGCTGCATTGTTCGATCTTGGCTCATGACGCGCTGCAGGAAGCAGTCAAGAATTATCGCAGTAAATAATCAATAATATCTTATGATTCCCAGCTTAATTATCGCATTCCGGGAAATTTTGGAGGGTACGCTGATAGTCGGCATCGTGCTCGGTTATCTTAATCGGACGAATCAGCAAAAGCATAAGCGGACTGTTTGGCTGGCCGTGTTATTAGCTGTCATTTGCAGTATAATCGGCGCCATCTTATTCAACGCATTAGCCGGAGGCTTTACCGGCAAGGCTGAAATGATTTTCGAAGGCACAACGACATTGATCGGCGCTGTTCTTCTGACAACCATGATCTTTTGGATGATGGGTCAGAAGAAGATCAGCCAGGAAATCGAATCCAATATCGCCGAAGAAATAGTTAAGCCCCAGGATTTCGGCTTGTTTTCCTTGGTTTTTATTTCCGTGCTGCGAGAAGGCATAGAGACGGTTATTTTCCTCGGTTCGGCCAGCTTTGTCTCCCATGATAATAACTTGATCGGAGCGATCATTGGCATTATTCTAGCTTTGGCCTTAGGTTATGTCTTATTCAGCGGCCTAATGAAGGCAAATCTTAAGATTTTTTTCAATGTCACGAGCGTCCTGCTGATATTGTTCGCCGCCGGCCTGGTTGCCCACAGCTTCCATGAATTCCAAGAGGCAGGAGTGATTCCCTCGCTGATCGAGCATGTCTGGAATATAAATCCGCCTCTTAATGCCGACGGCTCTTATCCGCCGCTGCATGATCAGGGCTTGATCGGCAGCATCCTGAATGGCTTGTTCGGCTATAACGGCAGCCCGTCACTGGAGGAGATCATCGGATATGCGGGCTACTTGCTTGTTATCGCCGGATTATATCAATTTAAATTTAAGAAAAATAAATATTATTAGATATGGACGGATTAACCAATGTTCTTTCTGATGAACATCAGAATATACTCAAAGTGATAAAATCATTGAAGAAAGAGTGTAAGGAAATCGAGGCCGGCAAGCCAGTCGACCAAGAATATTTTGCCATGGCAATTGATTTTATCAGGAATTATGCCGATAAATTCCACCACGCGAAAGAAGAAGACATATTATTCAAGGCGATGTGCGGCGATGGCGTCGAAATGCATTGCAATCCTACCGATCAGATGCTGCACGAGCATGATCTGGGCAGGGTATTAGTGAAAAAAATGGAAATCGGACTGAATGAAAATGATAGCAAGAAGATTGTAGAAAACGCACTTGGCTATGCGCTTCTTCTCGAGGACCATATTTTCAAAGAGGATAACATTCTTTACCCCATGGCCAGCCAATCCCTGCCGCCCGAAATGCAGGAATCGGTAAAAGAGCAGTTCACTGCAGTCGAAGCGGAAAAATTCACGCCCGAGATGAAAGAAAAATACCTTCAGATGATTAATGACTTTGAACAAAGAACATAGGATTGGATCCCCGGATATTTCCGCCCGCCGGATTACCGGTTTGAGGCGAAAATTCCGAGGATGACATTTAAGGATAAAAACTAATTTAAAATATGATAGAAGAAAAAATCAAGGAACAATTGGCGAAAATCAGGCCTCATTTGCAAATGGACGGCGGCGACGTGGAATTCATCTCATTCGAGGCTGATTCCGGAACGCTTAAAGTCAAACTGCAGGGCGCTTGCTCCGGCTGCCCGATGTCACAGGTTACATTGCAGCAAGGCATTGGACAAATGGTGAAGGAAAACGTGCCCGAAGTGAAAGATGTGATCGCAGTTTAACAGCATAAAAAAATATATGAAACAAGTATATTTGGATAATTCAGCGACAACTCCTCTCGACAGCCGCGTCCTGAATGAAATGATGCCGTATTTGACCGAAATATTCGGCAATGCGTCTTCCATTCATCAGGCAGGCAATAATGCGATGAAAGCGGTCATGACTGCCAGAGAAAGAGTAGCGAAATTCTTGAATTGTCCAGGAGAGGAAGTATATTTCACCTCAGGCGCCACAGAAAGCGATAATTTGGCGGTTTTAGGCGTCATCAGGGCCATTGCAGCGAAGTCTGGCGGCAAGGTCCATCTGATCGTTTCAGCCATTGAGCATGAGGCTGTTTTAGAGCCGGCCCGAGCCTTAGTCAGAGAAGGCAAGGCGGAATTGAGCTATTTGCCAGTCAATAATCTTGGCTTAGCTGATCTCGAAGCATTCAAGAAGTTGATCAAGCCGAATACCGTGCTTATCTCAGTCATGACGGCTAATAATGAAATCGGCACCATCCAGCCCATCGCCGAAATAGGAAAGATTATCGAAGACCTGAATAACGGCAGGACGCAAAAGATTTATTTTCATACCGATGCCACGCAGGCGCCGGCTTACGTCGATTGCGATATTAATAAGATGAAAGTCGACCTATTGTCGCTGTCAGCCCATAAGATTTACGGCCCGAAGGGCGTTGGAGCTATTTACATCAAGAAAGGCACGCCGATTTATCCCTTGGCCTTCGGCGGCGGCCAGGAAAAGAAAATCAGATCCGGCACTTACAATGTCGCCGGCATCGTCGGATTGGGCAAGGCGGTCGAACTGATCGCCGATAAGGCCACGAGAACCAAAGTCGCTAAGGAATTGAAATCTCTGCGGGATTATTGCGCCAAAGAAGTCACAAAGAAAATAAAAAAAACCAGGATCAATGGTGATATGAAGAATCGCCTCCCTGGGAATATCAATATAACTCTGGAGGGCGTCGAGGGTGAAAGCGTCATCCTGATGCTGTCGCAGAAAGGCATAATGGCTTCGACCGGCTCAGCTTGTTCCAGCGGATCGCTCGATCCTTCCCATGTGCTTCTGGCTATCGGGCTGCCGGCTGAGCTGGCTCACGGCTCGCTTCGCGTGACTCTGGGCAAACAGAATAAAAAAAGCGACATAGATGCCCTGATAAAGGCATTGCCGCCGATAGTGGAAAGGCTCAGAGGCATGTCGCCGCTGAAAACATAATATCTTATTCAGAAATCGACCGCTACTAGAATTTAGTGCTGGTCGATTTTGTTGTTGTGGATATTTTATTGAGAGTTGATGTGCCGGTTGAGCTTGCCGTGGCCATGCCGGCAGGCTGAGTGGAAGTCGCTTGTCCGGCAGTCGTAGAAGAAACTCCGGGATAGCTTAATCTTACTCCATAGGAAAACGGACTGGTCAGATATTTTAGATTGGGCCAAGAGCCTAAGCTTTTTTTATCGGCGATTTTTTTGACAATATCGTTGAATTTACTGAAATCCACGCTCTCTTCGATGACCTTGGATTTCAAACTGCTGACGATTTCCGCCTGAGTCATGGTCAAGTAGACGTTATTGTATAGAAATGACATGACCCAGATCAAAATCAAGACAATTATAAAGATTGTCAGCGGGTAAATGTATTTTATCGCCTTGAAAATATCTATCCCGTCTGCCGGCTTGTTTTTGCGGCTAAAAATATTTTTCCAAGCAAAACGCGAAGATATCGCCGCCGGCGCTTTATCTTCACTGGGAGTCAGAGTCGGCGATGGCGCCGTCAGGGGTTCATTTATAGTTTTGTTTTCTGGCATAAATGATTATTTTTTGTCGGGCGCTTTGACATAGACTTGCCCCGTAACGTCCAGATTCAAGTTATCCTTGTCTCCTTTGGTCAGATTTATCTGGTCAGTGATGAAGAAGAAATCAGTGCCGTCGAGGCTGCTCAAGAAAGACATGATGCTGCTGAAATTGCCCGTAGCGGAAATGATGAGCGGCGTACGAATGATGTTGCCCGCCATATTGACGCCGTTGAAATCGGGTTTCAAGGTCACGTTGACGTTATTTTGAGCGGCAAGCGCTTCGATGCTGCTAAGCAGGGTGAGCTCGTCGCTTTGGGGAATGAAGATCGTATCTAGGACAGATAATTTATTTTCCACAATTAGAAGATCTGCCTTGATTTTTTTGGCATTCAGGCCCATGTCCAATTTTTTCTCCAAGCTGTCTTTTTCAGCGGCGATTTCATTCTTAATGGTAACGATCCTATGCCAGGCCGGATAAATGACCAAAAGGCTCATGACAAAAAGCAGTATGAGCATGACAATCGATGATCCCAGGTAATAGTTATAGACTTTTTTCCACTTCATAAGCTGTTTAGCTTCGAAATATCCACATTGAGCTTGATCGTAAACTGATTATTATCCTTATTGATCAGATTATCCATCGGCAAATCGACGCTCTTTATCCAATCAGCCGAGCCGAGGATATTTCTGAACTGCAGCAGGTCGTTTCTGGCTTTGGCCGTACCCGTTAATTCGACGGCTGATTGCTGGCGATAAAAGTTGATAGAGTTCAAGGTGATGTTTTCCGGAACGATCCGGGAAATAGTCTCTATTGCTTCGCGCGCCGAAATGAAATTCTTTTCGATGTTATCCACCGAGTTTATTTTTTGGTTGATGGCGATGATGCGCTGGTTAGTGGCCTCGTTGGATTTGATGTTGGCGGAATTGGCAATCACCAGATCAGCCAGATCCTGCTCCAGATAAAAGCGGGAAACCCACAGCATGATGGAAATAATTGTGAAAAATAAGAAAAGCAAAGTCACTGCCTCTTTGCAGACCGCGTAAAGCCTGGTGTTTTTTAGCAGTGTTTTCTGTTCGCGGGGGATCAGGTTAAGGGCGATCATAAAATATTTCCGGGTAAAGGCCTCTCATGCCTAGGCCGATAGTGGTGACGAATGATTGCGATTTATCGGGCGTAAAGAAGGCCGGGTCGGGATTCTGTATCAGTTTGAATGCCTCGCTTTTCACGGTCTTGATTTCCGTCGCCTGCTCCAAGACATGGCAGATATTGATCGTATTGGCTCCGCCTCCGCACAAGACAATTTTCTTGATTTCCTGAGGCGAGGGGAAATTCTCATAATAGAAATTGACCGCATTAAGGATCTGCCTCGCCAAGTCCTCGATTGACGGGGCCAAGAGCTCAAGAATGGCGCCTTGGCACTTTTTCTCATCCAGGCCGCAAGCGATTTTGGCTTCCTCGGCCTGCTTGATATCCAAATCTAGCGACTCGGCGACTATTTCGTTGATCTGACGGCCGGAGATGGGCAGTGAGACGGTAAACTTCACGGTTCCGTCATAAAGGAATAAGCCGGTCCGGTTATGGCCGATATCAATGATTATTTGGGGCACTTCTTCCTTGTTATACTCAATCAGCAAACGGGCGATGGCAGAAGCTTCGACTTCCAAGACTACGGGAACGATGCCGGTTTCAGCGAATATCTTCAAATAATCGTCGACGATTTTTTTGGGCGAGGCGCCTATCACCACTTCGTATTTATTGCCGTTTACCCTGGCGATTTGCCAATCCCAATAAAGCTCATCCAGGTCTAGAGGCAGGCTTTGCGGCAGAATAGTTTTGATCTTATCGGTAATTTCCTCCGTTTTATCGGCCTCGATTTCCAAGCTTTTCAGGAAAGTTTCCGTTTCCGGCAGAGCAATAATGGCTTCTCGGCTCAGTTCACCCCGGCCGAATTTGGTTTTCATCAGCTTATTCAGGGTGTCGGCGAAAATCTCCGGCTGCTTGATTTCCCCATTGACTAAACAGCCCG
>Ga0315268_10008509_pt1 | contig 10721 bp, 9 predicted proteins | sample C1_top_MG_FD_204535 | JGI IMG/M metagenome (GOLD analysis project Ga0315268, IMG submission 204535) | Sediment microbial communities from Yellowstone Lake, YNP, Wyoming, USA - C1_top | ecosystem: Environmental > Aquatic > Freshwater > Lake > Sediment | place: USA: Wyoming | collected 2017-08-01 | reverse complement strand
TGCTTGAAGGCGGTATGGAACTTTTTGTTACTCCCGCTGGCTGTGTCATTGTTCATGTCACCTAAGGGTAAAGATAATGGTTTTCATTTTCATGTGTGGAGGTAAGTTTTTAAATCGATGTAACCGCAGCTTGTTTTTATCGGCCGTGACCGATAACCTTTATAATTAGGGTTTCGCCAAGAATTTAACTGGTTCTGTGTGTTCCTGGCAGATAGCTTCAGGAGTGCTGAATTCATATCCGTGAGAGGCGAAACCGTATGAAACCAAGGCGGGCACTAATAAGCGTCTATGACAAAACCGGAGTCGTCGAGCTGGCCAGGGCATTGGCTGCCTTGGAAGTCGAGATCGTCTCAAGCGGCGGCACAGCCAGGCTTCTTTCAGGCCAGGGCATCCGTGTCACCGATGTTTCCACCCTTACCGGCTCGCCCGAGATGATGGACGGGCGAGTTAAGACCCTGCACCCAAAGATACACGGTGCCATCCTCGCCGATCGTTCCAACCCGAAGCACATGGAAGAGGCCCAAAGGCATGGCATCGAGCTCATTGACATGGTGGTTGTAAACCTTTATCCGTTCGAAGATGTTGTTCTCAAAAACGCCCCCCTCCAGGATGTGGTGGAGAACATCGACATAGGCGGCCCAACGCTCATCCGTGCCGCGGCAAAAAACTACCGCCATGTGGGTATCGTCTGCAAACCTTCGAGATACCAGGAAATCATGGCCGAAATGAAAAAATCCGGTGGTGAGCTTTCCGAGAAGACCATGGAACTGCTGGCGCTGGACGCCTGGGAGCACGTATCCCATTATGACGTGGTCATCGAGCAGTTTTTCAGGAAAAAATTCGCCCATGATGGGGAATTCCAGGAATACCTGAACCTCACATTCCACAAGAAACAGGACCTGCGCTACGGCGAAAATCCGCACCAGCGCGCCGCTGTCTACAGGGACGAGCACTACCTTAATCCCTCTGTCCTGGACGCCCCCCAGATCCAGGGAAAGCAGCTTTCCTACAACAACGTGCTCGACTGCAACTCGGCCTTCAAGCTTATCCGGGAATTCGATGAGCCCACCGCGGTGATAGTGAAGCACAACAACCCCTGCGGTGTTGCATCCGATCCTGACCTCCTTCGGGCATACAAGACCGCCAAATCCGTTGATCCGGAAGCGGCCTTCGGCGGGATCGTCGCGCTAAACAGACAAGTTGAAGAGGCGTTGGCAAAGGAGATCATCAGCCGTTTTGTCGAGATCGTCATGGCACCTTCATTCTCGAAGGAAGCGCTGCAGGTTTTCTCGGCGAAAAAGAATATGCGGGTGCTGCAGGTGAAGGGCACCGATGTCAAACGCCTGCCCTACCGTAAATACCGTTCCATCCTCGGCGGCCTTCTCGTGCAGGATGCGGATGTCAAGATGTACGACGCCCTGAAGGTGGTCACCAAGCGCAAGCCGTCCGACAGCGAAATGAAAGCGCTCGAATACGCCTGGAAGATCGCAAAATACGTGAAATCCAACGCCATCGTATACGCACGGGAAAACCGTGCGGTGGGAATCGGAGCCGGCCAGATGAAACGAATAGATGCGGCCAAGCTGGCGGCCATGATCTCGAAAGACTACGGTGAGGACCTGAAGGGTTGCGTGATGGCCAGCGATGCCTTCTTCCCGTTCCGCGATGGCATAGATTACGCGGCGAAGCTCGGCATCACCGCGGTCATACAGCCCGGCGGCTCCATCAAGGACGAGGAAGTGATAAGGGCCGCGGACGAGCACGGTATTGCGATGGTTTTCACCGGAACGAGGCATTTCAGGCATTAGGAGAAAAAAACGAATGAGAGAGACGGAAGAAAAGAAACGAATGAAAAAAATGATGGAAAGAGCCGTTTCTCCAGCTTATCTCTTTAGCTTTGTTGGATCTGGCCTGGGCACTGCCCCCTTGTTTGCGGCATCAGGAGTTCTGGCGCTTTTTGGTTGGGATGCTTTAGCGACAGATTCCCTGACTTCCTCGCGTGAAGGCATCTCTGCTGTTTGCCGGGCTTTCAGTTTTTTGTCCAGGCTTATTATCCTCGGTTCGAGATCCTTCAGGAGGCATTTTGAGATATGGTCGTCGTTGCCTACTAACAACGAGAACAAGCCAACCAATGTCTGGAGAGCTTCGGCCTTGTCAGCCCTGCTGATCAGCTCCTGCGTAGCGCGTATCCTTCCAGGCAGTTTATCCTGGACAATCTTGTACAAATCGTCTATGCTGAGCGTCTCGACTTTCAACTCCTGTGTCGCGACCATCGGAGGGATATAATCGCTGCTCTCGGGCTTTGGAGCGACAGACCCATCCACAGAATGGGAGAACCTGCTGCTACGAAGGACGTCTTCAATGCTCGAGCCCGGATTCTGGAGGATAGACCGCTCCAGGAGCGCAGGCGCCTTCATCCTTGGCAATCCTTTTATGACGAGCCTGTCTCCGGCATTTTCAAGGGCTGGGGCGGTTAAGCCTTTCACAGGAAGCTCCGGCGCATCCTTTGTCGCATCAGTGATGATCACGTGGAGGTTTATCTCCTGGGTCCCGAAATGGGCCAAGGGGGGTATCAGATGCAGATCGAGTCCCTTGAGCTGATCTTTGGTCAAGGTCATCGTAAGCTTCTGCACCGCATGGAGGCGGGTTTCGCCTGTGCAGGATTCCCTGCCCGCAAGCTCCATGAGGTCTTGGTATCTGCCTTGCTCGATCACGAATTCGCCAGCCATGTTTTTGACTTCTGAAAAGCCTCCTATGGCTGCCAGGGTAATGGCCACATCCTTGTTTTTAGGATCCCTTAGCTTTTTCCTGAGGATAGCCATGTTATCGTCATAGTATGTCTCGGTCGTCGGTACGCCCTGAGGGGATACGGCCTCCTTGTATTCCTTGGTTTTTGGAGGTCCTTTCGCGAAACTCGTAATGGCCCACACACAGGCCGCCCCAAGCTCCCGGTCAGAAGTTAAATCAAGCACACGGGAATCCTCCAGACGCTGGAGACCTTTGGTGAGGAGTTCATAATCTGCCCTGGCCCGGGATTTCGAATCGCCATAGAGCCAGAACATGGGGTTCGTGGTCTGCTCCGGCACTCCTCCCTTTCCAGCCGAAATATCCCCAAACCGTTTATCGTATTTTTCCCGTTGTTTCGGGTCGCTCAGGACATGGTATGCCTCGATAAGGACCTGCGCCACCTTGCTCTCATCCGCCGAAAGCGGACTTGCGGGGTTGAATTCCCTTATGGCTGCGAAGAAAGCGTCCTTGATCTCTTCGGGCTTCGCGCCGGGCTCAAGGCCGAAAACTCCATAGTAGGACATGCTTGTCTGAGCTCTGTCCGCCACAACCGCCTTCTTTCCTGAAAATCCATTATTTGTACTCATGGTAAAACCTGTTTATTGTATTTTATACAACCTTTTATAAAGTTATAGGTTAAGTATCCGAGTGGATAAGATAAGGCAGAGGGATTAGTCTATTCTGAAATAGCTACTGTTTCCATTAAACCCGGGTTGTGCTTAATTCCGGATATGCCTACGCTTCATCTGTGCGAAAAAAGGATCTTCAAGAGCGCCATGGTTGCCTAAGTGAGTGGGAATCATTGTATCTCATAATATTTTATCTTCGATTTCCTCAGATGGTCTGCTGCTTTTCTGAATTCACTGCTACCCAGCCTTCTGTTCAATCCTTCCATCTTATTTGCCTTCCAGTGCGGGAAGTACTGGCTCATCAGATTGACATAAACCGTTTCCGGCATGTTTTCCGATAGCCAGTTGATTATGGGAATGGCGTCACAATCCACGTGCGAGGGTATGACAAGTATGCGAACGATTAAGTCCGCCCGATTTTCGATGAGTTTGAAATTTCGTGTTATGGTTTCCATGTATTTTGGCGCGTTCGAGAGCTTCATGGCGCATTCATTGCTGCCGTAGCGGAAATCAGCCAGGTGCGCGTCCATCGCTCCATCCAGCAGCTTTACTGTCTCTTCGCTCATGTACATGTTCGAGTTCCATATCATGGGGATATCTGACTCGAGGTACTGCATAGTTTCGAGTATCGTATGAAGGTTCGGAGTCGGCTCGCCGCCGACAAAGTTCGCATTGATTATCCTCCCGGTCTGCGCCCTGAAATCAAGCCAGCCAGCGATCTGCTCGCCACTCATCACCGTGCCGCGCTCGGGAAACTGGCTGATATCCCAGTTTTGGCAGTAAACGCATGCCCAGTTGCAGCCCGAGAAGAATATCGTCCCGCTTGGCACAAGGAACCTTTCCTCGCCCAAGTGCTCGAACATGTTGGAGACCCGGCTCTCGGCTCCGACTCTGCACCAGCCCTTCTCGCCTTTGATACGATTGACCTTGCACCTGCGCTCGCAGAATATACATGATTCGAGCAATTTACGCGCTATGGAGATTTTGAGATCGAGCAGCGAGTGATCCGCATCCGCCAAAGAAAGCGCCTCGGCCCTCGAAAGCGTCTTCATCCCATCGAATCTTCTCATCGCGCGCTCATGCTCGTTCCACATCGCCCGGATCGTTTTCTGCTTTTTGCACGGGATTTTGCGGAGCAGCTTGAAATAGGGCAGGCTCTTTTTCTGCAGTATCGCGAAATAGTGTGGAAGGACCTTCTTTGCGCCCGTGCCGTCATCCATGCGCCATAGTCTCAAAGAAATAATAAAACGTGCCATGATTTGCATGCCAGCAATCTCGAAAGAGTTAAAAACACACTCACCCATAAATTATTACGATTTCTATGTCTGTGCACACGTTACAACGCTCACAAAATCCCGGATACGGGAAAAAGCTGGCAAGAACTGCAACGGCTGCGGCAATGGCGGCCCTTCCGCTTCTTGTTTCTGTTATCCCGCTCTCCTGCTGTGATCAGCCGCCCGGAGCAAAAACCCAGGCAGCGTCCGCTTCGGCGAGTTCAGTCCGTTCTTCTTCCCCAGCGCCAAACGAAAGCGCTCCAAAACCAAGCGCCACCGCGGTCAACGTTTCTCCCACGCTTGTGCCCTCTGCAAAATCAGCTCCTGTCAGGAGACTGGACGCGGAAGATTGTGTGGAGCCGCCTATCAAAACAGGAAAAGGTTGTCCCATCAGCATGGCAAGAATCGATGACTTCTGCATAGACAAATATGAAGCGCATGTCATAACCGGTGGCGGTTCGATCCATCCACAGAACATTCCGCCGAAAATAAATCACTTTCTTAGCGCCGAATCCAGCGCCTGCGTTCTTCCACAGACGCATATGACCTATACTGGTGCGGAAATGGCCTGTGAGAATGCCGGCAAGCGGTTGTGCAAGCATGAGGAATTCCTCAGGGCATGCCAGGGTGCTGACTACACTGGACCTCGCGGCCCATGCAACATCGGGAAAAGCCCCCCTGGAATGACATTCATCATGAAACTTCTCTATCCTACTGTCAGCTCGCGCAACCTGACCGGCGCCATGTTCAACGATCCGCGCCTTGGGCTGCTTGGCAATGGTCTCAACATTCCTGATAAAGCCGGCGATCTCGGATCGCTGGAAGACTGGAAGAACGGTGGAAGCCGGCTATCCGATACTAGGGAATGGTACCCCCTCAAGATGAGATACCTGGTCAAAACCGGCGAATACACCGGTTGCGTTACCTTTGGAGCGGTCTACGACCTCCTGGGAAACGCGGACGAGTATGTTAAGAAAGATCACGGGGACGCAGGGGTGGCAGAAACCATCAATGGTGAAGGCAGACCATTCGTTACCCTTGCCGGCGGCCACTTCGGTTCCGGCGACAAATCTACCTGCAATATAGTCACCGATGGTCACAGCGATCTCTACAAGGATTACAGCACCGGCTTCAGATGCTGCGCTGACGCGCGGGGCTCAGCAAAGCCATCGTCATCGGCGAAACCGCCATCCTCAGCACGTTAGCGCTCCCGTGTACGAGAGCATTAAGGCTACAGCATGGTGGCATATTTTTCGGCGAGCGTCATGTATTTTTTTATCCTCTCGGCCGCCTCGCTCGAGCCGCTTCCACCAAAATCTATGGCCGCGATCTTCGCCCGCACGTTCGCCCGGTAGCATTTGTAGATCGGCAGAAGGGTTTCGAGTTGCGAGTCGTGCGTCTTGGATAAATAGGTTTCGACGAACAGCCCCGACAGGTCCTCCCTTCCGTGCGCATCCAGGTCCATGGCCATGAACGCGATCTCGCTCGCCACATCAACGCACCGGAAATCCCTGCTGAACTCGATGCAATCGATGATGATGATCCTGCCGTCCTGGATGAATATGTTCCCTGAATGCAGGTCACCATGGCAATCGCGCACCCAGCCTCCGGCTGCCCGTTCCCTCATCAGCTCATCGTTCGCCCTGATGAAAGCTGCCGAGCGCTCCAGGACGAAATCCACATTCCGGCCCAGGCCCGCCGCCTTCTCGATGGTTTCCCTGAATGCGCCGAGGTCTGCGATCTGTTTCCCAACCATCTCCGGCGAGTTGTATCCCTCCTTCACCGCTTCGATGCGCCCGTGGAAATCAGCGACGATGCGCGCGAGCTCTTCCACATGTTTTTCCGACACCTCGCCGCGATCGAGCAGCCGGTCCATCATCCTGTTCTCATCAAGGCGCTTCATTTTCACCGCATAGTCGATAATAATGCCTTTACCGCCCAGTTCGATGGTTTCAGGTTTCGTGTTTTCGGTTTTGATGGTTGCGGATTCCGGGTTCGAGGATTCCGGTTTTTTTGTTGGGATTGTTTTCGTTATCGCTACGACGCCGAGATAGATATCCGGCGAAAGCCTCTGGTTCAGAAGCACCTCCTCCTCGCACAGGCGCTTCCTTTTGTCGAGAGTGGTGAAATCCAGGAACGAGAATTTCACAGGTTTCTTGATCTTGTATGCGAACCTACCGGCGAGTATCACCCAGGATATGTGCGTCTGCCGGAGCTCAACGGTCTGATTGCTGCCGAACGAGCCCATGAGCAAGCGGACTTCAGAGTCATCCATCGGTCACACCAACGTAATCGAACGCCCTTTTCATTTTTTCCTTTTCCGGAAGCGAGAAATCGATCTCCAGATGATCCCCGTCTATGGGTTCAAAGCCCTCCTTGAGCCTGAGGTAGACCTCGAAATCCGCATCGCTCGGCCCGCCCTTCCTCCCTCCTATCCTTCTGCGCGCTTCCTCATCGCTGATGGTGCATAGTATAAGGTAAAGCCGCTCGTCGTTCCGCTGCGCCACCGCCTCCATCATCGCCCGGTACTCGCGCCTGTAGAAGGTGGCGTCCAGCACCACTCCGCCGCCTCCGCGGACAAGCTCCTGGGCTTTCCGTGCCATGGCGACATACACCTCGCGTTTTTCTTCTTCGGTGTACGCCGGTTTCGGGTGCATCTGCTTTCTGATGATGTCGCTGCTGAGGTGCACGGCGCCGATTTTCTTCGCAAGCCGTTCGGCCAGCGTTGTTTTGCCGCTTCCGGGCAGACCGCAAACGATTATAAGCATGATTTGTGAATATCAGTATCTGTTTATATTGGCGACTTCTAGCTCCAGGTGATTCTTTGGACAAATCAGAAAGATTCGACGTAATAGTCGTTGGAGGCGGGCCGTCGGGCTCGGGTTGCGCAGCATTCCTTGCGAAGGCTGGAAAACGCGTTTTGCTGCTGGATCGGGCAAAGTTCCCGAGGGACAAGACCTGCGGGGACGGCATCAGTGGCAAATCCATGTCCGTGCTCACCGACCTTGGACTGGTTGACGCAGTCCGCCGCGCCGAGCACCAGGATATGTACGGCATTATCTTTTCCTCGCCCAATGCGAAGGTGGTTCCTGTTCCATCGGTGAAATCTCCGGAAGAGCCTCCGCCTGGTTTCGTATGCCGCCGCGAGGTTTTCGACAATATCCTTTTCCAGAACGCCAAATCCATGTGCGCCAAAACCATCGAGGGATTCACGGTCACCGATGTCCTTAAGGAAGGCGAGCGGGTGGTCGGAGTCAGTGGCATCATGGCCAGAGCTGAAGGCGAAGGAAAGGCGCTCGAATTCCGGGCAGATGTGGTGGTTGGTGCCGATGGCGCCGGCAGCGTTGTCGCCCGGAAGCTCGGAAGCGTCAACGGCGATGAGGCCCACCAGTGCGCAGCCGCCCGTGCCTACTATGAGAACGTGGAAGGCCTTTCGGACAAGATCGAGCTCCATTTCGTGAAGGAGTCGCTCCCAGGCTATTTCTGGATATTCCCCCTTCCCAACAAGCGGGCGAACGTCGGCATCGGCATGATCGTCCGCGACATGAAAAAGAATAAGGTGAACCTCCCGCAGGTGATGCAGGCCATCCTGGAGAATAATCCTCTTTTCAAAGAGCGGTTCAAGAACGCAAGGCGCGCCAGCGACATGAAGAGCTGGATACTGCCCCTTGCTTCCAAGCGGACAAAGATCCACGGCCATGGCTACGTGCTTGTGGGCGATGCCGCATCGCTCATCGATCCCTTTTCAGGCGAAGGTGTCGGCAACGGCCTCACCAGCAGCCGCATCGCTTCCAGAACCATACTGAAGGCGTTCGGGAAGAAGGATTTCTCAGAGGCCGCCCTTGCCGAATATCCGGTTGAACTCTTCAGGGAGATCGGCAAGGAGGTGGACGTCAACTACAAGATGCAGCGCCTGGCAAACAACGAATTCCTGCTCAACCTGGTGATCGACAAGGCGTCAAGAAGCAAGGACGTGCAGGGGCTGATATCCGATGCGCTCATCAATCCGGATTCCCACAAGAATTTCCTGGATCCCATGTTCTATATCCGGGTCATTTTCGCTTAGCTTTTTATCTTTCCCCGTTCTATCCCCATCATGGAGAAATTCGATCTTATCGTCATCGGAGCAGGTTCAGGTCTCGCCGTCATGAGCGCGGCGTCCGGGCGCGGTATGAAGGTGGCCCTTGTGGAAGAGGGGCCCATGGGCGGCACCTGCCTCAACCGCGGATGCATCCCCACCAAGGTGCTGATACATACGGCGGATATGGTCCAGGCCATCAGGCGCTCGGAGGAGTTCGGCATATCCGCCAAAATCCGATCCATCGATTTCAGGAAGATTGTGCACCGGGCGATGGACGAGGTGGATGGCGAGGCCAAAGGGATCGAGGAGAGTATCCGCAAGATGCCGAACATAACGCTGTACAAGGGGCGCGGCGCATTCACCGGCCCGAAAACCCTCAGGATCGGCGAGAGCGAGATCACCGCTGAAAAGATCGTGATCGCTGCGGGCACCCGCCCCGCGATCCCGCCCATCGAAGGCCTTGACAAAATACCATATATGAAAAGCGACCAGGCGCTTCGTCTCGAGACATTGCCGAAGGAGCTGATCATCCTGGGCGGCGGCTACATCGCCGTCGAGCTCGCCCATTTCTTCGGCTCCATGGGATCGAAGATTCATATGCTCCAGCGGAACGTCCGGCTCGTTCCGCACGAGGATGAGGAGATCTCGGCAAAGTTCGCGGAACTGTTCTCCAAACAATACGACGTCCGGCTCGGCTACGGGATAAAAAGCGTGGAGAAGAAGGGAAGGGGCATTGTTGTCAACGGGTCGGACGGCTCGAGCGTATCCGGCACACACCTGCTTGTCGCAGCCGGCCGTGTCCCGAACAGCGACCTCCTCGAAGTCTCGAAGGCCGGCATCAGGACCGATCAGAAAGGTTACGTGGAAACCAACGAGTTCCTGGAAACCAACGTTCCCGGGATCTGGGCATTCGGGGACATTGCCGGGAAATACCTGTTCAAGCACTCGGCGAATCTCGAGGCGGAATACGTGACCATCGCCCTTTTGAACCCGGAGCACCACCATCCCGTCGATTACACCGCCATGCCCCATGCGATTTTCTCCCATCCGCAGATCGCCGGTGTGGGTGTCACGGAACAGGAGCTCAAGCAGCGGGGCGAGGATTATCTGGTCGGACGATACGAATATGCCAAAACCGGCATGGGGACTGCGATGCAGGAGAAGGACGGATTCGTGAAATTCCTCGCCGATTTCGACGGGAAGATCCTGGGCTGCCACATCATCGGACCAGAGGCATCGACGCTCATCCACGAGGTGCTGGTGTCCATGAAGGCCGGCAGCTCGAACATCAACGATATCGTTAAGACGGTGCACATCCACCCGGCGCTCAGCGAAGTGGTGCAAAGGGCTGCTGAAAAGGTATGACTAGAGAGCCTAATCTGATTTGGCTGTGACCAGGGACCTGTAGCCGGTCTCGTAGAGCGGCTCCACGCCGCTCAGCCAGTTTTCCCGGATCGTGCGGTGGGGAGAGAACTGGACGCTTTGCTTTCCGGTCCAGAAAATGATCTTGATACCGGGATCGAGCAATCTTACGAAATCTTCATAGGAAACGGGCAGGGTTCTTGTCACTGAGGCGATTTCCTGCTTGCTGTTCAGCAAGGGGCCGTCGTTTCGCACTGCGATGCTGGCCGAACTTGCGGTCTCAGCGCAGAACAGGAAAAGTTTCGCAATGGCGACAGAACGGAGTAGTCTGTAGGTATGGCTGTCTGTTTTGAGGACTATGGGGTCACGATCCGTATGCCGTTTCTCCCTGTGCATCCTCAGTTCCTTTTTCTGTCGCATGGGCTGACCTCGTTCATTTTTCAGGACAAATTTTGCAAAAAATTTGTCCGCATTGGAATTACAAATTCCAATACAATAACTAATGTGTGCAGATGTGTTTAAATAAGTTGTGGAAAAAGACGGTAACCTGCAGAAATTTGCCGGACGCCAGGCCGCAGTCTCCCTGGG
>Ga0315268_10008508_pt1 | contig 10721 bp, 11 predicted proteins | sample C1_top_MG_FD_204535 | JGI IMG/M metagenome (GOLD analysis project Ga0315268, IMG submission 204535) | Sediment microbial communities from Yellowstone Lake, YNP, Wyoming, USA - C1_top | ecosystem: Environmental > Aquatic > Freshwater > Lake > Sediment | place: USA: Wyoming | collected 2017-08-01 | reverse complement strand
AAGAATTGCAAAAACTGTCAAAGAATTCAATGTTGCAGATAAAGTGTCTAAGAAACGTCTGGTTCTTCCAGGACATGTTGCTGTCCTTTCAGGTGAAGTTGAAGAAGAACTCCCTGGATGGGAAATTCGTGTAGGACCACGGGAGGCAGTAGACATCCCGGCATTCTTAAAACAAGCGCTTTAAAATAGATAGTAGAGCGATTGTTTAATGAAAAAAATCGATTGAATTATTATCTAAAGAATTTTATTTTATAACAATCGCTCTAATTTAATCAAATGGCCAACCACAAAATTATATTCACGCAAGATGACAGTAATAGGGGCAATATTACTGTGACTGTTCCAACCGGAACACTTCTTTCGGAAGCCACAACAATAGCGGATCTTGAAGTAGGTCAACCTTGTGGCGGTCAGGGTCGTTGTGGACGGTGTGTTGTACAGGTTATTAGTGGAAATATCCGCCGGCGAAGTACATTAAGATTGTCCACTGATGATATTGCCCAAGGCTTCTCGTTGGCATGTCAATCAATTGTGGAAGGTGATGCTGAAATTTACATACCTCCCCAACAAAAGATCGAACGAAGGCTTACAACTGACCGATCTGTTGATGAGGTTGAGATCCCGATCGGATACGATTATTCTTTCTCGCAATCAATCAGATTGGTGTATTTGGAGTTAGACCCTCCCAGTATTGACGATCAAACGGATGACTGGAGTAGAGTCCAAACTGCACTTAGAATACAGGGTGGGTACAAGCAAGTTACTTGTTCGATTTTCGTTCTACAAAATATCGGTTCTGTTTTAAGGTCTGGAAGTTGGCATGTTACCGCTATTTTAGATGTGTCAGACCAAGAATCCGGTAGACCTGGACAATTGATCAACTTGAAACCTGGAAGGATCGAAGAGTCTTCACCATTATGGTCCTTAGCTGTTGATATTGGTACGACTACAGTAACAGTATGGTTAGTCGACCTGATTTCTGGAAGAATAAAAGCACAAGCTTCTGAATACAATGGGCAAATTAGCCGGGGAGAAGATGTAATCTCAAGAATTGTCTATGCTGGGAAAGAAGATGGTGGTGTCGAATTACAGACAAAAGTAGTGGAGACGATTAATAAATTGATCGAAATAGTCTGCAAAAGGGTAGGAACAACCTCGGACCAAATTATTAAGGCTGTAATTGCCGGAAATAGTACAATGATTCATCTGTTATTGGGAATTCCGCCAACAAGCATACGGTTTTCACCTTTTATTACTACCATAAATCACCCTATGCATGTGTATGCAAAAGAACTCAAGTTAAACATGCTTCAGGACGCGATCGTAGATTGTCTTCCAGGTATTGCAAGCTATGTTGGGGCTGATATTACCGCTGGTGTTCTATCCTCTGGAATGTATGCGACCGAAAAATTGACATTATTTTTGGATGTGGGTACAAATGGTGAAATAGTGCTGGGAAATCAGGATTGGTTGGTGAGTTGTGCGTGTTCCGCTGGTCCTGCTTTTGAAGGAGCTGGTGTTGTTGATGGGATGCGAGCCACTGAAGGTGCCATTGAAGAAGTGTGGGTAAATACCAAATCTTTTGAACCAACTGTGCGTATTATTGGTGGTGGCAAACCAAAAGGTATTTGCGGTTCTGGTTTGATATCATTGTTGGCGGAATTGTTTCTTGCTGGTGTGCTTGATAAGGCAGGTAATGTAAATACCACATTAAATACTCCTCGAGTACGCGAAGGCGATCGCGGTGGAGAATATGTCTTAGCATGGGCTGCTGAAACAATGACCGGCAAGGACATTGCCATCACCCGCGTGGATATTGATAACCTTTTACGCGCAAAAGCTGCAATTTATGCTGGTTTTACCGTTTTAGCAGAACAAGTAGGTGTGATCCTTGAAAATGCAGAACAAATATTGATAGGGGGTTCATTTGGAAAATATATAAATGTGGAAAAAGCCATTCAGATAGGTCTTTTGCCAGATGTCCCATGGGAACGTTTTAAATTCTTGGGAAACACTTCAGTTTTAGGTGCGTACCAGGCTTTATTAAGTACAGAGTCACGTCAAAAAATAAAAGATATAGCCAATAATATGACATATATCGAATTATCTGCTGATAACACATTTTACGAAGCATTTATGTCTGCCATGTTCTTACCTCATACCGATTTCAACCGCTTTCCAACTGTAAAAGCGGCTTTATTAAAACAATAACCATTTTTTTGGTCCGATAATTCGGAGAAAGGAAATAAAAATGTATATCATAGGTGAAAATATTCACATAATTTCCGATAAAGTGAAAGAAGCTCTCACAGCCAGGGATAGTGAGTTTTTCATGGATCTCGCCCTAAAGCAGGTGGAAGCCGGTGCCAAGGCAGTTGACATTAACTTGGGACCAAGAAAAAAAGATTGGCAAGAAGTGTTTCCGTGGATCATTAAAGCAATAGAAACTGTTGTCGATGTACCTCTTTCGATAGATACTACAAATTTTGATGGAATTGAGGCTGCCTTAAAAACTATTACAAAAGCACAACCAATTATCAATTCCACATCTGCAGAAGCGGAGCGATTGGAAAGAATCCCAATGCTCGCCAAAAAATATAATGCGAAAGTGATCGGCTTAACAATGGGAGTTTCAGGTATCCCGATTGCAGCTGAAGACCGTATCAATATTGCGGTTGAATCGTTAATCCCCAGAATGGTGGAAATCGATTACCCGGTTGAAAACTTGATCATAGACCCATTGGTTTTGACCGTGTCTGGCTGTCAGGAATATTGTCCACAACTGATCGAAGCAGTCCGAACTCTGCAATTTGCATGGGATCCAACACCTTCAATTTCCGTAGGGTTATCAAACGTCTCTAATTCAGTTCCTACTGAAAATCGTCCATTGATCAATAGAGTCTACCTGGCAATGCTTATGGGCGTAGGTCTGAAAATGATGATCGCTGATCCTTTCGACAAGAAACAAAATGAGGTAATACGAATAATTGAAACCCGTGATGAAAGCACTCCTGTTGGAAGATTATACTTAAAGATCGCCGATAAAACAGCTGCTAGCGAAGAATTAAATATAGATGATGTAGATATGTCTGATCAACAACAATTGGCTATTTGGAAAACTGTACAAATACTCCTAAATAAAGTAATTTATGCCGATGGTTACCTGACACAGTAAAAGCAGATCAAGAATTATTCGAAACAATTGGAGAAGAGATATGCCTATCTTTACACCTGGCCGGAGATGGCAACCACCTTATTTGCCATTTAAGAAAGAAAAGTTTGGTGTTAGAACTCTTGAATCTCTTGAGAGAGTAGTAAAAGGTCCACTTTTTGGCTGTAGAATGTGTGGAAACTGCCTTCTACAAGAGACAGCTTTTATTTGTCCCATGGAGTGTCCAAAGGGTCTTAGAAATGGACCTTGCGGGGGGTCGACACCTGAAAAGTGTTATGTCGATGAAACTCGTCCATGTATTTGGTATAAAATATATGATCGTGCCTTTAAGATGGGGCGGGAAGAAATGTTAATGGAAGTATTACCTCCATTGGATTGGGAAAAAGTTGGAGGTGAAACCTGGGGTGATGTCGCCAGGCAAGTTAAGAAAGTTGGTACAGGTAAGTTTATTGGTGGGCTTTTCCTGAAAGATTCTAAAGCAAAGAATGAAAATTGGAGTTCGGTCTTTAATCCTATTCGGCAACCGGAATGGTGGCAAGGAGATTCGGAATATCATCCAGCGATATATGCCGAACCTGTTTCAGAACTTGAGAAGAAACTGAAAGATGGCGAATTTGTTGTGACGAGTGAGGTCGCTCCTCCTCTATCTGTAGCAACAAAAAAATTAATCAGTAACATTGATCTGGTTAAGCCATATGTTGCCTCGATCAATTTCACCGATTGCCCATCTGCCACACCAAGAATGTCTTCCTGGTCTTGTTCAGCAACCGCGATCAAGCAAAACGCTGAACCTGTAATGCAAATTGCAGCCAGGGACCGAACAAGAGTTGGTCTTCAGGCTGAAGTAATGGGAGCTTATAACTTGGGGATTAGGAACATACTTTGTCTATCAGGAGATAGCATGATTATGTCGCCATCTCCACGGGGACGGATGGATATCGTCGATTTGGATTCAGTTCAAATGCTTTGGATTCTTCGCAGAATCCGAGATGAGGGAAGATATCTTGACGGACGTGAAATAAAAACACCCCCTCAATATTTCCTTGGGTCAGCTGCTTCACCATTTGCCTCGGATCCAAAAATTCAGGCAATAAGAGAGCACAAGAAAGTAAATGCTGGAGCACAATTCTTCCAAACTAACCTGGTTTATGATGCAGATGGCTTGGAAATTTGGTTAAATGAATTGGCTAAGAGGAATATTCTAGACAAAGTCTATATTCTCGTGGGAATAACTCCGTTGAAGAGTTATAAAATGGCCAAGTATATGAATGATGAAGTTCCTGGAGTATTTATACCGGAGCATCTATTAAAACGTATGGAAAAAGCAGGCGATGGAGCTGCTGAAGAAGGTTTGGCTATCGCTTTGGAGCTTATTGAAAAAATTCGCACAAAGCAAGGTGTAAATGGGTTACATGTAATGGCGGTTGGATGGGAAGAGATTGTACCGCGCCTTGTTACGGAGGCCGGCCTTTTACCAAGGGGATTTGTTAAACCAATTTAATATTTCGAATTACCATTGTTATTGAATTGTTTTGGAGGCAATATGATGCCTGATCAATTGAAGAATTTTCGTGAAATTGTCACGCTGGCCGATGGAGCCAGAATATTACTCCGACCAATGATTCAGGAAGATGAACATCTCTTAACCGAGCTCTACTCATCAATTAACGGAGATGATCTGCGGTATTTTAGACATAATGTAAAGAATCCCAAAATACTAAAAGAATGGGTAAAGAAACTTGATTACACAAGAGTTATCCCTCTTTTGGCTGTAGTAAAGGATCTACCTGTAGGTAATGCTACACTTCATTTTGGTGAAGGTCCCCGTCGTCATATTGGTGAAGTTAGAATATTCCTCACCAAAGACTTCCGCAAACGGGGATTGGGAATGAAAATGCTTCGGGCAATCGTTGATATTGCCCGGAAGCAAGGATTAAATATCCTTACAACTGAAGTAATTGCTGAAAATGTGAAATTAATAAAAGCATTCGAGATGCTGGGATTCAAACAGCAATATGCGCTGGATGACTTCTTCATGTTTCCAGATGGTGAATGCGTCGATGTGAAAATGATGATCATGCAGTTAAAAGTTAAAGGTGATGAGTATTAGTTGATAATTGTGAAAATTGATTTCATGAGGACAGGCCAGGATATGCGATGTTATTGCGGAATCCTGGTCTGCGTTTTGACTAATGATTGCTTCAATTATTTGAATTAATTTCGGCGATTGTCTCGATAAAATTTCAAAGGACTTTTTCAATTAGTAGAATAGCAATATGTTCAAATTCATAATGGAGTTATCAACGATATATGAGCCAGAAAAGTGATGGGCTGCTTCAAAATAAAATAGATCAACTGAGAATCGAAATCGCAAGAATTGCAGATCAAGAAGATTTAGCTTTCCGTTGTGGATTCGAATTAAATATAAACGATAGCAATTCGTTTCTAGGTTTTTCATTATTCAACACACATATAATGTTTGAATATCCTGACCTTGAATTGATAGATAAAGATAGTAAAAGTAAATTAAGCGTTGCTTTTGAAGCAATGGTCTATTATTACATGAAGACTGCCGATGGTTGTCCGCTTGTAGGTAAATGGATATCTTTTGGTGAACTTCCAGATGGGATGTTTTATAACGCGGCCTTTCAAGGTTATACTGGTGATAAGCTTTCTGCCTTAATTGGAAATAATGTTGAGAATTTTATTAGAACAGCATTACAACTGAATGGAGTATTTTTACCTTTTGGAGATGCTTCATTCAAATTCCAAGCTCTACCAAAAGTCCCCTTGGCTATTGTGTTTTGGAATGGGGATGATGAATTTCCTCCGAGCTGTAAGATCCTATTTGATGCTTCTGTTACCCATTATTTACCCGCAGACGGTTGCGCAATTCTTGGGAGTATTCTTACAAATATGATCCAAAAGAAATTAGTTGCCGACATGGAAGAATAATATTGATAAAGGATTTATATTTCACACCCGGGACGATTGAAAAAAAATCAACACAAATGATGGAGAATTTGTCGCGCTTGGGTTTGATTCATACAAAGAAAAATATAGATTTCTCAAAAACCGCACTTCTTGTTCTAGACATGCAAAACTATTTTCTTAAAAAAGAGTCGCACGCCTTCATCCCAAGCGCCCCAGCCATTATTACTGGGATTAAAAAATTAATTGATATTTTTACTAATCAGAAATTACAAATTATTTATACAAGGCATATTAACATGCAGGAAACTGCTCGAGGAATGGGATTTTGGTGGAAGGAATTAATAGATAAAAATTCACCCATGTCATTAATAATAAAAGAAATTAATTTAAAAATAGGCGAAGTGATCTTAAAAGAACGATATGATGCTTTTTGGAATACGCAACTGGATGAATTGTTAAATAAAAAAAACATTCAACAGGTGATAATTACCGGCGTGATGACCCATTTATGTTGCGAAACAACAGCTAGGTCGGCATTTATGCGGGATTATCAAGTATTATTTGCAGTTGATGGTACTGCGACTTATTTAGAAGATATGCATGTCGCGTCATTGTTAAATTTATCGCATGGATTTGCTATCCCAACTTTGATTTCTGAAATTATCGCAGACTCAAAATGTCAAATTTAATATCGATAATCGGAGCAGGTCCTGCGGGTATTGCCACAGCCATGCAATTAAAACGGCTTGGGTATGATCCATTACTTCTAGAGATGGATCGGATAGGAGGATTGTTATGGAATGCTAATTTAATTGAAAATTACCCCGGTTTCCCAAATGGTATTAGTGGCCCAAAATTGATCAAGCTTATGGAAAACCAAATGGTAAACCTTGCCATTAAAGTTACCGATTTATGTGTTAAAGAATTGAAGGGTGAAAAAAAGAAATATGTAATTAGCACTGAAACGAAGTCTTTTAGGTCTGATTATATAGTAATAGCTTCTGGTACCAAACCAAAATCTATTCCAATGGAAATTAGCGATAATATAAAAACGAAAATTCATCAGAATATTATAAACTTGCTGAAAATAAAAGATAAGCACATAGTTATTATAGGAAGTGGAGATGCAGCATTTGATCAAGCTCTTAACCTATCGAGAAGAAACAATATAACTATTCTCAATCGAAACTCAAGAACAGACTGCCTTCCTTTGTTGGTCAATCGAGCTCTATCAGAAAAGAAAATAACATATCTCACAGATATGAACGTTGATAATATTACTTTACAATCATCTGCCAAAAAGGACTCTGAAAAAACCCTGCTCATCCAGTGTAAATTAAATAATAATAAATGTGTTTCGTTGGAATGTGATGAGGTAGTATTCGCGATTGGAAGAGTCCCTAGTCTTGATTTTTGTCCGAATATTGGTTTTAATGATCATTGTTCAATGGTTGGAGATGTAAAAAATGGAGTTTTCAGACAAGCATCCATAGCGATCGGTGACGGTATAATGGCAGCAATGAAAATTCACAACATAATCCTTCGAGGAAATAGATGAAAGTATTTGCGGAAACTGGAGACTCAAGAATAGCCACGGTCTACATGGCAGATCTAGGTGATGAAAGGATCGTAGAATTTGTAGAAGCACTTCAACCTCCATATACACGTTCAGAACGATGGGTATTAATGGTATCAACCTTATTTGGTTGCCCAATCAAGTGCAGGATTTGCGATGCTGGAGGGCAATACCGTGGAAAACCGACCGGTGAACAAATCTTTGAGCAAATTGACTATGTTGTTGAAAAATGGTTCCCCGATCGTAAAGTGCCTTGTGAAAAATTTAAAATCCAATTTGCTCGAATGGGAGAACCAGCTTTAAACCATGCTGTACTTGATGTCCTTGAAGAATTACCAAAAAGATATCAAGCCCCAGGATTAATACCTTCTTTATCAACTATTGCTCCACATGGAACAGAAAATTTCTTTGATCGCTTGTTGGATATAAAAAATCACTTATATGCAAATGGGAAATTTCAATTTCAATATTCTATTCATACTACAGATCCAGTTCAACGGGATTTATTGATTCCTGTAAGAAAATGGGATTTTGCGAAATTATCCAAATTCGGAGAAAGGTTTTTCCGTGCGGGTGATCGAAAGATAACCTTGAATTTTGCTTTGGCAAAAGGAATGCAAATGGACCCATTAGTTTTGTTGGATTATTTTGATCCTCAAAAATATCTTATAAAAATTACACCAATTAATCCCACGTATAAAGCAGTCCAAAACGGAATATTTTCTTATATTGATCCAGCTGAAACTGATGAACAGGATAAATTGACAACGTGTTTGATAAATACCGGATATGAGGTGATAGTAAGTATCGGAGAATTGGAAGAAAATCAAATAGGAAGTAATTGTGGACAATATGTACTGAATTACCTTCATTCTCAAAATAATAATTTGGATGGGTATACTTACCCGGTTCAAATGTTAAAATAATAAATTGGGAGATCGGAGAAAGATGAAATTAGCATTATCTGGAAAAGGTGGTGTAGGAAAAACAACACTGACGGCTTTGTTAGCTCAGGTCTACGCTGATAAAGGAAAACAAGTACTGGCTGTGGACGCAGATCCTTCGCCATGTCTGGCAGGAGCTTTGGGATTTCCGGAAGACCTGAGAAGAAAGTTGCATCCTATATCCGAAATGACCGAGTTGATCGAAGAGCGTACTGGTGCAAAACCGGGAACAGTTGGCGGTTTTTTTACATTGAATCCGAGGGTAGATGATATCCCCGAGAGATTCAGCGTAATTCACAGAAATGTTCGATTGCTGGAGATGGGCTCAGTGGATATGGGTGGTTCTGGTTGTATATGTCCCGAGGGGGCTATGCTTAAAACTCTCTTCACGCACCTTTTGTTCAGAAAAGATGAAGTCTTGCTTTTGGATATGTATGCCGGCGTCGAACATTTGGGTAGGGCGACTGTGGATTTTGTTGACGCAATGATTGTTGTTGTCGAACCTACAAGGCGAAGTCTTGGGACTGCTGAGCAAATTAAAAAATTGGCTAACGATATCGGTCTCAGCAGGTTGCTTTTGGTTGGGAACAAGATACAGAATGTTGAAGAAAGATCGTTTTTGGAAAAAGAAACCCCGGATATCCCTGTACTAGGTTTCTTGCCGGCCGATTTGTCAGTTCAGGAAGCAGATAGATTGGGAATTCCAGTATATGACCATGTACCGGAACTTAAATTATCAGCAATAAATATGGTAGAAAAAATCGAAAAAATGGATTTTGAAAGGTAATATAATGACAACTACAATTGCGCTAGCAGGAAAGGGAGGTGTCGGAAAAACAACCATTAGTGGAATGGTTATCAAGTACCTGACTCAGAAACAGACCGGAAGCATTTTGGCGATTGATGCTGATCCTTCAAGTAATTTAAATATGGTCCTGGGTTTGGATTTGGATTGGACAGTAGGGGATATTCGTGAAGACATGCTACAGCAAGTAAAAAGTTCGTTGGTTTCTTCGGGTGCTGCAATGGGGAGCATGCCCGGAGGACAATCAAAAAGGGAATATCTTGATTACCAAATACGTTCGTCTTTGTCCGAAGGTGCCAGGTATGACTTGATAGCAATGGGACGTGGAGAAGGTTCTGGATGTTATTGCGCAGTTAATCATAACTTAAGGGAAGTGATCGACTCGATGACGAAGAATTACGCCTATGTCGTCATTGATAATGAGGCAGGAATGGAGCACTTGAGTCGAAGGACGACCAGGGATGTTCAACATCTCCTTATTGTAAGCGACCCAACGCAACGTGGATTAGTAGCTGCCCAGAGAGTGGCGGAAATGAGTAAAGCTTTGGATATCAATATCGAGCACGTTTACTTGATAATGAATCGATTACCAGGTAATATGCCACCTGCTTTGAGTGAATTTATTTCAAAAATGGATATCCCCTTATTAGGGATTATCCCTGCCAATGAAGAGATCACTAATTTTGATTTTAATGGAAGACCTTTAATTGAAATCGATCTAAAATCGCCAGTATATTTGTCCATAAACGAAATGCTAGACAGGATCCTTTAAGCGGAACAATGTATTTTACGCACTTTATTAATGCGTTGTTGATGGTGGTTTTACCAGTTTCTTTATCATTTTTGGTTGTATCAAAATATAAAATAAGTTGGCGTTTATGGTGGATAGGAGGCACTATATTTGTATTATCTCAAATTGGTCATATTCCATTTAATAATTTTATAGGGCAGATACTCAATAAAACAAATATGGTTTATTGGACAAAAACGAATCAAGTCATATTTAATGCATTATTTTTAGGTGTAAGCGCAGGGATATGGGAGGAATTTGCAAGGTATGCCATGTATCGATGGTGGTCCAGGGAAGCACGGAATTGGAGAACCGGGATTTTGCTCGGATTAGGGCATGGTGGATTCGAATCGATTATCATAGGATTAATTGCTGACCTGCCCCCCAAAAACTGATCCACATTGAAAGTTAGAAAAAGATCAGTGAATAAGAATATAATCAATTGGGAGACAGGATCATGCCAAAGAAATACTACAAAGCAGAGGAAATCATCAACATCC
>Ga0315268_10008507_pt1 | contig 10722 bp, 7 predicted proteins | sample C1_top_MG_FD_204535 | JGI IMG/M metagenome (GOLD analysis project Ga0315268, IMG submission 204535) | Sediment microbial communities from Yellowstone Lake, YNP, Wyoming, USA - C1_top | ecosystem: Environmental > Aquatic > Freshwater > Lake > Sediment | place: USA: Wyoming | collected 2017-08-01 | reverse complement strand
CGGCAAGACCGGCCAGCGGTGGGCTGGGATCGAGGAGCGGTTGCGCATTGAAGGCGCACAGTTCGAGGTCGAGTTCACACGCGAGCCGGGCCATGCAACCGTGCTTGCATGCGATGCGATGGCAGCAGGCTACCGAACCATCGTCTCGGTCGGCGGCGATGGCACGCTCAACGAGGTGATTAATGGGCTAGTGGTGGATGGCCGCTCCGACCCGGCTGTAAAGCTTGGACTCGTCCCCGGCGGCACCGGCTCGGATTTTGGACGAGGTATCGGCTTACCGCGTGACCCGCTCGAGGCAGCGCTGCATTTGCTCAAGGCGGAGCCGCGCTGGTTCGACGTAGGACAAATCACGTGCAAGCTTGGCGAGGGGACGAATACCCGCTATTTTATCAACGTGGCGGGCTTGGGCTTTGATGGCGAGGTGTGCGACCGTGTGAACCGTTCCAGCAAGGCGTTGGGCGGGACGATCCCTTACCTTTCCAGCTTGCTCGTCACGCTGTTTACGTATCGCAACAAGCGTGTACGTTGGACGCTCGATGGACAGGAGCGCGACGAGGTGCTCAACTCGGTCATCGTCGCCAATGCGCGTTACTTTGGAGGCGGGATGCATATCAGCCCGAATTCCAGGATGGACGATGGGCTGTTCCATGTGGTCACGTTGGGCGACTGGGGCAAAGCAGAGTTTCTGGTGGCCGTGCCGCGCGTCTATAACGGCACGCACCTGAGTCACCCAAAGGTAAAAGAGTATATGGGGCGCGAGGTGACGGTGGGGGCAGATGGCCGGATGTTTTTGCAGGCTGAAGGAGATTTGTTTGGAGAAGCGCCCGCGACGTTCAGGATTTTGCCGCGCGCGCTGCAAGTGTTGATGTAAAGGCCCAAAGGGGTTCCCGAACCCTTTGGGTCCAGCGTGCCGTCGAGAAAACGGGTTTCTTTTCTGTCAACCGACCGGCAAGGTGAACGCGATAGTCGTTCCCTGGCCGGGTTTGCTTTCTGCCCAGATGCGCCCGCCGTGCGCTTCGACGATGCTGCGTGCAATCGCCAGGCCCAGCCCGCTGCCGCCGCCTTCACGCGAGCGGCTTTTGTCGGCGCGGTAAAAGCGGTCAAAGACATGTGGCAGGTCTTGCGCAGAGATGCCGGGACCTGTGTCGCTGACCGTGACGAGGATGGACTTGTCTTGTGTGCTCAATCGCACATCTACGTGTCCGTCTTGCGGTGTGTATCTCAGAGCATTGCCCAAGAGATTAGTGAGTACCTGCGCGACGCGTTGACCATCGGCGCGGACGCCCAGGAGCGAATCCGGCGCATGTGTGGAAAGCGTCACGTGCTTGTCTGCTGCTTTTGGCTCGAACGAGGCGACGACGCGCCTGATCAGTTCTACGGCGTCTATTGACCGGCGTTCAAGTGAGAGTTGTCCTGCTTCGGCCAGCGCCAGCGTCCTCAAGTCTTCCACCAATCGCGCCAGGAGCTGCGCCTGGTCGAGCGCAGGTTGGATGTGCTCGGCGTCGGCGGGGTAAACGCCATCGAGCACGGCTTCCAGGTTTCCCTGGATGACGCTCAGCGGCGTGCGCAGCTCGTGTGCAATGTCGGCGGTCATTTCACGCCGCAGTTGTTCGTCGCGCTCCAGGTTTTCGGCCATCGAATTGAACGCTGCGCCTAGCTCGGCGATCTCGTCGCCGCTGCGAATCTCGACGCGCTGCGCCAGGTCGCCTGAGGCTACGGAGTGCGCAGCGCGCCTCAGCCGGTTTAGCGGCGCAGTGATGCTGCGAAAGACGACGAATCCCAGTAGCAGCGCCACGACCCCGGCAGACAGCCCGGCCAGCAAGACGGCGCGGTTGACGCGGTCAATGAAATTCTGTTCCGGCGCGCCCATCATCCCGAATTGTCCGGAGCCGCCGCCGGAGGCGAACAATGTCCCTACGCGCTGGCTGTTGACCGTGATCGGAATGCCGCGCGCCAGTTGACCGGGTGACATCTGTCCGCCTGGCGTCCCTGTCGAGTCGGCCACGATGTCACCCTGTGCGTCCGCAATGACCACACGACCGCCAGGTCCGGCGGGCGCACCATGCATCATCCCCAGGCCACCCATCATCCCATTCCCGCCGAGAAGCGCCTGGACGCCGTCCCACGTCCCGGTTTGCGCGTAATAGTCGGCCAAGCGCGCGGCAAGCAGGTCGGGTGTAACCCCGCTGCCGAGCATATAATGCCGGAACTCGCTCGTCGTCGTCTGCCGGGCGATGAACGTGACGCTACCCACGCCCACGACGAGGACGAGCGCAAAGGCGGCCATGAGTTTCCAGAACAAGCTCAGTTTCATAATGAGCTCTCGTCAGTCTTCGGCAAACTTGTAACCGACACCATAAACCGTGACAATATAATGAGGATTCTTTGGGTCTGATTCGATCTTGGTGCGGATGTTTTTGATGTGCGTATCTATGGTGCGCTCGTAGCCTTCGTAGGCTTCGCCTTGCGCCGCATCCAGCAGTTCCATCCGCGAAAATGCGCGGCCCGGCTCGGCAACCATCGCGCGCAGCAGAGTGAACTCGGTTGGCGTCAGCTCGATGGGGCGACCTGCCACGGTGGCGGCATGGCGTGTCAGATCGAGTGTCACGTCGGCAGCGGTGATGGCGGCCGGAGCGGACGGCGCCGGCCGGGTGCGCCGTAGCACCGCCCGCACGCGGGCTGCAACCTCGCGCGGCGAGAACGGCTTGACGATGTAATCGTCCGCGCCCAGCTCTAAGCCGATGAGTCGGTCTTGTTCTTCGACGCGCGCGGTGAGCATGATGACCGGTGTATCGGACTCGCGCCGGATCGTTCGGCAGACGTCCAGCCCGTCAATGCGCGGCATGCTCAGATCAAGCACGACCAGGTCGGGCTTTTCGTGCCGAAAAACGGTGAGCGCCTCCTGACCGTCGGCCGCGGCGACCACTCGGAAGCCGGCCTGTTCGAGGTACGCGCGCACGAGTTTGACGATTTCGCGTTCATCATCTACGACCAGGATTTTTTGTGCCATGGCCTCGTTAGCTTAGCGCAATTGCGCCAGTGTGTCAAATGAAAGACTTCCAAATCTCCTGGACTTAGTCTGCGCTCTGAGCAACTCTTGCAGAGGTTGGAAATCTTCGCAAGAGGGATCTGGTTACCAGGTCCACTGGCGCATCATACCGGGCCCACGCCCGCGCCCGCCGCGAAAGCCAAATCCTTGTGGCGTATTGCCCTGGCTTTGGGGGCCCAAGTCGTCGTTACCATAGCACGGGCCCTGGCCCAGGCCAAAGTTCGGAAAGCCGCCGCTGTCCATGTGCTGGATCATCCAGTCAGCTTGTTCGCGCGTCAGTTTGCCCTCTTCGACAAGCTTGTCGATCCCAGCCTTCCAAGCGGCTTGGGCAACCTCTTGTAGCTGGTCCAGCGTGACGTTCTTTCCCTGAGCCAGTTGCTCCAGCGTCTTGGTGCGCAACTCGGCCTGGAGCTGGTCATAGGACAGACCGAGTTCCTTGGCAACGGCTGTCCAGACTTGGTCGTGAAGACCGCCCGGAGCCATCATCGCACCAGGACCGAATGGGACGGTACTTGAGAACGGTTGACCGTAGCCCCAACCCCGCATCATCCCGGGGCCGAAAGGCGCAGTGCCAGTGAACGGTTCGTTGTAACCCCAGCCGTGCATCATGGGGCCGCGCCCGAAGGGGAGGGTGCCGCTGAACGCCTGGCTGTGCCCCATCATGCCGCGTCCACCCATCCATACACCTGGGCCACTGAATGGGGTGGGGGGTATATTGCCTTGAGCCATTGCGATATATGCGCCGCCCAGAACTAGTCCCGCGGCGAACATCGCCGCTGCCGTGATCAAAATCCACTTTTTCATCTTACTCTCCTCAATTCGATAAGTCTGTCCTGTTTTCTGCCCCCATCATACCGGCAAATTGTCAAGAACTTGTGAAGATTGAATGAGGAAATCATGGAGGAATCTATCGGACGCGAAACCGAAAACGCATGTATACTATGGGTGCGCGATAACGGAATCGGCTTTGATATGCAGTATCACGATTGCATCTTGTTGGTCGAAGACAACCCGGTGGACATCGAACTGACACGACTGGGTGCGAATTCGTATATCGTCAAGCCGGTGAAAAGTCGCGGCCCAGATTGAACTGTACTCGTGCGCACTGAACATGTCGCCGAGGTGACTCGTGAACATTTTGTACGTTGAAGATGACCCGCTGGATGCTGATCTGACTCGCCGTGAACTGCTCAAGGCGTCGCCGCAGTTTCGCCTGGACATTGTAGGAACTGTACGCGATGCCATAGCCCGTTTAGAACAATCCAGTTACGACATCGTTCTGACAGACATGCGCCTCCCGGATGGCGATGGCCTTGCCCTGCTGGCACACGTCCGCCAGCATGCCATGTCAGTGGTGGTGGTCCTGACCACCGGATCGGGCGACGAGGAGATTGCTGTAGCCGCGCTCAAGGCCGGAGCGGATGATTATGTGGTCAAACGCGCCGATTACGTGGCGCGCTTGCCGGCGACATTGGAGAATGCGCTCGAGCGTCACCGTGCGGAGACGGCCCGCCGGGCCCGGCCGCTGCGCGTGCTGTATGCTGAAGACAACGCTGTGGACATTGACCTGACGCGCCGTCACCTGGCGCGCCACGCTCCGCACATCCGTCTGGATGTGGCGAACACAGCCGCAGGGATGTATCAACACCTCGAACAAGGCGCTCCTGGCGCGTATGATGTTCTCCTGCTGGACTATCGGCTGCCCGGCGTGAGCGCATTGGAACTGTTGGGGAAGGTGCGCCGGGAGCATGGGTTGGACGTACCGGTTGTGCTGGTCACCGGGCAAGGGAATGAGGAAATTGCCGTGCAGGCCCTCAGGCTAGGTGCAGCCGACTATGTCGTCAAGACGGCCGACTATCTCCACAAGCTGCCCTGGGCGTTGGAAAGCGCGTTCCATCGAGCTCAACTCACTCATGAGCAGGCCGCACTGCGGGAATCAGAAAAGAAATACAGAGAACTCGTGGATAACTCGCTCGTAGGAATCTATGTTACGCAGAGCCACATCCTCAAGTTCTGCAACCAGCAGTTTGCCGAGATCTTTGGCTACGCGAGTGCCCAAGACATGGTGGGGAAACATGTCAAAGAACTGGTTGCTCCCGCAAGCTGGGAGCTCGTGGATACGGAGGTAAGGCTCCGAGAGTCCGGCCAGAAGGTGTTCAGCCATTACGAGTTCATGGGCGTCAGAAAAGACGGGCGCATGTGTGAGATAGAAGTATTGGGTAGCCATACCATCTATGAGGGAAACCCCGCCATTCAGGGGACGTTGATAGACATCACACTGCGCAAGCAGGCAGAAGAAGAAATCAGGAAACTGAACCAAGACCTGGAGCGCCGCGCCAAAGGGCTGATCGCTCTCAACCAAGCTAGCCGTGCTATTGCCTCTACTCTCAACCTGGAATCCGTGCTCAAGCTCGTCATGGAGCAGGTCAAGAACCTGCTGGATGCGGAAGGCGCATCGGTGTTGCTGCGCGACCCGCTTAGCGGCGAGCTGGTCTTTGCCGCGTCAACCGGTGGTGTAACCGGGGAGTTGACAGGCATGCGGATGCCGATCACAGCCGGTGTTGCGGGGTGGGTGGTTCGGGAGAGGCAGCCGGTCATTGTAGCCGACGTACAGAAAGACTCGCGTTTTTATGACCAGATTGATGCGGTGACCGGCCTGACTACACGCTCCGTGGTGGCGGTGCCACTGATATTCGGGGGAGCGGTGTGGGGAGTTGTCGAGGCTGTCAACAAGACTTGCGCTGCCTTTGACGAGCACGATCTCGAGATGTTGGAAGCATTGGCCGGCTCGGCTGCGATCGCCGTCGAGAACGCCCAGTTATACTCTTCTCTCCAGGCAGCCAACACCCGGCTGCAGACCGCTCTGCAGGCTAAAGACGAGATGATTCGGAACGTCTCGCACGAGCTACGCACTCCGCTCGGCGTGATCTATGGCTATATTAGCCTACTGGAAAGCGGAGAGCTAGGGGCGCTTGCGCCTCAACAAGAGCGGGCCGCTCAGGCCTTGAGCCTGCATGCAGACCGGCTGCGCTTTATGGTGGAGCGGCTTTTGGCGCTGCAATCGCTGGACTCTGAAAAGATGCGGTGGGAGCAATTGGACGTGGGCCAATGGCTGCGGCAAGCTGTACGGCCTTGGGAGGCGCGAGCGGCCAAGGCTGGCATCCAACTCCGGCTGGAAGTGTCTTCTTTATTGCCCCCGCTCATCGCAGACCCGGACTTTATGGGGCAGGTCATTGATAATCTATTGGACAATGCCATCAAGTTTAGCCCACGGGGTGGCGAGGTGCGCGTGCGCGCCCGGGCCGAAGGGAACGAGGCCGTCATTGCAGTCTCGGATAATGGGATCGGCATACCGCCGGACAAGCTGCAACAGGTGTTTGAGCGGTTCTATCAAGTGGACAGCAGCACAGCCCGACGGTATGGCGGCATGGGGATCGGGCTGGCGCTTTGCCGCGCCATTGTGGATGTGCACAGCGGCAGAATCTGGGCCGAAAGTGAAGGGAGTGGACACGGCAGCACGTTCTATGTTGCCTTGCCTGCCATGACGACCGGAAAAGCTGCGTTTGACAATTGAGTGGACGCTGAGTATAATCTTTAGTGTCACGCGGGTGTAGCGCAGTGGTAGCGCAACTGCTTCCCAAGCAGTGAGTCGCGGGTTCGAATCCCGTCACCCGCTCTGCCAGGCAACGCACGACTCACTATCTACCTTTTTGCGGTAGGCAGTGAGTCGTTTGTTTGTGGGCTATTGTCGCATTTGACCCCTCGGCCAATCGGTGCTAGACTCTTAACCGCCGTGCGGATCGCGTTCCTGTGCTGAGACAGGATGTCTGTCTCGCATTGGAGTTGTCATGAATCCTCCGGGGGCGTTTTTCTGCCCACCTTTGCCAGTCCAGTGCACCGTTCGAGAGAGGTACGCACCATCTCCTCTAATCGGTCCGAGTGCTGTTAAACGTTAGACCACGCTGCCCGTATAGGGCAGGTGGTCTTTTTTGTTGCTAGATCTTGGCCGTCACGGGTGCAGAGTATAATGTCTGACCAACTGCCAACTCTGTGACCTGAGACTTGACGATCACGGCCCGGTCGTGCAACCGGGGTTGATAAATACCGAGCCAGGGAGATGATCCATAGATCAAGGAGGCGGCTGTCCACAACCACAGCGGGAGCTTGCCGCTGAGTACAATGCCACTGCCGGCAGGGGCGGGCGGTACCCACAAGCCCTCTGCCTCGTTGTAATCCAGATAAGCGTCTCGCAAGGTCAGTTCAATGCGGATGTGATCGGGGCGCCGGTGCAGTTGGGCTTGCAGCGGCGCATCTTGAGCCGGCCAGCCAAGGCCAAGCGCAGGCGGCTTGATCCAGCCCAAACGGACGTCGAACTGATACAGCGTTTCTGGCTGAGCATAGAGGGCCAAGGCGGCGTATAACCAATTCGGGCCACGGTCATACAGACCCAGGGGCGTGGACGAGGGAAGGTAATCCAGCACGCGAGGCAAGTGTTGTGGCATCCATTCCAGCGCGCTGTCAAGCGCATCCAGCGTGCGGCCTAACCGGCTCAACTCGATCACCAGCTCAACTGGAGCCTGGGCCAGGTGTATTTTGCGTAGCTCGGACGGAGAATAGGAGAACAGACCGGACACACGCTCGACCAGCGCCTCCAAGGCTGCGCCGCTCGCCCTCTGACCGCGTTCCAGGCCAGCCAGCGTTCCGCGCAGCACGGGGCCGCTGTCTTGTAGATCGTTCGCACCGTGCAGGTCAGAGTGCAGATCGGCTACAATCGTCAGACCGTGACGTTTCAGCATGGCCTCCCACGTGCCGCGCGAATCGTCATCAGGGCAGAGCAGAACGGCATGAGTACATTCGTCAAACACCGCCTCTTGCCAATCGGTCGGCTTGCCGCCAGGGTCCACGATCAGCGGCAGATGGCGGCGGGCAATATCGCGGCAGATACGTTGCGTCCATTCAGGCGTGCCCTGACCCTTGATGCGGATGCCGCGCACCAGTTCTTGGTCGGCCTGGTTGGACCAATCGCCTTCGCCGTCGGGATAGGCGCGCAAGACATAGTGCGCCACCTCGCGTGAGCGAAGCGCTCGAGACAGGCTGAAAGCCAGGACGGATTTGCCCGCGTGTGGCGGGCCGCCGATGACTAGAGCAGGCAACAGGTTCATTCTCACCTCCAACGTCCAATGTCAGACATTCAAACGCTAGTCACGACGATGGGCGGGCAGGCGCAGGTGGTCACCTTTGCGCTGGATTGGCTGCTGGCCCAAGGCGAGGCCATCCACGAGGTGTTCGTCCTGCACCTTTCGCCAGATGACCCCCGAGTGCGCCAGGCCCTCGACCAACTGGCCGCCGAGTTCCCCGGCGACCGGTATGCGCACGCCAACCGGCCGATGCGCCTGCGGCAAATCCCCATTTGCGATGGGAGCAATCCCCTGTGCGACATCCGCGACGAGACAGCCGCCGAGGCGACCTGGCAAACCGTCTACCGCGTGATCGCCGAGCTCAAAGGCCAGGGGCGCCCGCTGCACGTCTGCCTGGCCGGTGGGCGGCGCGTGATGGGCTTGATGGCCATGAGCGCGGCAATGCTCCATTTCGACCACCGCGACAAGCTCTGGCACCTCTACACGCCGGACGAGCTGCGCCGGCGGGCGTTTGAAGGCGCGGTGATGCACGCAGGACCCGACGACGGCGTGCGGCTGATCCAGGTGCCCATCGCGCCCTGGGGCGTCTACTTTCCCGGGCTAAGGGCCATGCTCGGCGCGCCGTCCGCCCGCGTATTGACGGCGCACGTGCAATGGGTGGAGGACGACGAACAGGCGCGCTGCCGCCGTGTGGTCGAGCGACTCACGGAGCGGCAGCAGGCCGTGCTCCAGTTGTTCGCGGCCGGGCGCACGCCGCAGGAGGTAGCCGAAGCGCTCAACATCAGCCTCAAGACGGTAGACACTCACAAGACCATCATTCTGGCCGAATGTCGCAACGAGTGGCCGTCGCCGCCGCCCGGCGGGCGGTTGGACTATCACTTTTTGCGAGACAAATTCGGCCCGTATTTCCAGTAGGGCCAGCCCTTGCGGTCGCCCAGACGGGCAACCATAAGGGTTGCCCCTATCTGTGCACAGGGTAACACAAAACGGGGCAAGATACATCAGAAGAATCTCTGAATATCTTTAGTAGAATCTCTGATGACAAACGGGAGAGGAGGTGCTAAACTCAGTACGGCTTAGAGAAGACTGGAGTAGAGGCTTCAAGCCGGAGCGTGACCGCCTAAAGGCTCAACTCCGTCATGCTGACCGGACCGTATTGAAGAGATAGTAGAGGCACCCGAACAAGCTGCTTGCTCGCGGCGTCATTGGTGACCACCACACAAATGGCAGAGCAATCGCGTTGACATGGACAACGCCAAGCTCAGAAAGGATGGAGAAATGCCCATGCAGATCCCACATGCGCTTGTCTCATTCGACACTGACCGTATCAAAGAGTATGTCTTTGCCACATCCAAATTGGTGGAGGTGCGAGGCGCCAGTATGCTGCTCGACAATCTTAACCGGCACAAGACAGACATAGTGGTAGCTAGCTCGCTAGGCCTTGCAGATGCCAGCAGTGTGCGTATATACGCTGCCGGCGGTTCAGCGATGTACATGGTGCCACAGCCCAATGCAAAGGACATAATCATCGCAGTCGAGCAGCAGTACCGCAAGGATACGATAGCGGCTTCGATCACAGGCGCGTGGGCGATGCTTGATGGCCGTTCGTTCCAAGAGGCCCGTAATGAAGTATTGCTCAAGCTCCGTCAGGCGAAGGATGAAAAGGCGCAACGGCTGCTGACGGGGATTGAGTCTTATACCCAGCCTTGTGCCGCCTGCGAGCGTTATCCGGCGACGTGTGTTTCGGCAAGGGACCATGCGGCGATCTGTGATTCATGCCACGCCAAACGCAAGATGTTCGACGAATACCGGAGGCGTTCCGAAGGACGCTATGCGCCAGAAGACTTGAACGCGCTTGGTGAAGTGTCGCGTCCTCCCGGCTATATTGGTTTCATCTATGCGGACGGGAATAGCATAGGAGAACGACTGAAGCAAGCAAAGAATGCGGACCAGTACCGTGACTTTGCCGAATATCTGGATCAATTGATCCGTCACTCTGTGGATAACGCTTTGACAAAGCATCCCCCCCGTTCCTACAAGGAGGAACAGATTCAACCCTACGAACGGTTGCTCATTGGCGGGGATGATCTGATGCTGGTCACAGCAGGCGATCTTGCCTTGGCGGTGGCACAAGAGATCACATCCGCTTTCGAGCAGGGGGCACCGGAAGCCTTGCGGTTGGCGGATTTGGACGACAATTTGCCCCTCACTCTGGGGACGACCGTCGTGCTGGCCCATGCGAGTTTCCCGATAGCCGCGTTCCATAGCCTGGCAACTCAGTTGCTCAAACGAGCCAAGCGACGTTGCGCAGAAATTGAATACCGCGAGAGCGCGCTCGATTTTATGGTCGTCACCGAGGCGGGCAGCAGCGACTTGAACACGCTGCGGGAAGAGGTGCTGACGGAGCAGTCCTTCGTGTTTCCACATGGTCATCGCCATGTCCGGCTTACCCAGCGCCCTTACACGCTGAGCGAAATGCAAAAGCTGCTTGAGCGCCTACAGGCCTTTAAACAGGTCAACTTTCCCCGCAGCCAG
>Ga0315268_10008506_pt1 | contig 10723 bp, 4 predicted proteins | sample C1_top_MG_FD_204535 | JGI IMG/M metagenome (GOLD analysis project Ga0315268, IMG submission 204535) | Sediment microbial communities from Yellowstone Lake, YNP, Wyoming, USA - C1_top | ecosystem: Environmental > Aquatic > Freshwater > Lake > Sediment | place: USA: Wyoming | collected 2017-08-01 | reverse complement strand
TCCCCCAAACAACACCACCCTCTCCCCCAACCAGAAAGCCATCGTCCGCATCCACTACTACGACAACGAATCCGCCTGCACGAACGCCTCGCTGTTCTGGAAGAATTCTGCAGAATCGAGTTGGCATTGCAAAAATATGACCAATATCTCATTCTGGAGCGGGAGTTACAACAATTACTTCGATGCGAACTTCACAGAAAATAGTAGCACCACCGTGACCTATTATGTCAATTGCACCAACTCTGCTAATTTAACCACGATGGCTCCACGCAGGACGCTGAACTTCTTAGCGGGAACTGCCGTGGACCCGTACCCGATTTACGGCTACACCTACCTGTACAACGGCAACGCTGGCGTTTACGCTCCCGTCGCCCTGGCGAACGCCCCCATCCGCATCACATGGTGGAACACAACGACCAACGCATGGAGCACGATAAACACCGTGACGAATGCTCTCGGTCAGTATTCAGTCGATTTGCTGAACTACACCAACGGCGGAGTAGTTTTTTGTAACGCGACGGCGCCCGCCCCTTACAACAACAATGGCTACAACTGGACAGTTGTCAACATCACTGGTGCACCAGGCGGTCGACAACAGAACATCGTCTGCGGCGTCCCGTACGATGTGGTTATTACATCATGCCCTGCTAGCGTAGTAGTGAATACGCCGTTCTCCGTGACATACGAGATACGTGACCGAGACGGGTTGCGATGTCGGGGATATTACACGTTCGCTGACGGGCCGATTAATTGGAGGTCTGCCGGAACGTTTACGGCTCCGCCTAATCAATGGTTCAATGGGACCGCAAGCCCGACGCCCGGAACGTTCACGGCGAACCATGTTTTAGGGCTGCCGTTAGGTGCTCGATGGCTCAATATCTCCGAAGGCGGAGCGGCAGAGTTGAATCCGTACCTTACGCCTTGGGGCGCGTTCAATTTATTCAATGGACAGACAGGTTACCTGAAAGACTGGGCGAACGTCACGATAAACGTCACGGGTGCAGGATTCCTTTGGCGATTAGTCCACGGTTGGAACCTAGTCTGTGTCCCAGCTAACCCCGTTAACAAAGGAGGGAACGGTGCGTTCGGCTCTTTCGACGCGCTGAACATTTCGTTCGCAGTCACGGGCGATGCTGGTATGAAGGTGGCGACGAGAAACCTCGGTACGAATCCCTCGACTTACGCCATCTTCGACTACGGGATGCCGGAAGCGGGCGAGTTCCCGATGGACGGCGTACATGGTTACTGGCTGTACATCCGCCTTCCAGGACCGTTCGTCGTGAACATTACGGCGCAAAATTATTCTGCTGTCGGCGCGAACATGGTCAACCTGGATGTCGGCTGGAATCTCTTAGGTTTCACCCACAACATCAGCTCCGGAGGTTCCCAAGGTGGAGGATGGCACAACGTTCTGAGAGCTCAGGCGTTCACCAACGGGTCGATTGCCGTGGGGTTGAACGTACCGCCTAGAACAAAGCTAGTTCTCACTTGGTGGAACGCCGTTCCACAGTGGTATAATAGCTATGTTGTCACTACGACATTCCCTGGGATGCCGACGCATGATTGGGTTTACGATACAACCTACGCCTATGGTTATTGGGTGTGGACAGACACAGCAGTGCAGGTGACGTTTAACACCAATTATTGACCGTTCTTCAATAGGCTCGCAGCTTACTTCAGCCACTTTTCCAGCGCCTTGTCCACAAGCGCCGAGTTCTGCTCGAGCGTGCCGCTGCAGTCTGCTTCGACCAGTATGCCCTTCTTCCTGTAGAACTCGATGAGCGGGGCGGTCTGCTCGTGGTAGATTTTCAGGCGGTTCATCACCGTCTTCTCGTTGTCGTCGTCGCGCTGGAAGAGATGCGCTCCGCATTTGTCGCACTTGCCGGCGACCTTTGGCGGGATGGATTTCAGATTGTAAATCGCGCCGCAGTCTTTGCACGTGCGCCTGGTCGTGAGCCTGCCGATAATCTCGCTGTCCGGGACCATGATGTTCAAGGCGACGTCCACCTTCGTTATGGTGTCGAGGGCGAGCGCCTGGGGCATCGTGCGCGGGAAGCCGTCGAAGATGTAGCCCTTCGCGCAGTCTGGCTCCGAGATGCGGTTCTTGATTATCTGGATGATGAGGTCGTCCGGGCCGAGTTTGCCCATGTCCATGTATTCCTTGAGCTTCTTTCCGAGCGCGGAGCCTGATGCGGCTTCAGCCCTAAGCAGATCCCCGGTGGATATCTGGGGTATCCGCAACTTCGTGAGTATCCGCTTGGCCTGCGTTCCCTTGCCGCCTCCGGGCGGTCCTAGGAGGATGAGTTTCATGATGTCACCGTCGCTCGAAAGGTCAGGCGGCTATAAATGGCTAACGGAGGGAGTATGCTTGAGATGTCCATCCATCGATTAAACGGTCATCTAGCCAGCCTCTACTCCACCATCGCCTGCATGTGCTTCAAGAACTCGTCCTCGACGAACGTCTTGGTGCTGGTGACGCCGGGGATGATGCGGATGCGCCGGATGACAAGCGTCGCGATGTCGTCATAGGTGTCCATCTTGACCTTTGCGATAAAATCGACAGCGCCCAGGACGGGGCATACCTCTGTTATCTCCTTGAGCTTCAAAAGTTCGCCGTAGACCTCGAGCTCCGCCGTTGGCTCTACCGCGATGAGGATGTAGCCGCACGCCATACGGCTTGGGATTGGCAAGGTGGTAAATAAGCTTCGCCTCGGGATTCAATGGCTCACGAAGCGGGATGGTGGCCCGCTTTCGCCCCGGACCTCAGCGGCTTTTCCGCCGTTCGGCGGGGTTGATGACGCTCATGACAATCTGGTCCTTGAAACGTCCGCCCTTGAAGACGTGATCGCGCATTACGCCGTCCTCGACGAAGCCAGCCTTGAGGTAGCACTTGTGGCCGCGCGCGTTCCCCTCGAAGTGCATCAGATAGACCTTGTGAAGGTTCAGGTCATCGAAGGCGAACTCGACCAGGAGGCGCATGGCCTCTGTGCCGTACCCTTTCCCCCAGCTCGACTTGTCGCCTATGAAAATGCCGATTTCGGCGTGCCTGTTGAGGTGGTCGACCTTGTGAAGGCCGACGTTGCCGATGTGCCTGCCCTTGAGGGTCTCGATTGCGAAGATGCGGTTGTCGTCCAGCTTCTTGACGTAATCCTCGTACCACCGTTCTTCCTCGTCCATCGACATCGGGTAGCGAAGGTAGAGGTTTTCCCTCACATCCGGGTCCGAGAACCACTCGACGCAGAGTTTAAGGTCGGCGCGCTCGAATGCCCTGAGCCTGACCAGCTTTCCTTGGCAAAGCATCTTCACACCGCCTTTATCCAGAGCAGGAGCTTCCTGCCGTCGACGTCCCATTCCTTCGGCTCCCATTCCAGCTCTCCTACTTCGAGGGAATCGGATAGAGTCTCGCGCTTGATGTAATCGGAGAAAACGCCGGCGGCTTTGTTCAATTCTTCATCGCCCTGCAGGGAAACGCGCACCCTCTGGTCGTAGCTCAGGTCCATCTCCTTGCGCATGACCTGGATGCGGCGAACCAGCTCGCGAGCGAGCCCTTCGAGAAGCAATTCTTCCTTTATCTCCGTCGTGACGTAGACTTTCATGCCCTTCCATTCGCCGCCGGACAAACCGTCGCGGTCGACGCTCTCGACGAGGACGTCCTCGGGTGCCAGATCGTAAGCGCCGAGCGTGAGTTTTCCTTCAGTTTTCAGCGCTGTCGCGACCGTTGATGGGTCCGCCTTCGCAATCTCCTCTGCGACGACTTTGGAGTCTTTCTTGAACTTGGCTCCGATTGACTTGAAGTTCGGCTTGACCCGCAGCGCGCAGACGCCGGACATATCGGTCGCAAGCTCGACTTCTTTGACGTTCAGCTCCTCTTTCAGGATTTCAACGTACGAGCCTAGCGCAACCGCATCCGCGTCGCAGCAAACGACCGTGAGCTTCTGCAGCGGTTGGCGCAGCTTGATGTCCACGCGCTGGCGGGCGTTCCGTCCCGCCACGGCGACTGAAATGGCCAGAGCCATCTCTTTCTCAAGCTTCTCGTCGCGCGGGCTCGCAACCGGGTATTTGCAGAGGTGGACGCTCTCGGGCGCGGACTCGTTCTGCTTGCGCACAAGGTTCTGGTAAAGAGTCTCGGACATGAACGGGGTGAAAGGACCCATGAGCTTCGCCAGCTCTGTCAGCGTCTTGTAGAGGGCGGCGTAGGCCTGCGCCTTGTCCGCCGGGTCCGTGTCGCTCCAGAATCGCCTGCGCGACCTGCGCAGGTACCAGTTGCTCAATTCGTCTATGAAATCGCCGAGCGCGGCCGCGGATTTGTGGAGCTCGTACGATTCGAAGCCGGCGCGCACCTCTGTGATTGTCGCAGACAATCTCGAAAGCAGCCAGACGTCCAGCTCGTTAGTCGGCGCGGGCTCGGACGGAACGTAGCCATCGAGACGCGCGTTGCTGACGAAGAACGAATAAACGTTCCACAAAGTGTTGATGTCCTTGCGCAGGACTTCATGAACCAGGTCTTTGCTGAACTTGACGCTGTTCCAGATGGGGAAGCTGTAGAGGTACATCCTGGTGGCGTCTGCGCCGACAGTCTCGAAGATTTCCTCTGGCTTGTATGTGTTGCCGCGGGTCTTGCTCATCTTCTGCCCGTTCTCGTCGAGCATCAGCCCCTGCGTCAGGACGTTGCGGTAGGTTGGCTTGTCGAAGACAGTGACCCCGATGGCCAGCAGCGTGTAGAACCACCCGCGCGTCTGGTCCAGCGCCTCGGTGATGAAATCGACAGGGAACGAGCGCTCGAACTCCTCCCGGTTCTCGAACGGGTAGTGGTACTGGGCGAAGAACGAAGAACCGGAATCGTACCAGCAGTCTATGACGTATGGCTCCCTCGTCATCGGCTCAGAGCACTGCGGGCACTTGATTTGCAGGGCATCGACGTGCGAGCGGTGCGGGTCGAAATCTGCTGGCAGCCCGCCGGCTAGCTTGCCCAATTCCTCGAAGCTCCCGACGCAAACTTCGTGCCCCGAGGGGCAGCGCCATATCGGCAACGGAGTGCCCCAGAAGCGGTTGCGGCTCAGCGCCCAGTCCTTCAGCTCGTCGAGGAAGTTGCCGAAGCGCCCGTGCTTGAGGTGCTCGGGCACCCAGTTGATCGTCTCGTTGTGCTGGACCATGCGCTCCCGCATGCGCGACATGCGCACGAACCACGAGTCCAGGGCGTAATAGAGCAGCGGGGCGTCGCAGCGCCAGCAGAACGGATACGTGTGGAGGTGGCTGCCCTTCGAATAGAGCTTGCCGCTTTCGTCGAGGAAGATGGCGATTTCAACATCGAAGCCCTTCTCCTTGACGTACCTCCCGGTCCATGGCTTCACGAGCTCGTTGAACTTGCCCTCGGTGTCGACCGTGTGGACGGCGGTCAGGTTGGCCTTCGTCCCGGCCTTGTAGTCGTCCTCGCCGTACATGCAGGCGGTGTGGACTATGCCAGTTCCCTCCGTCGTCGTGACAAAATCTGCGGAGATGACCTCGTAGGCGCGCTTCCCAGGCTGGCGCAGGTCCATGAAGTCGAACAATGGCTCGTACTTCCAGCCGACCATCTGGGAGCCCTTTATTGTCCCCACGATTTCGTGGTCGCCCTGGATGACTTTCTCCACCAGGTCGTTGGCCAGTATCAGCTTCTCCCCCTTTTGCTGGACGATTGCGTAAACTATATCCTCGCCGACCGCCAGCGCGACGTTGCCCGGCAAAGTCCACGGCGTCGTGGTCCAGGCCAGTATGTAACCTTTCGCGCCGACTGGCTCGTACGGCTCCGCGAGCTTGAATTTCAGAGTCACAGCCAAATCTTTGACTTCCTTGTAGCCCTGGGCGACCTCATGGCTGCTCAGGGGCGTCCCGCATCGGGGGCAGTAAGGAACGACGTAGTGGCCGCGCTCCAGCAATCCCTTCTTGTGAAGCTCCTTGAGAGACCACCACACGCTCTCCATGTACTTCGAGTCCATGGTTATGTAAGGATGCTCCATGTCAATCCAGAATCCGATGCGCTCGCTCATCCCGCGCCACATCGCCTCGTACTTCATGACGCTCTCGCGGCACAATTGGTTGAACTTGGCGACGCCGAAGTTCACGACTTCTGGCTTGGATGCAAGCCCCTGCTGCTTCTCGACCTCGATTTCCACAGGGAGGCCGTGGCAGTCCCAGCCGGCGATGTACGGGGTGATGTGGTAGCCGTTCATCAGACGGTAGCGGAGGTAGGCGTCCTTGATTGCCCGGCCCTGGGCGTGGCCCACATGCGGTACGCCGTTGGCGGTCGGCGGCCCTTCGAGGAATACAAAACGCGGCCCGTTCTCGTTGGCCCTGCGGGCCTTTGCGAAAATGCCCCGCTCTTTCCAGAACTGGAGCGTAGCTCTTTCTTGCGCTGGAAACGACACTTTCGGGGGTATTTCGTCGAACATTCGCCTTCCTCCAAACCTAGATACCTCTGGGGCGGGGGCCTAGAGCCCGATAATCAGAGCGCAGTCCAGATTCATGGTATCGTTCGGAGAATAATGGCTCGGCATATAATCCTTGCGACGGTGGCTGGCTGGAGGGCCCCTTCCCGGGCCGAGCCCGCCAGCCGTTTCGATGGATGAAACCAACGGCTTGGCTGTGGATGGGTGGAACTAACGGATTGGTCGCTCCTTGAAAGCATTATTATACATTCCCGTACATAGAGCGACACGCGTGCGCGATGCGCGCGTTGAGGGTGTTTGAAATGAAGAGCCGAGAAGCTGCCGTGCGGTTTTTGTCCTGCCTGCTCGTGATGGTGATGTGCCTGTCGAGTTTATCCGTGCTTGCCAGCGCTTCGGATTCCAATTCTCAGGAAGGCTGTGCCACTCCGGCAATGGCCGTGGAGCCAATAACCCAAACCGCGGCTCCAGCGGACGACCTGGATGGTACTGGCGGCACGCCTCCGGACCTGATAATGATTCAAAAGGAATGCGAGCTCCTCGTCGCGTTCCAGCAGGAGAACGAGATGGTGATAAAGGACGCCGTCGGGCAGGTCGGAACGTGGGACGGCTATTCGACGGACGGGGTCACCGAGCGCATACCGGACCAGTACACATTCGACGATCTGGCCGTAGGCGATTTCGACCATGACCTGAAGGACGAGGTCCTTGGAAACATGAAAAAGGGGGACGGCTTTTCACAGATTGACCTAGACCCCAAGCAGTGGGGGAACTGGACAATGGGCTACAACGCAACCCTCTTCTTGAACAACGCCTGGACGAGCAGCTTCGTGTTCCTCAGGGCGGCAGGGGATGTGGACGGCGATGGATACGACGACATCGTCACGATTGCAGATTACGGGGCGGCCGGGAAGATTCTCAACGTCTGGAAAACCAAGGCTTATGGCATAGACAGGTGGACCTACGACACGAACCTGTGCAGCGTCTTCATCAACAAGGAGGACGACTCCCTCGACGGCATCACCGCTTTCGGCGATTCGGAGAAGATTGTATCGCTGGACTGTGGCGATTACCAGGGCGACGGCGACGACGAGATCGTCCTCATGTCCGACGAAGGCAAGTTCGTTTGGGTCGACCTGGAGGTCGGCGCGGACACGTACCAGGTTCTCAAGACGAAATCCAACCTCCCGTCGCTAATACTTCCGTTGATGAGCGTGGCGAAGCTGACCGAGGCCGTGAAATTCAGGGTGCGCACGGGCGACCTCGACGGGAACAAAGACGCCGAGACCGTCGTGCTGTACCAGATGCCGTTCGCCGGCGCTTCGTCCATGAAGGTCTTCGATTGGAACAACTCCCTCCTGGGCACGATCGGCGCCAACAACTTGTGGAACGATTGGAACAGGACCTTCGCTTCGTACGTCTCGGACCTGGCCGTCGGCGACATGGACGCCGACGGCTGCGAGGAAATCGCGGTCGCGAAGCTCTCGGTTTTCACAAGCTCGAGGGTCACCGTCTACAAGGGAGCCAGCGCCCCCGCCAGCTCGACGACCGCGAACGTCAGCGTCCCGTCGACGAACACAGCTCCGAAGGTGACCTGCCTCGCGCTGGGCGACTTCGACGGGCAGGGAGGCGTGATGGCGCAGTTCGTGGAGGAGCTGCCGCCACGGCCGCCGAAGGTGCACCCCATCGCAGTCTTGAACACCCCGCCTTACGAAGAGGGGCTGAATGAGGGCTCGGCCACGTACACGACCTCCTCTGAGCAGAGCTACGAGGAGAGCAACGGATTCACCGTGAACGCGGGGGTTTCGGTCGCCGTGGGCGTGGGTGTGGACATCCCATTCGTGGGAGAGGTGAAGGCAAAGGTGGGCGTCTCGGTCGAGCGCGAGTGGAGCCGGACAAGGTCGTCGGGGTACTCCCTGTCAGAGTCTCGGAGCTACACCGCCAACAACCAGGACGTCGTCATCGGGATGAAGACCGACTACGTGACGTACAAGTACAAGCTGCTTGGACCGGCGAATGCGACCGTCCGCTTCGACCAGAGCGCGAACTCGACCGTCTACATCTCGGTCCCGGTCAACATAGTAATGGAGGCGCTGACCATCGACCAGGCCATGGACGACCCGCTGTTCGCGTCCGCATACCGATTCAACCACACCGTCGGCGACGTGTCGTCGTACCCGACGAGCCTCGGCCAGATTGTCACACCGTACACCGAAACATTGCTGGGGGCCAACAGCCCGGTGCTGGTCGATTCGCTTCTGGAGAGGTCCTGGGAGGTCTCGGAAACTGAGTGGAGCGGAACGAGCTACGAGGACACCATCTCGGTGTCCATCACCGCGGGTCTGGAGACCCCCTACACGGAGACGGAAATCACGGCTGGCCTTGGTCAGACCAAGTCCCACACGTTCAGCAACTCATTCACGGAGGCGCTCGGCGGCGACACGACAGAGATACCCTCCGGCGCAGACCCGCTGTATGGATACAGGTACACGCCGCACGTCATGCGCGTGCTGAGGAGCGGCGGGGGATTCATTCCGGACCTGTGCTACTACCAGCTCGTCTATACCGTCGACCAGATGGGCGACGGGCACAGGTACGGGCTGACGATGGACTGCACGAACGGGACGGTGCATAACGTGAATCCCGGAATGCCTTGCGTCTTTGAGTTCAATGTGACTAACCATGGCAGCGCGACCCAGAACATCGATATGAGCTATAGTGTTTCGGGCGAGGGCAACGTGCAAGATATCGCTTTCTCCGAAGATCCATTGAATAATATGGGGCCGGGGGAGAGCAGGACAGTGCAGCTATCTATGAAGTGCAGGAACAAAGTTCCGCCTGGTGACGATTTCTTTACCGTTAGCGCAACATCATCCGTCAATGCGAGCTGCTCATCAAACGTCGATGTGACGATGCACACCAATGCGATAGCGCAATTCGGCGTCTCGGCAAACGATACGCGGAAGAGCGTGCACGCCGGTGGAACTGAGGTTTGGGATGTATATGTGCACAACAACGGGAATTCAGCTGATGACTATTCCATTTATCTGCTAGGGCTTCCGTCAGGATGGAGCGCGAGCTGGCCGAGCCCAATCACGGCATTAGGCCCCTGGACATCCGCAATAGTTCCCATCACTTTGACCGCGGTGGATGTCGCACCAGGAGATAGAGCCGTCTTCCTTGTTCAAGTTGTTTCCAAGAACCTCGGCGTATCATCATTCGTCACACTCCAGGCCGACGCTGAGTTCTATTGGTGCGTGAACCTTTCCTTCGTCCAGGAGGCTCAGTATACGATGCGCGAGCGGACTGTCTCGTACGACCTCGTCGTCACGAACTCGGGCGAGTGGCTCGACACCTTCGACCTCGCCGTCTCGCCACCGAAGGGATGGGCCGTGACGCTCGACAGGTACGCCGTGACGCTGGCCGAGGGCGCTTCGATGACCGTCGGCATGACCGCCACAGTGCCGGCCGACGCGATGTTCGACACATATTCGATTGGCGTCTCCGCGCTGTCGAGGGCCGACATTTCTGTGACCGCAAACACCGAAACGAGAGCCGTCGTCTCGGACATGGCCGTGACCGAGGAATGGCAGAAGGATGGAGCCTACAACGCCTCGGCGACCGGGGACATCGACGGGGACGCGCGCGTCGAGCTGGTCACCGTCGAGGCGGGCCGATACGTCAGAATCATAGACCTTCAGACGCACGAGTCGCTATGGTTCGACGGGCTGCTGCCCATATACGACGTGGCGCTCGGCCAGCTGGACGCCGATTCGCAGCTGGAAATCATCCTGGGATTCCGGAGCGGCTTCGCGGTATACGACGGCGTATCCTTCGCGCAGCAATACCAGACGCTTTCCCTGCGGAAGATGTCGGCTTCGACCAAGGTCACCAACGTCTCGTGCGTGGCCGCGGTGGATCTGAACCTCGACGGGAGGAGCGAGGTGGCGCTCGGCGTCTACCAGGACAGGGGAGACTTCAACCACGACTACTGGACCAGGAACGTGTACGTATTCAAGTACAACACAACCACCCTGACGTTTCAGGATTGTTCATACAACGACAGCTACTTCGTTTACAACCCGCCGTTCGAATACAGCTGCTTCGTCACATCCATCGCCCAGTTCGAGGCGAACGGGAGGGCGCGCCTGCTGATAGGAACGCAGGAGATGGCCTACATCGGCAACAGCGTAGCCCCCGAAACGCTCTACGATGACTACTGGCGCATCACGGGGCACGCGATGATGCTCGACGCGACCTGGAACGAGCCGACGGACCAGTGGGTGTTCTACCAGCCTATG
>Ga0315268_10008504_pt1 | contig 10726 bp, 9 predicted proteins | sample C1_top_MG_FD_204535 | JGI IMG/M metagenome (GOLD analysis project Ga0315268, IMG submission 204535) | Sediment microbial communities from Yellowstone Lake, YNP, Wyoming, USA - C1_top | ecosystem: Environmental > Aquatic > Freshwater > Lake > Sediment | place: USA: Wyoming | collected 2017-08-01 | reverse complement strand
CTTTTTAAAGATGTATGAGATGGGGAATGCATACAGAAAAGAGTCCTTTGTCAACTGGTGCGAGTCATGCCGGACTGTTCTTGCCAATGAACAGGTAGAAGCGGGTATGTGCTGGAGGTGCGGGAGCCAAGTCCGCCAGAAAAAGCTGAAGCAATGGTTTTTCAGAATAACAGAGTATGCCGAGGATCTTCTCTCCCATTGTGAAATGCTTCCCGGATGGCCGGAAAAAGTAACGACCATGCAGAAAAACTGGATAGGGAAAAGTATCGGTGCCCGGATAAGTTTTTCTGTTCAAAATTCTGATGAGGATATACCTGTTTTTACAACCAGGCAGGACACTATTTTCGGCGCAACATTCATGTGCCTCGCTCCGGAGCATCCCCTTGTGCTGAAGCTTTCAAGGGGAACGGATCAGGAAAAGAAGGTTCTGGAGTTCGTCGAACGGATATCTCTCCAGGACAGGTCAAGCAAGTCCATCGATAATTATGAAAAGGAAGGGATCTTTACAGGCACATGGTGCATCAATCCGTTGAGCGGGAAGCGCATGCCGATATACACGGCCAACTTTGCCTTAATGGAGTACGGCACCGGCGCTGTCATGTCCGTTCCTGCGCATGACCAGCGTGACTTCGATTTTGCAAAAAAATACGGGCTTGAAATTATAGTCGTTGTTAAGCCATATGACAGCGATCTTGATCCTGCAACAATGACCGGGGCATATGCCGGTGAAGGTATTATGGTCAATTCCGGGCAGTTTAACGGCATGAACAACAGAAAAGCCCTTGATGAGGTCGCGGCTTATCTTGAGAAAAACGGAACAGGGGAAAAGACAGTCAGTTACAGGTTGCGCGACTGGGGCATTTCAAGGCAGCGCTACTGGGGTGCCCCGATACCTGTAGTTCACTGTAAAAACTGCGGCATTGTTCCTGTTCCGGAAAAAGATCTGCCGATACTGCTTCCTGAAGATGCGGCACTGCTGGAAGGCGGACAGTCTCCTTTGCCGTCGCTTGAATACTTTAATAGAACAAAATGCCCCCGGTGCGGAAGTGAGGATGCAGCAAGGGAAACCGATACCATGGATACTTTCGTTGAGTCTTCATGGTATTTTGAACGCTATTGCAGCCCGAAGTTCGGGGAAGGGCTTTTCGATAAAAAAGCTGTTGATTACTGGATGCCTGTCGACCAGTACATAGGCGGAGTCGAACATGCCATACTGCATCTTCTTTATTCGAGATATTTTACACGTGTTCTGAAGGATATAGGGCTTGTCGGGTACAAAGAGCCGTTTACAAGACTTTTAACCCAGGGTATGGTCTGCAAGGAGACCGTTTCATGCCCTGAGCACGGGTATTTGTTCCCTGAAGAAGTTGCAGGGGAAGCCGGTAACCGCGCATGCACAAAATGTGGAAAAGATGTAGTTACCGGACGCATTGAAAAGATGTCCAAGTCAAAAAGGAACGTCATTGATCCCAACTTCCTGCTTGATAAATACGGGGCTGATACGACAAGGCTTTTTTGCCTTTTTGCTGCTCCTCCGGAAAGGGATCTGGAATGGAACGAGCAGGGGGTTGAAGGCGGATACCGTTTCTTGACCCGTGTATGGAGGCTTGCAGGAAATTGGATTGACACGATAAAATATACCGAACCGTTTGACGGTGATCCAGGGCTGCTTGAAGGTGTTTTAAGGGAATTGTATAAGAAGACACACCAGACGATATCGAAGGTCACAAGCGATATAGAAGAGAGATTCCACTTCAATACGGCGATAAGTGCGGTTATGGAACTTGTAAATATGATGTATGCCGTGGAAATCAGTGAACATCCTCCTGAAAAAGCAGGGGTGGTCCGTTTAGCTATGGATACGGTCACACTTCTGTTGTCGCCCATTGTTCCTCATTTTGCGGAAGAGCTGTGGGAAATCCTCGGGCACAATACAAGCGTGCTGCTCGCGCCGTGGCCCGGACACAGAGAAGATGCGCTTATAAAAGATGATCTTCTGGTCGTAGTCCAGGTTAACGGAAAGCTGAGAAGTAAATTTAGCATAAACCCGGACGCAGATGATGATGCAATAAAAGAGAGGGCCATGTCTGATGTGAATGCCGGGAAGTTTATTCAGGGGAGGCAGGTTAAGAAGGTTATCGTGGTTAAGAAAAAGCTTGTGAATATTGTCACATGAAGTATGGGAGGAGCTATTTTGATAAAGATGCGGCTTACGATATTGTTTGCGGCTGCGGCGGCGTTATTATTTTACGGCTGTGCTTACAAGTTTGCAGGAGGTGGTGATTTGCCTGCATCCGTTAAGAGAGTAAGCATATCGGTTCTGGAAAATAAAACGGCCGAAAGCGGCATTGAAAATATAATCACAAATGATCTTATCTATGAATTTACACGAAACGGCAAGGTTGTGGCAAAAATAGATGATGCCGACGCATATTTAACCGGGATAATCGAATCCGCCAATGATGAGGCGATTTCACATAAGGGTGATCACATGTCTCTTGAAAGGCGCGTAAAAGTTGTCCTTGGCTTGAAATTAAAGGACAGGAGCGGAAATATTATCTGGACCGGAAAAGATATTGCTGCAGATCAGGCTTTTGCCGTTATGGCGGACAAGATTGAAACCGAAAAACAGAGGCGCACGGCTATTGCAGTTCTTTCAAAAAGGCTTGCAGAAAACGTTTATAACAGGCTGACAGATAATTTTTAGCTTTTTTAAGCCGTCGTTCAAAAATAACCGGAACATTTGGATGCCGTAACCGGCATAAGCAGCCGTAACAAAATGGCCAGAAATGTAATGGTTATTTTGTAACGGCTCCTAAGAAAAATCAAATGTTTTGCCGGGAAAACTTAGCATATCCCGGCAAAACATAAAATCGTTATTTTGTGGTGTTTACAAGTTTTGAGAGGCGGGATATTTTCCGGGAAGCGGTTCTCTTATGAATCACACCGTTTTTTGCTGCCTTGTCAATAATGGATTTTGCGGAATCGAGGTTCTTAAGGGACGATTCCCTGTTTTCACTGTTGCCTGCCGCAATCCTCACATCCTTTACGATATTCTTTACCTTGGTTTTGGTAGACTTGTTGCGCTGGCGCCTGATTTCATTTTGACGTGCACGTTTTAAAGCTGATTTGTGATTTGCCAAATTTTATAACTCCTTTTGTTGATTTTTTTGAACGTGTCTGTTTACAAAATTGTATGGAACCTGTCAAGAAATATTAGATTAAATTATATCAAGTTTGCAACATCTTTTATTTACGCATCTTTTATTTATCCGTCCGGGGAGAGGGAGCGATCGGAAAATATTTATGTCTGAGCCTGAAAAATCACTCGTGACAAAAGCCGCAGTGGTGGTGGGCAGCGCTACACTGCTTAGCCGCATATTGGGCTTTGTAAGGGATATTGTCATAGCTTGGTATTTCGGCGCAGGGCTCTGTTCTGACGCTTTTTTTGTGGCATTCAGGATCCCAAATCTTTTTCGAAGGCTGTTTGCCGAAGGAGCGCTCAGCATCTCTTTCATACCTGTCTTTGCGGAATGCCTCACAAAGCAGGGGAAAGATGAAGCAAACAGGCTTGCCGGGTCGGCAGTGCGGCTTCTTTCGTTAATACTGATTGTTGCTGTAATTTCAGGGATATTATTATCTCCTATGATTGTAAGGCTTATAGCCCCGGGATTTTCAGATACGGCCGGGAAATATGCGCTTACCGTATCTCTTACAAGAATAATGTTTCCCTACCTGTTTTTTATATGTCTTGTAGCGCTTTTTATGGGCATTCTGAATGTGCTGGGCCATTTTGCTGCGCCGGCTTTTGCGCCGGCTATATTGAATATATCAATGATAGCAGCGATGCTGTTTATTTCGCCCGGTGCCGGTGAACCTGCAAAGCTTCTTGCTGCAGGCGTGCTGGCCGGTGGCTTTCTGCAGCTTGCAGTCCAGATTCCATTTCTGATAAAAAAAGGGGTATATTTCTGGAAGGGCTCCGGTATATATCATCCCGGTTTAAAAGAGGTCGGAACCCTCATGTTGCCGGCCATATTCGGCGCAGCGGTATACCAGATAAACATCCTTATCGGAACGTTGTTGGCTTCGTTTCTGCCTGAAGGTAGTGTTTCTTACTTATATTATGCCGACAGGCTTGTGCAGCTGCCTCTGGGTATTTTTGCAATTTCTGCCGCAACGGCCATATTTCCCGCTCTTTCCAGGCAGGCTTCCGGAAATGACATGGTAGCATTCAGAGAGACTTTCGATTACTCTCTTAGAATAGTCCTGTTTATTACATTTCCCTGCATGATAGGACTTATTGTTTTAAGGGAGCCGATTGTAGTACTCCTTTTTAAAAGGGGAGAATTTGATGCACAAACCGCAGCATTGACTGCCCAGGCTCTGTTATATTATAGTGTGGGCCTGTGGGCGTTTGCTTCAGTCAGAATTGTCGTTTCGATGTTTTATGCGCTCAGGGATACAAGAACTCCGGTAATTACGGCTTTAATATCTTTTCTGGCAAATGTTGTTCTAAGCCTTTTGCTTATGAAGCCGCTCAAGCATGGAGGGCTTGCGCTGGCGACTTCATTGTCTTCAATGATCAATGTTGCGCTTCTCTTGCTTGCGCTCGATATAAAAATCGGATCTCTGGGGATAAAGAGGCTGAAAGAATCGGTTTTTAAAATTGCAGCGTGTTCGTTGATTATGGGAGGCATCGTCTGGGGTCTCGCGTCGTTTATTATGCCTGCTGAAAATTTATCTTTCAGAAGACAGCTGTCAGGTGTAACCTGTTGCATATTAACTGGTATAGTTTCATACGCCGTTTTATCCTTTTTAATTAAGAGTCCTGAAATAAAGAGTCTTGTTGCTTTGGCCGGAAGGGGCATAAAAAAAGGTGAATAAAAAGCATAAAATACTGTTAAGCATTGGGATGGTCGTAATATTTTCATTGTTTCTGCTGGTTATTTTCGGTGATAATGCCCTTCTTGAACTGAACCGGGTCAAAAGAGAAAAGAATATACTTATTAAGAAAAACGAAGAGCTTGCGCGGGAGAACAACTCCATGTATACCGAGATAGAACGGTTAAGACATGATCCTGAGTACATTGAAAATATCGCCAGAAGGGAATTGGGTATGATTGGAAAAAACGAGATTATTTTCAAAGTTGAAAAGAAAACAGATTCCGGCGCGGGCGGTGAAAAAAAATAAGAGAACTCAATGTCGTTCGCATATGACTATATATTTCATGTAGTGATTATACTGGAGGAAGGCATGAATGGCTGATGATAGCGATTTCAATACTGTTACCATGGCAAAGGTATTTGCCGGACAGGGGTTATACGATAAGGCAGCCGGAATATACCATAAATTGCTGGAACAGGATCCGGACAGGAGTGATCTTATAGATGCCCTTTCAGAGCTTGAGAAAATCAGGTCAGAGAAGGAGAAGGATCTGAAAAGAACTCTAGTCCCGTTGTTTTCCGAATGGTTTGATCTTGCATTAAGCAATAACAGGATCGAACTGCTCAATAAACTTAAGAAAAGGCGATAAACCGTCCATTACAGGAGTATATGGAAGACAATCTGTCTGTTTCACTTAAAGGACAATTTCTGCTGGCCATGCCTGACCTTGCCGATTTGAATTTTTCACGGACGGTGACATGTATTTCGGAACATAATTCGGAAGGGGCTCTCGGCATAGTGATAAACAGGATGAGTTCCTCGATTACAGGAAGGGATATTTTTGATGAACTCAGGGTTGAATATGTTACACGTGCGGAATCGATACCGGTATTTATCGGGGGACCTGTTCATGCGGGTGAAATATTCATTCTTCACGGATTGCCGTTTACCTGGAACGGATGTTTTATGATTACCCCTTTTCTTGCCATGAGCAATACAATTGACATCCTCAAGGCAATAGCCAAAGGAAGAGGACCTCAATCCTATATAATTGCCCTGGGATGCGCGGGGTGGGGGCCCGACCAGCTCGAATCTGAAATAAGGCAAAATGCATGGCTTACATGCTCAATATCGGAAGAGATTATTTTTAAGACAGCGGTTGAAGCGAGATGGGAGCAGACGGCAAAAAAAATGGGAATAGATCCCACTCTCCTTTCTTTAAAAGCCGGACATGCTTGATATTTACGGTTATTACTCTTCCTTCAGTTTTGCTTTCGGCTTTTTCTTTTTCAGGCAGATCCTGTCCTTTCTTACAAAGGCGCATAGCTTCGGATTATAATATTCTTTACAATTTAACGGATTATATAACGGACATTCAGGATGTTTTTTTGACATAACCTGTTTTTTCCTTCTGATTGTATAATTTTTCCAAACGAAAGCAGCTCTTCGAAGCAATAATTTTTATCCTGCTTTACTGCTTAAGTTCGATTTCTAAATCCTCTAACATAAAATCTTAAAAGTTACAAGCTATTACCTTAAATCAAATAATATTATTTGGGATCATTGCCAAATTAGTTGGCGATCCAGGACCCCTTTCTCTCATCTTCTATTCCGGATTCCGGCTTCTGAACCGAAACAGAGAGTGAATCCACAGCTGAATGTCCCGCCAATCAGTATGGCGGGTGGACTTGCGACGGGGTTAGCGAGCGAATTAAAAACAGACCCTATTCCCTACGGTCGAATCCGCCTCAGCCCGCCTGGGGCGGATTGCTGCGGGGAGCTTCAATTCCGACTTCTGAGCAGATACTGACACGTTATGCCGAAAGCAGTTTGTTTAGGTTTGTTCTTGCAAACTCTATCGAAGGATCAAGCTCAAGTGCCACCCTGTAATAATATACGGCTTTTTCCTTTTCGCCCATATCCCGATAATTAGACGCCATGTTGGCATAGTCAATTGCAGAGCTGGGATTGATTTTTAAGGCATTTCTGAAATTTTCTATCGCCGAATCATACTCCTTCAGCTTGAAGTGGCAGAATCCCATCAGGTTATAGATGTCGGTTCTTTCCCTGTCGTATTTTTCACCTTCTTTCAAAACGGCAAGAGCCTGTCGGTATTCTCCCATCTCTTTGTAGCAAACTCCCATGTATGAAAAAATGCTGGGCATATCCTGCTCCGGCGGTTCGAGTTCAAGGGCTTGCCTGAAATAAGGAAGGGCAGATACTGGATTATTCAATGAAAGATATGATTGTCCAGTATAAAATTTTATGTAGTATTTTCCGGGAAGCATTTTGTCAATTTTCTGTAATTCATAAAAGGCGTCTTCGGGTTTGCAGTTTTCAACAATAATCTTTGCGCAGAACAAGCCTATGCTTGTGCCGATAGCCCTTTCCCTGAAATGGGCTCCGGGTATAATGGTATAGAATGCCGGTATCTGAAGTTTTGGATGCATTGTATTGATGACTATGACTTCCATTCCGTTTTTCGCGAGAGCTGCCGTCAGGTTCTCCACCTCGGTTTTGATGTTGTTGTCGGAGAGATCCGGCAGGCTTTGAATTTTTGTAGTTGTTTCGGCTTCAATAATAAAGCAGGCTTCATCGGTTGTTTTAAATTTTGGAAGGCCGCTTGCGACATAATTTGAAGATGTGTTGAAATCACCGGCAAGCTGGGCTGTTTCAGTAAGAGCTCTGCTGAGAGCTTTTTGAGGGTCCGGGGTTGTTCCGGCCGTCCATACGATTTCACTTTTATCCGGGAAAGTTGACGGGTCATAGGCAAGCACTCCGACGGTAGGTATACCGAGCCCCATGGAAAAGTCTGAGATAAAAAGATTGATTCCCGCCGAGCGGTATTTTTTCAGCATTTCGACTACCATGGGATCAGTTGCAGAAGCAGGGTTGATTCCTGGAACTTTCAGGTTTTTGTTGCCGATTATTGACGAAACGTGCCTTTCAACTATTTCGCATATTCCCTGGCTCAGGGCTTCTTCAACACAATTTCCGGCTGACGGACCGTTGAATTCGTTAATCATGTAAAACCAGTTGAAAGGTATAAGCACTTCCTCTTTCCTTGTCAGGTTATAGGCCCATGTCCATTTCAGCGTCAGATTTTCAAAAATTTTACGGGTAATTCCGGTATCTTCTGAAGAATCATGAACAGACTTTGCAATCATATCAAAAGGAATCGCGGCATCCCTGATATTTGAATATTTTTCATAGAAAAAATTCCCTGGATTCCTGCAAAAAGAGAAAAAACTGAATCTTTCCGCAAGCTCCATTACGGCGCTTGCTTCGGCCTGGGATGGAGTGGCTCCTTTTCCCATCTGTTTTTTCGTTCCTGTAACAGCAGAGGCATCTTTTCCGCACCTGCTGAAGTAGACCGGTATGCCGAGCCTTCCGTTATCAATTCTTTCTGTGTTTTGAAGAATATCAAGATTGAGGGTTTTCAACTTTTCCTGAAAAGTTTTTATGGTTTCTTCCGGTGATTTTATCTTATCCTGATCGAGCGTAAAACGCTTGAAAGCGTCTTTAAGAATAACCTTGTAACTCATTTATTAATCCTCCCGAGGTTTCGAATGTAACAGCTTTTTGATTGAAACATTGAATTACTCTATCACCTTTCCATGTAAATTTAAATTTTATTTAAATTGACCGTTTCTTTTCGATTTGATAATAGAGATGAAAAACGTGGGGATGTAGCTCAGTTGGGAGAGCGCGGCGTTCGCAACGCCGAGGCCAGGGGTTCGAACCCCCTCATCTCCACCAGACAGTTGATAATAAAATTATAGGTTGCTTATGGAGCGCACAGCAGATGTTGACCGCAAGACAAAAGAGACTGCAATAAGTTTGAAGCTTTGTCTGGACGGAACCGGGAAGTACGAAATAAAAACAGGCGTACCTTTTTTTGACCACATGCTTTCTCTTTTTTCAGCACATGGTTTTTTTGATCTTTTTATCACCGCAAGGGGTGATATTGAAGTCGACTACCATCATACCGTTGAAGATGTCGGTCTGGTATTGGGGGATGCTCTGGACAAGGCGCTTGGAGACCGAAAGGGCATAAGACGTTTCGGGTGTGTTACGGTCCCGATGGACGATGCACTGACTTCAGTTGCGATTGATCTGTCAAACCGGCCTTACCTCGTTTACAATGTGACTCCCATGCCGTTTCCGGGGGGGGATTTCGATATAAGCCTTGCAAGGGAATTTTTCAGGGCTTTTTCCACACGGAGCGGTATGAATCTTCATATCAATGTATTTTACGGTCAGAATGAACATCACATAATCGAATCTGTTTTCAAAGCCGCAGGGAGAGCCCTTGATCAGGCAACTTCATTTGATGAACGTATAACAGGTATATGTTCAACAAAAGGAGTGCTTTAAGCCGTCATTCAAAAATAACTGTAACATTGAAATGCCGTGACCGGCATAAGGAGCCGTAACAAAATAGTCAGAAATATAATGGTTATTTTGTAACGGCCCCTAATCAGGAGAAAACCTTTTCATTCCCGGGGACCATTATGGAAAAGCAAAAATCCTTATGTTTAAAATTATGCTCCCTGCTGCTTACCGTTTTTTTGATGCTGCCGGCCTGCAGTGGCAGCATGGTTGCACAAGAGCCGGCAGCATCGCCTGAAAACATGAAAAATGTTCTCGTTCTGCCTTTTAAAGATATCTCCGCATTGTATGGTGAGGAGAACAACTTGAGATGTCCGGTGTGCGGGAAGGTGTTTCTGACCGGAAATGTTGCGGAAGATGCAGATGTTATTTTGACGAAACACCTCATCTCACTGCTTAAAAGCCGCACAGGTTTTAAAATTATATATCCCGGTGAGGCACGGATGCTTTCTAATGGTTTCAATGCCGGCAATGAGAACATGCCTTCCGAAGTTAAAAAAATAGCTGAAAACGGACAATTGTTCGGAGCTGATACTGTCATAATCGGACATATATACCGTTTCAGAGAGCGGGCAGGAACAAGCTATTCGGTTGAATCGCCTGCTTCCGTTGCCTTTGATCTGCATTTCATAAGCGTACCCGACGGACGTGTTGTCTGGACAGGACATCTGGATGAAACCCAGCGTTCGCTCAGCGAGAATCTTTTTGAGATAGGCTCTTTCATTAAACGGAAAGGAGAATGGGTTACTGCCGAGGATCTGGCGACTTCGGGTCTTGAGAGCATGCTTCGGATATTTTTCACAAAATGATAGTAATACCCGCTGTAGATATAAAAAACGGAAAATGTGTACGGCTCAGACAGGGAGAAAAGGACCTCGAGACGGTTTTTTCAGATGACCCGGCTGCTATGGCAAAAAGGTGGGAGAATGAGGGAGCTGAATTAATTCATGTTGTCGACCTCGACGGTGCCTTTGAAAAAAGCCCCCGAAATCTTCCGGCTATCAAAGAAATATTATCACGGGTAAATGCCGGGATACAGATCGGCGGAGGGATAAGAACCGAAGAGACAATCGGGATGTTTCTTGACATAGGTGTTAAAAGAGTTGTCATCGGAACCGAGGCTCACAGGAATCCCAGGCTTGTAAAAAATGCCTGCAGGCTCTATCCGGGAAGAATCGTGGTCGGTATTGATGCCCGGAAAGGGCTGGTTGCAATAGAGGGATGGACCAGAACAACGGATATGAAAGCCGTAGATCTTGCAAGGATTTATGAAGATTGCGGAGTTGCGGCGATTAATTTTACGGATATATACAGGGATGGAATGGAGACAGGGCCTAATCTTGAAGAGACCCGCCTCCTCGCGGAATCGATATCAATACCGGTAGTTGCATCAGGCGGTGTTTCGACAATAGAAGATATAAAAAACATACTTTCCCTCGAAAGCTGCGG
>Ga0315268_10008502_pt1 | contig 10729 bp, 6 predicted proteins | sample C1_top_MG_FD_204535 | JGI IMG/M metagenome (GOLD analysis project Ga0315268, IMG submission 204535) | Sediment microbial communities from Yellowstone Lake, YNP, Wyoming, USA - C1_top | ecosystem: Environmental > Aquatic > Freshwater > Lake > Sediment | place: USA: Wyoming | collected 2017-08-01 | reverse complement strand
TGACCACCGCGATTTTTAGAGGCCTCTCTGCCGGCCCCACCTGAATGGGAGTGGGAAAACTTTTCATCCCTTCGTCCATGGCCTCGCGTTAATCGGCCTCGGGCAAGCTCCTGTTACCAGCAAATGCCGTAATAATGGCATTGTAACTGGGATGGGTCATTAACCACGCGGACAAAGTCCACCACCGTTTTCCGCCCATCTAAAGTTCTCAACAGTCCCGGAAGCTGGGGGAACCGTTTGCCCACAACCAATACCTCGGCAAAGTCTACTACTTTGTTCAGGTCTTCCCTCATCAAAGAGGCAATATGAGGAATGGTTTGCTCAATATAGTCCTGGTTGGCCCCCATCACCCGGCTCAGGGAAACCTCGCCGTCATAGATCTGCAGATCGTGGCCCTTGCCGATGAGGGCTTCGGTGACCCGCACCATGGGACTTTCCCGCAGGTCGTCGGTACTTTCCTTGAAGGACAGCCCCAGGATGCCTATCCGTTTCCTGCCGTTTAAGAGAATCATATCGAGGCCCGCCTGAATCTGCAAGTCATTGCTGGGCATGATGGCTTCCAAAACCGGCAGCGCCAGGTGTTCGGACCGGGACCGGTGGAGCAGCGCCCGGAGGTCCTTGGGCAGGCAGGACCCGCCAAAAGCAAACCCCGGCTTGAGATAAGCAGGAGAAATATTCAGCTTGGTATCCAGGGCGAAAATCTCCATGACCCGATGGCTGTCCAGGGAATAGCGTTTGCAGTAATTCCCGATCTCGTTGGCAAAGCTGATCTTCAAGGCATGCCAGGCATTGCTTACATACTTGACCATCTCCGCGGTTCTTAGGTCGGTGCGGATCAGCGGTGCCGGCAAGTCGCGATAGAGTGCCTGCAGCAGGTCCCCGCTACGGCGGTCCAATTCCCCGATCAGCGTCAAGGGCGGCTGGTCAAAATCCTGGATGCTGGTTCCTTCCCGCATAAATTCCGGGTTGGCGCACACCCCGAAACCGCTGGGGGCCCGCTTCCCGGATTCCATCTCCAGCAAGGGCAAGATTTCCTTTTCCACTGTCCCGGGCAGCATGGTGCTGCGAAACACTGCCAGGTGGTAATCCCTCTTCGACCGCAAGCCGCGGCCGATCTCCCCGGCCACCTGCCGGACATACCGAAGGTCCAGCCCTCCCAACGCATCGCTGGGGGTGCCCACGCACACGAAAGAAATGTCGGCGGAGAGAACTGCCTCGGCCGCGTTGTCCGTCACCCGCAGGCGGCCCGCGTCCACCAATTTCCGGAAAAGCTCCGGCAGGCCCGGCTCCACTATGGGACTTTGGCCCTGGCGCATCATGACCAGCTTCAGGGGGCTGACTTCGACGCCCATCACCTGGTGCCCATTGCGAGCCAGGCAGGCCGCGGTCACCAGGCCCACATATCCTAAGCCGAAGACGGCCACCTTCATCAGAGGGCTGTCAGTTCCGTTCATGTTTCTCCTTGTAAAGAAATGTTAAGGCATTTGTTCTGGCAGGTCATTTGATATACCCGTGGTGGGCTGTGAACTGTGTAGACCTCGCTGGTCTTCGAACAGTGGGCCGCCACCCGGGGGGAGCCGGTGGCCCCCAGGAAAAAAACATATCCACCTAGGTGCGGCAGAATCCCCCGCCGGCGCCCAATTAACACCAGGTTAGGCAACCTCAACCCGAACCGGGATGCATACCAGCCCTGCCTGGAGGCTTTATCTCCCCGAAGCTAAGCCGGTCCTCAAATCCAAAGGCCACGGCGCGGTTGAGGAAATGAAAGCTCTTAGCCTTGAGCTCAGCCAGGTGTCGCAGCACTGTCCCGTGTCCCGCCCCGCCTGGGCCAGCAGGCGGCGCTTGTATGGCAAGCGCGGCGCGGGGCAGGAGATATCTTTTCTTCCGCCACTTGGTAACGCCAGGCGAGAAAGCGCGGCCAGCGGTGCAGGGTCCGCCGCCGGGCATAAAGACCTAAACGCGAGGCGATCTGCCCCGGACGCAACTGCCGCGCGGTGCGGAAGTAAAGCGGAATAAGAGTGACCGCCCTTGAAGGCATCGACTCGCTTACCTGTCTGCCATCAATAGGGACAGGCTCACCGGCTGAGGCAAGCCCGTCTGCAAAGACCTTACGGCCTGAAAAGTGCACAGGGTCGTCAGCAGGTAATCCTCAAAAGGCACCGGGCCCGGACCTCCCTGCCGCACCGCCTCGACAAATGCCGTTAGCTCCTGCCGGTGGCCCTTATCCTGGCTGAGCCAGGCGCGGTGAACCTGGCGGCGGCCGCCTTTCACCAGGTCCAGGCGCCGAAAGTCGTCGATTACCCCCACCGCGCCGCTCCCAAACACCTCCAGCCGTTCCTTGGGGAACCTGGCGGCCCCCTCGGTGACGTATAAAATGGTGCCGATGGAGCCGTCGCCGAAGCGCAGGGTGAGGATCACGTTCTCATGGGGGAAGACGCTGTCCGCCGCCGCCCTTACGGCCTGGGCCGCCACGCTCTCCAGCGGGGCGTTGATGATATAACTCAGGAGGTCCACGAAGTGCCCCACCTCGCCGATGATCCTGCCTCCCCCTTCCTCTGGGTCATGCTGCCAGTCGCCCCGGGGCAAAGCCCCGGCATTCACCCGGTAATTGGCCACCAATGGAGTGCTGCGGTGCTCAAAAAATTCCTTCAGTTTGGCCGCAAAGGGGGAGAAACGCCGGTTGTACCCCACCATGAGAACCCGGGGGGCGGCGCTTTCAGAAGTTTCTACGATCCGGTGCAGCTGCTCCAGATTGACGGCCAGGGGCTTTTCCACGAAGACCTGCTTGCCGTTCTGAAGGGCTGCCACCGCCAGGTCGGCATGGGAGCCGGGGCGGGTGGTAATCAGGACGGCCTGGACCTCTGGATCCCGAAAAAGGTCATCCGCGTTTGAGGTGCAGTAGGAAAAGCCGAAGCGATCGGCTGCCGCCCGGGCGCTTACGCCCCCCTGGGAGCAGATGCCCTTCAGGGCTACCCCCGATATCTTCCGCATGGCTTGGAGCAGCACCCCGGTGGTAAAATTACCGGCCCCGATAAAGCCCACCCCCACGGTCTCCGGGGAGACGGCCGGCCGTCCAGGCCCCACCGCGGCCCCCGCCCCTGCCGCCAGGCGGATGCGGCTAACCTGCTCCGGGGCCTCGGGATATTCGAGCAGCACGCCGATGTGTGGCTCTTTGCCAGCAGTGATCAGCTCGTAGGCTTGGAGGGCCCCATCGATGGGGAAGCGATGGGTGGTAAGAGGCTCCAGGTTCACCTTGCCCTCGGCCACCAGTTGCAGAAACGCTTGCATGTTGCGGTTTTCGGTCCACCGCACGTAAGCGATGGGGTACTCCAGGCCCTTTTCCTCGTAAAACCGGTCATAGCGCCCCGGCCCGTAAGAGCGGGACAGGCGCACCTCCAGGGCCTTTTCGTAGTAGAGTTTGTAAGGCACCTCTAAGCCCACGATCCCCACGATCACCACCCGGCCTCGGTCCCGGGCCAGGTCCCCGGCCAGATGCACCGGCTCGCTGGAGGAGGTGGCCGCGGTGATGAGCACCGCGTCGGCCCCGACCCCGCCGGTAAGCCGCCGTACCAGGTCCTGGGACCGGGCCGGGTCCCCGGTGAGGTCACTTCCCAGTTCCTGGGCCAATTGGACGCGGCCGGGATTCAAGTCCAGGCCCACTACCCGGCACCCGGCGGCTTTCAGAATTTGCACGGTTAACAGGCCGATCAGGCCTAGACCCAGGACCACCGCCACTTCCCCCACCCGCACGTCGGCCGCCCGCACTCCCTCCAGGGCAATGGCCCCCAAGGTGGTATAGGCTGCGTCCGCCCAGAAGATTTGAGATTGGGAAGGGGGGCCTGTCTTCTCCGGGATTTTCACGCAGAGATTTCTGGGGACAAAAATAAACTCGGCATGACTGGCGAAGCCGATACCGCCGCACGCCACCCGGTCGCCCACTTCCAGGTCCGTCACCCCGTCGCCCACGGCTATCACCCTGCCGGCTGAACTGTACCCCAGGGGCATGGGGGTTTCCAGCCGTTGCCTGGCCTTCTGGTAAGTCGTGATGATCCCTTCGGTGCGGGCCTTGTCCAGGACCTTCCTGACCAGGTCCGGCCGGGCCCGGGCCTTGCCCAGGAGACTCTTCCGGGCTAGCTCGACCATACCCCGCTCGGTGCCGGCGCTGATGAGAGAACAGACATTTTCCACCAGCACGCCGCCGGGCCTAAGGCGCGGCGGCGGCACCTCCAGCAGGCTTAGAGTTCCCGTCTTGTAATCTTGCACTACCTGTTTCATCAATTATCTGCCCGGTCCCGCGGAAAATCCTTTCGTTTCCAGGGTCATTAGCCAGAAAGGCAATTTAGGAAAAACATTATAAATGAACATAGTTTTCAATTATTAAAAAAAGCATTTAAGAGATTTTCGCTTCAGGTATGTCGGAAAGGACAAATCTCAGCTTTCCGGTGGGGCCCCTGCTGATTGAAGCCACGTAATCCACAATTATTTCCGTATCTTGTCCCAGCCGTTTGGCCCCCTCCGCCCGGAGCAAACTTTCATCGCGGCCATTATAATACCGCCCGGGAACCACCCGGAAGATAACCACACCTGGAGTTTGCTGATAAATCTGAGCTTCCCGAATGTTAACCAGGTCTTTGAAAATGTGGTCCATACGGCCGATTCGGGCCCCGTTTTTGAGGATCACATAATCCTCCCGGCGACCATCGATGGCCTCCACGACTCTTCCCGGACGGCCACAGTCACACTCTTCCTGGGAAAGCCTGGCTAAATCCTGGACGTCATACCGCAGGAACCCCAGGGCCAGATTGCTGAACGAGGTCCCCACTAGCCGATAAACTACCGGGTCAGAAGTGGGCAGAAACTCCACGGCGGAGAAGTCTTCATCCACGTGAAGCCGGCCCCGGGGGCATTCGGAAATGTTGGCCACTCCCTCCGCCATACCATAATGCTGCTTGGGCCGCACCCCAAAGGCCTTCTCAATCAGCAGGCTTTGATGCGGCAGGAGGCTCTCGGCCAGAGTGGTGACCAGCCGCGGCTGGTATCCTAAACTTCCGCCGGTCTCCACCAGGTAAGTCGCCAACAGGGCAAGAAGAGAGGGGTATCCATTAAGCCATTCTGGGCGCCGTCGGCGCAATTCTTCCACGTATGACTCCAGCGTCTCCGGGGACATGTGGTAGCCGCTGAACAATATCTGGCCCCCCACATAATCGTAGCGCCAAAAAGGGGGGCTCTTTTGACTGAGAGGCACCACGGAACGCCCCCCGAAATAGCCGCACCAGGTACCCAGATCAACCCTGTGCCAGCGGCGGTATCGCCACCAGATGCACCATTGCTCCCGATACGCCTCCGGAGTAAGGGCGAAGCGCAGGCCGCCTCCGGTAGTGCCGCTGGTATGGGCTATCAGGCATCTACGCCGGTCGACGGCGTCTGACAGCATTTCCTGGTAGTGGTCCTGGATCTCTTCCTTGGAGGTTATAGGAATGTTCCCCAAGTCTTCCAGGCACTTGATGGAAGCGGGGTCCAGGCCAATACCCCGGAAACGTTTGCGATAAAAAGGAATGGTTTCAGCACAGTGTTTGACATAATCTGCCAAACGGCGGTGGCGAAATTCGATGATCCGCTCGGGTGGCCAGAAGGTTCTTTCCTCGGCTTCTCGCAAAAGCCCATGGAATCGAGAGTTATAGCGGCTAAGGCGAAGGCGCAGGCCATGCAGGCTGCAACCCATATTCTGAAGAGAAATGGGCAACTTGAGATAAACTCTCTCAAGGTCCATGGCTGCCCTCTACCTTATCCTTAAATTCTATCTCCCCCGCCCAGCCGAAGTGCGCTTTAAAATGCAAGGTGCTCTCGGGCGGGAGAGCGGTTAAGGGGCCGTTCCAGAAGGGAAAATTGCTGACCAGGCTGATGGCCTCATAAGGAAATTCCACCAACGGCAGGGGGTGGGAATCGAAGGCCCGGCGCAGTAGGGGAATCTTCAGGGGATCAAAACCCATCAGACGGGCAGCGGCGCAGTCCACGGCCACGGGATTTAACCCCGCGATGATTAAACCTGAGGGATAATGCTCAGCGCAGGCCGGGCCATCCCCCTGGCCGCCGATCACCCCGTCCACCAGGGAGAAATAGCGCTTGGGGGCGCTGGCCAGACAGCCCCCGCGGTTATCATACAAGAGGCACCGGTTTATGTCCAGGACCATCCGCCAGGCGGTATCGTTGCCGTGCCAGTTCCCATGGCGGATGACCTGGTCGGTGCGCCCATAGAGGCGCTTGCCGATAATTTTCCCCATCCGAAACAGGCTGGCAAATAACGATGAGTCCAAGCTCTTTTGCTGCAGCCAGCGCACTACCATTCTTTCCGAGTGGGTCTTAGTCGATCCCCAGGGGAACTGGTCCCCGCCGGTGGAGGGGTCGCCATCAGTATGATGGGGCAGCCAGTTGCGGCCCACGTTAATCCCCACCAGGTTCTTGAGACTGAGAGTCACCCCCACTTTTTTATGGGTTTTCAATTTCGGCAGGTTGATAAAGACATCGGCGGACGCGGCCGTGCGCGAGATTCGGTATTCGTGGCGGCCATTGGAATGGTGCCGGTTGGTTTCCCCCTGGTCGTAATCCGAGCCATAGTAGCGCCCCGCGCCGTCGTGGCCGGAGAAGGCGCTCAACTCCCCCAAGTCAATTTCCACTCCCCCCCGGGGATCGGACGGCAAAGGGTGGCGCCGGCAAATGACGTCGCCGTGCACCTCTTGCTGATAATCCCGCAGATCCAGCAACTCGATGGCCACCCGGGAGCGAGACGCGCAATAATCCGCCAACGCCCTCGTCCCGGTGTTTTCCAGGATCTTGTCCCAATCGGCATCGTATTGGGGGCCGTCAATTATGTGCACTGTCCCTTCTCCCTCCAGCGCCAGTAGCACATAGTCCAGCAAGGCCCGGATTACGGAACCATGGGTGATGATCTGCTGCCACTCCTCTGGCTTCAGGCCGTGGCCTTGGCTCAGGAAATTAGGTTTTAATACCACCCGGTCGCCGGGGCGGATGAGTTCGCTTAAAGGATTCCAGGCCTCGGTGCCATAGAGGGCTCCGTCCAATCCCAGCAGCCGCAGGGATTCCCGGACCGCCCCGTAAACCGGATTGGACTCCCCGGCGTTCACCTCGCCTTGATATTCCGGATAGGCCTCGCTGGGATTAAAGGGAGGCTCACATGGATAAATCGAGTTATCCAGTCGATAGACGGCAACTTGACGAGAGCCGATAGGGTCAAGGTTCATAAGAGCCTCTTTGCTCTTAACGGCTATGCTTAGGAGAGTGTCTCTGGTTTCGGCCGTGCGATAACAGTAAGGCAGTCCCCTGCTGTTTCACCATTGGTTCTGGCAAGCAATGGCAGAAAAAACCCGCGACTCAGCAGCATGAGTCCGGCCATCACCGGCGCCGAGCGCATCCACCGATTGGCTTGCCCCCGCCGGCTAAAAAGGTTGCAGACCGAGGCGGCCAGCCAGAGAGCCGGAGTAAAGGTCTGCACCTCAACCGGCTGGAAATCGGCCCTGGCCAGCACCTCCCTGAGAGTCTGGGGCGAAAAATGCCAGAGGTGAAACGGCACATGCCATTGCACCCAATGGCGCCCAAAAATCCGCCGCAGCCGGCTGCTGCTGTTAGGACAGGAAATCCAGACTTCCCCGCCGGGACGCAATACCCGCCGCGCCTCTCTCAGCATGGCCACCGGGTCCGGGGCATGCTCCAGGACATTGGACAGCACCACCACCCCGTAAGGCTCCCCAGGGGATAACTCTTGCAAGGGCATGGTGTGCACCGTAAACCCCTTTCTCCGGGCCACCGCCGCGGCGCGTTCATTGATTTCCAACCCTTCCACCTGAAAGCCATTTTGGGTATAGAAGACCAGTCCACGCCCTTCGTTACAACCCACATCCAATAGCCGACCGGCGCCACGGCGCAGATGGAAGCACACATCTCCGTCCCATTCTAGCCACAGTCGATACAGTGCCAAGGAGACAAATCGTTCTCTAATCCTAGTGTAAGCTGTGTTATGTTCACCTCCCCAATTGTAATTGCGCTCGTATAGTTCCTCAAGTTTTTCCGCAGAGGGCCGAGGCCAGATCTGCTCCAGACTGCAGCACCTGCACCGCAGAATATTATAATCCCCGGGGATGCCAAAGCGGTCGTCGTAAAGCCCGGATAACACTGGTTGGCAGTCATGGCCGTAAAGGTAACATAGCCGTGGGGTGCTTCCATAACGCTCAGGGTATTGATGTATCTTCATTAGATTTATTCTATGCGCTAAGCTATATATTGTTTTGCTAAATGTAATGGTTAACTTATAATAATCCCATAATTTTTGCTAACCACACTAATTTAGTTCAATTACTTATCTCCATTTAAGCGTGCAATATTTTTAAAAAACCCTTAAGATAAACCAGTAAATCACGGAAAGAACCTAATCTCGAAAATCGACTAATAATATATCGTGGCCGTAGATAGAACTGCCTCATTGAGTTGCGCTGCAGATCAACCAACTCTTTTCGGGAAAGGCCGGGTGATTCTATGATATGGCTCGAATCAGGTGACAAATACCACTTCTCATCTAGCAGCTTCCTCTCTTTTGCCCAATGATAAACCTCGGTCCCAGGATAAGGCTTTAAAATATTATAAATCACGAAATCTGGCATGGTTTCCATGGCAAATTTCACTGTTTTTCTGATCGTCTCATGCGTCTCACCCGGGTTCCCAAACATGAAAGAGGTACGACAAGTGATTCTATGCCCTTTCGTTAATTTAATGGCATCTCTCGCTTGTTCTAAAGATATTTTCTTTTTTATTCTTTTTAACATTTCTATATCACCTGATTCAATGCCGTATGTTATGCTATGACATCCAGTAGCTTTCATAATCTTCAACATCTCATCATCAATACAATCGACCCTGGAATTGCAAGACCAGCTGATCTTAAAAGGGGCCTCCGCTAGCAACCTGCAGAATTCCATGAATCTTTTCTGGGAGGCGGTGAAATTGTCATCAAGCAATTGAATCTCCTTGATGCCATACTCTTTCACAAGAAAGTCGATCTCCTCCACCAAGTTTTTGGCAGTTCTGAACCTCACCTTACGCCCCCAAAAAGCTGGCGAGGCACAATAGGTACAATTAAAAGGGCAGCCTCTGGACCCAATCACTCCCATTAGCGGCAATTGTTTGTAGCTTCCAATAGTGGGATGATATTTAGAAAGCTCCATCAAATGGAATGCCGGGAAGGGTAGGTCATCGATGTCAGCTATCGGCGGTCTTGGTGGGTTGTGGATAATACGCCCCTCCTGTTTGTATGATAATCCCTCAATCTTTTCGAGCGGACGCCCTCTTATCAATTCAAGGTAGGCGAACTCCCCTTCGCCTCGGATTACATAATCGACGTTCTCGGAGGCTAACGTTTCATCCGGCATTATACTCGGATGAACACCTCCAAGGGTTACCGCGCTCTTCGGCAATGCCTCTTTACAAGCCTGGGCCACATCTAGAGCCTGGAGAATCGTATGACTGGTCGTGGTTATACCGATATGTTTGGGACGAAAATTATTATTAGTAAGATAATCTCTCAGTTTTTTCGGGGAAAATCCCTCAACATTAATATCAAGTATCCTTACCTTAACTCCATGGGCCTCAAGTATTGAAGCAATATATCCCAATCCCAAAGAAGGCATGGTGTTTTCAACCTTAGCTTTGGCCCGGACATCCTCCTTTAACTGTTCCCAAGGTGGGTTAATTAGCCAGACATCCACTAGAAACCTCCTGTTCTATCCCCGTTCTCCCCTCGCCAGCTCGCCATAAAGAGCTTGCCATTGCGGCCCAACCGCCTCCAAGGAATAGCGGCGCTCCACCAGTCTCCGTAAGGTGCGGCCGCGCTCCTGGCGCTCACTCTCGCTCCAGGAAAAGATCTGCTCCAAGGCCCGGCACAATTCCTCCACGCGGGGATGGATCAGTAGGCCTCCACCCTCTTCCCAGTCATAGAGACCGGTTTCGTGGGTGGTAATCACCGGGGTGCCTGCGGCCGCGGCCTCCAGGTTCACCAGCCCTATCGCTTCCGAATGGGAAGGGGCGCAAAAAGCCCAGGCATTCCGGTACAATCGCAATTTCTGGGGGCCAAAAACCGGCCCTAGAAATGTCACGCAATCCTCCAGTCCCAAGGCCTGGATCTGGCTCCGGAGCCTGGCAGTATAGCCCGGATTGTCAGTCGGCCCCACGATCAATAGGCGAAAGGACCTGCTCCGCCGGGTACGCGCAAAGGCGGCGATTAACAAATCAATTCCCTTTTTGGCATGGAGTCTGCCGAGAAAAAGCAGGTAAGGAGCCTCCGTTACCAGGGGTGCGTCAAGTCCCGGGGTGCTCAGAACTTGATCCACTTCCTCCAGGTTAACGGCGTTAGGAATGACCTCTACCCGTTGATGGGGAAAATGTTGTACCAGATGTTCCCTTTCTAAGGGAGTGATGGCCTGAATCACGGAGAGGCGCCGGAAAGCCGGGTAAGCCACGGTGTACCAGTAAACCAGTTTCTTTAGTCTCCGAAGATTCCCATCCATCCAATGCCAGGGTTCGAGCATGCCATGGATGATAAGAATAGCGGGGACCCCTAGCCGGGTAGCGGCCCGAGCTGCCAGCCACTGCGGAGCACCCCAGACCCCATGAATATGAAAGACCTGGCCCGGCCGCCGGGCCAGGTCAGATAAGTAAGCAGCCA
>Ga0315268_10008501_pt1 | contig 10730 bp, 8 predicted proteins | sample C1_top_MG_FD_204535 | JGI IMG/M metagenome (GOLD analysis project Ga0315268, IMG submission 204535) | Sediment microbial communities from Yellowstone Lake, YNP, Wyoming, USA - C1_top | ecosystem: Environmental > Aquatic > Freshwater > Lake > Sediment | place: USA: Wyoming | collected 2017-08-01 | reverse complement strand
TCCTCCTTGCCCACCACGCGGACGACCAGGCCGAAACCATCCTCCATCGGCTCCTCCGCGGCTCCCGCGCCGCGGCGCTCTCCGCCATGTCAAAAGAGGCCGCACTCACCGATCTGCCGCTCCTTCGCCCGTTTCTTGATGTGCCTCGCCAGCTCCTGCGCGACTATCTGCGCCAGGTGAACCGGCCCTGGCGTGAAGATGCATCCAACGCCTCCGACAAATACCTTCGCAATCGCCTGCGCCGGCTGCTGGAACAGCAACCCGACCTCAAGCCCCACCTGCTGGAGCTGGGCAATTCGGCCAGGCAACTTCGCGACTGGACGCGGGCCAACTCGCCCCGCCTGCCGCGCGCTTTTCATGTCTCGCAGGTGCGAATGCTCCCGCCCATCCTCGCTCGCGAATCGCTCCGCTCGTGGCTCATTTCTCGCGGCGCGCCCCCGGGCGAAATCACGGCCCCAACCGTCGAGCAACTGCTCGACATGACCACCGACGCCGCATCCGCGCCGCACCAGCATTTCCCCGGCGGGCTGCTGGTGTCTCGACGCGGCGGAGTCGTTTCTCTTCTATAGCGCAATCCCCGCCGGCACGTGCGCCAAATCGGGCGCGATGAAATCCGCGCCGGCCCTGCGCAGCGCCTTCTCGTCGAAACTGCTCGTCAAACCCAAACACAGCGATCCGGCGGCCTTGCCCGCCTGCACGCCGTTTGGCGCATCCTCCACCACCAGGCAATGCCGCGCCGGCAAACCCAGCCACTGCGCCGCCAACAGAAAGACCTGCGGGTCGGGCTTCTTGCGCTCCACGTCATTCCCGGTGATCACTGCGTCAAACGTCTCCTCGGAAATGCCGATCTCGCGCAGATTCCCCGTCAGCTTCACCCGATCCGCGCTCGTCGCCACCGCCAGCTTCAGCCCCCGACCCCGGCACCTGCGGATAAACTCCACCGCCCCCGGCAGCGGCTCCAGCCGACCCCTGATAATCTCCAGGTAAATCGCATACGTCCGCGCCTTGTCCCGCTCCAGGTCGAAAGGAATCCCGTACTTCTCGGCCACGCCCCCCAGGTAGCGATTCTCGCCCGCCCCCACGAACGGCACAAAATCCTCCGGCCGAACCGCCACGCCATGCACCTCCCTGAACATCCGGCACGCCGCCTCGCAGATGAACGGCTCGGAATCGCAGAGCACGCCATCCATGTCAAAAATCACCCCGCGAATCTCAGTCTCCTTCATCCCCGTAGTGTAACTGCCGCCCCCATGGACGTGAAGAGGGACGGGATCTCTTATTTCCCGCTCAATACGCCCTCACCAGCTTCGCCCCCGGATACGAGTATCTCACAATATCCTCCGCGCTGATCCCCATCCGCGCCCGCGCCTCCGCGCACCACTGGCACATCCCCACCCCGTGCCCGAAACCATGCCCACCCACGAACCGGATCCGATCCGAATCGTTGATGATGTTCTCCACATAGCTGCTGTAAAACTCGATCCCCCTCGCCCCTGTGTTGGCGGCCACGCGGAAATCCTCGCAGTTCAACAGATATTTCCGCCCACGCACATCCACCACCCCGAACAGCGTCGGCCGACCCCCCGCGTTTCGCTTCTCGATCACCACGCTCTGGATCAAACCGATCTCGCCCCGGCCGTGGGCCACGCTCCACTGGCGGATGCGCCTCGTCAGCTCCTCGCGGCTGATGATCACCGGCCCCCAGTTGAAGCGATTCGATATATTGCACACCCCCCCCACAACCTGCGCCGACAGCACCGGCACATACGCCTCGTTGGGAAACGCGTCCGTCACATTCTGCGTCACGCCCCCGCAGCACGATGCGAAAAACGCCTTGAAAATGTGCTCATCCCCCGCCGGCCCGTAAACCACAACGATCCCTCGCGTGGCTTCCACCGCCGCGACGCTCTTGGGGTTCTCGCCGCCCAGTCCCCGATACGCCTGGCTGCGCTCATCGCCCCAGACATCCCAGTGCCGCTCCGGCGCGGTCTGCTTCTCGTACAGCGCATACGTGCGCGCCACGATCGCCTGCGCCCGGTACGCCGCCGGCTGCCAGTCCGGATACAGCTCCGAGCCCACCACGCCCTTCAGGTAATCATCCAGCTCGACGTCGTTAATCACGTCAAACCGGTTCCCCCCTTGCGGCACCAGCCGATACTGCCCGCGATAAGTCTTGCCGTCCACCGCCAGCGACCCCACCCGCGCCGGCCGGAAAACCAACTGCCCCTGCCCCAGGCGCGCCCGTCCGCAAATCCACCCCGATGCGCTCAGATAAACCGGCACCGCCGTCCCCGTGGGCAGGTTCAGATAACGCTGGGTCGGATCCGCGCTGCTGTAATACAGCGGCGGCATGCTGGCCGTAAATGAAACCTGGTCCACCCCGGCCAACAGCCGCACCCGGATCATCCGCGATTCCAGTGTTGAAAACGCTGTCCCCCGCCCCGTCGAACTGCACCCCCACGGCGCAACCACCAGCAGCCCCAGCCCGATAAGCCCCGACACAAACACGGCCGCCATCGCCCACCCCGTCAGCCGCCGCTTGCCAGGCGTGAACAGCAGCGATCGAAAACCCCGTCTCATCAAGCCCCGAACCTGCCATCCCTTGCGTCGACCCATAGGCATCCCTGCCTTCGCAACTTCCACTATTCTCCTCATTCATCATTCTGCATTCGTCATTCTGTTTTCGTCATTCGTCATTCGCCCGGTCACTCTTCCAGCTTCCTCAGCCCCATACCAAAGCTCGCAAGCTGCTGCTTTATCTCATTCAAACTCGTCTGCCCAAAGTTCTTGCACCCCAGCAGCTCCGCCTCGGTGCGCCCGGCCAGCTCCCCGAGCGTCGTTATGTTCAGCCTCTGCAACGCCTTGCGGCTCCGCACCGACAGCTCCAGGTCGCCCACCGGCTTGTTCAGCACCTCCGGTGGCACGTTGCCGACCGTCGGTGCCGCCGGCCGGTGCGCGGCCGCCGTCTTCGATTCATCCGCCGCCTGCCCAAGCCGCAATCCCTTCGATGCCAGCAGGGCCTTTATCTCGTTGAGGCTCGTCTCGCCGAAGTTCTTATATCCCAGAAGCTCGGCTTCGCTCACCTTCAGCAGATCGCCGAGCGTGTGTACGTTCATCTTCTTCAGGCAGTTGCGGCTGCGAACCGACAACTCAAAATCGGTCACAGGCGTATCCAGAATCGCGCTGCGCCGATCCTCTCTCAGCTCATCATCCTCCACGTACATCGACCGCGCCGAATCCACATCTTTCATGAAAAGCCGCGCACGCTGATGGTTCGGGTTGCTGTTGAGCACAACCTTCAGGCACCGATGCGCCTCTTCAAAGTGATTGTTGTCCTCATACAAAACCGCCAGGTTCATCAGCGCGTTCAGGTGTACAGGATGGCTTGTGCAGATGCGCTCGTACAGCTCGATCGCTTTCGCGTCGTCCGCCTGCCGATCGTAGAGCACGGCCAGACGGAAACACGCCGGCTCGTGGTCGGGGTTCTCGTGCAGGGCCCGCTCGTAGAACTCGACGGCCTTCTCGTGTTGGCCCTGGGCCTCGGCATCCTGCCCCTTGCGGAAAAACTCGTCTGCGGCACGCTCGTTGATCGTGATAACGCCAGCTTCACTCATGGTCATTTCGGATTATAGGCGAAAGAACAGAACGGCCATTCTGGCCGCTGTTCCCCTATTGATAAGCCCCACGCTACAGGCTGTCAACTCCCGTCCATCTCCCCATTCCGTCTGCCGCTCGCTCAGCAACCCGACATATCCCTCCCCGCCAACAGCATATCAGAACGAGATGCTCACCGACAACGTGATCACCCCTGATCCCCCCAGCTCCCGCGCCACCTCCGGAAACATGTCGTGCTGGTAAGCCAGGTCGATCGAGAGCGTCTTCATGGGCGAAGTCCCCACGCCGCACGTCCACGTGAAGTGCCCCGTCGCATCCACCAGCATCCCCCCGCGCACCAGCGCCCCCCGAAACACCTGCTGCTCAACTCCCACGCTGAAGCGGCGCAGATCCAACTCGCCGCTGGCATCCATCAGATAAACGAACTGGTAATCCAGGAATACCGTCGAGTTCTCGGCGTACTCATAAGCCACGCCCGGCCGAACCAGCCATTGCTCGGGCGCATCTTCCTCATGCACCCCAAACGGCAGATCGGTCTCCCTGTCCGCAAACCCATAGTCCAACACCAGCCCCGCACGAAATCGCTTCACCGGCGAATACAGCACTCCAAACCGGAAGTCGTACGCCTCCATCTGTGATTCGGCGAACGTGATCGGCCCCTCCTCGAAGCTCAGCGACGACGAAGTGTAATTGAAGTTCGCCCCGATCGACCACTCCTCGGCCGGCCGAATCCCCCATTGAAACTGAAGATACTCGGCGTTGAACCTCAGGTCCGGCCCAAGCCGCGTCTCGTGTATGTTGCTTCGAATCACCGCCCCCGACGGCTGAAACGCGCCCCAATGCTCGCTTTCCCACGTCAGCGTGCTGGCGCCCACGTACAGGTCGCTGCCCTCGTCAAACAAAATGGCCGACACCTGCGGCGCCAGGCACAGTCGCATCTTCCCCGGCGCATGCTGCCACGGCAGCGATCCCGGATTGATCGCCGATGGCCATTTGTTCGCGGCCGATGTGTTCGCCATGGCCGCCACGTCCGCATACGGCGAGAACCGCGTCAGCGCCCCCGCAAACCGCAGCGAAAAGTCCGCATCATACGGCTCGCCGGCGACGGCCAAACCGCCCGAGAATAGCCCGATCATCAGAATGCCCGGCCCGATCTGGAATCTTCGCGAGCCACTCATGCCCGACCTCCCGAGAGCCCCGCCCGTCGACCACTTCACGCCAAAACCGTCGTCCGAAGAACTGTGTCGTGCAGACTATGATTCCACAACGCCCCTGTCCAGCAATATCGCTCAAATGCGCGCGCTGCGTACGCCCAAAGCTTCGGGAACCTGGGTGGCATAGGCAAGTATTCTTGCCCGTGTCCCCCCTGTCGCGCACGGGCAAACGAGCACGCTGCCCATGCCGACTCCCGGAATCTCGCGCAAAACCACTCGCGGTGCTCACTCGCTCGTGCATGGAATTCCCGCTGCTGTCCCCCCACCCTCGCAGCCGCTACCCTATCTGCCATGCGGCAGGTCCTCCTCTTCGCCAATCCGATCGCCGGACGCGGCCAGGCCGCCGCCGTCGCCACGAGCATCGCCGAGAAACTGGCGCGCCGGGGCTATCGCGTGCGCAGCTTCCTCAGCCGCGCAGAATCCGTCGCCTGGGAGGGCCCCGCCGAAGCCGCCATCGTTGTCGGCGGCGATGGCACCCTCCGCGGCGTCGTCCAGTGGGCCATCGAAAGCGCCTCGCGCATGTGCCTGCCTCAGCGTCAAGGCTGCGCCATGCCCTATCCGCTGCTGCTCGTTCCCATGGGCACCGCCAACCTCATGGGCAATCACCTCGGCATCGCCTGGAATTCCGATCATCTCCCCGCCCAGGTCGCCGCCGCCCTCCAACGCCATCGCATCGTCGAGCTCGACGCCGCCAGCACCGACCGCGGCGTCTTTCTGCTCATGGCCGGCGTCGGCGTCGATGCCTGGATCGTCCACGAACTGGCCAACGTCCGCCGCGGCGCCATCGCCGGCACCTGGACCTATCTCGGCCCCGGCCTGCGCGCTCTGGCCGCCTATCCCTTCCCGCGCATTCAGGTCACCGTCGACGACAAGCTCGTCTTCCCGCTTGCCCCCGGCGCCGTCCTGGTCGGCAACATCCCCGAGTATGGCGCCGGCTTCCCCATCCTCCCCTACGCCCGCCCCGACGATCAGCTCCTCGACGTCTGCGCCATGCCCTGCTCGTCGCAGGCCCAGCTCCTCAATCTCTTTATTTCCGCCTCCGGCGGCGCGCACCTCGGCATCGAGGGCGTGGTCTATCTCAAGGGCCGCCGCGTCCGCATCGACTCGCCCGACCAGGTCCCCGTGCAGGTCGACGGCGAACCCGCCGGCCAGACGCCGCTCGACATCGACTTGCTTCCGGGGAGAATCCCTTTTATCGTGCCCAACAGATAACCACGAAGTCACGAAAACACGAAGGCCACCCTGTAGTGGATGATCTGTTCTGCAGACGAAAGCCGTCAGTTCTTTCTATCGTGGCGCTGACTTGTCAACACGCCCGATGATGCAAGTTGCACTTCGTGCCTTCGTGTCTTCGTGGTGAAACAGCCTCGGAGCCCCATGCCCGACCCCCTGCACATCCCCCGCAATCGCCTCTTCATCATCGCCGGCCCCTGCGTCATCGAATCGCTCGACCTCTGCCTCACCGTCGCCCGCCGCCTCAGGGAAATCTGCGCCGCCCTCGACCTGCCCTTCATCTTCAAAGCCAGCTTCGACAAGGCCAACCGCTCCAGCGCCTCCAGCTTCCGCGGGCCGGGCCTCGCCGAGGGCCTGAAAATCCTCGCCGCCGTCAAGCAGCAGTGCGCCGTCCCCATCCTCACCGACATCCACGAGCCAAATCAGCCTGCCGAGGCGGCCAAAGTCGTCGACGTCCTCCAGGTCCCCGCGTTCCTCGCCCGCCAGACCGACCTGCTCGTCGCCGCCGCCCGAACCGGCCGATGGGTCAACGTCAAGAAAGGCCAGTTCATGTCCCCTCAGGAGATGAAAAACGCCGTCGACAAGGTCCGCTCGGCCGGCAACCCCAACGTCATGCTCACCGAAAGAGGGACGTTCTTCGGCTACAACCGCCTCGTCAACGATTTCACCGCCCTGCCCGTGATGCAGTCCTTCGGCGTCCCCGTCGTCTTCGATGTCACCCATTCCACCCAGCAGCCCGGCGGCCTGGGCACCGCCAGCGGCGGCAATCCTCAGTTCGTCCCCCTCCTGACCCGCGCCGCCGTCGCCGCCGGCGTCGATGGCCTGTTCATCGAAACCCACCCCGACCCCCCCAACGCCAAGAGCGACGCCGCCAGCGTCTACCATCTCGACAAAATGCCGGCCCTCCTCACCCAGGCGAAGCAGCTCGCCGACCTGCGCGCCAATTGGAGACAGTCGTAGGGTGGGCGTGCTCGCCCACCCCTTTCGCTGAAAATCCCCATCGGTGCCCGTGCCTGCGCCACGCCGCCGCCGACGCGCCGCCCCACCACGCCCCATCGCCCGGCCCATTGGAAAAACTCGCCACTTCCGACTTGATCGCCCCTTCCTTCCTGATCACGAGAATCTTCGCCTCGCCCGGGTTGGCTCTGGTGCTCCTGAACACCACCAGATCACCCGCCGGTGTGAAGTCGCTGAACGTCATCACATCGTCAGGCAGGATCTTGATGCGCGTGGGCGCTTTCGACGAAGGGTCCTTGATGTGCTTGAGCAGAACGCCTAAGCCGGCTTCGCCGGAACCAATGAAGCGGTCAAAGATGCGCGCTCGGCGCGGAGAAGTTACGGGATCAGAATCTAGACCCCAGGCAGGTCGTTGCCGAGCCGCCTGATCTCCCCACCACAAGGCAATTTACGACACTGACCCGCCCCCGTCAACAAAATTCCGCCATGGCTTAATCGATCTTCGCAATACGTAACATCCTCAATGCAAGCCACTTGCCAGAGCCAATCGATCAAAAACGGGTCGGAACCGCGGGAAATCCGTGTTCATCCGTGTTCATCTGTGGTTTCTCCTCTGGTTTCTCTGCTCATCTGTGGTTTCTCTCCTGCGGTGACGTTCGACGGCCTGGGTTGCGGGCGTTGCCCGGCCCGCGCCTTCGCTTCCCGTGCCCTCGATTCAGGGCAATCGCATGTGCCGTTGCAGGGGCGGCTTCAGCCGCCGATGAGCGGCTCGGACGGCGGCTGAAGCCGCCCCTACGCGAGGCGCGCCACCCACATGCGATTGCCCTCGCCCTCGATTCTCACCATCGCGATCCCCTTGACAGTTCATAAGAAGTTCGGTAGTGTTCCCAGGAAATTCGCCCGGCTGCGCCCGCATCCCCGGATGCCCGCGCCCCGGTCGCCTGATCCGGAAAAAAAGGAGGGACCTCATGCGTTTCGCCCCTATCTGCCCGTCCGCGCGGCCTCGCCGTCTTCATCCCCTCGCACTCCGCCATCCAAAGTCACTCATCTTGCCCAACTTATCCACATTCACACCGCATGCTGCAAAACGCTACCAGCCGCTACACCCGCACGCCCACGCCTGTCCCCCGTATCCGGGCAGCGTCCTCCACCTGCCTCCCCTCCCATCATTCTGCCAGAACGAACCCAATTCCTCCCCCAACCTCCACAATCCCAACCGCTTGCGCCGATACCGCACCCCTGCCAACACGTACTCCAGCCCACCTTCGCCCCCTTCGCATCTCCCCTCTTCGCCGGATAGGATGCCCACCATGACCCGAGTGACCACCCAATTCGTCCTGTATCTCTCCGCGGCCATCCTCGCCCTCTCCCCCTCCGCCCGCGCTGACGCCGACGGCAATGTCCTGGTCTTCTGGCACGTCTTTCAGCCCCCGCAAAACGAGCTGAAGCAGCGCCATTACAGGTACTTCTCCCGCTCGGTCGACAACGGCGCCAGCTTCGCCTCCGAACAGCGCCTCAAGATCTCCAACCTCAAGGACCTCGCCGGCTTCTCGCTTCACGTGCCCACGCCGGCCAACGAAAACGACGAGATCTACCCCGCCGCCGTCGCCAACCCCGCCGGCCAGGTCCTCTTCCTCCGGCAGGTCGGCCCCATGTCCACCACCGGCCACGCAACCGTCAGATGGGCCATCTACAAGAGTGACGGAACCTTTACCGGAACCCAGGGAACTCTTGGAGTCTCTACCTCCGGCACCAAGCCGACCGCCTTCGTCGGCGCCGACCAGCGCTTCTACATCGTCACCACCGCGCGGGAGATCGAAAAATGATCGCTCAAGTCGCCATCCGTCATTCTTGCGTCATTCCGGCTTCGTCATTCGTCTTTCCCCACCCGGAACCTCCGCTATCATGAACAAGCCATGAAACCCCGCCTCTTCCATCTCGACTCCCGCGGCCGGGCCCGAATGGTCGATGTCTCCCGCAAACCCGTCAGCGTCCGCGAAGCCAGAGCCGAGGGCCGCATCCTCCTTCACCCCTCGACCCTTCGCGCCATCGCCCAGGGCACAGTCCCCAAGGGCGAGGTCCTCGCCGTCGCCCGCCTCGCCGGCGTCATGGCGGCCAAGAGATGCGGCGAGCTGATCCCGCTCTGTCATCCGCTGGCCGTCGAGAGCGTCGAGGTGGATTTCGAGCTGCCGCGCCCGCAGGCGCGCGACAATCGGCCCCTTCCGCTGCGGATCACCGCCGTCGCCCGCATCAGCGCCAAGACCGGCGTCGAGATGGAGGCCCTCGCCGCCGTCGCCGTCGCCGCCCTGAGCGTCTACGACATGTGCAAGGCCATCGACAGGACCATGAGCATCGAAGGCATCCGTCTCGTGAAGAAAAGCAGGCGATGAATATACGTCCCTGATTTGTCCTATTCCATCCACTCGGCCGCTTCCTCCGCCGGCCGGCTCGTCGGCGCTTTGCGCCTGGGGACGGCCGCCTTCTGCTCGAACCGGTCGAAGATCAGCCCGTTGCGATCGATGGCCTGGAAGCTGCGCCGCCGGCCGTCGAGCGTCACCTTCAGGAAGTGGTTGACGCTGCGCGACTTGAGCAGATACCACGTTTCCCACGGGTGCCGCACGGCGCGCGGCGGCATGCCCCAGCATCCGTCCCCGCAGAAGAGGATGCCGTCGTCGCTCGGCAGGATTCCTTTCAGCGCCTTGGTCCGCTTGTACGTGTGATCGTGGCTCTCGAAAACCGTCTTCACGCCGTACTTCTCGAACGGCGGCAGCCAGTTCTTCCGGATCAGATAGCTGGCCCTGTCGTTCGGGTCGCGATTCGATGGATAGGCCGGAATGTGGTACGACACGAAGACATGCAGCACGTGCTGCCGGCTCTTGAGCGACTCCTCGAGCCATTGCGTCTGGGCGCCGGCGATCGGCTCGGTGTGCTCGGAATCCAGTTGGATCAGGCTCATGTAGTCCCCGAAGTCCAGCACGTGGTAGCTGTGCCCGGCGAACTGCGGAAACAGGGCCAGGAATATCTGCGCATCGTCGCGCGTCTTGAAGAAGCCGCCGATCACCTCGTGATTGCCGATGGCCGGCACGATCGGGATGATCCGCCCATCGGGCGCAACCATGCTCTGCCGCCAGGTGACCAGAAACTTCAGGTATTCCAGCGGCCGAACGCCGTCGCCCATGCCGAAGTCGCCGCCGACCAGGGCAAACAGCGGATCGCGCCGGGCGGCCTGCTTCGAGATGGCAAGCGTCAGCCGCTTGTCGCGCACATCGCCGCCTTCGGCGAAGGTCAAAGGCCGATCCAGCACTTTGGGCGCGGTGCGGAAAGTCAGCGGCCGCGAACCCTCGCACGGGACAAACTGGTAGACGGTGTCAGGCGTCAGGTGCTCAAGCTTCGCATGAACCACGAACTGGTCCGAATACGGCAATCGCCTGCACGTCGTCTCGACCGCATCCCACAACTCGCGGCCGGCCGGCGCATACAGCACCTCGCCCATCGGCGGCGGGCTCGACCAGGTCCAGGAAGGAAACTCAACCTCCGCGATCCGCCGCTCGCCACAGACGACGCTCAGCGGAGCGTAGCGCCTGCCCGCGGGCGGCGGCGGCAGAACCACTTCGCCGCCGGATCGCCCGTCGATCTCCTTCAGCCGGCCCTGGCCCACAACGCGGCTTCCCTCGCGAATCTCGACGATCTGCCCGGCCAGCGGCCGCGTGG
>Ga0315268_10008500_pt1 | contig 10730 bp, 12 predicted proteins | sample C1_top_MG_FD_204535 | JGI IMG/M metagenome (GOLD analysis project Ga0315268, IMG submission 204535) | Sediment microbial communities from Yellowstone Lake, YNP, Wyoming, USA - C1_top | ecosystem: Environmental > Aquatic > Freshwater > Lake > Sediment | place: USA: Wyoming | collected 2017-08-01 | reverse complement strand
TGGGATGAGCCTGTTATGCACCCAGGGGATTTCGAGGGTTTCGTTGCACCGGGGATTGAATGCGCCCTTAGCGACCTGCTGCAGAGCGAGGATCCGCAAGAGACATTCAAGACTCGCGAAGGGGATACGGACTGCGTGATTGAGGCGAGGAACCTCTGTTGCAGCGCATGCGGTTCCAGGATCTATTCCCTCGCGCGCACATGCAAATGCGGTCACGGGAACGACGAATCGGCAACCGTGAACATCGTCATGGCTTACCGGACAAGAATCAACGGCAACTTGGCCAGTCTGATAAAATTCGGAAGCCTGAAGATAACCCGCGAGAACGGTGAATACTCCTGCGTCGTATCTTTCTTCTAGATCTTTCCCACCTACTCGGCCGCTTTGCACCAAGCGGCCTCCCATCCGAGCTGACGAGTCTCTCGCCGGTTCAGATGGGGACGGAACGGACGAACATTCCAACTCAAAAAGAGGTCACCATGAATAATCGTGATTATCAGAAGATGAACGAGACTGAACTCAAGGCTTACCTGCACGAGTTGGTAGACACGGGCACTCCCCCCAGCTGGGAGTACGCTATGGGTACGGAGATGATGACTGACGAGCAGTCGAGGTCCCTTTATGTCGGCTTCCGACTGATCGATATTTGGGAGAAAAGCATGGGGGCAAAGGACGCGTACCTGAATTTGGTAAAGGAGTTCGTACATAACAGGTACGGCTTCATGCTCGTGCAATACTTGCTTTACGCCTGTAGCGTAGCGGCCTATAAATGCCGAGAGGAAGAATGGCACGAGGTGTTTAGTGCCTTCCGTGCCGCATCTACACCCTTCGAGACTCCATAAACCCACCTACTCGGTGCGCACTGTCCAAGTGCGCACCTCCCATCCGAGCTGACGAGTCTCTCGCCGGTTCAGATGGGGACGGAACGGACGGACTTTCCAACCACAAACAAGGAGCAAGTCATGCCATTCAAGAGCGAGAACATCAATTCCGCCATTATCGCCACGCAGTACGACCTTCGGGGCTTCTTCCACCCCCTGGGTTTCCGGATGAAGAAGGGCGAGTGCGGGGCCAAGCTATTCAGCGTCATTCCCGGAAATCTGGTGGCCTTCGCCATCTTCGGCAGCGAGCCGAGAAACGCCACGGACGATTCCTATGTCCCTCGGGATGCACCTTATGAGGAGTACCTGAACATGTGCCTCCGCTTCGCCGAGGACTGCAATCCTGCCCAAAAAGAAGCGGTCCAAATTATCCTCGAGGAGATCAAGACCCAAGCCGAAGAAGTGAAACGGGATTCGGGTCGACAAGGATGCTTTCTCGGGGAAGGCAGCGAGTTCGAAAAAGTCATGAAGGCACTCACCCAAGCCTTCAGCTGACATCAATTCCCACCTACTAGGCCGCTTCGCACCAAGCGGCCTCCCATCCGAGCTGACGAGCTTCTCGCCGGTTCAGATGGGGATACGGACATTACATACAAACACGGGAGAATGACCATGAAGATCTTGGTTGTAGATTCATGCGAAGCTAATCTTGAAGCGGCCCGTGAGCAGCTGACGGGGCATGAAGTGACAACGTGCTCTGACTTTCATAAGGCCCAATGGCTGATTTCTCACCATGACATGGATACGTTCAATGTCGTCCTGATCGACCAAGGTGAGCAATTTTGGCGCCTTCCTCATTCTTCTGAATCACGTCTGCCCAGCGCGCGGGACATGATGTCAGAAGGTGGGAATGTCGCCAGACAGGCTTGTATCACGATGGTGAGGCACGTTGGTCTGCTGACCGATAGGAAGCGCCAAATCCACATGCATAGCGCCCCATTGGGTAAGGCCTGTGAGTTCTTCTTCGAAGATGATCAGGATGATATCTGGTTCATGGCGATCGACATCACTGATTCTGGATCGCCTCCACGATGGGACGAAGCTCTCGAAAAGGTTCTCGTTGCCCGCTAACTACTTAAAGGCCGCTTCACTCGAAGCGGCCTTGTTGTTTATTTGATTATCCTCACTATCCCTTTGGTCGCATCCACTTCGACTTCCATCCCGTCTTTCAATACTTTAGTCGCTATCTTGGTGCCAATGACGCAGGGTTTGTTCATCTCGCGCGCCACGATGGCCGCATGCGAGGTTACGCCGCCCTGGTTGGTCACGAAAGCCGCGGCTTTCTTCATGGCTGGCACCAGGTCCGGTTGCGTGGAGATGGCTACTAATATATCGCCGGGTTTGACCTTGTCCATGTCAGCGATCACGTCCACGATTCTGACTATGCCGCGCGCCACGCCCTGGCAGCCGCACTGGCCATGGATTTCGCTCATCTGGCCAATCGTCTCTTGCTGGATCATCTCGACCGCCTTCTGAGCCTGTTCGCCAGTATAGAAGATATGCTCATCCGTATCCGCGTAATAGACCGAGAAAGCCACGCGTTTCTTGATGCTTTCGATGTCGCAGATATTCTCTAGCAAGGTCTTGCGAACTTCCTCCGTGGTCATGAACTTGGTCTGCTTTATCGTCAGTCCCAGGCGCTTGCCTATTTCCTCGATGACAGGGGTCATGCGGTACAGGGCGTAAAGCTGGGCATAGCGCCGATAGATCTTGGTTACCATGAAATCGCCCCAGGCCATGAAGAACTTTTTCTGGTCTGGCGTGAGCTTAAGTTTCTTCATGAGTTCGTCGCGCTGGTAGAGCTGCTTGGCCGCCTCTGCCTTCTCCTTGACCAAAGTCCGTCGGATATCCGGGTCGCTGTTGACTAGCCTGACCAGCTGTTTGAGGTAATGCTCGAAGCTGTAGGTGCCTTGCTCCTCAGTGAACAGGAATTTGGTGTAGAAATATTTTGTGTAATGGTCCTGCAGGTCGCGCTTGATGTCTGTGCGGATGGATCCGACCAGCCCTTGCAGATATTTCTCGAATCTCTGCTCGTGCTGGGCATGGTGCTCGTACAGGCCATAGAGCTTAGTCTCCTCTTCCTTGAACTTCTTGAACAATGTCTTGAACAGCGCGTTCTGCGCCGCGTCTTCCTGGATCTTGGCGCCGATCTTGGCCAGCTCGTCCTGCTCCTGTTTGATGAGCGAGGCCCTAGTAGGCTGGTTGAGCGTAGTCAGGTATTCGTTGATCTTATCTTCCGGCACGCCTAACCCGCGCAGCAGCTTCTTGCCGCGTTCGGTCAGGTTATCGGAGAACATGTCGGCTGCCACAGGTATCCAGCCCCATTGGTAGTACTCGTTATGGATATCCTCCTGTTTACGATAGAAGCTCCAGATCTTTTCGTTGCTCAGTTTCTCCAGACGGTCTTCGGGCAGTTTTTCCGCGTAAGCCCGCAGTTCGTCGGATGTGCGGATGATGTTGCGGTTGATCTCGTCCATGAATTTCGGATCCAATTCCATCCTGTCCACCAGATGCTCGCCGACTTCGAAGGCGTCCGCCTTGTCGTAATAGAACGAAAGGTGGTAATCGCGGTAGATGGCTGTGATCTTCTTATAGGCGCGTCCGCCGACCTTGGAGAATTCCCTGACGAAACAATCCAGCCAGATCTTGCTGTAGAACGGATCGATATTCAGGATATCCTCGGCCAGCAGCCAGTCGGTCTTGAATTTGCGGTCAAAATCCGAAGTCCGCAGCTTGGCGAACAGGTTGCCGAGCTCTTGGGCGATCGCGCCCTTTTCGTCCAGGGCATAGAACTTCTTGTCCTTCTCGACCTTCATCTTCACCAAACCCTCCTGCTGCAGTTTGGCCAGCTCACGGGAGACGTTGGCCGGATCCTTACGCAGGGTCTTGGTCAGTTCGTTGAGATAGAAGAACCCGTCGGCTTGGGCCGTGAACAGGTCGAGCAGCTCATAGGAAGTCTGCGATTTGAATAGGTTTTTCATATTGTCTGATAGACAATTTATATTGTCAGTATAGCAAAAAAGACCAGTCTCGTCAATAATAGAGAGTGATGAACCTATCTGTCTGATGATAAAAAATACCCCGCGTTTTTATTGCGGGGCGATGTTTCAGATAAGGCGAAGACGCAGGATCTGTCCGGGTAGGGCGTAGGTATAACAGCCTTTGTCATCAAGCGAAAGGCCGATTTCGGACGCCTGGTCATGGTCGATTTTCGCAAGGCGATCGTTGAACGCACGTAGATCGTCCAGCGGCAGCTCATGACCTGGAACTGCTTGGCCGATGAAGTCATGTCTGTCCATCAGCGAGAATCCAACTTGTCTAAGCCATGTTTCCAGCTCTTCCGTTGTGGCGAAGTACCGTGGGCATTCTCGGCTTTGATCGCGCCAGCCCGCATACTGGTCCTTAAGGTTGACGAGTTCGTTCTGCAGACTTTGTGTTCGTGTATCAGGCAGATAGGCTTGCAGATTCAGCTGGCCGGTGGGCGTAAGGAGCTTGCGGACGACCGACAGTGCCTTGGGTTGGTCCTCGCGCGGCAGGTCGTGCAAGCAGGTGCGCATGAATACAGCGTCGTAGTGTCGGGGAAGAATGTCCGCAGCATCAAGCACATCCACACAGAAAGCCTGATTGTAGGCTTCGGAAGGTACCTGATCCAACATCTCTTGGCAGAAATCGGCGACGTGCACGGTGAGGCTGTGGCCGTAGCGTTCGCGTAACGCGTTTGCCAAACGCCCAGTCCCACACATCAGGTCAAGAACAATCTGTCCTTCCTTAAGGTCTGCCATGTCCAGTATCCGCGAAAGCAGGTCGTCGCGTCGCCGCCCGGCGAATCCCGGATCGTTCCATGTCCCCGCGATCGTTCTGTAGCGCTGAAGCAGCTTTTCGTTTTGCATGTCGCCTCCTAAAGCGTGAAGCTGAATTTAGGGCCGAATGATAGGCCTATCCCACCCGTTGGCCCGTTAAGCGGCGTTCCGATGCCGAGACCGAAACCGATTCCAATGCCTGGACTGATTGCGACTCCCAGAATCATGGTGGCGCCGAGGTTGAAGTACCTGTCGCCTCGGCCAGGATCCGCATACTTTAGGCTGATGTTCGTCCCCAGGTGCCACCTGGTACTGAAGGCATATTGAATGCCCGGTGTCACGAACGGCGAAAGGATCGTATTCGCGTAAGGTGAAGATGCTCCGGTTTCGATGGAATATGACCATCCACCGAAATTTTTCGTCTGCAGCTTCAGTCCTAGAGCCAAGGCAGGCGGCGATGCATGTATGCCATCCTTCACGGTCGAGCCGAAAGTCGGAGTTGTCGTGAATTTGACCTTGGTTTGCCCAAGAGCCAACGAGGCAGCCAGCAGAACAGTCAGACAGACGAAGATTGCGATGAAATGGCGCATGGCGTTTCCTTTGTTGGTTGTATAAATGACAAATTATTCGTTACCTTATAATCTATATACTATTTTTTATGTAAAATATCAATAAAAATAGCATATATTGTTGACATAAAATGTTGACAAAAATACTATAAAGTGCTATTCTTAAGTAAATATATGGAAAAAACTCAGTCATTCCTGGAAGGCTTTGGTCTTGATAAGAGCCAGATAGACGTGCTCTTGTTTCTGTATGCGCACGGGCAGACCACGGTCGCGGAAATCGCTAGGGGATGTCACATCAAAAGATCGACATCCTACCTTGTCTTGGATTCTGTCTGTCAGAAGGGCTTGGCGAATTTCATCAGGAAAGGCTCGCATAGATTCTATTCAGCCATATCCCCGGACGAAATGTGTCATCTGCTGACGACAGGAAAGGAAGAAGCGGAAAAGCGCCTAAGCGAATTCGACGCCCTCAAGTCTGATTTCGAAGCGTTATCTCCGGTCGGTCCCGATAGGCCACGTATACGATATCTGGAGGGTCGTTCCGGCATGCGCGAGCTCTTCGATCAGATGCTTAAGTCCGGCTTACATGAGGAAAAATATGTCGGCTCGCCATCCCTTTTCCAGAACGCGCTCGGAAAGGCCTATCTGCAGAAATTCGTCGCAAGGCGCATCGCACTGAAGATCCGATCCAAGGCCATTTGGACTTGGCCGTACGATTTGCATCCTTATAAGCCAGGAGAGCAGTACCTTAGGGAGGTGCGTTATGCCCCCAAAGGATTCGTAGCCCCGACTGGCGTCTTCATATATGGCGATCAAGTATCTCTTCTGTCTGCGGCGCGCGAGGGTTTTGGTGTGATAGTCCAGAGCAAGGATTATTTCGAGACCATGAAGAGCTGGTTCGACTCCTTGTGGGCAATTTGCGGAGAAAAGCCCATGACCGATTGAAATTCGGTCTTTTTAGGCCTAAAATCAAAGCTAGTTTTGTACGCTTGACGGCCTTCAACAAGTGTTCTATTTTTGTTCTATCGAGCTGAGGCCAGCTAAGCTGGCTGAGCTCGATTCTATATGGCCTACCGCGAAATTAAAGAGCCCATCGAAGTCTTGGTGGCCTTCAAGAACAAACAGGTGGAGCCCGTGTTTTTCAAATGGGGCGGGCGGCATTATCGCGTCAAGCGCGTGAATTTGGTGCATGCGGAACGGCAAGGACGCGAGAAGCAGTATGTATTCTCCGTGTCCGACGAGGCCAACGCCTTTCGTCTGCGTTTCTCGACGGAGACGCTTAAGTGGACGTTAGAAGAAACGGCGAGTCTGTAATCTGGCCGATTCCATATTGAATATCTTTTATGTCACTTTTCATAACTGAAAAGTAACCAAAAGGTTTTGGGGACTCGCGATTCGCTTCTTACTGCAGATTTTCTTCTTTCTTCGTCCGCTCAGCGCGCTCGCCCCCAATCCCCCAGGAGATACTATAAGTTTCCGTGCTTTGATCATTCGAAAAAGAAGGACGAGCCAATAAGAACTCGTGGGGTTCGGGGTTCGCGCGCTGAACGGCTGCAGTAAGGGAATGCCGCATAGGAAGAAGTGAATCGCGAACCCTGACGGTTTAGCTCCACCTTTGCCGCCAAAGGTGGAAATAGAAAGATGTACTGATCAGATTGGGGATGACGAAGGGGTCTTCTGCAGCGCTTTCCGCTTGCGGTGCCAGCCGATCAGGAACAGGGCGGCGATGGCGAAGGCTGGGCCGGAGATGAATATGGACCAGGTAAGCATGTACCACTCGCCATTGCCCCTGCCCGCGGAGTAGATGAGCAGGCCGATGTAGAGCAGGCCAGCCAGGGCATAAGCGATGGCCCCGACAATCTCATGTTTCCAGGCGATGATCAGCACGGTCAGTAGGAAGAAGACCGGGATGTTATGCATGAACAGAGCGAGTAGTGTGCCCCAAAATCCGTAACCGCCATCAAACACATCAAGGGAGAACATAGCCAGGAACAGGAGAAATAGGATGCTTAATATCCTAGGAATCCAGAATATGGCGTCGCGGCGTGGTTTATCCATAATAATTCAATTATAAGGCAAATAGCTCCGTATACCTAATATGGTTTATTGCTCCGCAGATTCTTCATCTCCGACTCGTCTGCATTCAGAATGACAATTATTTAAGAACTCCTTTCCCCTGCACCGGTGGGGGAAAGGTGTCGAGCTCAGCTCGACGAATAGAGGGTTATGTACGCCCATATCGACATGAACTCGTATTTCGCGAGCGTGGAACAGCAGGCTAACCCGCACTGGCGCGGGCGTCCGCTGGGGGTTTGCGCGTACCTGCACAAGAACGGGTGCGTGATTGCGGCTTCCATTGAAGCCAAGAAGAAGGGCGCTAAAGTCGGCATGTCGCTCGAGGAATGTCGGCAAGTGTGCCCGGACATGGTGTTCGTGCAGAACGATCCGCCCAAGTATCGGGCTGTGACTTCGCGCGTCTTCGCGCTTCTGCATGAACTCACGGATAAAGTGGAGCATTATTCCATTGACGAGGCTTTCCTGGACCTTGCGGGCTGGTATCGCGACCCAGCCGAAGCGGCCTGGGCTCTGTGCCGGACGCGTTTGCGCATCCAGGCTGAGGTGGGGGACTGGCTAAAGTGCTCCGTGGGCATCGCACCCTCCAAATTCCTGGCCAAACTGGCCTCTGACCTGGAAAAACCCAACGGCCTGGTCATCCTTACACCCGAGAATCTGGACCAGACCCTCTCGTCGCTCGAAGTCGAGGAGGCTTGGGGTATTGGTCCGCGCGTGCGGCGCCGGCTCAACCGTCTTGGCATCTTCACGCTTATGGACCTCAAGCGCTATCCCGTGGCCAACCTTATGCGCGTGCTGGGCAAAGCGGGTTGGGTATGGCACGAACGTCTGCATGGACGTGATGTGGATCGTTTCGAGCAGACGGGCGAGCGTCCGCCCAAGTCTATTGGGCATTCGTTTTGTGTCCCGCGTCGCGCCACTCGCGAGAATACGATTTTGCCTATCATGCTTCGTCTGACTGAACGCGCGGGCCGGCGCTTGAGGTCATTCGGGTTGTTGGCGAGGAGTATGAGCATCGCTGTCTCATGTCATCCTGAGGGAGTCCGACGAGCCGAAGGATCTGGTTCCTTTGGTTATGGTCCAGATTCCTCGACTTCGCTCGGAATGACAGGGAGTGTGGCCTTCAGCGAGCCGGCTAACGACATCTTCAGCCTGGCCGATGGTGCGACTCGTCTGCTCGAAGCCATGTGGGACGGTAAGCATACGGTTTCGTTTCTGGCTGTGACGCTCACGGATTTCGTGCCACCGAGCGGACAGTTACGTTTCCCCCTGCCGGAGGGGGAGCATGAGGGGGTGGGAGGAACAGTTGGTGAAGGGGAAAGGAGACAGAAGACGTCTTGTGCGGTGGATGCTATACGCGATAGGTACGGCGAGGAATCCATCGTGTTCGCCAGCATGCTGGGCTTGAGCCGCGATTATGCGCCCGACCGCATCGGATTCAGGAAGACGGAGGGAGTGGACGTGGCATGAACTGGCTTCCGATAGGTGTCGGATGCGGGATAAAAAAGACCGCCAGAGCGATGGCGGACGAAGTATCGTGTCGAATGGCCGATGAGGGGATGCTAAGCGGCGATTCGAGGCATGAAGCGGATTCTTAGGTTGTCGGCATATTGTCCATAGCCCACGACGGTCCTCTGGTCGCCGACCAGCGCGCCCACCACCAGATAGTTCATGTTGACGGGCGGGCCGTCCCAGACGGCTGCGATGCGGTCTCTGGATCGGTAGTTGATGCACAGCCTGCGGGCTGTCCTGTCCGCGAAGTTTACGACCAGGCTGCTGTAAGGGCCGGCGTTTTCGGGTCGGCTGTAGAAGATGATGGAGGAGTCGCCTTTGATTACTGTCTTCCAATCGGATGGCCGCTTGAAGACGCCGGGATTGTGGCACACCTCGTCCAGCGAAACAGCCACCAGCCGCCGGGCCTCGCCGTTTCCATCGTGGCGCAAGCCTAGTATGCATCGGTTAGCGCTGTCGATGCGGATTAGGGTGAGGCCGTGCCTGCCTTCGGGATTCAGACAGACTATGTCTCCGCAGAGCCGCATGTATTGCCTTGTCTGATCGAGAGCCGTAAGGGGGGCGGCCGTGTCGAGATGGATGATGGGAACCCCGCTTCCGTAGGTAAAAGAGCGGAAGACCCTGATGTCAGAGAGGTAATGATATGGCGTCTGTGCGGCATCGGGCCTGTAGACCGTGAAGAAGTCCACGTAAGCGCCCCAGCTGTTCCAGGCCAGGATGGAAGTCTGGTTCTTGGATGGGGCCCAGACCATACAATCATGCGATTTCGGCAGGTTCTTCGCGGTACAGCCAACTTCGATGATTTTACCTTGGGCGTCGCCATAAGCATACTGAACCATCCTGTCGGCCGTTATCCTGAAGGCCTTCAGGACTTGCGGCAATTGGTTCCTGGCGACCCTGATGGACAGGAGTCTTGTGAATTCATCGCTGACCAGGATTTCCGGACCATTGCTCTCCATTTCCATTGTGTCTTCCTTTGCACCTCGAGACGCTGATTGGCGAATCAAGGGATTCGGTTCATGGTTTAAGGTACGAACAACGATGTATAAGGCATCGGTGAGTGCCTATTATAGGTTAGCGGACTCGGAAGCTCAAGATAATTTTGTGGATTAGTGGATGGGGCTAGCTCAAAACAAAACCCCGCCCTTGGTGAGGGGCGGGGCAGTTTTGTCTGGATGATTATTTGAGGCTCAGGGAGGCGCCGTCCGTCAGGAAAGCGTAGATGCGTCCTGTGGCATTGGATAGGTCCGCGGCCAAGAGCGACTGAGGCAAGCCGCTGTAGGCGATGGCGCGGTTAATATCCCATTCTGAGGCTGTGCTAGGGAGCTTACCGAAAAGCTTAAGGTGGACTTTGCTGGCTTGCCATTCGGCCCTAAGGTCGCGGGACTGGGGACGTACGCCATAGGCCATGACCATGTGGGCGATGCGGTCCATGAGTACGTCGTTTGGCGCGCGGCCGTAGATTTTCTGGAAAGTGGAGACAAGGCCTTGTTCGCGGGCAGTCAGTCTGTCCGTCGGGAGCTTGGTGTTGGCGATTTTGATCACGTTCTGCCAGTCGCATTCCGTGATCGGCAGATGGCCGTAGGCTTCGCGGTAGCTATTGACCACGCCGGCCCGTTCGCCCTGGCCTAGGCGCAGGGTGCTGAAGGTGCCGTAGTTCACGAAGTTCTGAACATTGGCCAGGAGGGACGGGTCAGTGCCTTCGGGGACGATATGAGGGGTCAGTACACGGTCGTAATATTCTTCCATGGCTTGATCGCGCGTGCGGCCCAGATGATTGAGCATGGAATCCAGTCCAGCCGGTATATACAGGGCTTCGTTTTCGGTCAGGACGCAAGCCATAGGCTCTGAATCCTCGACGCCCAAGACGCGGCCGGTGGGTTGAGCTGAGGTCA
>Ga0315268_10008498_pt1 | contig 10733 bp, 10 predicted proteins | sample C1_top_MG_FD_204535 | JGI IMG/M metagenome (GOLD analysis project Ga0315268, IMG submission 204535) | Sediment microbial communities from Yellowstone Lake, YNP, Wyoming, USA - C1_top | ecosystem: Environmental > Aquatic > Freshwater > Lake > Sediment | place: USA: Wyoming | collected 2017-08-01 | reverse complement strand
TTTAGATGTGCGGAGAACAAACTCAGATGTGCTGAAGAAATTAGACCAGATTTTAGCTAATCAAAATAAGATATTTGAAGAATTGGATGTTATCAGAGTTAGGGCTTCTCAAGGGCGTTAATTTCCTTGACAGCCAATATTTGCGTCGCTAGAATTAGTTAAATGGATAAACCTCAAGGGTTTCTAAGCAAAATTTCCTCTGGCGCTTCTAAGGCTGGCTTTAAAATGCCGCCTGTTGTAAATACTCTTCTTAATATTCTTGCGGAATTTCTTATTTCCGGCCAGGATGTCATCGGCATAGATATTGGTTCAAGCTACATTAAGATCCTCCAGTTGCACAAGAAAAGCAAAAAATACGTGATCAGCAAGAGTATTACCCGGGCTTTCCCTCAGGCTGTAAAAGACAATAACCTGGAAAAGAGAAAACTTGCTTTGGAATTCGTTAAGGAATTTATCGCAGAGACTCATTCTAAAGCGCCCCTTGGCCGCTTTGCGCTTTCCGGCAAAGGGGTTTTCATTTTTTCCCTGTCGGTCCCTTTCTTAAGCAAAAAGGATCTGCGGGGCGCGGTCGGGATAGAGCTTAAGAAACGACTGCCTTTTCAATTAGATATTAACAATGTTATGTTCGATTACTTTGTTACCGGTCAGTTTAAAGATGAAAAATCTGCGGGGTTGCAAATCACTTGTATTGCCGCTGACCGTCAGTCCATCGAAGAACATCTGCAGCTTTTGAAGGACATGAATATCAGGCCAATCGCTATAAATACTATACCTGATTGTCTGGGGAATCTTTTACCTTATTGTTTTGACAATCTTTCCAATAAGAAAACCATCGCGCTTCTGGATATCGGAGCGAATATGTCCTTGCTTAATTTCTATAAAGGCCGGAATCTGGTTTTTTCCCGGGAGATTCCTATTGGCGGAGAACATGTTACCCACGCCATGGCCAAGCCGCTTAATTTATTTACCGGGGAAGTGACCATTAGCCCGGAAGAAGCGGAGAAGCTTAAACGTAATATCGGAATACCCTTAGAGGACGAGGCGAATGTGGAATTTCTGACTGATTTTGGCCCTTTAAAGGGGGATCAGCTTTCTGCGCTTTTGCGGCCTACTTTGGAAAGGTTAGTCATGGAAATTAACCGGACCATAAGTTATTACGTCAAGACTTTCAAGTCGGAGAATTCGATCGATGAATTATACCTTACCGGAGGTTCATCCCGGTTGCGTAATATGGACAAGTTTTTGCTTTATAATCTTGAAGGCGTGCAGAAAGTTGAGCCATTGAATATTATTAAAACCGTCAAGGCCTGGGCGGATACCGGGGTATTGAAACAGGAGTTGATGATGGAACAGGCTATGCCACATCTAGCGGTGGCGTTTGGTCTGTGCTTAGGTTCGGGAGGTAAAGTTAATTTGTTGCCGGTTAAGGAAAGATTGGAACAGAAGGCGCTGCTTTTATCTACAGCCTTGAGGATCGGCTTCCCGCTGTTTTTACTTTTGAGCTTGGTTTTTTACGGTTTAAATTTAGGCAATGCCGTGAAGTATAAAAATTTGATAACTAATGTGAATTTAGAAATCAACCGCCTCGAACCTTCTGCGGCCCAGGTTAGGGAATATGCGCAGATAAAAGGCCAACTTGATCAGAGGAAACAGCTTCTGGCAACGGCCAAAGGCAAGCAACCATACTGGTGGGGGGTGTTTAAAGAGCTTAGCCACATTACTCCTCCGGAAGTTATTTTACAAAAGATTAATTCGGTCCCGGGAAAGATCCCTCAGGAGATCCGTTTATCCGGGAAAATATTCGCTAAATACAGCATGGTAGATTTGGAGCTTTCGCAATATGTTTTGGTATTGTCGGATTCGCCGTATTTTTCCCATGTGGAATTGATTTCCAGCAAGAACGATATGTATTCGCCGATACCGGCAGCAGACTTTGAAATCAGCTGCCAGATTAATTACTAAATATATATACTGATATGCTAAAAGATATGAAAAAAACCGACAGGGTAACGCAAGTAATTATTTTTACTTCTGTTTTTTTCGTAATTCTGCTCTTAATTTATATAATCGTGGGCAGGCCTATTCTAAAATATTTTGACGGTTTAAAAGCCGAGTTTAGGCAAAAACAGATTAAACTTCAGGAGTCCCAGGAGTTAGTGCGCAGCCTGCCTAACCCCCAGAAAGCTATAGATGAATTAAAAGTCAAATTGCAGGAAGTCCAGGATTTGGTGGTGAGCAAGAAACAGCTTCCTCGGCTGATGCAGTTATTGGGCCAGACGGCTAGCGAGCGTAATATCACTGTAGTATCGCTTCGCCCCCGGGAGGATATTAAAAACGAAATTGGCGAACTGCCTACGGGTATCAATAAGATTTACTTGGAGATCGTAGTGATTTGTAGTTATCAAACGCTGGCAGAATATATTAAAGCGGTCGGCGAGTTACCTTCGGCTTTCAATGTGGAATCTCTTACTATGGAAAAGGAATCAGAGACACTTGCCCTTTTAGAAGCGAAATCTAGTCCCAAAAAACCGGAAGCAGCTTCAGTGTTTATTAAGGCTGTCCTGGTTTTAAGCACTGTTTCCGGATAGGTAGAAAGATGACCAAAGACCAAAAAAATATTGCGTTTATTCTTATAATGCTCCCGGTTTTGGCGTTTTTAATCTTGAGTAACTTAGGGCGAAAAAAAGCTAAAAGGCCTGGGCTGCAACCGCAGCCCGCGGGTTCTTTAACGGCCGTTAACCCCGGACTTAAGATTTCCACTGTTCCGGAAATTGATAGTAATGTGTTGGAGATTCAGAAGAAAAGAGCGGAGATCCCCTGGGGGCGGGATCCGTTTTTATCGGATATTTATAAATCCGGGCAAAACAGTTCTGAGCTAAAACTAAAAGGTATATCTTATCGCAAAGACAATGTTGGTTTCGCCTCTATTAACGATGAAATCGTCAAGAAAGGCGATACGATAAACGGTTATGAAGTAAGTGAAGTTTTAAAAGACAGGGTTTTGTTAAAAAAGGGAAACCAGAGTTTTTACCTGACTTTTCCCGAAGAATAAGATTAAATGAAGAAATGTTTGGTAAACTTGGAGTGATAATATGAAAATAAAATTGGGTGTGAAAATATTTTTTGCGTTATTAATCTTAGGAGTTGGTTCTCCCGGGATTTCGCGCGCCGAAGATTCAGCTAAGCCGGTTTTAATAGAATCTTTGGAGTTTAGGGGGGTGGATATTAAAGATATCCTTCGCCAACTAGCCAAACAATATAACCTTAATATCGTGTTTTCGGAGAACGTTAAAGGCCTGGTTACTGTCCAGTTGACCAATGTCAGCATCGACCAGGCCCTGGATTCGATTATTACGGTTAATAATTTTGCCTATACCAAGAAAGAGAATGTTTATAAGGTCACCACTATTGACGAAGCGGAAAGAGAAGGTAAACAGACTAAACTTTTTAAGCTAAATAACGCTGACGCTGTTAAGCTTAAAGATACCCTTGCTAAAGTGTTGACTTCCAGCGGATCCATCGAGGCGGACAGCCGTTCCAATTCCATAGTGGTCACGGATTCGTTATCAGTGATCAATAAGATCGAAGGGATGATTCCGGCGCTAGATGGAATTACCCCCCAGGTTTTAATCGAGGCTAAACTTATAGAAACTTCGCTTACTAATACCGAGAAAATGGGGATTGATTGGAGCACTACGATCCAGGCGCAGGGAGGGAAAAGGCCGATAACCTTCCCCTTTTCCCCTACCAGTAAATCCGGCGATCTAAACAGTATCACTCCAACTTCCAGTCCCGATGGTGCGGACATTCAGCCTTCCAGCTACGCATTTCCTTATGCCGTTAAAGGAGACTTTACATTAGGCATATTGGATTTTACCGGGCTAAAAACTGTAATTGATTTTTTAAAGACCCGACAAAACACAAAATTAGTAGCTGCGCCGCGGATTATGACTGTTAACAACCAGAAAGCCACTATTAACGTGGGGCAGGTTGTGCCGGTTGCTCTTTACGAAAGAGATGCGAATACAGGAAATTTTCAAGTGACTGGATGGGAACAGCAGAACATTGGGATTAATCTGGAAGTTACACCGCAGATTAGCCCTGATGGGCACATCAAACTGAAATTAAAACCCGAAGTTTCCAATAGTGTGGGTACCATAGCTCCAGATACTGTTAATCAAAGGCCGATTATCTCAACTCGGAAAGCTGAAACTGAAGTCCAGATTCTAGACGGGCAAACCATTGTTATTGGAGGGTTGGTTAAGACATCGGAGCATAAGGTCGATAAAAAAGTTCCGCTGTTAAGTAGTATACCTTTTCTGGGTAAAATTTTCTCGCGCCACGAGGCAGGAAGCGCGATTGAACCGGAAGAGCAAACTGACTTGCTAATTTTTGTCACCGCGCATATAATTAAAGACGGCGACGGCTCGACAATTGCTGCGGATAATAATATGATTTCCCGGGACCGCCCTTTTAAACTTCAGCCGCGAGGCAAAAATGCGCAATGAAAAACTTTTTTTCATTTTCCTGGTTTTAGTATTCTCGTTTTTAATCCTGTTTTATTTCTGGGGATTAAGGAAAGAATTTCGCAGTGTTTCACAAGAGAAAAATTCGAACGAGGAAACTATCGATGAATTGCAGGTTCAGCTTAAACAGCTGGCGGAATTCCAGGATTCGTTAAAAAAGTCCGAGGTAATGCTCCAGGATGAGTTAAAACGGGAACGGGAAAAAGTGCTGTATCTGGACGAGAACCTGAGGAAATCAGTCAGTCAGAACCGGTCTTTGGCCGCCAAGCTTTCCGAGTCTAAGACCGACCGGAAAAAGGTCGAAGAGCTCCAGAGAAAACTTGTTGAGCTTTCACTTAAGAACCAAGCCCTCAAAAAAGGATTTGAGGATTCCCGGAAAAAATTCGAGCTGATCCAGCCGTTAAAGGATAAGCTTTCTGGAGTAGAATCCGCGTTGGGAGCGCTGGAGCTTAAAAAGGGCAAGCAGGATTTATTGAATGTGCAGTTTGAGTCCATATCCCAAGAATTAAGGAGTATTAATAATTATATGCTGCAGTTGCTCGGAAATAATATTTCTCCTATCAGGGATTTTACGGTTTTAGGCGAGAAGCCCGAAGATAAAGATTTAGAGCAGCCTTCTCAGGACGTAGTAGAATACAAAGAGGAGATCGAAAAACTCAAAACTAAACTTAATACGTCTGAAAAAGAGCATGCATTGCTCAAACAACTTTACCAAGATGCACAGGGCCAGCTGGTTCAAGCCAATAAGGAGCTCAATGCCCGGGCGGAAAAAATATTCACTTTGCAGGAGAAGGTTATGAGTATGGAGAATAAGTTTTTCGAGATGCAGACTAATTTTAAAGAGATGGAAAAAGACGCGGCGGTCTTAAGAGAGAAATATGTTGCGGTAGAACTGGAAAAAAGCGGCATCCAGATAGCTTTGGATCAGACCAGGCAGGAACTGGCTCAATTGCAGGAAAAATTTTTGTCTTTATTAGGCCGGATTGGAGGGATCTTTAAATCGAATAATACCAAGATTGATGTAGAGCTTATCCCGCAGGGGGTAAAATGAGGCGTAATTGGCTTATGGTTTTACTTGTAGTGGTTTTTTTCTGGGCTGTGGCCGCTTTGGCGCAGGATTCTTCCATAATCTCCCGGAAACAGAAACTGGAAAAGGCTAAAGATTATTTCTCTCTCGGCCAGCTCTTTATCAAAAATGGCAATTATTCCGCTGCCAACGCGGAATTTGCCAAAGCCGAATTAATGCTGCAGGATGCATCAATGACTCCTCCGGAAAACGAAGTCAACCAGAAGTCCGCAGAAAATGATAAAACAAAAAGTGAAAGTAAACAAGTGGAAAAAGCGATGACGTATTACTTGGAAGAAATTAAAAAAGAGACCTCCAGCCCCGACTATTATTATAACCTCGGGGTTGAGTATCTCAATAATGGCCAGTTCGTCCTGGCCGAAGAATCCTTTAAATTAGTGGTCAATTTAAATCCCTTAGATAAGGAAGCTTGTTATAACCTCGGGATACTTTATGATAATTACCTGGGCAATAAGGAAAAGGCACAGAAATATTATCAGCAGTATCTCAACATCGCGCCGGACGCGCCGGACGCCCAGCAAGTAAAAGGCTGGATCAAGCAGATAAAAGAGGCCAACGGAGAAAGATGAACGATAAGGAACTGGAAGCTTTATTGCTGAATCAAAATATTCTCTCTCAGGAGAATTTGAATAAGGCGCTCGATGAAATGATGAAATTAAAGCGGCCGCTGGAGAAGATTATCATCGAGATGAAACTTCTTGATCGGAAAACACTTTATGGGGTGATCGCCAAACACCTCGGGTTCAATTATGCGAATCTGGATAACATTCGCACCAGCGAGCAGATGGTTAAGCTTGTGCCTGAGGCGTTGGCTGTAGAGACCCGGTCAGTGCCTATGAAGATCGAAAGCGGAATTTTACACTTGGCCATGGTTGAGCCGTCGGATCTTTTTGCCATTGACCAGGTCCAGATGCAGGCAGGCATGCATATTGAGGCTTATTTGGCCAGCCATGAAGATATCGAAGAAGCGCGTACCAGAATTTACACTAAAAGTTCTAGGGCTGAAGACCTGATGAGTACGGGTTTTACCCAAGGTTCTCCGGAATCCAAATCTTCGATAAATGATGGCGCTTCGATTATCAAACTTGTGGATCTGATTATTGCCCAGGCAGTGCACGACCGGGCTTCGGATATTCATATTGAGCCCGAACAGGAAGTGCTTAGGATCAGGTTTCGGATAGACGGTATTCTTCATGAGGTTCCTTCTCCGCCTAAAGATTGGGAATCGGCAATCATTTCTCGAGTTAAGGTGTTATCCGGAATGGATATCGCTGAGAACAGGATCCCTCAGGACGGCCATTTCCAGATCAGAATCGACGAGAAGATCATAGATTTCAGGATTTCCACCATGCCGACTATCTACGGCGAGAACGTGGTCATGAGGCTTCTGGATACCGCTTCGGTTACCATCGGCCTGGAGAAACTCGGGTTTTCCACCGCGGACCAGCTCTTGAGGTATGAGGCGTTGATCTCCAAGCCTTACGGTATAATCCTTTCCACCGGGCCTACCGGCAGCGGCAAGACTACTACTCTTTATTCGGCTTTGATGAGGATCAATACCATTGACCGCAATATAATTACTATTGAGGACCCGGTTGAATACCGCCTTGGCCTTATCCGCCAGATCCAGGTGAACGCTAAGGCCGGAATTACTTTTGCCAACGGCTTAAGAGCTATGTTGCGCCAGGATCCTGACGTAATAATGGTAGGAGAAATCCGCGATCTTGACACAGCTAGTATCGCTATTCAGGCAGCTTTAACCGGCCATCTGGTTTTTTCCACCCTGCACACCAATGATGCTCCCTCGGCAGTTACGCGTTTGATCAATATGGGGGTTGAGCCGTTTTTGATCTCGGCATCTTTAATCGGAGTTATGGCTCAGCGCTTGATTAGGGTAGTTTGCGAACATTGCAAGGAGCCTTATGAGCCGTCCAGAGCTTTGATCGATAAATGGGGAATTAAGGATAAAAGGAACATTCGCTTGTATCGCGGTAAAGGTTGCGAGCATTGTAAAGGCACGGGGTTTCGCGGACGTTCCGGAATTTTTGAGCTAATGAGCGTGGATGACGAAATAAGAGAAATGATTATTTCCGGTGCTTCAACAGTCAGTTTGCGCAAGAAGTGCCAATCTAAAGGCATGAAGCTTCTAAGTGAAGACGGGCTACTTAAAGCTTTGACGGGAGTGACCACGATCGAAGAGATTGCCAGGGTCTGTGAGGATCACACTAATCTTAAACCGGCGTCCGAAGAAGCGGCTGAATTTAAACCTGCCTTGCAGGCGCCGCCGGCAGCCAAGCCCACAGAGCATGTCCAGGTTAAGCCGGTAGATATTACGGAGTATGAAAAACGCATTGCTAGCTGGCTGGGCGGGAAAAAATAATATTTCTTAAAATATGCCGATATATGTATATAAGGCGGTAGATACACAAGGTAAATTTTTCAAGGGCGAATTAGAGGCCGTCAGCGAAGTTGCTTTGACTACGGAACTGGCTAAAAAAGGTTATCTTCCGATAAGCATTAGTTTCAAAGCTAAACCTAAACAATTTGCGGCTAAGAGTACGCAACCGTTAGCCGGCAGCAGCCAAGGCGGGATTGATTACCGGGCTTTGGTTATATTTACCCGTCAGTTCGCCACGATCATTAAGGCAGCAATTCCTATTTTGGAAGGGCTGAGAGTCCTGACTGAACAGGCAGAGGAACCTAATCTTAAAAAAGCCTTAACTCAGGTTATCCTTGACGTGGAAAGCGGGGGCAGTCTTTCTTCAGCGCTAGCTAAGCATCCCGGAATTTTTTCTGAACTTTACGTTAACACCGTGGTCGCCGGAGAAAGCGCCGGGATCTTGGACAAAGTGCTTATGCGGCTTTCGGATATGCTGGAAAATGATATGGAAACCCGGTCCAATATCAGCGCTGCGATGCGCTACCCTATAATGGTGGTCATCGCCTTGATAATCGCGATAATAGTCTTGACGGTTTTTGTCATCCCTCAGTTTTCCAAGATGTACGCTGATGCCAATGCCGAACTTCCCTTGCCCACTCAGATTATGGTGATTACCGGGTATATCCTTAGCCACTATTGGTATCTGGTAATAATCGCTGTAGCAGGGTTGATTTTTGGGGTGCGCGTGATTATTAATACCCCTTCGGGCAGATATTTATGGGACAGCCTGAAATTTAAGATTCCGGTCTTTGGGAAGCTTTACACCAAAATGACCATGCTGCGTTTTGCCTCGATGTTAAGCGTGCTGTATCAGGCTGGGTTGCCGGTCTTGAAAACTTTGGATATTGTAGGGTTGACTATAGGCAATGCGGTTCTGACTTCGGAGATAGAAAAGATCAAACGTGATGTGGCTGACGGAAAAGGGATCTCTGGAGGTATTTTAAACAGCAAATTTTTTCCTCGCTTGGTAGGATATATGGTTTCAGTGGGGGAGAAAAGCGGTTCTTTGACTCTAATGCTTGATTCTCTCTGCGAATTCTTTGATTTGGAAGTTAAGACCATGGTTAAGAATCTTACTTCTTTGATCGAACCGATTATGACCGCGGTTTTAGGTTTGGTGGTTATGGGCATGGCGCTCTCCATTTTCCTGCCGATGTGGAATATGATCCGGTTATTTAAAAAATAATATATAGGAGCCGGTAATTTTTATGGAAAGAATAGAAGAAAAGCTTCTCGAGGGAAAGTGGGTGGAGCCGTGGCAATTGGATAGAGCCAAGGTTGAAGCCCATAACCAGGGGCAATCATTATGGGCTAACCTGGTTAAATTTGGATTTTTTTCCGAAGAAGATTTTGCTTTATTTTTGGCTCAGGAATGCGGCATCCCTTACGTTAAGGTTTCCGATTATGCTATTGATCAGGCAGTACTGCATCTTGTCGAAGAGAATTTCTCCCTCCAGAATCAAATCATCCCTTTGTTTAAGCTGGATAATACCCTGTTTTTGGCTTGTAGCAATCCTTTGGATTCTGGCCTTCTGGATAGCGTGTCTAAGATGACCGGCTGCGTTATCGAGCCATTGGTTTCCGAGGCGCATGCCATCTTGGGAGCGCTGGATCTGTATTGGCGGCTGGAGGAGAAGAATTTCGAGCTCGCCAAGTTTATTATCAAACAAAATACGGTCCAGGGGTTTGTTCAGTGGCGAGGCGCAGAACGGCTATCTTTAAAACTTCCTTTTAAACTGAAAATATTGGATGACGCAATAACTTTGCTTTCGCGCCGGGTAATAACCGGCAATACTTTAAATATTTCGTCAGATGTTAATGCTATAGGAGTTCTGGCTCCAATATTCCTGCCTCCCGGAGTAATTATTCTGATATCTTTGGAGGTTAAGCAGGATAAAGGTATTCCTGATAGGCTGATTGAATTAAGGGGTGAGATAGTGCGCAGTGCTATGATTAAGCCGCGTGAATATCTTCTGGGGATTAAGGTTAGGAATATTTCAGAGGCGGTTAGGGAAGAGCTTATGAGATTTGTTTTATTGAAATAAATTCAATGAAATTGGTTTTTGTTAGTTCTCCCTCGCGTAAACGTTCGCAGATTTCTCTAGAAATCTGCTCACACGCTCGGGATAAATTCGCGCTTATAAGTTGATGTCGCTTAGCGTATTTGATAGCGGGCTCCACAACTTATGCGCTCATTTAAAAATCTCTTGACAATTTATATTTAGTATTCTAGAATATCATCAAATACCATTAAGTATAGTCAGTTCGAGTTACAAGTTTTAATATGGTAGAATATTGCTAAGCATTAGAGGTGTGTTTTTCTCTATATGGTGAATAATAGTTCATGAAAAAGAAGTAGAAAACCTAGAAGAGGCAGGTATATATGACACAGATTAAGTTGTTAACAGCGCAACAAGTAGCGGAGAAGCTAGGTATATCCAAACAAACTCTTTTTCGCTACGAGAAAAAAAGTGTTTTTCCTAAGGCAAGGCGTAATCTTATCAATAGATGGCGCCAGTACTCGGAAGATGATTTAAAAAAGCTAAAAGAGATTATAAGGGGGAATCTTGGTTAAGATCTTTGGCTTTATAATGTTAATCTTTTGCGGTTGTTGTTATTTGGCAGCCGGCAATAAGGCATTTGGCCAGGAAAAAGACGGCCAGGCTGAGCAGGTTGGGCT